>Ga0209012_1000004_pt1 | contig 373446 bp, 312 predicted proteins | sample RS3BMetagenome_FD_184735 | JGI IMG/M metagenome (GOLD analysis project Ga0209012, IMG submission 184735) | Ferric oxide microbial mat and aquatic microbial communities from Rainbow Spring, Yellowstone National Park, USA - RS3B (SPAdes) (version 3) ... | reverse complement strand
GGGCATTGTCTGCTGATCATCGTAGCAATGGTATTATTATCATACCGGGCAATCTCGGAAAAGAACGGAGCGCTGTCTGGGAGGCACGAGGCCATGGGCAGCCTGGCGGTGGGCTCCCGCGGGATAGGGGGAATCATACAACAAAAGCACACAAAGAAGCACCTTGACCAGATCGAGAACAGAGAGAGCATGCTACTTCGTTACCGGACTATTTTGCCGCTCCTCTCAACCACAACCAGGCATTGAAATAACGTTGCAAACGCTCCATATCCTCTTCGCCAAGCATTGGCAGGCGACGGATATCCATATTATCTTCGAGATCGGCCAGTTTGACACGTCGGGCGAGAGGATTAGCCCCGGCACGTTCGATGAACTGCTCATAGGTTTCTGCCGGCTTGCGTGTCAGGCAATCCAACGCTGCCAAAACTGCCTCTGGATATCCCAGCGCTCGCAGATCATCGAGCGTATATGCCGTGTCTTCAATGAGATCATGCAAGACTCCTACTATCCGCTCCTGCTCAGACTCCAGGCGAAACATCACGCGCAACACATGCAGCACATAGGGCTCTCCCGCTTTCTCTACCTGGCCACGATGGGCCTGAGCCGCCAGCAGGATTGCATCCGCTAATGTTGGCATTGGTGTGTCCTCCTCTATCATATATCATAGGGGTTACATCATACAACATATAGCGGCATTAGTGCCCCTCATCAAGCCTGCCGTGGGCCACCAACCAGCGCGCAAATTCCAGCCGGCGGCTATCAATACCGAGCTCTCTGTACTCCGGATGGATAAGATAGCGCTGGCGCAGGGCAGTCAACCGCGCTTTCTCTTCAGGAGTAAACTCATCTCCCAGCATAGCCTGCTGGCTCTCCAGATTCGTCCTATGCTCCTGCGGTAACATGGCTGTCCTCCTTTGGGATCGCTCTGCAAACATCGTCAGTGAACTACCTTTATTATGGCCCATGTCTCTTATCTGGCACTTATCCCACACTTACTGAAGCCCTCCTTTGCGAAGACATATCAGTGTTGCTCTACTTCCTGTGCCATACGTATACGTATTCCAGCGCTAACTGCAACGCGAGCAGATTTGTGATACACTTCAGATGAGTGGGACCGCAGAGCACACGGGGCAGGTGCCCATAAGTTGGGATATCATTGCCCCCTTGGCGAGAGGTCGCCAATACTGGCCGTCTTGTGGCCATAGAATTTTTTAATTTTTCTATGCAAACCGGCGTTCAGTCTCATTCCTGGTGTCAAGCAACACGCCAGCAAATCTTGCTCCTGGCCATACTGATGTGCCTGTTGCTCTCAGCGCTCGCTGGCTGTGGCCCTAACCTTGCGGCCGTCTTCGCCTCCGACGCACTCGATGTGAACGGCATTGCTATGGTCAGCCCGACTGATGGCTGGGCTGTCGCCATCCTCCCCGCCAAACACACCAGTGTGGTGCTGCGCTACCAGCATGGTACCTGGCAACTGGCCAACCCTCAGCCACCACTGGCCCCAGGTGACGAACTGCGCGCTGTAGCCGTCGCTGGCGGCCAGGTCTGGGTGGCTGGCGAAGCGAATACCAGTGGCCATGGCGGCAATATCGCTACCACTGGTATCATTGATCGCTTTGACGGAGCACACTGGCTTCAGGCATACGTGGGCCAGCGTGTCAATGCCCTTGCCATGGTCAGTGCTGATGACGGCTGGGCCGCGGGTATGCAGGGAGCACTGTATCACTACTATAACGGATCCTGGCACCAGGTACCTGACCCGCTGACTATGGACCTCTACGCGCTCACCATGATCAACGCTCATGAGGGCTGGGCCGCTGGCGACATGGGCACTATCCTCCACTACCAGAATGGCGTCTGGACTCCCTACCCGCATATCAGCCACGAACAGTTTCTCAGCATGTCCTTCGTATCGCCCGATAATGGCTGGCTGGTTGGGCAAGATGGCACAACCGTCCATTACACACAAGGAGAGTGGATCGAGGTAACGACACCGGCCACCAATACGCTACGCGCTGTCAGCTTCACTCGTGCAGGCATTGGCTGGGCCGTTGGCGATGGTGGCCTGATCGTCCAGTATCGCGATGGCCTCTGGCAGACTGTCTCCAGTCCTGCCTCTACCCAGTTAAATGCTATCAGCGCCGTAAATTCATCCGACGTATGGGCTGGCGGTAACATGAGCTCTTACTCTATGCTCCATGATACTGCCGCTGGTTGGCAAATCGTCACTTTCAAGCTGCCATAATACCTTCCTCCCTTCAGACAACTACTCCCCCAATGATCACCCGATCCACCAGATTCACCCCGAAGTGGTACCCAAACTCCCGATAGTCGTGCATGCGCCAGATCACCACATCGCAGCGTTTACCCGGCTCCAGGCTGCCTATCTCATCGGCCAGTGCCAGTGCGCGCGCTCCATTGATCGTAACTGCTGCCAGTGCCTCTTCCAGTTCCATTTCCATTGCGGAAAGCGCCAGTGCCAGCATCATCTGGAGATTCTCACAATAGGAGGTGCCTGGATTGAAATCGCTGGCCAATGCAACAGTAAGGCCATGTTCGCGGAGTCGCCGCGCTGATGGGTAAGGTGCCCGCAGGGTAAATGAACAGCCAGGCAGCAGTGTTCCCACCACGCCGGCAGTGCGCAGCGCATTCAGCTCCACATCACTGACGTGATCCAGATGGTCAGCGGAGACCGCACCTAGCTCGGCGGCCAGCGCCGCGCCGCCAGAGGGGCCAAGCTGGTTTGCATGCACTTTCAATCGATAGCCAAGCTCTTTAGCTCGCACGAGAATGCGCCGGCTTTCATCCACTGTAAAAGCTCCCGACTCGCAGAATACATCACAGAAATATGCGCGGCCCACAAAGGCTGGCAGCATTTCCTCGACGATTTGATCCACGTAATCATTGCGCCGGTCACGATATTCATGGGGAATCGCATGCGCTCCCAGGAACGTTGGCACAATGCGGGGCAATCCTGGCTCCTGTCCAAGCTCGGCTATTACTTGCAGACAGCGGTCCTCTGTCCGCAGATCCAGTCCATAGCCTGTCTTCGCCTCTACTGTTGTCGTCCCATGCGCGCGCATTGAGAGCAGCCGCGCCCTCCCCAGTTCACGTAGCATGGCAGCATCAGCAGCACGGGTCGCGCGCACGGTGGCAAGGATGCCATGGCCTTGCGCTAGCAGCTCGGCATAGCTTACCCCTTGATGGCGCAGGTGAAACTCGGCAGCGCGATCCCCTGCGAAGATCAGATGTGTGTGCGAATCCACCAGTCCCGGCGTTACCACCTGGCCCTGTGCATCGATAATCGCTGCTCCATCCGCATCTACTGCGGCATTCATATCGGCGGCGCGACCAACCCAAAGAATACGATCGCCCATAGCAGCTAGCACACCATCTTCAATCGCTCCCAAGGGACCAGCAGCGCCGGCAACCGGTGTCTGCGCCATTGTCACCAGTTGCCCAATATGCTGCACGACAAGCGTTGCGTGCAGCCGCTCACCCGCCATGCTTTCTCTATCCATATGTAGCACCTCCGGTAAACGTTTCAGGGATATTCGCGCAATCTCTATATCCATTCATGTGTAGTACCTCCTGCTGGATCCTACTCTTATGGCTGACCCTGGCACAATACTGCCTCCCTAAATTTAGGCATACGGGAGGATCGGCGCCACAAAAAACACAACGGCGGTATCCTCTGTCAACAATGGACCAAGGAAAACAGCCAATTATTTGCTAGAACGCGAGGATGAGATCCAGTTTTATGCAACGATCGCCAAAAGCGCGTATACTACACTAGAGGCCAGCCCAGACTGCTTTTCGCAAAGCTTGCCTCTTTACCGTCTCTTATATCAAGAGATAACCGATCTTTTCAGGAGTACTCATGGCAATTACCATTAAATCGCGTGCTGAGCTGAATATCATGCGCACCGCTGGACGAATTACGGCTGAGACACTGGCGCTTCTGCGCGAGATGGTACAACCTGGCATTACAACGAAAGATCTGGATCGTGCCGCATATAAAGCGATCAAAGCGCGGGGCGCAGAACCGTCATTTAAGGGTTATCAGGGCTTCCCTGGATCGATCTGTGCCTCAGTCAACAATGAGGTCGTCCATGCTATTCCTGGCAAGCGCGTGCTGCACGAAGGCGATATCATCAAGATTGACCTTGGTGTCTACTATCGCGGATATCATGGTGATGCTACTATTACTGTGCCCGTGGGCAAGATTAGCGCTGAGACACAACGTCTCCTCCGGGTCTGTGAGACTTCGCTCTGGCGCGGCATCGAACAGGCTCGCGTCGGCAATCGGCTCGGCGATATCTCCCACGCTATCCAGAGTTATGTTGAGAGCCAGGGTTTCTCGGTGGTACGCGACTATGGCGGCCATGGTATTGGCCGTGAACTGCACGAAGATCCGCACCTCCCGCACTATGGCCCGCCCGGTCACGGCGTACCGCTCCGCGCGGGTATGGTGCTGACTATCGAGCCTATGATCAACGCTGGCAGTAAGGAAACCCGCAAGCTCGATGATGGCTGGACTGTTGTTACTGCCGATGGCAGTCTCTCAGCCCAGTTCGAACACACCGTAGCAATCACCGAGAATGGCCCGGAAGTGTTTACATTGCTGGAATAGCGCTCGCCGGATTGCTGGAGCACCAGCAAAGCTCTATCATCCACTTTCCCCAGGGCTATGATACAATGATGCAGATGACAGGACCAAAGCCCGATTGGCAGTTCTGACCAATGGCTAGAGAAGGGGAGGGCAATGAAGCCAGCAATCATCATCGGTGATGAGCTCCTCACCTTGCACGACGTAAATGCCGTCGCCCGACATGGCGCCACCGTCGCGCTCGCACCCTCAGCAGCAGCCAGAGTGAACGCAGCGCGCCAGTTTGTTGACACCATTGTTGCACAAAGTCGCACAATCTATGGTGTCACTACTGGCTTCGGTCATCTGAGCCGTGTGACTATCAGTCATGCACAACTCAACGAGTTGCAGCATAATCTCTTGCGCAGCCATGCATCTGGCGTGGGTGAGCCGCTGGATGAGCCGACCACACGAGCCATGATGCTCCTCCTTGCCAACAGCCTTGCTCGCGGCCATTCTGGCGTTCGTCTGGCAATTATTGAGTTGCTCCTCAGCATGCTCAATGCCCGCATCTACCCGATCATTCCGTCACACGGGTCGGTTGGCGCGAGCGGTGACCTGGCGCCTCTGGCCCATCTAGGACTGGTACTGATTGGCGAGGGCGAGGCCTGGTATCGTGGCGAGCGCCTCTCTGGCGCTGATGCTCTGGCACGAGCCGGTCTGGCGCCGCTCTCTTTACAGGCTAAAGAAGGTCTAGCGATTATTAACGGCACCCATCTAATGGAGGCTATCGGCGTACTCACGTTGCTCGATGCGCAGGTGCTCCTCCGTGCTGCTGAAGTTGCCGCAGCCATGAGCCTGGAGGCACTCATGGGGACCGATGTGCCGCTCGATCCGCGTATCCACACGCTGCGCCCCCATCCTGGGCAGCAAGCGGTGGCGGCGCGTCTGCGTGTGCTGCTGGCTGATAGCGAGATTATCCCCAGCCATAAAAATTGCCCTCGCGTCCAGGATCCCTATACGATCCGTTGTATCCCTCAGGTTCTCGGCGCCGTGCGTGACGCGCTCGACTACTGTGCGCAGGTCTTCAGCAACGAGCTTGCAGCCGTGACCGATAATCCACTCTTCTTCCCTGAAGATGGCACAGTGCTTACCGGCGGTAATTTCCACGGTCAGCCGCTGGCGCTGGCGCTGGATATACTGGCCATCGCCATCACCCAGCTCGCTTCGTTCTCCGAGCGGCGCATTTTCAATTTAATGGGGCCGCATGACTGGGATGAGCACGGTGTACCGCTCTTCCTGGCTCCAAATCCCGGCTTGAACTCAGGATTTATGATCGCTCAGTATGTGGCAGCGGCGCTGGTGAACGAGTGCAAGGTGCTGGCACATCCGGCCAGTATTGACTCTATTCCCACGTCAGCAAATATGGAAGACTTTGTGAGCATGGGCGTAACCGCAGCGCACAAAGCCCGCCAAGTCGTTGATCGGGCTTTCCACGTGGTGGCGATTGAAGCACTGGCGGCTACACAGGCCCTCGAGTTTCGCCGTCCCCTGCAACCCGGTCGCGGCGTGCGTGCAGCCTACCATGCCATACGCGCTCTGGTACCTGCCGTCCAGGCAGACCGCTCTCTGGCTCCAGATATCGAGACTATCACCCGAGCGCTGCAACATGGTCTCTTTGAATCGCTGGATTGATGGAGCATTGCTGGGAAGGACTGCTATTTTGCGCTTGATAGAGCATTTGCGGCATCCATCACCGCTGCCAGGAGAATTGCATCTTTTCCCCAAACCTATGGCACTGCGCCAGCATATGAAACCGAGCTGGTATACGCCTCCACCACAGTGGATGCGTAAGGCGCCAGCGACCTCCTTGCGCCGCCTCTCCTGGCAGCGTGCACGGCGCCACTGGTATCTGCCACGGCGCGGTGCGTAGTTTTCGCTACGCTTTTCCAGAATAGTCCATTGATCTCTGGTCTTCCTTATCCCCTCTCCATGATAAGGGTGATGAGGCTGGGAAAGAGTCATAGACCGCACGCCCTGAAGGGCGGCGGCGCATTCCTCCGCCAGGGCTCAAGCCCTGCGGCTTCCTGCGCCGTTTTCTGTGAAGTTCAGGTGGGGTGGCGAATCAGTTGTAAGTCTCAATGCCCGCGGGGTATGCCCGCATGAATATTGAAGGTTGTACAGCAGAAAGGAGTACATGATGGTACAGCGAGAAGCTGATCCTGCATCAATGGCAGGCGAGATCACGACCAGGATGCCGGATAGTGGCCCACGTGTTGTGCGCGCTCCACGGGGCGCCACACGCATCTGCAAAGGCTGGCCTCAGGAAGCTGCCATGCGCATGCTCATGAATAATCTCGACCCTGAGGTAGCTGAGCGGCCACAGGATCTTATTGTCTATGGCGGTGCCGGCAAAGCTGCACGCAACTGGGCATGCTTCGATGCTATTGTGCGTTCGCTGTGCGCACTGGAAAACGATGAAACGCTCCTCATCCAATCTGGCAAGCCCGTTGGCATCTTCCACACCCATCCCTACTCGCCGCGTGTGCTCATTGCCAATGCCCTGCTTGTCCCGGCCTGGGCCACGTGGGATGAGTTCCGCCGACTTGAAGCGCTCGGCCTCACGATGTACGGTCAGATGACTGCCGGTTCCTGGATTTATATCGGCTCACAGGGCATCGTCCAGGGAACCTATGAAACCTTTGCTGAGGCAGCCCGTCAGCACTTTAATGGCACGCTGCGGGGCCGTTTTGTCCTGACCGCCGGACTGGGCGGCATGGGTGGCGCGCAGCCGCTGGCTATCACCATGAACGAGGGCATTTGCCTGGCAGTCGAGGTGGATCCTGACCGCATCCAGCGGCGCATTGCCACCGGCTACTGCGATGAGATGCTCACCGATCTGGATACTGCGCTGCGTCGCGTCGAAGAATGCCGTAAAACAGGCACGCCACATTCTATTGGCCTCGTTGCCAATGCCGCAGATATCTATCCCGAACTGGTGCGCCGTGGCATCATCCCTGATCTTGTGACCGATCAGACCTCGGCGCATGACACGCTCAATGGCTACATCCCTGCTGGCCTCACGCTTGCTGAAGCGGCTGAGCTGCGCCAGCGCGATCCGCAGGAGTATATTCGGCGCGCATTGGATTCCATCGCCATCCACGTGCGTGCTATGCTCGATATGCAGCGGGCTGGTGCCCATGTCTTTGACTACGGCAACAATATCCGTGGTCAGGCCTTGCAGGCTGGTGTGGCTAACGCACTCGATTTCCCCGGCTTTGTACCAGCATACATCCGTCCACTGTTCTGTCGCGGCAAGGGCCCCTTCCGCTGGGTTGCACTCTCGGGCGATCCGACGGATATCTTGCGCACTGATCGCAAGCTGCTCGAGCTCTTCCCTGATGATCCGGCACTGGCCCGCTGGATCAGGCTGGCCGAAGAGCGTATCCACTTCCAGGGCCTGCCTGCACGCATCTGCTGGCTGGGCTATGGTGAGCGGGACCGCTTTGGGCTGGCGATCAACGAGCTGGTGCGCAAGGGTGAGATTCAGGCACCCATCGTTATTGGTCGTGACCATTTAGATAGCGGATCGGTTGCATCACCCTATCGTGAAACGGAGCGTATGAAGGATGGCTCTGATGCTATTGCTGACTGGCCGATCCTTAATGCGCTACTGAACACTGCGGCCGGCGCTTCCTGGGTCTCTGTCCACCATGGCGGCGGTGTGGGCATCGGCTATTCCCTTCATGCCGGTATGGTTGTTGTCGCCGACGGTACCGATGATGCTGCCGAACGGCTTCAGCGCGTGCTGATAACCGACCCTGGTATTGGCGTAGCCCGCCATGCAGATGCTGGCTACGACGAAGCTATTGTCTTTGCTCGTGAACATGGCATCACCATACCGATGATGCCTGTGTGAAAAGAGAGGCGCGAAGGGCCTGAGCGGCGTAGGTGCTCCAGCACCGGCTCCCAACCAGTATGTGATCGCCGGCTGAAAGCCAGCGCTATGATCAGGCAGCATGCTGTCCTGTAGAAGAGGTGATACAAGGAGGTTGCAACAGCACAGCATCCTTCGTATCCTTTGCGGTCAAATTTTTCTTTCCAGAGGAGCGAGTCCATGCTGGGTGAAATTGGTGTCATGCTACATACCGGCGACATGCCTATGGATGAAATCATTCGCTATGCGCAGGCGGCAGAATCCCTGGGCTACGAAGGCTTCTGGTTAACTGAGGAATCGGGCAAAGAAGCCTTTGCGGTCCTTGGCGCGCTGGCATATGCGACCCGACATATTCACCTGGGCACGAGTATCCTCAACTTCTACTCCCGCACTCCTACTCTACTGGCGATGGGTGCCAGCACCGTCTACCGCATGAGCGGAGGTCGTTTCGTGCATTTTGGCATTGGCAGCGGTGGTATCGGTTTCACCGAGCGTGGGCATGGGCTCAAAATTGAACGCCCGCTGGCACGTGCGCAAGAAACGGTGGATATCATCCGCGGGCTACTCAGCAATCAGCGCTTCTCTTATGATGGGCAGTGGTTCCATGTTCGTGATTTTCGCCTGCGCGAGGGCCCACTTGATCGTCCCTTGCCTATCTATCTATCTGCCCTGGGTCCCAACATGGTTGGGCTAGCTGCCCGCATCGCTGATGGTCTCATCACCAACTGTCTGACCGAAGAGGCTTATACCGAGTATGCCGCGATCATCGTGCGCGAGGCCCAATCAGTCGGGCGAGACCCCAAAACGGTGAAGTTCCTGACCCTGGCAATGATGGCTGGAGAAGACGATGCCAGCGTGGACGCTATACGGCGTGGACTGGCCTTCTACCTCGCCTCTCCCCACTACCATCCTATTGCCAGGCTTTCTGGTTACGGCCAACAGGCCAGGCAGATCCAGGCGGTATGGGAGACCGGCGACTTCAACGCGGCAAGTCGCCTCGTTACCGACTCCATGGTTGAGAAATTCACTATCATGGGTTCGCCAGAGATGCGACGCCGGCGGTTGCGCTCAATGATGGAGGCCGGTGTATATCCTATTATCTACCCAATTCCCCGCCGTGGCCGTACGATAGAGGATCACTTCCTGATCATTCAGCTGGCCGCGCAATACCTGATCTCGTCCACCTGATGCTTGCGTGCTCTGCCCCAGAAGGGTAGGGATAGGGCATCTGCTGTCCTCTTGACACAACCTTCAATCGTATGGTATCTAATGTGTAATTCTTTATGCAACCGGTTGCGAAATATCCCGGAAACTCGCTGCCAGGCTATAGGTAGCGTTCCTTGGACTCTGTGAGAGGATTTCCTATGGCAAACCATGGCACGGATGTTCCATCGAGGGAGCAACATGCCTCCAGGCCGACACTGGCAGAAATTGCCCGCAAAGCTGGCGTCAATAAATCGACTGTCTCACGGGCATTGCGCGATGATCCGGCCATTGCCTCGAAGACTCGTCTGCATATTCAGCATCTGGCTGCCCAGCTTAACTATGTTCCCAACGCCAGTGCCCGACGTCTTAATCACGCGCGAACTGACACGATCGCCTTGGTTTCCCGCGCGCTCAACCTGGATACCAGCGGCGCCGACCCGTTCCTGGCAGAGCTCCTTGCAGGAATTGCTGATGAAGCAGCCAATCACCATTTCGATGTCCTCCTTGCCCGCGCCGAAGAGGGTGAGCACGAACTGGCTGTCTATCAGCGCATCCTCGGCGGCCGCCATGCCGATGGTGTTATCCTGACTGACCTGCGTCCTAACGACCACCGTCTGGATTACCTGTGTCGTAGGCGGTATTCCCACGTACTTTTTGGCCGATCAGATGAGGATCTGGATAGTGCCCGGCGCTACCCTTATCCCTGGGTCGAGGTAGATAACCGTACCGGTGCACGCATCGGCACCGAGCACCTGATCAGCCTGGGACACACACGCATCGCCTTTATTGGTGGTGGCGATACCTATCACTGGGAGCGTGATCGGCGCGCTGGCTATCACGATGCGTTAGCACAGGCAAACCTCCCCTACGATCCGCATCTCTGCATCCCCAGCGGTATTTCGCAAAAAGATGGCTATTTGCTTACTCAACGTCTCCTGGCATGGGAGGAACCACCTACCGCTATCTTTGCGATCAGCGATGTGCTGGCCGTTGGTGCCATGCGCGCCGCACGCGACGCCGGCGCGACGATTGGCCCCCGTTTCTCGGTTATCGGCTTCGATGGCCTTGGCCTGGGAGCCTACCTGACGCCGCCCCTGACCACTCTTCGCCAGCCTATCAATGATGTCGGACGTATGCTTGTACAATTGCTTATTGGTGTCCTGACAGGAACTCCGCTGGCAGAGAAACATGTATTACTGCAACCTGAGCTGATCGTACGCGCCTCCACACGCGGCTTCTGAAATGGTCCCCTTGCTTGTGGGGTGCTGTGCCAGTCCCGCCCAATCAGGAGGATTGACCGGTGCAAGATCTAATAGTCCGGCCATATATCCAGGTACAAGCTGATAGTCAACGGCGCTACGCGCTCTGCGGCACCCGCCTGTACAGCGTGGCGACGCTTGATGGCCTGTTCCCTGATATGGGCTGGCATCAGCCGAAGGAGATGGGTGGTATCTGGGCTCCGCCTATCAAGCTCCTCGATGGCTACTGGCTCGGCCTGCGCGCTAGCAGCGCAAAGGCGTCCATCAGGGCCATTTCTGCACGTCTCCACCCCACCAGCGAAACACCTCTTACAGATGCCTACAGCGAGGAGCCAATCCAATGGCTCACATCTCCCATAACCTGGCAGATCGAACCAGCGGGCGCTACCTTGAGCTACTCCTTGCCCGCATTGGGCTTGCAGGTGCAGCGCCAGGAGTGGATCGTTCCCGATGAAAGCGCACTGGTCATCGAAGTCACTATCAGTCTGCTCGCCACCGCCTCCCATCAAGGATCTTACGATTTTGATTGTGGCCTCTTGGTGCGCAGCGACCTGCATGGCGCCTGGCTGGCAGCGGAACGTCTGGGTTGGCCAGATGGCGATGATATTGCCACCTATGACACTGAGCTAGCCGCCGTCATTCTGCGCGATTCACTCCATCCTACCTGGATGGCCTGTGTAGGCGCTACCACCAGGCCTATCGCCTGGCAGACCGGCAACGATGTCTGGGGGCCAGAACGTACCAGCGGGCGCGGTACCGGTGCTGTACTCTGGTACCGTTGCCAGGTCACGCCTGCTGAGCCCGGGCACCTGTGCTTCCTGATCGCCGGTTCTACACGAGATTCTGAACCGGCTACCACAGTATTCACACGAATGGTATCCCCTGCAGGCTACAGGTTGCCCAGCGCGAGCAAGGCTGAGCAGGCTACACCTAGCAGCGGATCTCAGCATGATCGCCAACCCTTCTCTGAACCCGGCGATAGCAAACTTGCTGTATCATCTTCCTCATCTCTCTTAAAGCGGGGGGAGCGATCAGATCTGCCCGGTGTATCCGCCGGGCAGACCCCGCTGCTGAAGCAGGCACACCAGCGTGCTATCGCTGCCTTTTGCGAGCCTTTCCAGCGTTGCGTCCTCCAGTCACCTGACCCGACAATCAATAAGGTGTTCGCCTGGGCTAAAGCCAATACCGCCCAACTCCTGCTAGATGTCCCCGGCATCGGCCGGGCAGCTATGGCAGGATTGCCAGATTTCCCCTGGTGGTTTGGTTGTGATATCGCCTATGGTGTCCTGCCCATGTTACCAGCGGGGCAGACCGCCGCCGCCAGCGCCAGCCTGCGCACCCTGGCAGCAGTTGGCCAGCGCAGCGATGCCAACGGTGTAGTCCCCCATGAAATCGCTCCTTATGGACTGGTTATCTTCAGTGGCAATCTCGTAGAGATGCCGCTCTTTGCGCGTGCTCTCTATCACACCTATCGATGGACCGGCGATCGCTCGCTGCTTGCAGACCTCTTTCCCTTCTGTATGCGTGGCATGCAGCAGTGGGCGCTGGGAACTTGCCTGAAGCCTGGAGAGCTCGTGCCGCGCGGATCCAGCATTGTGGAAACGCCAGAGATGACTGCAGGTCTACAAGTACTGGATGTTGCCGCCTATCTCGTCGAGGCACTGGATCTCCTTGGTGAGCTTGCCAGTGACCTGGGCCAGCATGATCGCGCACGTGACCTGCGCGCCCGTTCCGTGCGGATCCAGGAGCACGTGCGCAATGTATGGTGGCTACCAGCGGAAAACCTTTTTGGCGACGTTTATGCCTCTCGTGCCGAGCTCCAATCCTTGCTCAGCTCGCTCGCTAAGAGCACAAACTCGGCTGGTGATCCTTCTATCCTGTCCAGCATCGCTACCCTGCGCCATGCGCTGGAGAACGATTGGGCCTCGAGCTGGCCTCAGGACGCCCCCCGACCCTGGTTGCTCAGGCATATGGTCCAGGCGCTCGCTGCTGATGCCGGGCTACCTACGCCGGAGCAGGCAGCGAAGTTACTGGAACGGCTAGAGACGCCTGAGTGGACGGAGGAATTCGGCATCGTGCTCAACGCTGTAACCAACCGGCAGGTGATGACCCTGCCAACGGGCGCGCTTGCAGCAGGAGAGGCCCGCTATGGGCGGGCCAATTATGCGCTCGACTATATCCGGCGCATGGCCGCCACCTTCGGTATAGCCTCGCCGGTGACACTTAGCGAATACTCTCCCAGCGGCGGATGCTTTCTGCAGCTCTGGTCCAGTTATGGCATCATCTGGCCCATCGTTCACTATTTCTTTGGGCTACGGCCAGACGTAGCTGCGCAGCGGCTTCTCTGTGCGCCACAGCTCCCTCCGTCCTGGCCTCAGGCCCGCCTGAGTGCTATCCCTCTTGGGGCCATGTGCATTGATGTTGAGTTGATTGCCATACCGGACGGTCTCCAGGTGCGGCTCCAGATACCTGATCCAACCTGGAAGGTGTCGCTTGGTGTGGCAACGCCGAACGGCGTACATGTAACCAGCGCCGTATTGAATGGTAAGCCAGTGGCATTATGCCCGGTTTGGCTGGCCGGGCATGAGGGGCGAGAGACGTGGGTGGCACCTGTGATGCATGGCGCAACATCGTATGAACTGGCCGCCACATGGTCCGAAAACCCTGCGTTCTCTCATTATGCATAAGGAGGATAGCGAGCTAGCCTGGCTACTTATCTTTTTCATGTCCCCGTACTTTGGGACGCGATCAGGGGACACAATCAGGACGCTGTTATCAGCAGCGTTGCAGCCTGATGGCAATAATCTTATGCACATGAACGCCAGCACCGGTAGAACAGCCGGTGCAAACGACAAAGGAGTGAACATCATGACTACAGAGAGGATCCGGCGCGTATGGAGCGCGTTTGGTATGCTCAGTCTCATCGTACTCCTGGCAGCATGTGGCGGCGGAACAAGTTCGACCTCGGGAACGGCAAGCGCTAGCGGTGCCAAAGGTCCAGCAAACCCGCTCGTCCAGTGTCCCGCCAGTACGAACACGACCGCTGCCAGCCCGGAAAGTGGCCCCATCCATCTTGTCGTCGCCGGCTGGGCTTCAACCCCTGCTGAGGATGCGCTCGTCCAGCAAGGATTCCGGGGTTTTGAGAAGCTCCATCCCAACGTTACTATCACCTGGACCCCAATCCCTGGCGATTACGCCACGAAGATGCGCGCTAATGTTGCCAGTGGGAATGTTCCAGATGTCTTCTATCTGCAGCCGCCGATGGCCCAGGAATACATTCCTGCTGGCAAGCTACTTAACCTGAGCCCATATATGGCCCGGGATCACGTTTCTCCCTCTGCCTTCTATCCCTCGCTCATGGAGGATTTTGACTGTGCCAATGGCACCGTTTTCGGAATTCCGAAGGACTGGAATTCGCTCGGGCTCTTCTATAACAAGACCATGTTCCAGAAAGCTGGATTGGGCGATCCCTCCAACTGGACATGGAGTGATTTACAAAGTGCTGCACAGAAGCTGACAAAGATTGGCAGCAGCCCGGCGAATAGCGTCTATGGCATTGCCCTACCAGCTGACGCTTCGCGCTGGGGTGCCTTTCTCTATGCCAACGGTGGTCAGATGATCTCCAGCGATGGCAAAAAGGCGGAATTTAACAGCTCAGCAGGCATCCAGGCTGCGCAGTTCTACACCTCCTTTGAACTCAACCACACGGGGGTGATGCCTGGCGATGTTGGCGCGAGCTGGGATGGCGATGCCTTTGGCAAGCAGCAGGTAGCAATGACTCTCGAAGGTGGCTGGATGATACCCTTCCTGGCCCAAAACTATCCCAATGTGCAGTATGCCATTGCGCCTCTGCCTGTTGCGCCCACCGGCAAACGCGGCAACCTGCTGTATACTAACGCCTGGGCCGCCTATTCTGGGACCAAATATCCTGACACCGCCTGGGAGCTGATCAAATACATGACCGGTGCGAGCTATCAGACGCAGGTTTTGCACGATGGCTTCGCACTGCCAACGCTGACGTCGCTGGCAAGCGATCCATACTTCCAGCAGAATCCGGGTGTCAAGGTGCTACAAGATGGTGCGGCCTATGGTCATCCTGACTTCTATGGACTGGCTGACACCGAGGTCCATACCGATGTCAGCAACGCCCTGGAAGCAATCATGCTTGGTAAGCAATCGGTAACGGATGCTCTCAACTCTGCCGCGCAGAAAGTCGATACCTGGATACAGGAGAATGTTGGGCCGTAACCGGTCATCAGGTTACCCTTGGTGGTAACCTGAAGACAGGATACTAGCTTCCTGACCGTTCCTGGCGAAGAGCACGGTTGTACACCGTTCCCTCTTCGCCAGAGGGTCGGGAAGAGCACCAGCCCATAAGGAGCAACCCTAGACGTCGCCCCAACCGCATCCACAAAGGAGTGCCACGCATGCAAGCAGCCATAAGTATGAAGAAGAGAAGACAGCTGCGCTTCAGCCGCCTTAAGCTGCTTAACGCCCTGACAGCTTATACCTTCCTCGCACCTTATCTGATCGTCCTGATTATCTTTACTCTCATTGCCATCGTCACCGCGCTGTATCTCAGCTTCTTTTATGTAGATTTTGGCTTCACTCAGCCAATCTTCTATGGCTTCAACAACTACCTGCATATCTGGTATGATCTGACGCACAATGGTGATTTCCTCATCGGTCTACGGAATTCCACTGAGTACACGGTTGGCGTAGTCACCTTGCAGACCATACTGGCACTGATATTGGCCTTGCTGTTGAACCAGAAAGTGCACGGGCTGGGCATTTTCCGCACCGCGTTCTATCTTCCAGCCATGACTTCATCTGTCGCTATCTCGCTGATCTTCTACTGGCTCTACCAGCCACAGGGCGGGATCAATTACTTTCTGGCGCTGTTCCATATCCACGGACCAGCCTGGCTAGAGAATCCAGCAACTGCGCTTCCTGCAATCATGCTGTTAAACATCTGGACAACAGCTCCTACGTTCATGCTCATGTACCTGGCTGCTCTGCAAGATATCCCAGACACACTCTATGAAGCAGCACGCGTTGACGGGGCAAATACCTGGCAGATCATATGGCGTATTATTGTGCCATTGCTCCGTCCGACCACCTTTGCTGTCGTGGCACTGGGCTCGATTGGCGCTTTTCAGATGTTTGATCAGGCGTTTGTCATGGAAGGCGCATCAGGCGATCCGCTGCGCTCTACGCTCACCGCGGCCATGGTAATTTACGATACAGCGTTCAGGAATTCGTTGATGGGCCTGGCATGTGCCCAGGCCTTCGTGCTGTTCATCATCATCTTCGCCGTCACCCTTGTGCAGAAGCGCTATATCGATGTCAATATTCAGTACTAGCGGTGTAGCGCCTGGCTACTGGTAAGCTGAGAGCACCAGAAGGAGAGAGTACCATGAGTACCATAAGTGAAGTAGGAGGGAAGGCGCTCCCGCAAGCCGCCACGATCTCGCGCAAAAGGCTTCCAAAGGCAATACACCCAGGGCACATCCTTCTCTATCTGATCCTGACCGCCTACGCACTCTTTTCGCTGGCACCATTTCTGTTCGCGCTCTCCTCATCATTTAAAACGTATGCGCAAATTCTTGCCTGGCCACCCAGCTTTATTCCTCATCCAGGTACCCTCGGTAACTATCAGTTCATCTTCAGCGGAGCTCAGCTCTTTCCGCGCTATATTCTGAACTCATTTATCTATGCCGTAGCCACAGCAGCGCTCAACGTTGTGCTCGCGGCGATGGCCGGGTATGCTTTTGGCCGCATGGAGTTCCCTGGCAAGACCATCTTCTATCTGCTCACGCTGGCAGTCCTGATGATCCCCACCCAGCTCATTCTGATTCCCAAGTTCCTGGTCACTTATACTCTGCACCTGACCGATAACTACGGTGGCCTCATCGTGCCTGCAATGGTTACGCCCACCTCAGTCTTCTTAATGACACAGTTCCTTAAAACATTGCCGAAGGAACTGGAAGAATCGGCGATGATTGATGGCTGCTCGCGTTTCCGCGCGTTCTGGCAGATCATCTTCCCTTTAATTCGACCGGCAATGACCGTTGTGGCCCTCTTATCCTTTCAGGGAGCCTGGAACGACTTCCTCTGGCCTTTGATCGTCATGTCCCATCAGCAGAACTATACGCTGACTGTTGGGCTGGCCTTCTTCAAGGGAAACTATGTCACCCAGTACAATCTTGTACTGGCCGGTGCAATGATCTCGATTGCACCCCTCGTGATGGTCTTTTTCATCTTCCAGCGCTACTTTATCCAGGGTCTCGCAACCTCTGGCCTAGCCGGTAGATAGCCATTGTGGTGAAGATCTATGCAAGAGCCGAGAAACATTGATATTGCCGAGACGCAATCACGCTCCATCCCCTGGTGGATAGAACGTGGGCGTGCCTGGCTGGATGAACTGCAAACACCCATCGGCCTGCGAGCCAGCAGCGCCGCCGGGCACTATCATGCCCTCTATGGACGTGATACGCTCTGGTCTGTGCTACTTGTCCTGGAAGCAGCACGCCTGCGACCTACTGATAGTGACTTTGTCACCTGGGCAGCCGATTTCGCCACCAAAGGCTTGCAAGCCCTCTCAGCCACGCAGGGCACTATAGAGCGCCCGGAGAATGAGGAACAGCCGGGCAAGATTATACATGAATACTGGCCAGAGCCCGATAGATGGCTATCCGGCACCTGGCCTTTATGGGATGGTCGCTACTATGGCTCTGTGGATGCAACCTTTCTCTATCTCATGACTATTGCCACAGTATGGAACCAGATGGCCAATGGCCCGGAACTGGTCGAAAGCCTTTGGGACCATGTGCTGGCCGCGCTCTATTGGACTTTAGATAACGGCGATGTTGACGGCGATGGCCTGATCGAAGTTCAGCCGCATCAGCCCCAGTCTCTGGGGCTGCGCAACCAAGTCTGGAAGGATAGTAGCGACTCGCTGCTGCTTGCCGATGGCAGTCTCCCTCAGCCACCGGTGGCATGGGTGGAACTCCAGGGCTATGCGATAGCGGCGTTCAGGGATATCATCCCACTGCTCCAGGCTCGTGGTATGGAGGCCTCGCTCCAGCGGGAACTGAGGCGGCGCATCGTGCGCATCCAGGAAGGCCTCCAGCGCTTCTGGCTCCCAGATGAGGGCTGCCCGGCTATAGCTCTGACGCGTGAAAAGATGCCGGTTCCCCTTGTCTCGTCTAATGTCGGCCATCTGCTTTGGTGCAGTGCATTGGATAGCTCACATGCCGAAATGACCGTGGCCAGATTGTTGCAACCAGACCTTTTAACTGCCTGGGGCCTCCGTACGCTCTCAGCGCGTTCCTATGCCTTCGATCCGTATTCATACCACCGGGGCACTGTCTGGCCTTTTGATAACGCCATCACGGCCGCCGCTCTCTGGCGTATGGGCCGGTTTGAAGATGCACGCAGCATTAGCCGCCGGGTGATTGATGCCATCACCCGGTTCGACAGTCCCATTGAGCTTTATTGTGTGCTGCCCTCGGCATGGGTGCTGGCACCAGATACAGGTGGTTCTGAGGTCCTTGCTGTCTACACCCGTGCCTGCGCCGTGCAGGCCTGGAGCGCTGCGGCGCTCCTGCTGTTCGCAGCGCAGCTGCTCGCAGAATAGCAGATAGCTTTGCTGGGGGGCAGGAAGACATCGTGGGCAGAAGCAGTTTATGGTACTTTCCTCTCACTGCCCGGATCACTTTTCGCTCTACGTCTCCTGAGTGGACATTATGCTATCTGCCGGAAAGATGAAGTGTTCTCAGCACTGGAGCAAGAGAGGATAGTAGATGTGCCTAACGCTCTGACCCGAAGTGTCTTAACAGTTCTGATCAGTAAAAGGGATAAACCCGGACAACAGAGTCTCATAATGTCGCGGAGCATATTAGGAGTTCCACCAGATGGCTCCGGCGTGCAAACCTGTTTTTGGAGGAAAGGTGCTCATCTATGGCGCCTAAGCATACTGCTGGCACTCGGCGTACTCCTGACATTGCTCAGTGGATGTGGTCAGGATACTGCGTCACTGTTCCAACCGTTGCCACCCGTGCCTACAACACCAGCCCAGGCTACGGCTGCTGCTCAGGCACAGGCAACGCGCGTGGCTCAGGAGCAGCAGGATCTTACAGGACGGCTGATCGAGCCATCAGTGGGTGGCGGCCTGGGGGATACCAGGAGTACGCTGGACAGGATCTATGGGCCACCAACCAGCGCTGTAAACATTCAACTAACCTATCGCAACGGCGAGATCACCGCCTATTTTGCCGGCGCCCTCGATTCGCCGCTCAGTCGGGTAACAAATATGACGCGATCGCTTAGTCCGCAGTTCGGTGGCCCTCTCAGTGTCGCGGCTGCACAGGCACTCGCCAGGATGCTCATGCCACACGATGCGAAACTGGTCCATACCTATCCTCCCACCGGCGCGCGTCTGATCACTACCTACACCAGCACGCTGCTGGCACAGGTGATCGATCCCTACTTCTGGACAGCAATGGTCAATGGCCAGAATATTACGCCTGGCACATTCACCGTTATTCTCACCGAGCAACAGAGCAAGGTTACCAGCATCACCCTGACAATTGGGAACAACCCAATGCCGGCGTCACCACATGCAGCAGCGCAGGGATAATAGAAGGATTAGGCTAACCGTTGCCATGCCCAGGTGCTTAGCTCTCTCGCGACTCGCTGGCCGGCGTGGCAAGAGATACTGGCTCAGCGCCAGTTTCACCCGTGCTACCATTGCTGTTCAACAGGCTGAGCGGGATGCCAGCAGAGCGGCCGATTCCACGATAGATAAAGCCCAGGTTGAGCATCTCCTGAGGCTCGTAAATATTACGTCCATCAATCAGCACCGGCTGGCGCATTGCTGCACGGATGCGTTGCATATTGAGCGATTTGAACTCGTTCCAGTCTGTGACAATGACCAGTGCATCACATCCTTCAGCTACTTCGTAAGCATTCTGGCAGTAGGTCACCGGTACGTCAGCCAGCACCACTCGAGCGGTATTTATCGCGACAGGGTCATAGGCTCGCACATTGGCGCCCTGAGCAGTGATCCAGCGAATGATGTCCACCGATGGCGCTTCACGCATATCATCGGTGTCCGGCTTGAAGGCTAGCCCCAGGATGCCAATCGTCGAGCCACGTAGCGTCCCCAGGATAGAGATCAGCTTGTCCACCACATGCTTCCGCTGGTCCCGATTGATCTCGATCACAGCATGGAGCATCTGGGGATGTAGGCCAGCACGGTCGGCCATTGCGGCCAGTGCAGCCACATCCTTGGGGAAACAACTGCCGCCATAGCCAATACCGGCATCAAGGAAAGCGTGACCGATACGCCGATCGTAGCCCATGCCAGCGGCCACCTCTTTCACGTCGGCGCCCAGCCGCTCACAGATCTGGGCAATTTCGTTAATGAAGGAGATCTTGGTGGCCAGAAAAGCATTAGAGGCATACTTGATCATCTCGGCAGTATAGAGATCGGTGATAACGATCGGCGCGCGCAGTGGCAGATAGAGCTCAGCAACCTGTTGTGCCGCCTGCCGACTGGTCGAGCCCAGCACAATCCGATCGGGATGCTGGAAATCCTGGATCGCGCAACCCTCGCGCAAAAATTCGGGATTGGCGACAACGGCAAACGAGACAGTCTGGCAGCGCAGATTCTCAGAGATGATATGAGAAACCAGATCCCCACAGCCTACTGGCACGGTGCTCTTATTGACGATGATAGCATCGTGATCCAGATGCTCACCAATGCTGCGTGCTGCTGCCTCAATATACGTGAGGTCGGTGCTGTAGCCATCGGCGGCCGGGGGGGTATTAACGGCAATGAAGATAAACTCAGCGGGGCCCCATTGTATGCCATCGCCTTGCAGCGCATTAGCATAGCTAGTGGTGAAGCGCAACCGCCCGGCCTGGACATTCCGTTCGACGAGCTCGGCAAGGCCTGGCTCGTAGATAGGCAGGATACCCGCTTGCAATTTGGCGATTTTTTCCGGGACGATATCCAGGCAGGTGACCTGATTGCCCATATTTGCCAGACAGGTACCAGTCACCAACCCAACATAGCCAGTGCCAATCACACAGATGGTTCTCATATATCCTTTTCCTTTTCGTTTTAGAAGAGCCTGATCGTTATCTCTTTACAATCTTGAACGATGTGCCAGGCAATGCGTCACAGCGGTCTACCCCTGTTTTCCTGTATGTAGAGGGCTGGGGTGGGATTGATAGGGTTATGAGCTTAGATGCGCACAAAGGGGTTTAGCCGTTGTTCATCGCCAATAGTAGTTGTGGGCCCATGGCCGGGATATACACGCATCTGTGGTGGCAGGGTATAGAGCCGTTCACGAATGCTGGCGAGTAGTTGCGCAGTATTGCCACCGGGAAGGTCTGTACGACCAATACCCCGATAGAACAAAGTGTCTCCTGTGAAAACTGCCGATTGGCCGGCAATGAAACAGATTCCGCCAGGGGTATGTCCTGGCGTATGCAGGACACGCAGCCGAATATCGCCAAAGCTCATCTCAGCCCCATCCTGCAGGATCAGCGCCGGCGGTGTTCGCACTGGCGTGAAGGCGATCAATCCTGGAATAGATTGGTCCGCAGTCAGATAGGGAATATCAGCTTCGTGGATAGCAAGGGGCACGGGATAATGTTCGTGGATGGCGTCAACGGCGCCAATGTGGTCCAGATGGCCATGAGTAAGTAACAGGTAGCGCACTGTAGCACTGGCCTGGCGTACCATTTCGAGGATGGCCTCTGGCTCCGCGCCGGGGTCGATCAGCGCCGCTTCACGCGTGCGCGGGCAGATACACAGATAGCAGTTGGCCTGGAACATCCCTACAGGGATGGAATGGATCAGCGGCTGTTGTGCGATTGCTTCTTGCATATTATACTGGCACAGCTCCTTTGCATGACCGATCTCTGCTTAGATTTCCTGGGATCTAGCTTACTCTCCTATTCCGCTGGAGTGACCTTACGGAAACGAACCGATAGCAACGTTTTATATGTGGCTCCCAGGGGTTTGCTCTGTTATCATGAGACAGCATCATCTATATATAAGATACCACGAAGCGTCATCCACCTGTGCCAGAAAGAACACCCTGCTATCTCCCTAAGGGATGATTGACAAAGCTGCAACGGGGGTTGGATAATGGGTGGTGGACAACGGGACAGGCTGCGACGGATCTCCCTTCTCTGGCAGGAAGAGGGCTCCGCAGCGAAGGAGTTCTTATGGCATTGCTTCATGTGGTCTCTGGGTATATCACCATCAATATTGATCCAGTTCTTGTCCATATTGGTCCGCTGGCCATCCACTGGTACGGCTTAATGTATGTGGTCGGTATTGTCGTTGCCCTCTCCGTCACACTCCGTCTCGCGGCACGGTTCGGTATTAATGCAGATAATGTCTACCGTGTCTTCTGGTGGACTGCTATTGCCGGTTTGATTGGTGGCCGGCTCTACTTTGTAGTACAGCAGCCGAACCTGGTTTCTGGCTATCTGGAACAGCCATGGAACATCATTGCTACCTGGGAAGGCGGCATGGCCTTCTTCGGGGCGATCTTTCTTGGATTGCCTACGGTGGCCATCTGTGCCCGCGTCTATCGATTGCCCTTCTGGACGGCCCTTGATCTTGGCGCTATGTTTGCTGCCGTTGGGCAGATCTTTGGCCGTATTGGGAACATCATCAATGGAGATATTTTAGGCTATCCGACCACGCTGCCATGGGGCACCATTTATGCCAATCCACATTCCTTTGCCCCCCTGCATAATGTACCCTATCAGCCAGCGGCAGCCTATGAGATGCTCCTCAATATTATCTTGCTCGCCATTCTTTGGCACTTGCTCTTCCGCTTGCGCCGCCCTGGCATGCTCGTATGGTCATATCTCCTGGGCTATGCGCTGACCCAATTTGGGGTCTTTTTCCTTCGTGGCACTGAGCCGATCGTTACTCTTTTTGGACTCAACCCCGGCTTCAAGCAGGCGCAATGGACCTCGCTGGGAGTCATGGTCGCACTTATCCCACTTTTCTTCCTCATTCGCACTCTCTCACAGCCGCGTTCGCCAGAAGTGATGGCGAGGCTGCGCAGTGGCAGCAGCATTACCATGGCCGAGGCAGAGCCAGGTACTCCCTGGCTGCGCCAGGCTCAGTCGGGACTGGCAGCGGCCAATCTAACATCAACAGGGGATCAGGCGAAAGAATCAGCAGCGGGAGCTGATGGGCTGGCAGCACAGCCTACAGTTTCGACAGGCGAAGATACACCCTGAAAAAGGGGAGGTACGGTTCCTTTCCTGTGGCTACAGGCATCGGTGGCCCTTCTCCTCCAAGCAAAGGAGAGGATGCTGCTCTATCTGCAACAGCGCGGGCACAAGAATAGGGGAGAGAGGCCTGCTCCCAGCCTTTCTCCCCCAGTATTTTTGAACAGGGTGTGTAGTCGTCCTGCCTTCACCTCACCCTTCAGGAAGGTGAAAGGCGAACCTGTCAGGCGCGAATCTCTTGCAACACTGAGAGGTTGATAAACAGGTCACAGCTCTGGCGCAGGATAGAAGCAGCAGCTTCATCGAATGCGGCAACTTCGACACGTACACCATGCTCGGAACAGTAATCGAGCAGAGGAAGAAAGTCGCTATCACCGCTGACCAGCACAATGCAGTCAACTGCATGCGCGTCTACAAGCCGCACCACATCCATACAGAGATCCAGATCGAGATCGGCCTTTTTGGCGCCGCTGGAGAACGTCTTGTAATTCTTTGTGGTGATGCGATACCCCAGGCCCTTTACCGCCATCAGGAATGTTTGCTCTGCGTTTGGATCGGGGCTGGTCGGGCAATAGGCATGCGCACGTACTAACCGCCGGTTGCCACGTAGGAAATCCAGCAGTTTTCCAAAGTCAATAGTGATCCGCATATTGCGTGCGGAGTAAAGGAGGTTGGCTACATCAACAAATATGCCTACGCGCTCGGTTGAAGGGAAGGGTGGGAATGTAACAGTCATGCTTGGCGGACTCTGATTGCGACGCAGTTCCGCCAGGAGACGATCTGTCTGATTCTGGATCGCCTGGGTAAACACCGCCGCTAGCTGATTCGTAGAGAGTGGTGGCACCTCGCCGCTACGGCTTGTGTGGGACACACGGGCAGCATGGCCACTGATGAATCCCTCACTCCGTGCGGCGCGTGCTTCAGATAGAGTGGTTGGGCGCGGTGGGCTGCCAAATCCACGTGCTGGCGCTGGTTCCGGACTGGCAAATGGGCTCTGTACCTCGCCGGCGTACGTGGTTGCGGTGGTCGAATAGCCAGGTTGATAGAAGGTGTTGCTGGTATCGAACCCGGTAAATAATCCTGCCTCTCGTGGCTCCGCTGGCGCCTCCAGGGACTCAGCCGGCCGCTCGTTCGCCGTCGCGTGTCCATTCTGGCTACTTGCCGTCGATGAACGACGACGGCGGCGCTGCCGTCGTTTAGAAGCTGGCTTGACCTCTGTTTCAGGCACTGACTCTGGTGCTTGAGCCATCTCTGCATCTGCCGGAGGTGTCACCGATTCAGTTTCTGTGGCTGATGTGCTTATAGCGCCCCGTTCCTCTGCTGCTGATGGCGCTGGTTTTGCTGCTTCAGTAATAGCTGGCTCAGCTTTGGCTGTTTCCTCCACTGGCGCAGGTGCGGGGCGATCAAAGCGATAGCGGCGTGGCGGACGTGGTGGCTCCACAATGAGCGCTGCTGTTGCACCCTGAGCGGGTACTTCCTCTACTGAAGGTGCAGGTTCCACAGGCTCCGGTTGCGGCGATGTTGCTGCCGTCTGAGCTGGTACCGGTTGTGCCAGTTCAGGTTGCGCCATCGCTGTTTGTGGTGCTGCCTGAACTGACTCTGGCTGCATGAGTTCAGGTTGCAGCGCGGCCATCTGATCTGGCCAGATTTCCGTAGCACCGGCCATCTGCCCTGGCTCCGATAGGTCTTCCGTATCGGATGTTGGCGCAGCTCGCACATCGAACTCCTGGGGCGTGAGCGCATGCTCCACTCCCGTTGACCTCTCCGTAGCTCTCTCTTCAGGAGAGATAGCCACATCAGGAGAGAGCTCCGGTGTAGCTTCGCCAGTAGAGGCAATCGGCGTCGTTTCTCCTTTGGCGGCAGAGGCCTCTATGGAGGGCTGCTGTTCCACAGGGGCCTCCTCAGTGAGGGTGGCCTGTGCATGCGATACCTCGGCCGAAAGCGGATCGGCCTGGTGTCCATGGGCGCTCGCATGACCTAGGCGCCGGCGCCGGCGACGAGCGACAGGAGCTGTTGGCGTGGTAGTGCCATTCAGTGTCTCTGCAACATGCTCCGTTGGCGTGGTGTCGCCAGTCTGTAACTCCACATTCTCAAAGTTTGTTTGACTCATACCTGTTCTGATTCTCCCTCATGTTAGGAGAAGACCCAGAAGCGGCGCGGGGGCGCGGGAGAACCAGGAAAGGCCCATCCTGCCAGTGTTTCTCATCTCCCGCGTTGGTCGGAGACAGGTATCAATGTGCTGGATAAGCTCTATCTGTGGGCACGTCATCAAGCGTAGTTCCTCTTGGATATAGGTGGACGCGCCCTCAACTGTTCTACAACCGTCGTATAGGCCCCAGGCGCTTCTTCTGTCCTCTTCTCCCGTGGCCAAGATATTAAAATCACACGTAACATGTGCCGGACTTTTTCTCTGTGGCAGACAGGCGCATCTCCGGCAGGCGCGCCGATCTGCTGGATCGCCACTCTGTGCGAGCCGGGATATTAGCGTCGGGTTGATCGTGAGCGCTCTGGTAATGCTGATTGATCGGGCTGATCGTGATCGATATCCTCTCGGAGCGTCAGCGGCGACCTGGCAGGGCGTGCCGATCCTACGTGATGCTGATGCAACCGTGTCGCCCCGGCAATGTACCAGACATGGGCGATCCGCTGAATAGCAGTGAAATTCACTAGCACGGCCATGATTGCCAGCATCGGGAGCAAGAGCTGGGTAAGCAACCCCCATGCTAAGAGCAATACACGCTCTGGTCGTGCCAGTAAACCGATCTTACATTCCAGGCCCAATCCCTCGGCGCGGGCACGGGTATAACTTACCATGAGCGATCCCAGCACCGAGATATAGGCCAGCAGAACGATCCAGGAATTTTGTGCCGTCTGCTGCTGGCGCATACTATATATCACCAGCCCCAACAGCACAATACCTTCAGAGTATCGGTCAAGCGTTGAGTCCAGGAATGCGCCAAAGGTGGTTTTTTTGTCGGTTACGCGTGCCATTGCGCCGTCCAGCATATCAAACAGACCAGCGAACAGCACGAGCGCGCCGCCAATGCGCAAGTATCCCAGACCAATAATCGTCGCAGTGACTACATTGAGCAGGAGCCCGATAAGGGTAAGCAAGTTGGGGGTCAGGCCAAGGCGAACGAGTGGCTGAACAACCAACTCAGCAAGGTGTCGTGCTCGTTGTTGCACTCGCTTCCCAAACATCTGTGCTCCTGCCCTGTGAGCGACTAGCTCGCAGCGATCGGCTTGAATCTGCCAGGATGGTGGCGCTGCATCCATGGATCAGCCACATCATCAGCGATTGTCGGCCAATGCATCTGAGCTGACGACTATTTAGCTCATAGTGATTCCGTGACCTACTTTTATTCTTATTCTACAACATTGTCATGCCGGTTGTTGAGCCAACGATCCTCTTCAATCTCCAGCGATGCTACGCCCACTCCCTGGGTAGAATAAGCGTGTGCTACTAAAGAGCCGTCGCTCCAGCAGGTACTCATAGTATTCGGCAATTCGCGCAGCAATACGTGGCCATGAATATTCGGCTGCTTTGATCCGTCCACGTAGCCCCATAGCCAGGCGCAGCGGCTCATCATATAGTAAGCGAATGATAGCTTCGGCCAGAGCAGTACTATCACGTGGGGGCACCAGTAATCCCTCGCTGCCATCTGTCAGCACGCTACAATAGCCATCAATTGCCGATGCGACTACTGGTTTTCCTGCCGCCATTGCCTCCAGGAGCACAACTCCCTGGCTTTCGCCACCGGTGCTGGGTGCGCAGAAAATATCGCAGCTGGCGTAATAACTGGCGATATCGTCATCACTGACATAGCCCGTAAAGATGACATCGGGCCAGCGGTGCTGCCGCACGAAATCTTCGTAGCCGGAGCGCAGACTTCCTTCCCCGATAATGATAAATCGCGTGTTAGGGCAACGCTGCTGGATCAAAGGGATAGCTCGGAGAAGGAATTTCAGCCCCTTGCGTTTCTCGATGCGGCCAACGAACAGAACGTTGTGCTTACCATCCATCAATTCTGGCCGGGGTGTTGCCAGGACCCCGAAGCGACGCAGGTCAACACCGTTGGGGATCAGACGATAATCCCCTGGAAAGTATCGTGCGATAAAACGTTGTGCTGCCCGCGAGACAGCGATACGCCCATCGAGGCGATTGAAATAGTGGCGGAGAATAGGACGTGCCGAGGTGTAGGCCAGATGGGGTGTCGATGATAAGCTACTCGGGGCATAAGCATGGAAGGTACCGACGTTGACTGTGCGGGAGAGACGCAGTGCAGTCAATGGCAGCGAGGGCGCAAATGGCTCGTGGATATGCAATATATCGAATTGCTCATGGCTGAGCACTTCTTTGACACGCCGTGCCAGTGCCGGCACCAGCGTGACGCGTGCGATGGATCCATTGACCGGAATAGGAGTGGTCCGTCCGAGCTTATAGACATAGTCTTCCTTGACATGGCTCTGTGGACCGGAAGCAGGCGTCAGCACGATCACCTCATGGCCCATGCGGCGAAGTTCTTCCGCCAGGTGGGTAATATGCTCGCGCACCCCACCGGGATAACTCCAGTCGTAGGGCGAGACAATGCCGATCTTTCTATTTCTTGTTACCGCTGCTACGTTGAGCGGCATTCCCATTCCACTGCGCTCCATTGCTCACCAGACCTTTGGCGAGGACGCCTCATAGGTATCTCTTTCTATTCAAAGTTTCCATCGGCCACCGTTACTGGACCAAAGAGTCTCAAAGAATTCATGGGTCGACACCCGTCTCTCCGGCATACTAGCAGCATTGATGTCGTCAGGATGGTGACGTTATGTTGGCCAGATGCGAGTAAGTACAACCCACTGTTCGGGATGTGCACTGATCAAGTCCCCCAGGAACTGTGCAATTTGCCGCATCATATACGTCTCGGTATCCGCTCGGTTAGTATCTGGCACTGCATCAACGGCTGGAGGCAGTTGTGGCAGCGGATAGAATGCACCGAAGGTTTGGAGCCACGTCTCGCGCCAGCACCCTGTGCCCAGCAACACTGCCCCACTCCGTTGTGCCAGCAGTGCAGGTCCGACCGGCAAGGTAGCAGGTGTGCCCAGCAGATCCACAGTGGCACCACGTCCGTAGATATGGCGATCGGCGGTAATAAGGACGATCTCATTCTGCGCGAGTGCACGCAACATTGCTCGTAGTCCCTCCCTGGTATCTGCGGGCACAAATGTAATCCCCTTTGCGCGCCGGAGTGAGAGGAAAAACTCAAACATCTCTCTGGGCTCGATCCGCTCCACCGGAATAGTCACGCGGTAGCCGTGCCAGCTCATCCACTGGATGGCATAGTCGAAGTTGCCCAGATGGGGTGTCACAAGTACCAACCCTTTTCCGCGTTCCAGAGCAGCATTTGCGAGATCTAGTCTCAGAACAGTAATCGAGTCCTGAATCTGTGTTGGGGCAATGCCGGGTACGCGGAGGAGATCAGCATAGTTAAGGGCGGTGTGGATAAATACGCCACGGACAGCGCAGCGTAGCTGTCGCGGTTGGGCCGCCAGAGCAGGAATATGCGCCAGGTTCGCCTGCACGGCAGCGCGGGCTCTACCAGCCAGAAGCCAGGCGAGTATGCCTGCCAGGGCTGCACCCCAGAGCACCAACCGTCGTGGCAATTTCGGTAAAAGCTTTGCCAACAGGCGTAATAAGAATAACTGGTAACGCATCATTTGTCTCTCAGCGGCTGGCCATCAGCGGAATTATCAGGGGTAGCCAGCCCCTGGTCAGCGCGCTCAGTCCGTGAGCGCATCGGGGCAGGGAGATTACCCTGAAAAAGTGTCTCCCCCAATCCCTCTACAGCCTCTCAGCCCACCCCTATTTTGCGAGCTGCTGATGGCTACTTGGCCAGAACGGACGGAACATATACCATTGTTCGGGATAAGCGCGGATCATCGTCTCCAGTAATCGATAGACCCTCTGAGTCAACACCTGAACGTCGTGATGCTGGTCACCTGTTGGCTCATAGGTGATAGGCTCAGTCATCAAGCCGTAGAAGCGGCCATTGGGTGCATACCAACAGAATCCCCCTACGAGCGCAGATCCAGTCTTTAGCGCCAGCTGCGCCGGACCACTCGGCACATAGGTCCGACGTCCGAAAAAAGTAACTGCTACACCATCTCTTTCAGTCAATGGGCGATCAGCCAGAATAGCAACCGTCTCCCGGCGCAGCAGCGCACGGAAGACGCGCCGTGCCGTACCCTCCATAGGGATAACATGCATTCCTTTTGCAGCACGCTGACCCTGGATCAGATGGTCGAGTCGTGGGTCAGCGAACTTCTCAGCGATAACTGAGAAGGCTTCGCCACTGGCGAAAATGGCGCCGCCTACATCCCAATTCCCGAAGTGGGCCGTCGTGATGACGACACCTCGTTTGCCCGCATGAGCTTGTTTGAGCATCCCAAGATACCCCTGCGGATGCGGAGTCATGTCCACTAATCGGCTCTGAAACTCTTCCAGAGCGCGGTTGGGAAAATCAAAGAAGTCAGCAATATAGCGCCCATAGTTGCGCCAAGAGGCACGAGCCAGTCGCCGCACCAGGGGATGAGATGGTGGCTGATTCAGCACAACGGCCATATTTTCCTGAGTAATGCGCCGCTTCGATGCCCAGCCCCAGTAGGCTATCTCACCGACAAGCGCGCCGAGTGCATGACGAATCCGTGGCGAACACCAGCGAGCGAGCCAGGTTCCCAACAATGCCAGACGATAGACCATGTGCACAGCCTCTCCCCGCGATCCAGCGGTTAGCTTTCGGCTCCTGTGCCATCCTCACCGGCATCCGGTTGGGATATTGCCGGCTGGAAATTCATGGCCGATAATGGACGGTTATCTGCCTGGCCATTTCTGCCAGCGCTCCCATAGCGCTGAATAAATGCCTCGGTCAGCTGGCGTGCCTGTTCATCAGAATACTGCACTGGCGGCGACTTCATAAAATAGGCACTTGGTCCATCCAGAGCCCCTGCCAGGCCATGATCCAGGGCTAGCTTGGCGCAACGCACCGCATCAATTACTACCCCGGCTGAGTTCGGCGAGTCCCATACCTCCAACTTCAGCTCCAGATTGAGAGGCACATCGCCAAACGTTCGCCCTTCCAAGCGAATATACGCCCACTTGCGATCGGCCAGCCAGGCTACATAGTCTGATGGCCCAATATGCACGTTCTCTTCCCCCAGCTCATAGTCTAGCTGGCTGGTCACAGCCTGTGTCTTGCTGATCTTCTTCGACTCCAGCCGCTCGCGTTCCAGCATATTATAGAAGTCTGTGTTGCCTCCCACATTTAGCTGGCTGGTTCGTTCCAGGCGCACTCCACGTTCGCGGAAGAGCCGCGCCAGCGTGCGATGCACGATCGTCGCGCCCACTTGGCTTTTGATATCATCGCCGATGATCGGTAAGCCGGCATCTACAAAGCGCTGACGCCAAAATGGCTCGCGCGCAATAAAGACCGGAATACAGTTAACAAAAGCACAGCCGGCAGCCAGTACTTGCTCGACGTACCATTTAGTAGCCATCTCGCTGCCGACGGGCAGATAATTAACCACAACATCGGTGCCGGTATCACGCAAGAGCCGCTTGATATCCACGGTAGAGCCAGGAGCCTTTTTAATCACCTGGGCAAGGTACTTGCCCAGGCCGTCATGGGTCATACCGCGACTAACCGGGACGCCGAGCCGGGGCACCTGCGCAAAGATATAAGTGTTGTTAGGAGCAGTATAGATAGCCTCAGCCAGGTCCTTGCCGACTTTATTCGCGTCAATATCAATGGCAGCAGCGAACTCGATATCGCGGATATGGTAGCCGCCGAGATTGACATGCATCAGGCCAGGGATGAAGGAGTTCTCAGGGGCATCACGGTAATAATAGACGCCCTGGACAAAACTGGAGGCGCAGTTCCCTACGCCGATCAGTGCAACACGCACCTTCTTGCTACCCAAAGTCGTTATCTCCTCCATTTCTCAGATTCATGCGGCAACAGCTTCAACCGTTAGATCCGGCGTTCCCCACAATGGAGGGACGTTGGCTTTATGCATTATACACTACGGAGAGCCGGATATTCGCCAGGCGGTATGAATGGCTTCCGGAAGGGTAATTTCGATCAATCGGTCCCAGCCTGCATAATCGGCAATTACGCGGATGGTGGCGTAGGGAAAGCATTGCCGGGCGAAAGCTTCCAGCGCAGTGCGCTGGTTATAGCCGAATTCCAACAGGATAACTGCCCCAGCGCGGAGATAGGGCGGAGCCTCCTTAAGGAGCTGGCGAATGAGTCCTAGCCCATCATCTGGTCCAAAGAGCGCCACAGACGGTTCATAATTGCGCACATCAGGTGCCAATACCTGTGCCTCATTTACCGATATATAGGGCAGATTTGCCAGCAACAAATCTACTGGCTCCGGCAACGGTGCAAGCAAGTGTCCCTGGAGGAAACGCACGCGATCAGTTACGCCCAGATCATATGCGTTGCATGCAGCGACCGAGAGGGCTTCAGCGGAGATATCGGTCGCATAGATCAGCGGGAGGCGCGGCTCGTGGACCGCCAGGGCAATGGCAATGGCACCGCTACCAGTGCCGATATCTGCAACAACAGGCTCTGTCCCTTGCTCCAGCCGCATCCGCGCCTGAATGAGGGCCTCCTCAACCAGGAGCTCTGTCTCCGGTCGGGGAATAAGGACGGCAGGAGAGACCGTGAATGGCAGCCCCATAAACTCGCGCTGCCCGGTCAGATATGCTATTGGTTCTCCCTGGGCCCGCCGTGCAATCAACTCCTGGTAGCGTGCCGCCTGTTCTGCTGTCAGCGGTGCATCACTGTGCGCGTAGATCCAGGCGCGGTCAGTGCCCAATACATATGCAAGGAGTACGGTTGCATCGAGTTCGGGCGTTTGTTGGCCAGCCGCGCGCAGCTGGTCTATAGCCGTATGGCGTACATAGTTAATGGTCAGCATAGAGATCATACAAGCGTTTATGGGCTCGCTCCTTAAGTAAGAGAGAAAGAGCTAATGTGTCACGCACACGAGCAGGTCTTTCCCGTTGCTGGTTCCTCTTTTAGTATGGTATACTTGGATAGGTACAAAGGACAAGTAGCAATAAGAGCTTGCTCTGGTGTATCGCGGGACAGGAACTTGCTCTGCATTCTATCTCTTGTTGTAAGAGGCTGTGTAAAAAGGGGAATTCTAAGAAACAACCCCTTTAAGGCTCCCCCCGCCTCGGGTCGCTCGCAGAGCGGGCTACTCTGGCAATTATCCATATACCACGCCAGGGCTTTTCGCACAGCCTCTGAAGCATAGCTATCTTGATAAGGAATGCAGGAGCACCAAAAAAGGGAACGCTCGATGCAAGAATATTTCGATACAGACCAGGAACAGAAATACCAGTCGGAGTTAGCAACCCCTGAGTGGTATCAGACGAACATCCCGTGTCAGGTTGGTTGCCCTGCACATACGGATGTGGCAACATATATCGGCCTGATATCGCAGGGGCGCTTTGATGAAGCCTATCTCCTGAACCGGAAAGCCAATATCGTTCCGGGAGTCCTGGGCCGCACCTGTGCGCGTCCCTGTGAGCCAGTCTGTCGCCGGAACAAGGTTGATGGGAAACCAGTGGCCATCTGCTGGCTCAAGCGTGCTGCTGCTGATCACCGGCAGTATCGGCACCACGCAGAGATGCCACCGATCACCCGAAATAAGAAGGTAGCCATCGTTGGCGCCGGCTCAGCTGGTCTGGCTTGCGCGCGTGATTTACGTGAGAAAGGCTATCCGGTTACAGTATTCGATGCCTATCCCACAGCGGGTGGCATGATGGTCGGTGGGATTCCCATCTGGCGCTTACCACGTGAAGTTACCCGTGAGGAATGCGATGAATATATGGCCGATCTGGGTGTGGAAATGCGCCTGAACACCCATGTTGGTCGCGATGTCTCGCTCCTTGACCTCCTCAAGGAGTATGATGCGGTTTACCTTGCTCCTGGCTGTCAGCTGTCAAATCCGCTCACGGGTCCTGATGGCAAGCTCATTCCAGGTGCCCATCTCGAAGGAGTTATCTCCGGCCTTCCCTTCCTGGAGAAGGTCAATTTTGGTGAGCCGGTCTTTGTAGGCAAGCGTGTCGCCGTGCTTGGCGGAGGCTTCACGGCCATGGACTGCTGCCGATCGGCAGTTCGCTTCGGCGCCGAAAAGGTGTATGTGCTCTATCGCCGCACCAAAGAGGAGATGCCCTCAGACGAATATGAGGTGGATGAAGCGACACGGGAGCACGTTGAGTTCATCTATCTTGTCTCTCCAGTCGAAGCGCTCTCTGAAGACGGCGTCCATGTCAGTGCGCTGAAGCTCATTCGTAACAAGCTGGGTGACCCGGATCGGAGTGGCCGGCGTCGTGCGGTTCCTGTGCCCGGATCGGAGTTTGTGATTGAGGTGGACCAGGTTATCTCGGCCTTTGGCCAGTATTCAGACACCTCCTGGATCCCTAAGGAGCTCAATCTGGAGACCGATCGCTGGGGTGTCCCCCTGGTAGACCGGGACACCTGGATGACAAGCTATCCAGGCCTGTTTGCTGGTGGCGATTTCACCGAGGGCTCACGCAACCTGATCTCGGCGATTGCCGATGGTCGCGATGCTGCTATCGCCATCAATCGTTATCTTGGTGGTGAAGATGAGCCGGCGGAGGAGCCGGTCGAAATTGAACTGCCTGACTTCCGACGTGGTATGGTAGATAATTACGAGAGCATCCCCTACCAGCTCATTCCATCACTTCCGGTGGAGAAGCGGTATAGCATTACCGTTGAGGCTGAGACCGGTTACACACCGGATGAAGCGATAACACAGGCCCGGCGCTGTCTCCAGTGCCAGCTCAATATCATGATTGACCCATCTATCTGTATCCTTTGCTCCGGCTGTGTAGACATCTGTCCTTATGACTGCATCAGCATGGAGGGGCTGAAAGCAGTAGTTAAGGGCGATCCCCTCCATCAGGCAGCAGCCTCGTGGGAAGCCGGTGCTGATATGATCATCGATGAAGAGAAGTGTATCCGCTGCGGCCTTTGCATCGTGCGCTGTCCTACCGATGCCATCTCTATGGTACAGTTCGAGATGGCCAGCCCAAACGACCGTTGGACTGTATCAAAGATCCCGGTGCTTAACCGGTAGCCAGGCTAGCTTATAACGGTTATACATTCTAGCGATCGCCTTCGCTATTCAAAGTGGTGAGAGCCACCGTCCCGGCTGGGACGGTGGCTCTCACCACTTTGGCAGCAAGATGCCTGGCCCATGTTGCAGTAAGGGCATCCTGATCTTCTTTTCCGGTAGGGTGGATGAAGCTTCCTGACCGCGGAGAGGAGGGATAACACCGCTATGAGCCGCCGGACAGAGCAAAAGAACCTTTTGTCCGGATGGCAAACTGACGGGTGTGTATGAGCATCATGTGGTATGATGAAAACGGTGGAACCGATTGATACAGGCATCACAGGTCTATGATGGGAGAATTTCATCGGAGCTCGCGCTCTTGAAGTAAACAACGCCATGCTTACTGATGGCACGCAGAAGGTGTCTATTTGCTAACCCGATATGCCCGTTTTTTCAGCAGGACATCGGGTGAAACTGAGTACAAAACGTGCATATAGATAGCGAAAAGGAGAACGGAGGATGACATCACACAAAAATACGCTTCAGCAGTTACAAGATTATGGGCAGAGTCCCTGGCTCGATTTTATCTCCCGTGACCTGCTTACCAGTGGTAAGCTCGAGGAGCTGATCGGGTTGGGGATCGTGGGGGAGACGAGCAACCCCACGATCTTCGATAAGGCCATTGGTAGTGGAACCGAATATGATGAGGAGTTGCGCCAGCTCGTACGTGAGGGTAAGAGCGTCTCCGAGATCTATGATACGCTGGTACTTGGTGATATCCGTAATGCTGCGATGACGCTGCGACCCATCTATGATCGGACCAATGGTCGTGATGGCTATGTAAGTATCGAGGAACCGCCGGACATGGCTTATGATACAGAGCGCTCGTTTGTCGAAGCGCGGCGCCTCTTCGATTACCTTGGCATGCCCAACATTATGATCAAGATTCCCGGCACGCCCGAAGGGATCCTGGCATTCCAGCGGGCCATTGCCGCTGGCATCAATGTCAACGTCACGCTGGTCTTCTCGCTTGATAACTACCGCTGCGTGGCCGAAGCGTATATCGCTGGCCTGGAGGAGCGCTTAGCCGCCGGCAAGCCGGTTGACAGGATTGCCTCCGTGGCTTCGTTCTTTGTCAGTCGCGTGGATACGGCAGTGGATAAGCGGCTTGACGAGATCATTGCTGCTACCAGCGATGAGCAACGCAGGCAGGAATTGCGTGCTTTACAGGGCAAGGCAGCCATTGCTAATGCGAAGCTGGCCTACGCAGCCTATCAGGAGATCTTTTCTGGCCCACGCTGGGAGGCACTGGCGCAAAAGGGTGCGCGCACACAGCGTTGCCTCTGGGCAAGCACCAGCACCAAAAACCCCGCTTATCGCGATGTCCTCTATGTTGAGGAGCTTATTGGCCCTGATACAGTAAACACCATGCCGCTGCAAACCATCGAAGCCTTCCTGGATCATGGCCGTGTGGAGCGTACTCTCGATAGAGATGTGGAAAAGGCACGCGCCGAGTATGCCGCGATCGAGCAAGCTGGCATCTCTATGGATGAGGTAACACTACAATTGCAAAAGGATGGCGTGAAGCTCTTTGCCGACTCGTTCAACGACCTGATCAATACCATTCGCTCCAAGCGTGAAGCGATGATGACCCGTGCCGGTTAGCTATCGGCCAGCAGTAGCCAGAAATCAGCCCTCGTTTCCCTTAATAAAGGGAGTGCGAGGGCTCTTAACTATTGATCGATCACAAAGCTGCCACTGATAAAGCGAATAGCTGCCAGCCTGGATACATAATGCTGTCCTCTCTCGGATAGAGAGCTGGGGTTAGCAGTTGCTTTCACGCCGGTTATGCCGCTGGCAGGAATCCCTGGATGGTGAACCGGCCGCCCAGGATCGTCTCTGATGGCGCACCTAGCCAGCGATCGAGCACCGTTGCGTAGACCGAGCGGAAATCGGTGGTGTATTTCAGGTTGCCGACATCATCCAGGTTGCCCAGATCCGGCGGCTCACCATAGATACCGCCCGATACGGCGTTGCCAATCACAAACAGCGGCGCAGCCGTGCCATGGTCGGTGCCGCCGCTGGCGTTCTCTGCGACACGCCGCCCAAACTCTGACCAGGTCATGATCACCACATCGTCTGCCTTACCGTGGTTGCTGAGGTCCTGATACAGGGCGCTGATGCCCTCCGCAAATGTTTGTAAGAGCTGCGGCTGCACCTGCTGCTGACGTGCATGCGTATCGAAACCGCCAAGAGTAATGTAGCCTACACGCAACCCCAGACCCTGGCAGATAACCTCTGCCAGTAGCTTCAGCCCGGTGGCGAACGGCCCTGGGGGATAGGTGACTGATGGATGATATGTCACATTAGCCTGCTGTAACTGTTGCACACTGGCCTGCGCGTCACGCACCGTGCTCTCCAGTAGTGCTGCATAGGGAGCCGCCTGCGGGTACGAGTTATATAAATTCATCAGCACCTGGGCACGCAGGCGTGTTTCAGCGGCACTGTGTGCGCCTGGATACAGGCGGTAGGCAGTGGCTGAAGGGATAACCGGCACCGGCGCACTAATAGATTGCAACGCCAGTGGGAGCTCTGTACCTACATCGAGCGCACGGAACGGGTGTCCATCGCGATCCACCAATCCAGCGACGTAGTGTCCCAACCAGCCCTGGCTTCCTCTTCCTTGCAGGTCCAGCGTCTGCCAGATATCCATCGCCTGAAAATGTGAGAGGCTCTGGTTTGGATAGCCGACGCCCTCGACGATGGCCATATGGCCATTATCCCATAGTGTCTTGAGCGCCTTTAGTGCAGGATGGAGCCCCAGGCGGTCATTGAGAAGCAGCACCTCATTCTCTGCAATACCCAATGTAGGCCGAGCCTGACGATATAACGAGTCAGCATAGGGCACAACCGTGTTGAGGCCATCGTTACCACCAGCCATTTGCACAACGATTAGCGCATGGCCTGACGCCACAGCCGTAGTAGCCGATCCCCCCAGACCGATCGCACGGGCAGCATGCACCGCCCGGCTAAACACTGCTGGCATGATCATGCCTGCTGAAACTACCAGCAAACCATCCTGGATCATCATGCGTCGCGTCAGTTGCACCTTCGTATCCTCCTGTGTTAGTGTCCTGGCTATTGGGAAGCCGGGTTTGAACTACAGAGATCGCCTGTCAGAATGATAGATGTCGGAGCAAGTTCCTGCTCGCGATAATTCCTCGGCTCCGTGTCCTCTGTGGTTCAGCTCTCCAGCTTATTTAGCTCATTGTGGACCAGCTCAGTTCAGCTGGTACTCTGGCATGGACAGAAGGAGATAGAGCAGGCCACGCACCCGGTCTGCCGGAAGACGCTGGCCACTACTCAGGCTGATCATCGCGCCGCTGGAAGCCGGGGCCACTAGATAGTTCACCAGCATTGCCCGGCACTCTTGACTTACGTTGCCATCTACCAGCAATCCGAGCAGATAGTTGACCAGCCTGGCCGGCGTGTCGAGATGATTTTGTGCAATTATCCCCTGGATATCCACTGGCATGTTTACGAGATGGGGACGGCCTGTGAGGAGCAGATCAGCAAAGTTCAGCCGGGCTATCCAGGTGCCACTATTGATCCAGGTGGCACTGGCCATCGTGCCAGGCCAGCCGGCAACGTTAGGTGGGTTGAATAGTTCCTGGCCCGTCAGGATCAGCATCTGGTGTGTGAGTTGCTTGTTGAGCTGTCCTCCCAGGGCACGCAAGATACCAGCCATGTATTCCACTGGACTCTTAATGCGGGCACGATAGGCACGAGCTGAGAAGAAGACTGGCGATGTCAGGATCGCACGCACAACCGCGCCGATGCTGTGCCCACTCTGGAAGTACACGTCTACAAACGGCTGAAGCGTCCGGTCATCGGGCTGTTCGTAGACGAAGAAAGTGAAGAGGCGGCGGCAAATGTATTGTCCGGTTACTGGTTGCCTGGCGATGATGGTCACGATATCATGAGCATCAAAGTTGCCCGTTTGCCCTAGAAAAGTCTTTGTGCCGTCATCATGCAGTCGCGGACGAAAGGCTGCCTGACCTGTGGCGAAGTCTATCGTCCAGCCGGTCAATGCTCGCGCACTCTCATGCACATCCTGCTGCGTATAGTGCCCGACGCCCATGGTGAAGAGTTCCATCAACTCGCGTGCGTAGTTTTCATTTGGTGCCTCCTTGCGGCTACGGGCCAAATCCAGCCAGATCATCATTGCCGGGTCTATCGTGATGCCCATCAGAATGGTATCAAAGCGATCCAGTGCATGAGCACGGAAGAATTGATTCTGGTTGTAAAGAAAGGAGAAGTGTTTTGGTCCGCCAACCTTCTGATAGCTGCTGGTAAGCAGACTATGCCAGAAGAGAACCATTTTCTCCAGCAGGGGACGTCGGGTCCAGGCCATACGCAGCAGCCACCACTGCTGCAAGTCAGCAATGCGGCTCAGGTCCAGGTTCAACGCCATCAACCGTTGATCAACATCGTCCGGGATATTCGGGTAATTGAGCAGTCGATCCACAGCACCATCGATGCCTAGCGGCATGTATGTGGCGAAGTCAGCGGACGATACACCAAAGCCAGCGCGGCGCAGCAGATGCCCCAGTTGCGCTGCGCTCGGCAGCGGCCCGTCGTGACTCGAGCGATGTGTGGCACTGATGAGCTGATCCATACTCAAGCCCAGGCCAGCGCTGAGCCCTGCTATTCCCAGCGCCGCGCTGCCAGCCAGGAATGCCCGACGCGACAAGCCTTGCGGCGGCATATACAGTTGCGATGGTGGTTGGGTAGTGCTCCCTGGCAATAGCGGTCGCGTGCTTCTGCTCATAAGGTCTGGTCTCCGTGTATACCTCTGTCCCTTCTCCCACTGGCAACCACTAGGAAGGATTATAGGGCGTTTGGCTGAGAAAACGCTGAAAATTCGCTGAAAATTCGCCAAGAGTCCTCGGCTGTTATCCGTTCAAGGGTGAGCAAACCTGGTAGACTGGATGGCTGCAACGCGGTACCAGCGGGCTCTCGTTCGTCCAGCCTATCGGGGCAGGCTCAGGTGTCCATGCTACGCGCATCCTATTAGTGAGTAATTGCTTATAACCAACGCGGCGTCTCCTTCGTAATACAGGAGAAACTACAGCAGATCCTGGCCAGCCGCTTGTGAACGCTGTGGCGCAAATGCGCCCATTCAGATTGGGGGAGATAAGATGAGTGGTGGGTTGTTGCTTGATATGCTCATTCTCATCACGCTGGTGATTGGCACGCTGCATGGCTGGCGAGTCGGGGCGGTCGTAAGCCTGATCAGCTTGCTGAGTATTCCCATCGGACTGGGCGTTGCCTGGTATTGGGGACCAGCGCTGGCGGTAGAGTTTGTGCATCTGGGCTTTCCTTTTCCAATACTACCGGCCTATGCCCTCCTCTTCTTTGGCACCATTGTTGTGCTTCATCTGATCGCCGAGATACTACGCGCTCTCATTCACAGCTTCTTTATATTCGCCTTTGCCGATGAGGCCATCGGGGCAGTCGTTGGCTTCGTCAAAGTCTGGCTCCTGTGGCTACTCTTCCTGGTCTTATGGGGAAGCGTTTTGACGCTTCCTCTGCACATCGCGGGATTACACACCGTGAATACCGCCCGTTTGCAACAGGATTACAACAGCATTGTGACGACCAGCATATTTGCTCATATCAACCAGGCGGTAGTACATCCGGTCAGGGCAGCTCAGCAATAGACTGAGCTGCCCTCGTTTATTGCTTCATCATCAGCATGCTGGCCGTCTGGTAAGGTGGACATCCTGTTAATGCGGTACATCGCCGAATCAGCCAGCACTGCGCGGATGACGACAGCGCTTTTACTTGCGGCAAAAGGATCGCAAAGGGCACACAAAGCGGTGTTAAATCTGCTTGCCTGTAAGCACGTTGGGTGGGGCAATGACAGCACTCAGGCCCTCCCACATGGCCGCAAAGCGGTTACGAGTCATCCAACGAATATTAGCTGAAGATGATTCGGCCAGATGCAAGGTATAAGCATCTCCACCCAGCACAACCATGAAATGGCCGGCAGGGAAGAGATCTGCGCTCCGCACATCCACAATGACAGGTAGGCCGCTATTAGCAATTGCGATGACCTGGTCCAGCGTGCGGTTGTGGCTGAGTGACGCACCAAAGTGGGCGCGTGCCGCTGCGTAAGCCAGACCTTGATCGTTGAGAAGCCCACCGTCTGTGCTGATATAGGGGCCGAACAGAGGAATAACCTGGCCGATAATCAGATGCTGGCCATAGGCATCCAGTACCATCGTCAGGGCACCGGCAGCACAGTCCGCATTGTTCCACGCATTGTATTGCGCCGCCGAGATGTACTGGGTGGGATCAAGCTGGCTGATACGGATGAGCCGTCGTGTCGCAGGAGGAGCAGCCGGTGACACAGCAGCCGCGGCCATTTCGCCAAAGTCCGTACCTACTATGGCGAGCTGTGGGCGTTGGTTATGTGCCAGCTCGCCCGATTTCAGAGCCGCAGCTATGATGATCAGCATAATGAGAATAAGAGTAAGCCTGCCGCCCTTGTCCATAAATGCTCATTTCCCTTGTGTAAGAGAACACCTTTTGCCGGAGCGATCACTCCAGTCGTACCAATCGCAAGCATCGCGAGCGCGATCTGGAGCGAGCACCGCTCAGCAGTGAGCGCTGTAATTTAGAACAAATGTACCATATCACAACAAGAAAAACAAGAGGTTCATCCGCAACATTTTTAGGGAAGGCATGCCCGGCAGGGCATGTTGCACCGGTGGGCTGGTTACGTAGCACTTGCTGCCTGGAAGTGTAGGGGTCTCGCTCCATCGTGTTAGAGCGCTACGTGGTCCGGTGATCCTTGCCATTTGTGGTAGCCACGGCAACGACGGTGTCACCGGCATGCACGTTCATCAACCGGACGCCCTGAGTAGCACGACCGCTGCGCGCGACCGAGCTGACCTCCTGGCGGATAACTGTGCCGCCCGCAGAGATGATCATCAGATCATCATCTTCGTCGCTCACGACGCGGGCTGTGCTAACCAGGCCAGTTTTCTCTGTCAAGCGGATCGTGCGGACACCGCCACCACCACGATTCTGTACTGGATACTCCGCTAATGGGGTGCGCTTGCCATAGCCATTTGTTGTTACTACCAGCAGGTCGGCATTCGCACGTGCCAGAGAGAGCGCAGTAACATAGTCGCCATCATGGAGCGTGATGCCACGCACGCCACCCGATTGGCGCGATGCTGCTCGCAGGGTGCTGACGTTGAAGCGAATGGCCTGGCCTTGGGCAGTAACCAGCAGGACATCGTCTTTAGCGCGGGCTAGCCGCGCACCAATGAGCTCGTCGCCGTCTTCCAGGTCCATCGCATTGAGTCCCATCCGTCGCACCACCGCAAACTCGTCCAGCGCGGTTTTCTTGACCTCGCCTCGCCTGGTGGCGAGAATCATGAAGTCACGAGCCTGGAAGCGGGGCACCTGCACGACTGCGGTTACCAGCTCGCCCTGATCAATACCAATGAGGTTGCGAATATGCTCACCTTTGGCCTGGCGGCCGGCATCAGGCAGCTCATAGGTCTTCAGTTGGAAGACACGGCCACGGTTCGTGAAAAAGAGGAGACTATCGTGTGAGAAAGTGACGAGCAAATGACGCACGGCATCGTCTTCGTGGGTCACCATGCCAGTGACTCCCTTGCCGCCGCGCCGCTGCGAGCGATAGGCATTGCTCGGCAAACGCTTAATGTAGCCTTTTTCTGTCAGAGTTACAACGACCTCATCGTTGGGAATCAGGTCTTCCTCGGTAAACTCACCTGCTTCGGCTTCCTGAATTTCGGTACGGCGGGGATCGCCATATTGCTCTTTTAGTTCCTGCAAATCGGCTTTGATGATGGCACGCACCTCAGAGATATTAGCCAGAATTTCACGGAAACGGGTAATGCTCTGTTCGACTTCGGCAAGCTCCTGGACTACCTTGCGACGCTCCATCGCTGCCAGCCGGCCCAGACGCATGTCCAGGATCGCTTTACCTTGCTCTTCAGAGAGCTTGAACTTGCTGCGCAGGTTATTCAGAGCGGTCTCTGTGGTTTGGGAGCGGCGGATAATATCAATCACCTCATCGAGATGGTCGAGGGCAATGCGCAGGCCTTCGAGGATGTGGCGTCGGGCCTCGGCTTTAGCCAAGTCATATCGGGTGCGGCGGATGATGACCTGCTCACGATGAGCGATATAATGCTGCAGAATTGCTTTAAGTGTGAGCACGCGTGGCTGGTTATCCACCAGTGCCAGCATGTTGGCTCCGAACGCCTGCTGCATTGCTGTGTATTTGTAGAGCTGGTTGAGCACGCTGATATGGCGCGCATCACGGCGCAGTTCGATGACGATGCGCACACCCTGGCGGTCGGACTCATCGCGCACATCGGTGATACCGTCAATCTTTTTATCATGAGCCAGCTCGCTGATTTTACGCACCAGATCGGCCTTGTTCACCTGGTAGGGGAGCTCTGTTACGATAATACTAACCTTGCCACGCTCTGACTCCTCGGTGTGGACGCGCGCGCGAACAACAATACGCCCACGCCCGTTCGCATAGGCGTTACGAATACCCTCTCTCCCTTGAATAATGCCACCAGTAGGAAAGTCAGGTCCTTTGATAAAGTGCGAGAGTTGCTCGACCGTTGCATCAGGGTGATCAATGAGATAGATGATGCCATCGCAAACTTCGCGCAGGTTATGCGGAGGAATGTTTGTTGCCATGCCGACGGCGATACCAGCGGAGCCATTCAACAGCAGGTTTGGCAGCCGTGCCGGCAGTACCACTGGCTCCTGTTCACGATTATCATAGTTAGGCACGAAGTCAACGGTGTCTTTATCAATATCGCGAAGCATTTCCTCAGCAATGGGCATCATGCGTGCTTCTGTATAGCGCATGGCGGCCGGCGGATCGTCGTCAATCGAGCCGAAGTTTCCCTGACCCTGAACCAGAGGGTAGCGCATGGCCCATGGTTGGGCCATACGCACCAGAGAATCGTAGATGGGGGCATCGCCGTGGGGATGATAGAGCTTCATGACTTCCCCAACGATACCGGCGCTCTTGCGTGTCGGTCGGTTTGCCAACAGGCCCATCTGGCTCATGGCATACAGGATGCGACGATGGACTGGCTTTAGCCCATCCCGCACATCGGGCAGGGCACGGCTGACAATGACACTCATGGAGTAATCTAAATAAGCGCCGGTCATCTGCTCGATGATACCTACTGGCTTAACGATTCCCAGTTCCATACACGCTCTCTCTATCCTTCCTCACTTTTGGTGCAGATGGGGATGCCGTTTTTTTGAACGGCAGCGTTGGGGGCCTGTCGCTGCGGTGATCAAAAAATATGCTCTATTTTAACCACACAGCATCTTTATTATACCACATGAAGAATGCGAAACACGTGCGGATCTGACGCTGTACTTAGGGCAGCAGACGTGGTATTATAAAGCATGTGGCAGGCGGTATGGCGACACCGGACGGAGCTTGACCTGAACCATAGCATTAGCTGTTGTAAAGGTCTGTCCATAGATGGATCAGTTTCCAAGAATGGAGGAGATATCCGCCATGACGATCTCTGCAGGACAATGCTTCCTCATAGCGGTGGTCTTCTTTGCATTGATAGGTCTGCTTCGCGGGTGGTTACGTGAGATTATCACCACTGCCATCATCCTTGGGAGTGTGCTGTTTCTATCGCTGGGCGGCGCCCAGTACCTGAGCCACCTCTTTACCCAGAGCCTCCCAGGCGCCTTTAGCTACGTAGTCAGTGGCTCAGTATCTCCGGCCCCATCCAGTACGACCGCGTTCAACCCTACTATAACCTTGATTATCTTCGGCGTACTGGCAGCCCTGGGCTATATTATCGGTCACCTCTTTGGGAGACCGCCAACCCAGGTTGGACACCGGTTAGCCGGTACAATTCCAGGTACTGTCAATGGTCTGGCGCTGGCTGCTTACGGAGCCAATTTGTTTAGCCAGCTTTCCAAGACCAGTGCTCCCACTCTCTCAGTGGTGGGTGTGACACCGAGCGTTGCCAATCAATATTATCCGCTGATCTTTGTCGTAGCTATTATTGTGGCACTCATTGTGCTCTTTACCAGTGTCTTTGGCGGCAGAAAGGCCAAGAAGTAGAGCCTGGATAGCCTCTAAGGGGATAGAAGAGTAGATGAGCAATGTAACACAGAATCCCCCACTTGCTCCAAGCCGCCCACAGCGGCGACGCCAGTCACCTATTCTGCGCGGCCTCCGCCCGGACGAGCAGGTAGTCCTGATCGTGCGCAAACATTGGTGGTTCCTGCTGAAGCCGGGCTGGCCAGCACTTATTACCCTGGCTATTCTGGTGTTTATCCTTGCGGTGCAGGCACGCGTTTCGCCGTTGGTGCGGCCATTGTTTGTGCTGATCGATCTGGTGCTCGCGCTGGTACTGCTGATTTTGTTGCTGCGTTGGGCCTATAGCGATTTGACCAACTGGTGGTACGATGTCTACATTCTTACAACGAAGCGCATTATAGACTCGGTAGGCATGATAGAGACACGGCGCAAAGAGATCTCACTCGACCGCATCCAGCAGATCGCCGTCTTCGTCCCCCACCTATGGGCTTATATACTTGGCTATGGTGATGTGGTCGTACGCACGGCTGGGGCATCAGGTTGGGTAGAACTCAAAGGAGTCGCCCACCCACGCGATTTGCAGGATCGTATCCGCCAGCAGGAGGTTGCCTATCGCGCCGGTACCCCCCCACAACTGCGACCGGCCGAATTGACCGATCCAAATCTGGCCCGGCAACTTGATATCCTGGCTGAACCGAAGCAAATAGCTTCACCCCCATCGCCAGATGGTCCGCATCGGTCTGGAATCCCGTTGGGACCAACGCGTCGCTTTGGCGGTCCATTACGCCTGGAGAGCCGCGTGCGCTATCTGCCAGGTGAAGAGACGGTGACTTATATTCAGCACCATCCCTTTTTGCTATTCCGCCAGGAACTGCCGCCGGCACTGCTGCTCATTTTGCTCCTGATCCTGATCATCTTTTTCCGCTTCTCCATCTGGCCCTTTGACGTGGTGCTGCTGCTTATCGCCGGGATATGGGCTGCCTATGTCTATTTTAATTTCATCGATGATCTTTATATCCTGACCACCCACCGCATCATCGATATCGATCGCCGTGCATTCATTTTCTTCGAGGAAGCGATAAGTGCCGAATATAGTAAGATTCAGGATGTGATTGTCTCTATTCCTTCGCTTATTGCCCGTACCTTCGACTTTGGTCTTGTTCGTGTGGAAACAGCCGGATCGCTTCCCAACCTGGAAATGATTGCCGTGCCGCATCCGTTTTCCATTCAAGACATGATCTTCACCCGTATTAATGCTCAGAAAGAGCGTGAGCAGATCAATGCGGAGAACAAGCAGAAGGCACAGCTAAAACTCTGGTTCTCGACGATGATCAGCGAACTGATCAAGAGGCAGGTGCCCAATCTAGTCCATCGCAGTCTCGCCGAAGCTATGGAGCTTGTCAATCAGCGCGAGCTGATCCTGCGCATTGACGGTGAGCGCTATGAGCCTGGTATACCTGCGGGTCAGGTCGTCGAGCAAGATCCCCCACCTGGTACGTTGTTGCTCACCCGAGGTGAGGTTCATGTCACGCTCAGTCGCGATCAGCCGGTATCACCATAGCAGAGAAAAAAGCGAGATTTTCGGAGGGTCTCCAATCCTGTTAGAAGGGCACAAATTGCTTTCCCCTCATCTCCACCAGTCCTCTTTCCAGGAACGCTATCCACGACGGCTTGCGGCGTGAAGCTCACCGCCGAAGCAATGAGACGGTTTCGATATGGGATGTCTGTGGGAACATATCAATCGGCTGTACGTTCACCAGTGAAAACCCGCCATTGCGCAGAATGGCCAGATCGCGTGCCAGGGTGCTGGGATCACAGGAAACATAAGCGATAGCTCGTGGCCGAATATTAATCAGCCCCTGCAGCGCGCGGGGATGGCAGCCTGCGCGAGGCGGGTCCACTATTGCCACATCGAACCGTTGCCCCCTATAAGCAAGCTGCCCAAGGGTACGTTCAAGCGTACCGTCCAGGACAGTGACATTGGTCAGGTTGTTGAGATTACAGTTAACACGGGCATCGATAACAGCAGCCGGGTGAGATTCTACAGCAGTGACGTGGGCAACCTTCTGTGCCAGAAAGATCGCGAAAAGCCCAACGCCACTATAGCCGTCTAGAGCCATATCACGGCGTTGTAACTGAAGCTGGTTAATAGTATGTTCTACAAGAACGGGCGTCTGCACCGCATTGACCTGGAAGAAAGATTCAGTTGAAATACGGAACCGACGCCCCAGGATATGCTCAATAATATGATCCTGCCCTACTGTGAGCCGGCCCCGTGCGCCGATCCCGCGCACGACGGTGACGCCCACAATGGTGGGAGCACGCGCCATGAGTTCACCAATAGCTTCCTGCCATTCGCTTGCTTCCAATGGTGATGGCCGAGCAGCAGCCTCAATAGTGACCAGCCCGGGACGGCGATTAGGGGGCAGTACAATGCCTGGGGTGAGTTGGGCGGCGGCGGCGATGCGTATGGTGAATCGGTCCAGATAGTGCCAGGCATCCTTGCCCCAACGCTGGAGCAGCCAGCGTCGAACCTCCTGATAGATGGCATCAAGCGCCGGGTGGACGAGCGGACATTGCGGCATGTCTATGACATCGTGGCTGCCGACACGCCGGAAGCCAATTGCACCGTTCTCAGCAACGGCAAACTGTGCCACTGTGCGATAACGCCACGAGTCGGCCTCAGGGGGCATGCCAATCGTAGGTTGCACCGGTGGATTGGCAAACTTGCCGATGCGGATCAACAATTCGCGGACAATACGTGCCTTCCACGCGAGTTGCGCTGGATAGGCAATGTGTTGCCATTGGAAGCCACCGCTCTCGCCTAGCTCAGGATAGGGGGGAGTGACACGATCGGGTGATGGCCGAAGCACCTCAAGAAGGCGTGCACGGGCATAGCCTCGCCGTTCCTCGGTGATAGCAACACGAACCCGCTCACCGGCGATGCCATAGGGAACGAAGATGGCCAGGCCCTGATAGCGGCCGACCGCGTCTCCTCCGTAAGCAAGGTCAGTCAGTTCTAGTTCAAGAGTTGGTGGTAATTCTACCAAGCGCGCGCGTTACCTTCTCTATTTCAAGCATGCCGGGCATAAGGTGGCGCTGAGCGTAGCCCATACAGACGCGCCCCAAAGCGACTCAACAGCACAGCTCCTAGCCCAACGAGCCCCGCCACTATCCATATAATACTCCCAACGAATGGGATATTTTCTAGTAGCTCCAGGATAGCCAGCCCGGCTATCACCTCCATCACCTTGGAGCGCTGGCGCGGAGCCAGCATATACATCAGCCATTCGCCGATAAACAGACCCAACGCAATTTTGCCCAGCACCCAGGCTACGATCATGCCCAGTACCATAACCAGGGCCGCGGGTATGCCGATGACCGTGATCGCCAGGATAACTGCGCTTAGCGCAACCAGCACAACAGACAGTGCACCAACTGCCAGGCTGCGTGTAGCCTGTATTGCTATTGTCGAGCGTATGAGCGCTACACGCTCCGGCATCAGCATGACAACCCCGCTACCTAGTAGTGCCCAGATCAGGATAGCAAGGAGCGGAAATCCAAAAGAATTACTATGCTCTGCAAAGTTTAGGCCATGCTGCTGTGGATATTCAATGCTGCCGCCAACCTCAGCGCCCGTTGCACGACTCACGCTTCCAAACGAGCGGACATCGCCATCCACCCGAGCATGGTCGAACAACTGAATACTACCACCAAATGCATCGATGTTCCCAGTCACATGGCCTGTACTGGTGACCGTGACATTACCACCCAGCGAGCTAATATTGCCATTCACGAGATTGTGCACGATTACGTTGCCACCAGCGGTGTTCACATTGCCATCTACCGTGCCGTTGATGATCACAGTGCCACCAGCGGTGTTCACATCGCCACAGATATGCTGGCTGGCAGCGATGGTAATATCACCGCCAAAGGAACTCTGACCGGGGCCAGTACAGTTGCTGCTAGCGTAGACCAGGCCGCTTCCTAGCAGCCAGATTCCGCCCAGCAGCAGCGCTCCGAGCATAAGTCTCCGTGCTATTCGCATGTTTTAAGCCCTCCCCGGCCACTCGCAAAGGCGTGGATGGTCATATTACATTTTATATCAGGTCGTTCGGTGATGTAGCAAGCGCAACCAGATCACCGCCGCGCCGGCATAGATCAGGATGATCACAATAAGCAGCGGCCGATTTTGCACCAGCATGGAGCCGATCATCTGGGCTGCCTGAAGAAAATCGGAGCCAATGGTTAAGGCCATGGGCACGCCAGTAAATCCCTGGAATGCGATTCCTGGTTGCATAGCGATCAGCATGGCCACAGCCAGCGTTGCCAGGATGGCCAGGATAGCCCCTAGCCACACGGCCCGCCAATAAGACCGTGGCGGCGGCGTCGCATGCGCCGATTGCCGGGCCATCTCCTTACGCTGTTGCTCGGCAATCGCCGCAACAATCTGATCGGTCAGGCGTGGTGGCGCGGTAAGTGGCTTGGAGCGATGCAATACCGATTCTACCTGTCGTAACCGCCGCCATTGTATCTGACAGGCTACACAGCGTTCAAGATGCGCGGCAATTTCTGCTGTCTCCTTTTCTGGCAGCGTTCCTGCAAGGTAATCGTGGAGATGCTCCTTAATTTGCCGGCAGCGCATTGAACTGTTCCTCTCCAGGCTTTTCCTTGAGCGCGCGCGCAAGTAATTCACGAGCGCGATGCAATCTAGCTTTTACCAGTGCTGGCGTCAAATGGAGCGCTGCTGCGATCTCCTCATAGGACATATCCTGATAGTAGCGCAACACGACGACCGAGCGATACTTCTCCGGTAATTGTCGCAGCAAACGTTGCATCTCGTCATGCTGCTCTTCTTGCAGAGCAGTTTCTTCCGGCCCTGCACCGATATCAGGCATCCACTCAACAACCGGCGTATCTTCAAGTGGTAGCGCCACAAACCGCCGCCGCCGCAGGAGATCGATTGCCAGGTGTGATGCGATAGAGAGCAGCCAGGTACTGAACTTATGGGTATCCCGATAGGTACCTAACTGCGTGTACGCCTTAACAAAGGTCTCCTGGGCCACATCTTCTGCCTCGGTCTGATTGCCAAGCATCCGATAGGCCAGGTTATAGACGGGATCTTTGTAGCGTTCGACAAGCTGTGTAAATGCCGATTGATCCCCGATGAGCGTGCGGTGGACCAGTGCAGCATCGTCCACCGTTTCCACCGTCTCCGTCATCAAAAGCCTGCACCGCCGTTCGTCTCATCCGCCCTGGCTGCTTGCACCCTGAGTGCTCAGCGGGCAGTACCTGCTTGGAAGCGCTCTCGCCTAAATATACGCTTTGCTCGACGGCAAAGTTGCACATGTCCATCTGCATTGTAGCGCGAGAACAGCCAGTTGAAAAGAGCATCATGTCGCTCTTCCAACCAGCCCTGGAAGTTTCTTTCCATCCAGCAGTACCTTCTTACTACCGCTGCATGGCTCATTAGCGAACAGGATTTTGACCCTCAGCTATACTCGATTTGCGGATGTGAGTGGTGGACGCATGGGTAGAAGAAGTTGCTTTGGAAGCGTCCGGCGTCGCTTTACGTCGGCAGAAAGGCTCGGCTCCTTGATCACGCACATAGCAAAGCAAAAACAGACAATCGTCAGTGGTAGTGCCGTACTCTTGCTTCTTCTGGGTGTAGCGCTTCCGCTGGCGCTTGGCCAGCGCCTTACCAATCATGCCAATGCTGAGAGCGTATTAGCAGCCCGGCTGGTGGCGGTTGCACGCAGCGAACTTGGAGCGCCATACGTGTTTGGAGATCCCGGCGGCAATTCGCCGGCCGGTTTCAACTGCACCGGCTTCGTCTGGTGGGTCTATCATCAGGTGGGGATTAATATCCCCTGGGGCTGGCCGGCTGAGTACCTATCGGTTGGCATACCAGTCAGCAAGAGTCAGCTTACTCCCGGTGATATCGTGATCTTCCAGAACACCTGGATTGCTGGCCCCAGCCATGTCGAAATCTATGTTGGTAATGGACAGGCTATCGGCGCCGATAGCCCCTCGCAGGGCGTCCATCTGGATAGCCTCTCTGACCCGTACTGGATGGAGCATTATTATGCTGCACGCCATGTGCCGGCAGTAGATGGCCCATCCCTCAGCGTGCCGTCGGGTACACATACCAGTATGGTTGATGAGAGAGCCACCTCATACGTTTCGGTGATTGCCTGGCGGCTGCATGTGCGTACTGGTCCGGGACTCAACTACTCCATTCAAGGTCTGGCAGATTATGGCCAGGTTCTCCCCGTGTATGGCCGCTCCCATGGCTGGATCAAGACGACGTGGTATGGGCATCCTGCCTGGGTTGCCGGCTGGTGGACCACACCAAAACGCTGATGTTGCGGGCAGGAGCTCGCTCTCATATGCTGCACTATTGGCCCCTCTCTCATTCAATGGAGGGGGGCCAGCAGAATATCCTCGCGCAGGTGCCCCAGAAGGCTCTCCAAATTCGCCACGGCTTTTTCCCCTGCTCAACTAGCTCGACTGACTGGCACATACCCTGCGCAATATGCAATATAAAAAGAAAGTATGTACGTTCTCTCTTCTATCCATATTGCACCGATTTTGGAAGCTCGGCGAATGGGTAATCGCACAGCGATGGTTTCACTGGACCTTGGACTGACTACCAGTCCGGTGATCGTGCAGCAGGAGTATGTCCTCCTGCCGGATGGCCAGCGCCTATCGTGGGAAGCGATTGATGAGATCGCCATCCATAAGGCAACTTGCTTCGCCATTGCAGATAATGCCGTACGGCCCATTCAAAGCTTCTCCCAACACCTCAACCGCTTCTATAGCCTGATGCCAACGACAGGGGCGCCGACGCTGGTTATTGCAGGGTTTCCGATGCATCGCATCAAGGAGAGCGATCCACAGCGTGATACGCTTAAGAAAATACGGGCGATTGCCCCCATACGCGGAGCAGTGCTGGACACTGCAACTGGATTAGGCTATACAGCCATTGCGGCAGCTCAGACTGCGCAACGGGTGGTTACCATTGAGCTCGATCCGGCGGTCCTGGATATTGCACGGCTTAATCCCTGGTCGCGTCCGCTGTTTGAGAATCCCAAGATCGAGCAACTTATCGGGAATACCTTCGAGTGCATTCAATCGTTGCCCGATGCAGCTTTCTCACGAATTATCCACGATCCGCCGACATTTCGGCTTGCCGGTGAGCTCTATTCGGGCGCTTTTTATCGCCAATTGTTTCGCGTACTCAAAATGGGGGGCCGTGTGTTTCACTATATCGGTAATTTAGAGAGTTCTTCTAATCAGCGCATCATGCGTGGTGTCATCCGTCGGCTGCGGGAAAGTGGCTTTGGCCGAGTCGTCCAAAAACCTGATGCGTTTGGGCTGGTGGCGTATAAAGAGTAATCCCGGCATCCTGCCTGTCAGGCTGCTTCACCTCAACCACATTGTCGGTTCCCTCTCCATGGCAACCGTGAGAGGGATAGCGGTGCAGCAGACATGTCAGATAGCCTGTTTGAGGAAGCGTTCAGATGCCAAGATTCAAGACACAGAGAGGAAGAGAGCCGAGTGCCATCAAGGCCAGCGCGATAGCACGACGCATTACTTCCACTTGGGCCGTGATAGCATTGCTCGCACTGGCCACTGCGTGTGGCCCAGAGACTGCGCCATCCCGCACTGGTCCTGTATGGACACCGAGAGCGCCGGTTCAAACCATTACCGGTCAAGCAGCCACATCCGCTCAAGAAGTTAACTGGCCCGTTTTTGACTTCGATGCGGCTCATAGCGGCGTCAATCCGGATGAGACGGCCATTACCCCGGCAAGCGTAGGCAGCCTGCACCGTCTCTGGACCAGCAAGCTACCGCAGGTAGCTGACTCAACTCCTATTTTGCTGCATAACCTGGCTCTGCCTGACGGGACACATCGCGACGTGCTCTACCTGACCACCAGTGCCGGTACCCTCGTGGCACTCGATGCTGCTACCGGGGCCCGGCTCTGGGCTGCGACGACCAGCGGTCCACACATCACCAACTCTTCGCCGGCAGCCGACCCATCTGGCGCCTTTGTCTATAGCTACGGGCTGGATGGGCAGTTGCACAAATATCGTGCCACCACAGGGGAGGAGATAACTGGTCATGGCTGGCCGATTCCCATTACCCATATGACAGACACGGAGAAGGAATCCTCCGCGCTCAATGTCGCCAATGGCTATATCTATGTCACGACCAGTGGTTACCTCGGCGATGCGCCCCCCTACCAGGGGCACATCGTTGCCATTAATCTCATCAATGGAGCAGTCCATGTCTTCAACAGCCTCTGCTCCAACATTACTCACGTGCTCGCCCGTGGTGAATGTCCTGACGACCGATCGGGTATCTGGGCACGTGCCGGTGTCGTGGTAGACCCGGTCACTGGCAATCTCTTTGTCACCACTGGCAACGGACCCTATACAGCCAACCAAGGTGGCACTGACTGGGGCGATAGCGTACTGGAACTCAGTGGCGACGGCACCCGCCTCCTGGATTCCTATACCCCGACGAACTTCGCCGAGTTGGAGCAGACTGATACCGACCTCGGCAGCACTGCGCCGGCTCTGCTACCTGCTATTCCTGATAGCCGCATGCCGTACCTCGCAGTGCAGGGCGGCAAGGACGGCCTGCTGCGCCTCCTCAACCGGCAAAACCTGAGCGGACAAGGGGGCCCAGGTCATGTCGGAGGCGCACTGCAAACTATTGCTGCGCCTGGCAGCTGTGGCGTCTTCACACAGCCAGCCATCTGGACCGATCCCGGAGAGCATGGCATCTGGCTCTTCGTCACGTCTACCTGTGCGATTGGTGGCTACCAGATTGTAGTGAGCCGGGGACAGGCGACAGTGCGGCAGGTATGGAGCGTGCAACAGGAGGCCACCTCGCCAGTCATCGCCGGCAATGTGCTATTTGCTGCCACCACTGGTCAGATCTTCGCACTCGATCCACGCACCGGCCACCAGCTATGGAGCAGCACCAGGCCGTCCGCTGGTGGCAGCATTGGCGGCATCCACTGGGAAAGTCCCATCGTCGTAAATGGCCACCTCTACTGCTCGGATCAGGATGGGTACATTACCGCATATGGGCTCTGACCAGGAGCCGCCGGAGCTCCCGGTGTGTGATAAAATGCTGATGTTGTCAGATCGTACACTCGCTTACACCGCCATTGTGATAAACCGGGTTCCGCTATGAGCTGTATTGGTACTGCTGGCCATGTCGATCATGGCAAATCTACCCTGGTTCAGGCACTGACCGGTATCGATCCCGATCGCCTTGCTGAAGAGAAAGAGCGGGGTATGACGATTGATCTTGGCTTTGCCTGGCTACAAACGCCTGCTGGTCGCGAGGTAAGCATCGTTGATGTGCCCGGCCATGAGAGCTTTATCAAGAACATGCTGGCTGGTGTAGGGGGCATCGATGCTGCGCTCCTGGTCATTGCAGCAGATGAAGGGATCATGCCACAGACTGAAGAGCATCTGGCTATTCTTGATCTGCTTGGCGTGAAGTGCGGCGTTGTGGCGCTGACAAAGTGCGATCTGGTCGAACAGGACTGGCTGGAGATGGTGCGCGAGGAGGTAGAGGAACGCCTGCGGTCAACTACACTGGCCAGAGCGCCCATCGTGCCAGTCTCAGCCTACACCGGTGCTGGCCTGCCAGAACTGCTGGGCGCAATTGATCGCGTGCTCGATCACGCGGCGGAGCGTGCAGATATTGGCCGACCACGGCTACCAATTGATCGTGTGTTTACGATCACGGGCTTCGGCACCGTGGTTACAGGGACTCTCATTGATGGGCGTCTGGCAGTTGGCCAGGAAGTGACGATCTTGCCGCAGGGTCTCAATTCGCGCATTCGCACACTGCAAATCCATAAACGGAGCATCGAGGAAGCTCGACCTGGCAGCCGAGTCGCGGTAAATCTGGCGGGAGTTGCCAAGCAGGACCTGACACGCGGCGATGTCGTGGTACGACCGGGCTCATTGCAGCCTACTCTTCTGATCGATGCACGGCTACGGCTATTAGAAAGCGCGCCACGCCCGCTGGCCCATAATACAATGGTAGATATCTATACCGGCTCAAGTGAGATCTCCGCCCGTGTGGCGCTGCTGGATCGTGCAGAACTGGAGCCGGGTGAGACGGGCTGGGTGCAATTGCGGCTGACCCGTCCCTGCGTGGTCGCACGGCACGATCGCTTTATCGTGCGCATTCCCTCGCCCAGTCTGACCATTGGCGGTGGTGAGGTGATCGAGCCCCATCCACGCTATCACCGACGTCACCAGACACGCGTGCTCGAGCGGCTAGCCATCTTGGAGCACGCAGCGCCCGATGAGCTGGTGCTGGCGATGCTGGATAGTGGCGAGCGGCGACGCAGTGGCACCGGAGTCGGGCAGCTGCGCGTAGTCGGTTGGGAGGTAGAGGATATTGTCCGTCATACCGGGTTGACACCAGAAGATGCACAGACAGCACTGGCCAGTCTCATTACCGATGGTCGCGTAGTTGCACATGGACCGTTCTTTTTCACAGCGCCAGGTTGGAAGTTACTGGTAGAGCAAGGAATACAGGTAGTAGATGAATATCATCAACAGTACCCCTTGCGACCAGGCATCTCGCGTGAAGAGTGGCGTAGCCGCCTGGGTCTGGCACCGCGACCGGCGCATGAAGTGCTGGTGGCGCTGATCGCTCAGGGGGAACTGGCTGAGGCTGGAGGTGCGCTGCTGCGTCGTCCTCACTTTGCACCCACCTTTACGCCAGCGCAGCAGGCTGCGATTGATCAGTTGCTAGCACGGTTTCGTGCCCAACCGTTCATGCCGCCCAGCCGCCAGGAGGCAGAGGCGCTGGTAGGTCCGGAGGTGCTCAATGCGCTCGTTGATCAGGGCGTGCTGGTTAAGCTCAGCGAGAATGTTCTCTTTCTGCGTGAGGTGTACGAGGATGCACTGACACGGATCCTGGACTATATTCGGCGGCATGGCAAGATCACAGTTGCCGAGGCACGTGACCTGCTTGGAACCAGTCGCAAATATATGCTGGCGCTGCTTGAGCATTGTGATGAGCGACGATTGACGCGGCGAGTAGGTGATGATCGGTTACTAGGGGTGGCAGCAGTGCAGCCGCAGGGTACCAATAGCTGATCGGGTTTTCATGAGATAGGTTGACAGTGGCGCAACTCAGCCGCTCTTTTGAGCGGTCTCTCTGTTCAGCGAGCACGTGCAATTCTCAGACGCTATCCCAACCAGCTACCACATCCCCCCTTTTGGGTAAGCGTAATGACTCCTTGGGGTATGCTTTGTGGTACACTGTGGAGGCATGAGTGCATGGGCGCTTAATACTGCCTCAAGATGTACTGAGACAGAGACGCTCTCAATGTTGGACGATCTCTCTTCTCGTCTACTCTCTGAAACGGTGAAGGAGAGGCGCACAGGCATCAGCGTGTAGGGGCGCGATCCTGCGATTTAGGTTAATATTAAGCTGAGCTGTGGCATCTGCTTCCTGAGGGAGAAGTTATCTTGTCGACGCAAGTGCCCTACTTATAGTGGCCAACCTCCCAAGAGGGAGAAGCAGGGGCCAGACAAATGTCCAGGCTAACGGCATGATTGCACCTGCATCGTGAAAGGATGACAGGGTCTGTATCCGCATTGGACTGTGAGAGTACCTCACTCACTACCGGCGCGATAATGGGAGATACTGTAGGATTCACATGGGACAGAGCAGGCAAGGATTACTCGGTGAGCGCTATGAGCTGCAAGAGCCGATCGGACGCGGCGGCATGGCCACGATATATCGCGCCCTTGACCGCCGCATAGGCCGCCTGGTCGCTGTCAAGGTGCTGCGCGATACCTACAGTAGTGATGCCAAGTTCGTTGCGCGCTTTCAGCGTGAGGCGCAAGCGGCCTCAATCCTCACACATCCCAACATTGTGCAGGTCTACGACTATGGCCAGACAGGGAATAGCTACTATATTGTCATGGAGTATGTGCAGGGCGTGGACCTGCGCCGCTATCTGCGTTCCGGCGATGTCTCTATTGAGCGCATGGTTGCTATTGCCCACGACGTTGCAGCCGCTCTAGGCGCAGCACACCGCCATGGCGTTGTTCACCGCGATGTGAAGCCACAGAACATCCTTATCAATAGTGACGGCATCGTGAAGCTGACGGATTTTGGTATCGCCAGTCTCTATCAGGATCTCACTGCTGAGCGCCTGACAACTACCGGCATGACGCTGGGCACAGTGCAATACTATGCACCAGAACAGGCGCAGGGAGAAATTGTGACACCCGCAGCCGATGTCTATTCACTGGGCATTGTGATCTATGAGATGCTCTGTGGGCACCCACCATTTGATGGTGACACCCCGGTAGCGGTCGCAGTGCGCCATATTCAGGAGCCGCCCATGCCCCCACGCCTCATTAACCCGGCGATTCCACCAGCGCTGGAGGAGATTATCCTGCGCTGTCTGGAGAAAGCGCCTGAGCGGCGCTATCCAGATGGAAATGCGCTGGCCTATGCTCTGGAAGTGTATGAGGACGTGATGGCAATGGGCAGAACGGTTATGCCACCAGGGATCGGCGCTTTTGCAGATAGCGCTATCGCCGATCAGCACCATACCGATAGCACGCGCCCTGTGGGGGCAGCACCAGGAACGGTGCCACAGACCGCGATGCACCCGGACGGACGCGGCCCCCGCCGTTCGCGCTCCCGTGTTGCACGTATTGCTACCATCCTCCTCTTCGCTGCGGCGCTCGTTCTGTTAGGAGCAAGCTGCTTCTTTGCAAACCAGATTGGCATGCTGCCGCTGTTTTCGGCTCGTGCCACGGCAACGCCAAGCGTGCGGGAGGTTGCCGTACCCAATCTGGTGAACTTGCAGTTAGATGACGCACGCATGCGGGCAGAGCAGGCTGGATTTAAGCTTACAGTGCAAAAGCAGGCGATCGATCCAACAGGCAAGTTTCCAGAAGGGACGATCATTTCTCAGATTCCCCAAGCGGGAACAGAGGCAACTGCCGGCAGTGTCATCCAGGTTATTGTGAGCAGCGGCCAGGGAGAAGTAGTTGTGCCTAATCTGACCGGTCTGACGCTGGCAAAAGCCAGACAGGTGCTTGCCAGTGTGCACCTGGTCCTCGGCACCGTCACGATGCAGTTCAGCGATCAACAACCGGGCATAATTTTGAACCAGAGCCCAGCCCCATTTGAGATGGCAAATCTGAACACTGCCGTTGATGTAGTTATCAGCGAGGCGCCTGCGCCCACAGCGACAGCCACGCCACGACCGTTGCCCACCGCAACGGCTACATCGCAGCCAACACCGACACCTACGCCATCACCAACACCGACATCGACACCCACACCATTACCAACACTGACGCCGATGCCCACGCTAACACCAACCGGGCAGCCTTAGTGCTACAGTAACAGACTGTTGCCACTATTGCCGTTAATCCCACCAACAGCAGCGGCGTCTGCGGGGGCGCCGCCGACGGTGGGGTATGGCTCTCGACTGATGGTGGCCCGCCCTGGCAACCGATGGACCTGCTGCTCTCCGTGTCCTGCTATAGCGCCCTGGGGGCCAAATGCATAGCGCAGCTCAATCCAGGCGCCAATGAGATACCAGATTGACGGCGATATTCAACTGTCCGTTACCGCGAGCACAGTTTATGCTGGCTCAGGGGAGGATGACTCTCTCTACGCGCGGAGCATCAGTAATGGCGCGCTGCGCTGGCGCGTGCAGGGGAGGGGGAACTATGTTGACGCATCGCCAGCAGTCGGCCCGTAGCGCTGGCGTGAGGCTGGCCGGCGCTGACGCTCCAGCATGGGAGTGAGATCCTGGCTAGCTGGAAGTCAGCGTTCCGCCAAGAGAGCATCGCCTGTATGGAATCCTGGCGTGCATTAAGGCTCAACGCTGTGCTATACTATCTACAGTCGCAATGCCAGGCTACCGATAAGTTCCTCTTGAGTTGATTCTGTGCGAAAGCCACATGTCTATGCAACCGAGGCCTTCGTTTTAAAACGAATGGATTTTGGCGAAGCGGATCGCATCCTGACGCTGCTAACGCCACGTGGCGGCAAGATCCGGGCGATTGCCAAGGGTGTACGGCGCACAACGAGCCGTCTGTCCGGCCATCTGGAACTATTTACCCGCAGCAACCTGCTCCTGGCACGCGGCCGTGACCTGGATATCATTACCCAGAGCGAGGCCTGTGAGCGTTTTGATCATCTGCGCGATCATCTCTGGCATGGAGCACAGGCGTTCTATGTCGTCGAGCTGGTTGATCGCTTTCTGGAGGATGCGGGTGAACATGCAGGAATTTATCATTTGCTCCTAGACACGTTTCGCCGCCTGGATCAGCAAGCCGTAGTGGCATCCACCGGCAGTTCAGTAGCAGGCGATACCGCGCTGGTAGTTCGCTATTTTGAGATCCATCTGCTCGGCCATCTTGGTTATCGCCCTGCTTTTCACCATTGTGCGAGCTGTGGCAAGCGGTTAGAGCCAGTTGAGAATGGCTTCAATGCAGCACTGGGCGGTGCAGTGTGCCCGGACTGTATTCGATATGCACAACGGCCCCTTTCTCTCCCCGCGCTTAAAGTGTTGCGCCTGTTGCAGACAACGGAGTGGGATGCGCTGCCGCACCTGCGCCTGGGACCAGGCTTACAGAGCGAGCTGGAACAGATCCTCTACTTGCTTATTCGCTACCATCTAGAGCACGACCTGAAGTCCCTTAACTTTTTGCAGATGTTACAGGTCCCAAGATGAGGTGCCCACCTGGGCAACGCTGTTACCACCGGTGGCTCGTGCCGTTCTATGGACTGAGAGATTATAGCATTGTGTGGCAGGCGATTGGCTGCGCTGACCTTTGTTGGCTGTTCCGCTGCGGCAAGGATTGTTATTTCTCCACACTCTACGTATACTTTATACACGAGGCTGCTCGTGGAGAGCATGTGACAGGCGGAATGTGGAGTCCACGGCGCCAGAACCGTTGGAGCGCAGCAGGATGGGAGAATCTCTTGAAGGTGATATAGCCTCGAGAGCTAAGGCTCCCGAGGAAATCTCAAATGAGGAGAGGGGATCGGTGCAGGAACGTTTACCGATAAAAGGTACTCGCAACGGGCTCTTATTGACACTCGAGCCGGGCGAGGCCTTTAGCGATATTCTGAGCGCACTGGCCCGCCGCCTTGCTCAGGCGCCGGCATTCTTTCGGGGCGCGTCACTGGCGATTGATACCAGTCGGCGTGCTCTGAAGTCGCATGAGCTGGCCGAACTGCAGGGATTGCTGGCGCGCTATGATGTGATCATTGCGCCGACGCCTGTGGCACCTCCTAATGTGGAGGCAGATACAGTGGGCAAAGCTACCGATAGTGTAGCGCCCGTCTTGCGTGCGCTGGAGGCGAGTGATACTGCACGGGGTGCGCTCAGCGGCGGACAGATACATGAAGCGACCGACGCATTGTTGCTGCGGCGCACAGTTCGCTCCGGGCAATGCATACGGCACCATAGCAGTGTCATCGTTGTGGGCGATGTAAATCCCGGTGCGGAAGTCATTGCTGCCGGTGATGTGATCGTATGGGGCTCACTGCGCGGCATGGTGCACGCCGGATATCCAGATAACGATCAGGCGATTGTCTGCGCACTGGCGTTAGCACCGGTGCAGCTTCGTATTGGGGAATATGTGGCGCGGGCCCCGGAAGGGGGTGGGCCGGCGCATCTGATGCCGGAGGTGGCGGCAGTAAAGGGCGGCCAGATTGTTGTGGAGGCGTTGGGAATTGGGCGATCAGGCCGGCGGTAAGGATGTCAGCGATTCAAGCTCGCGGCAGGATAGTTTATCCATGCCGGGTTTGTTGGTCAGGATGAAGGGAGAACATCAGTCATGGGAGGTCGTGTCATCACCGTGACATCCGGTAAGGGGGGAGTTGGGAAGACCACCACGACGGCAAATCTCGGGACGGCTATTGCGATGCTGGGCTATAAGGTTGCTGTGGTGGATAGCGACATCGGGTTACGAAACCTCGACTCCGTAATGGGGCTGGAGAACCGTATCGTCTATGATCTGATTGATGTGGTAGAAGGCCAGTGCCGGCTCCGGCAGGCGCTCATCAAGGACAAGCGACAACCCGAACTCTATTTGCTCCCTGCCGCACAGACCCGCGATAAGAGCGCCTTGAGCACGTCGCAGATGGAACAGCTTACCATGCAAATGCGCCAGGAGTTTGACTTCGTAGTGATTGATTCTCCCGCTGGCATTGAGCAAGGGTTCCGCAACGCTATCGTTGGCGCTGACGAAGTGTTAATCGTCACGAATGCCGAGATGTCGTCTGTGCGCGATGCCGATCGCATCATCGGCCTGGTTGAGGCAGCGGGCAAACCAGAGCCACGACTGCTCATTAACCGCCTGCGTGCGGATATGGTGCGGCGTGGGGATATGATGGATGTCGCCGATGTGCTTGAGGTACTGGGCATCGATCTGCTGGGTGTGGTTCCAGAGGATGAGTTCATCATCGTTGCAACCAATCGCGGTGAGCCAGCAGTCTACGACAGGCGCTCGCGCGCTGGTCGCGCCTTCTGCAACGCTGCACAACGCCTGGTCGGCGAGGATGTGCCATTGGTCGAAATTGAGGGTCCGGCTGGTTTTCTTGAGCGCCTGCGGCGGTTGATGTCTCCCACTCCGATGGTAGCACGTCGTGCCCGCGGGTAGAGAGGAGAACAGAATGGGTATCTTCAGTGCATTGTTCAGCCGCAAATCGCAGCCGAGTTCTAGCGATCTTGCCCGTGAGCGTCTGAAGGTGGTGCTGGTGAACGATCGACTCAAACTCTCGCCGGCAGTGCTGGAGCAGCTTAAACAGGAGCTATTGGAAGTTATCTCGCGCCGGCTGGAGATTGATGAACAGGGTGTGCAGATAATTGTGACGCGCAGCGACCGTCTCGATAAGCTCATCGCTGATGTACCGCTGCGGCGGCCACGGATGCGCTTCGAGGACAGCGCAGTTGAGCCGGCAGTGAAGCCAGCCACAGGAGTTTCTTCAACATATCGCCCGCAGGAGTTTATTCAGACAGGGGCAGGTGAAGCGAAGGAGAGAGAAGAGGAGACACAGCAAGCACCAGCAGATGAATCTCATTCCCCTCTCTCCTCTCCTGCAGAAAAAGGGGTTACGGAGATAACGGCAGGTGAGCTGCACCCCTCGGTCTCCTCTCCCCCCGAGCGGGGGAACGCGGATATGCCAGCACAGATTCATCTCTAGAACATTGGAGAACCGTGCTGAAGCGTATCCTATCCATCCTCCTGTCAGGGCCAGATCACTGGAGCCCGCTGATGTAAAGAGGACTGCCGCATTCATCCTCTTCTCTAGAGGATGGTAATGCTCTGTTGGTATATCCATGATGCATGCCTACCCAGCTCTGCCCAGTCTACAAGCGACACAGCAGAGTTTGTAAAGCTCTATCTGACGATGTGTCAGTACATCTCTATTGACATTATGCGTTATAATAGCGGCAGCATTGCTGAGAGGCTCAGCTTTATGGGTAGCAGAAAGGAGTTGTCGTTTGCTAGGAGCTTTTCGTCAGTTGACCGTGGCTATCTTGCTTGCTGGCAATGTCGCCATCTTAGCTATAAGTAGTGCGACCGCTGCACCATCTGTAGGCGCTACTGCAGCGCGCTTCCATCCTCTCTTCCCTTCCGGGCATGGCCACACCGTGACGAGCCTGAACTGGTCTGGCTATGCAATCACTGCCGCGACCGATACCGGCGTCACAGCAACGTGGGTCGTACCTACCGTTACTGCCCCACCTACCTCCGCCTATTCCAGCACATGGGTCGGTATTGGCGGCTACAACAGTCAGGATCTTATCCAGGCTGGCACCGAGCAGGATGTACTCGGCAACGGTTCGACACGGTACTATGCCTGGTGGGAAATCCTGCCATTCCCGGAAAATCCGATCAGCATGGCCGTGCATCCGGGTGATACCATGCAGGTAACGGTACGCACAGTATCCGGCGGCAAAAGCTCGAGCTGGGAGATCTTCATTAAAAACAAGACCACCGGCGCATCCTTTACGAAGAAGCTGACTTACAGCTCTTCGTTCTCCAGCGCGGAATGGATTGAAGAGGCACCGACGGTGAATGGTCAGATTGCGCCGCTGGCAGACTTTGGTACGGTGACATTCAACAATTCCCAGGCCGGCTACAACGGACATGTTGTTAGCATTAGCGGCGGCCCATATACAGCTATTGATATTCAGGACCCCCACGGGCAGAAAGCGGCGCCGGGTCCGCTATCTAACAACGGCGAAACATTTTCAGATACCTGGGGAGCATAGCTTACCCCCTCGCTATTAAATTAAAGAGCGCTGCCCATGAGAAGGCGATGGGCAGCGCATCTTTTTTCTCCCTCCTGTGGAGAGGGAATCAGGGGTAAGTCAATGTACCTAATAAAGCGCTAACGTGACAATGCCAGCAACCCTTGACGAACGGGGAGAAAATCTGCTACACTAAGGTTGCATCGCAGATGGCGGGGCGTGGCGCAGCCTGGTAGCGCACCAGTATGGGGTACTGGTGGTCGGAGGTTCAAATCCTCTCGCCCCGACCGACAGGCAATCTAAAAGGCCCTCTCGGCTGAGAGGGCCTATTTATTCAGTGGACGCTGCGAGCCTCCTGAGGTTAAAGCTGATGAGGATCTCGCCTCTTCTGATCGTCGATTTTTGCAGCAGACTACGATTGGCCTGTTCCGCCTGCCTAAACCTTACCCCGGTTTTGCGCACTACCGGCGCGACGCGACCAGCACCGAGTTTTCCTACCCTTTCGCTCTGCAAGCCGATCAAGGATCGGCGATTACACACCCGAACCCATCTACGGGTGGGCAGGTAGATCTCCCTGGAGGAACCAATCTGTATAAGTTGCGCGCTGGCCAGCATAGGGTGCCAGACCAGTGCTGGCAGAAACCACGCCTTGAACTACGCCAGGAGGGATAGGAAAGTTACTGGGCGGGAGATGGTAATAGTTAGAGGCGTATTCCATAATCTGCTGCCAGATGGGGCCGGCACCAGCCACACCAATGATATTATGGGCCATCGCTTCATCATCGCTATTGCCTACCCAGGTGCCACAGACAAGATATGGTGTGTAGCCAACCTGGAGGATATCCTTGTTATCGTCCGTCGTGCCAGTCTTGGCAGCCGCAGGGCGATAGCTTGCTGGGTTGTAGACAAAGTTATCAGCGGGCGTATAAGAAGCTGAAGGCAACGTGAGGGAACTGTGGAGATAGAACTCCCGCTGGCGTGCCAGATCGTCCGACAGTATATTGGTCATGAGATAGGCGATCTGCGGGCTCAGGACCTGAGCTCCAGCAGCTGGCTGATAGCGGTAGAGCACATGGCCAAATGCATCATTGATTTGCAAGATAGATACGGGAGGCACCAGTCGCCCCTGGTTATCAAAGACGCTATAAGCGTTCGTCAACTGGAGCAGTGAGACTGGGGCAGTGCCCAATACCAGCGACGGGCCATATTTACTGGGATCCAGTCCCAGGCTGGTGATACCCATGCGCCGGGCATTGATGAGCACATTTTTGATGCCGGTAAACTCTATAGCCTGCACAGCAGGAATATTCATGGAATCATCAAGCATCTGCCGTAATGGCAGAGGGGGACTGGCAGCACCATCGAAGTTGGACGGCGCATACCAGTTGCCGCATGGCCCCGGCTGAGAGACCGGTGCCGGAAAGCAGGTTGGATAGACATTTTGCATGACGAGCGAGGGGAACCAGCCCATCTGGAGCGCAGTAGCATAGACAATGGGCTTAAAGGCCGAACCAGCCTGGCGGGTGGCATGGATTGCAATATTGTATTGCCCCTGGACCTGGGGAGTATCAGCGTTGTAGTCGGCACTACCAACCATCGCGAGGATCTCACCCGTGCGCGGCTCCATCAACACTGCCGCAGCATTATGGGCATTGTAGTAGGAAGCAAGCCCACCCTCGCCAAGGGGTGGGAAGTGATTGCCAAACTGGTCGTAATACCCGTTTGTCAGGACATTGTGAATAATCTGCTCAACTTTTTGCTCCAGCGGCAGGTCAAGGGTTGTATAGATATTCAGGCCGCCTTCATTGAGTAGCTGAGCACCAATGCTCGGCTCTAATACATCGTGAATGATGTAGTCTACAAACCATGGCGCCAGCTTAGTACTCTGGTACGGACGGATATACTTGATAAAGTGCTCGGTTTCTTTCGTTGCCGCCGCTGCCTGCTGGGGCGTAATATCGCCGACGTTTTCCATTGCTGTCAGCACTTCCTGCTGACGAGCGAGCGCTGCCTGAGGGTTGTAATCTGGCGCGTAGTCTGAAGGGGAGCGGGGCAACCCGGCTAGCAGCGAGGCGTGGGCCAGGTCGAGTTCTTCAGCGGGCCAAACAACACGGTGAAGTTTAGGATTATATTGCGGGCGCATGTTGAAGTATGATTCGGCAGCAGCCTCAACCCCATAGTTCGAGTCACCGTAGTAGACCGTGTTGAGGTACATCTCCAGGATCTTATATTTGGGATACTGGTTAGTCACCTCAATGGCGAGCACCGCCTCTTCGAGCTTCCGTTGTATCGTTTGGTCAAAGCCGACCAGCCCGGCGTTCCTGACTAACTGCTGGGTGATAGTGCTGGCACCCTGAAGACCACTCTGACCCGACAGGTCATTGATGGCTGCACGCACAATTCCCTGGACATCCACTCCACTATTGGTCCAGAACGTTTTGTCCTCGACATCGACGGTAGCTTTGATCATCCATGGAGAGATATGGTCATAGCTCACAAAGGTACGGCGACCTTCGCCATAGAGCTGGAAGAGGAGGCGACCTTCACGGTCGTAAATACGCGTTGTCTGAAACCCTTGATTCATCGCCATGTTAGCAACTGCTTGTGATTCGCTGGTGTAATAGGCATAGGCAGATCCGGCAGCAGTCGCTGATGAGACGAGCACAACGATGAGGAGGAAGACGCCGATGGTGACCGCGGCAGCAGTCCCCACGTGACTGGCAGACTGGCTACGGCGACGGAGACGACGACGGCGCGCCATCTGGCGCACCCGTGAGCGATGCCAGCGCTGGGTTCGATAGAGAAGAGAATAGGGAGGTCGCCACGATGGCGGGACGCCACGAGGCCATGGTGAGATAGGACGCCCTGAGACTAAATGACCAGAAGAACTGCGCGTGGTCGTGTGCAGATTGCTCATGGGTGGCGAAGTTGCAATGCCACCTGGAACCTGGCCGCCGGGTCCGCTGGATGGCACAGCGCGATTCCCCTGACTCTGCCCCCTCAGGGGCTGACCCCATGGAGTTCGTCCCTGCCAGTTAGAGCCCATGCACCAACCTTCCTTCTATTGTGAGCCATATTAATACCGTATGGCTTGACGGTTCAGGAAATGGGAAGAATACACTTTCCAGGACTATGGTACTAAGTACCAGGAGCACAAAGGGAAGAGGAACCATTAAAACCTTTAAGCGGGTACTACCGTAATAGTAGTGAACGCGCGCGAAAGTTGAAACTACGCAGGTAAAGTCTGCAGATAGGGACTAAGGAGGACGGCCGTATGAGCAGGCCCTACACGAATGACTACTGGCACAGCTTCGAGCCGGATAGGGAGATGCCGACTTCTGACGATGCAGCAGCTGTGTACTATACTGATGGTGCAATAGGCCAAGCAGTATCATATTGGTATGATGATCCGGTGAGTAGCAGCGCTTTCGGGGAAGCCCGGAACAATGGTGGAGATATTCCCGATAGCAATCGGCGCCAGCCTAGCTATACAGCAATGAATCATGCCGACCCATGGAATATGCCGGCCAGTGCTCAATATCGGCGGCGACGTGGCTGGCATCCGCTACTGATCGTTGGCTTGATTCTGTTAGTAGCGCTCCTGATCAAGCCGCTGGCCATTGCGAGCTTCATACTGGGGTTTGCGTTACTCGTGCCCCTGATTTTGCTGGCCATGGTTTTCGGAATCATCGGTCTGATCTTGCGCCTGATCTTTGGCTGGCCACGATGGTACTGGTGGCGCCCGTGGGGCTGGTTTAGCCCATGGGGATACTGGTGGGCAGGGCCACCGCTGTTCTGGATGGGATTGCGTCGCTGGTATCGCCGGCCCTATCGCTGGTGGTGGGACTGGTAGTCAGATGGCAGGACTCGTAGTAAGGAGGATCTATGCTTGGGCTGTTGCTATTCGTGATTCTGATACTCCTGATCGGGGGTGTGATAATGAGAATGCTTCTGCGTTTGCTGTTTGGCTGGCCACGCTGGCGGCGCCCATGGGGCTGGGGGCCCGGACCATGGGGCCCTGGCCCATGGTGGGGCCCCAGGCCATGGGGCTATCGCCGTTGGCGGCGCTGGTGGTGGTAGAGCAAATTAGATAGCAAGCGTATCAACTGTTATGCGTGAGAGGCAACGAGGCAGGAGCTTCAGGTTGCCTCTCGTTCATCGTGGGCTGCACCAGCGGTTTTCGCCCCTCACGCACAATGGAGAAAATCGCCGCTATCAGGCAGATGGCCAGCGAGACGAGGAAGGCATGGTTCATACCAGAGGTAAAAGCCTGAGCCTGGCCAGGCGTCACGTGGGCAGCAGTCCCCAGGAAAAGGCTATTTACAACCTGACGGGGCATGGTCGAGGCGGCAACGGCAATGGCGACTGCAAAGCTACTGACCATGCCGGTATTACGCAGGGTAGCCAATGTACCAGAGGCTATACCTAGCCGCTCACGAGGCGCTGCACTCATTGTGGTGCTGGTATTAGGCGACCAGAAGAAGCCACCACCTGTCCCCATTAACGCCAGACCACCGGCCACAAAGGAATAGGGGCTCCGTGGACCCAACATGGCCAGCCAGGCGAGAGCAGATGACTGGATGATCAGTCCCAGGCTCGCAGGAATCTTGCCGCCAATATGGTCGGCAAGGCGCCCACCCAGTGGGGCCATCAGCGATGACATGATCGGCAGCGGCACCAGCAGGAATGCCGCCTGCAGTGGCCCATATCCCTGGATCGCTTGCAGATAGAAAGTCATCAGGAAGTTCACAGCGAAGACCGCCAGTGACTGGAACATTGCTGCCAGTACGGAGAAGCTGTAGACACGACTATCAAAGAGGCCTAAGTCAAGTACCGGATAATTGATGCGTCGCTCACGAGAGAGAAAGAGGCCGAAACAGAGAAGAGTCAGAGCGAATAGCCCCAGGATGGGTGCCGAAGTCCAGCCAAGATAGATGCCCTGTGTCAGCGCCAGGAGCAATGCCACCAGCCCCAGGCTGAAGGTAAAGGCACCGATCAGATCGAAGCGCTCGCGTTCGCCACGAGTAGAGAGCTCTTTGAGCAACAGATAAGCGGCAATTGTGCCGGCAATTCCGACTGGCACATTAATGTAAAAGAGCCAGCGCCAGGAAGCCACACTGAGGATCAGGCCACCCAGAACCGGACCAGCCACACCACCAGCACCCCATGTCACAGCATTCCAGCCCATTGCCCGTCCCCGCTCATTCGGGGGAAAGGCTTCGGTGATGATCGCCACACTATTCACGATCAGCATGGCGCCACCGGCGCCCTGTACAAGCCGGAAGAGAACCAGCTGCAGGGCAGTCTGGGAGAAACCGCAGAGAGCAGAGCCAATAGTGAAGACCAGAAAGCCCAGATTGTACATGCGCACGCGGCCAATGATATCAGCAATGCGCCCAAAGGTGAGGAGGAAGACAGTACTCATGAGGATATAGCCCATGACCACCCACACCATGGTGACGATATCGGAACGGAGGCTGGCCATGATGCTGGGCAACCCCAGGATCACGATGGTTGAGTCGATCGCGGACATGAGGACGCCGATAGTAGTGACGATCAGAGCAATCCACTTGTAAGGTAGGGCTTTCATGAGCTCATCCTTCCAATGCACATTGCCTGCAGCAGGATAGCGCAAAACAGTTTAGGGGAACACTTCTCCCATTCTTGTCCCCCTTCCATCAGGGGACAATATGGATGTTACCATAACCTTTGCGTCAACGGCAATAGAAAATCAGCTACTGCCTGGTATAATTAAAAGGACAAAGGGTCGTATGCAAGCGACACGCCATGGTCCATAAGTTGCGATGCCTAAATCAGGAAAACTGGGAAGGAGCATCGCTTTATACTGTTTATGTAAAGGAGTGATCATGCGCGGATCAGGAACACGGGTGTTATTCGCTGTGGGGCATTGGGGATTAGGCCATGCGACACGTGATCTTCCCTTAATTCGCGGGCTCCTTAGTGCAGGATGTCATGTAACGGTTGTCTGTGATGGACCACCACTAGAGGTGCTCAAGCGCGAGCTGGGTGACGCCTGCGACTACGTCGAGGATATCCCCGGTTCCCCTATCCCCATGGCTAGCACCCCATTTCGCTTTTACTGCCGATACACGTTTCTCCTCCCCGCTATGGCCCTCTCGACCAGTAGCCAGTATATAGCCATGGAGTGGCTGATCAAGAAGCGCCGCATCCATATCGTGATCTCCGATAATCGCTACGCATTTGGGAGCCGACAGGTGGAATCATATCTTATCGCCCACGGGCTGCGGTTCATCTTGCCCTGGAACAATCCCCCTCTGGACTATGCACTGGAATGTTTTAACGCCTGGTCCTTTCGCTATTATACAAAAATCCTGGTGCCTGACTTTGCCGGCCCTTCACTCAGCGGGCGGCTGAGCCACGATCTGCGTGTCTACGATCCCAGGCAGATAGCGTACATTGGGCCAATCTCCAGTCTGCGCCGTCGAGATATCGCGCAGGATCTGGACTATTTCATCACACTCTCAGGGCCAGAGCCGCAACGCACACTATTCGAGGAGCGCGTGCTGGCGCAGATCGGCAATTTGCCAGGTAAAGGTGTGGTCACCTTAGGTAAACCAGGGCGGGGATATCTCGGTCGCCAGAGCAACTTTGAAATCTTCGGCTATCTTGGCCGCGATATGCAGGAGATAATGATGAATCGGGCAAGGCTAGTCATCAGCCGCTCGGGCTATACCACTCTGATGGAACTGGCGGAACTTGGCAAGAAGGCTTTGTTGGTTCCCACACCCGGTCAGACAGAGCAGGAGTATTTGGCAAAGCTCCATAAGGAACAGGGAAACTGGTATAGTGTCACCCAGGATGAGCTCGATCTGCAACGCGATATCCCGCTGGCTGAGACTTATCCGGGGTATCAAACATCCCACCGGACCGAGGACACGGTGCAAAACTTCCTTAATATCGTCCTGGGCAATGGTACTGATACCCATGACCATATAGAGACTGAAACATTGGAAACACAGGGCACTGAGACGCGCGAAGCCAGTGAATAAATATCTTACTGAATCTTGCCTCACCCCTGGTGACAGATCAGTTTAACTCTGGTACAATGGGCGCCGGAGAGCCACGTGCTGCTCTCGTGAGATGGTGAAGGTGTGTCATGGCTGATTTGTTTGGAGGAGGAAGAGATGAAGATCCTCTTGCGCGTGGCGAGTAGTCCGGCGATGATTGGACTACTCATTGTATGTTCGCTCATAGCGAGCCCGGGAGCCACTGGCGCTACATCTATATTGCCACGTAGCCCGCTTTCGGGTGGAGTGCTGATGGGACGAGCAATTCGCTCTGGTGCGGTAAAGTTCGCTGCTCAGGATATCACTCCGATAAGCATCGTTCCGCGCCGCCTGCTGGGTAATGTGCAAGCTTCGGAGGGAGGTGCACCGGTAGATGATGATCCGATTGTAGCCAACCCCAATAATCCAAGCGATCTGCTTACGGCTGGCAACGACTACAATTGTCGCACCCTTCAGGGTTTCTACACTTCCAGTAATGGTGGTAAGACATGGCTGCACTCCTGTATGACAGCAATACAAGGCCTGACGGGCTGTGGTGATCCAGGGGTGGGCTACGATCTGCACAATGTTGCCTATATTGCTGGTGTCGACAATTGCTCGTCACCTGACGGGATCGCCTTTGAGACCTCTACAGATAATGGTCAAACGTGGAGCGCACCAGCGGTGGCAGTGAATCCGACGTTCACCGGTGGCTTTGTTGACAATGACTGGGTACAGGTCGATGACAATGCAAGTAGCCCCTATGCTAACACAGTCTACATCTCAGCAACCCAGTTTAATCAGTCGCAGCAAGAAGATCAGATATCCGTCTCACATTCATCTGATGGCGGTGCAACCTGGTCAACAATCCTGGTAGATACGGCACAAACCTTCCCGACAGTAGATCAGTTCAGCAACCTGGCGATCAGCAAAAATGGCACTGTATACGTTGCCTGGCTGCGCTGTACGGCAAACAGCACAACGCAGGAGTGCGCCAGTACGCCAGCGACGCTAGAGCTCTCATCGTCCACTGATGGTGGCAACACCTGGAGCACACCGGTGCCGATCGCAACGGTCATGCTTGCCCCCGACATCGGCCTGGACAACGCTCCTTGCGGGAACTTCTACGGCACCCTGCCTAACACCTGTGTACGTGTGAGCGATATACCGGCGATAGCCATTGATAACAGTTCTGGTCCATTTGCGGGTCACCTCTATGCAGCGATGTACAACTGGACCGGCAGCTATATGCAGGTTGAGGTAGCGACCTCCACAGATGGGGGGAATACATGGAGCACACCGGTACCCGTGGCACCGAGCAGCGATACACACGATCAATTCTTCCCATGGGTCTCTGTGAGCGCAAAAGGCACGTTAGCAATCACCTGGCTGGACCGCCGCAATGATCCCAGCAACATCTCGTATGAGACTTTCGCTGCGGGTTCAACCAATGGCGGGACAAGCTTTACCACCAATATTCAGATGGCCACAGCGGCATCAAATCCATTCAATGATGGCTTTGGCGGTAGCTTTCTCGGTGATTTCCGAAGCAATGTTTGGGACGGCTCAACCCTAGCAGCGGCCTGGCCAGATACACGTAATGGCACGAACTCACAGGATGAGGCTGGCGGTTATGCATGTAGCACATGCTAGCCAGGCGCTAACTCCCCGCCAGAGCAGTTCTATAGCAAATCCAGTAGTATAGTGGGCACCCATATACCTCATCTCCAGCTCCTCTCCCCATATGTAGGGAGAGGAGCTGGGAGTAACCATGATTCTTTCCCTCGGTCCGGACCATCGCTCGCCAGGCCGAACGAAAGACTTTGTGGGAAACGAGCACAGGGCAGACCTTTGCCGCTCCATCCCACCGGCTGATACCCGCTGACTATGAGGCATCAATAGCCACGAGTCTTGTTGACGAGATGGGTGAGATCCTCTCCAGCGCGATAGCGTCGCAGGTTTTCAGCGAAGATTCTGGCCACGCGCTCGCTATAGCGCCCGGTTACGCCTGATATGTGGGGAGTGAGAATGACATTGGGCAGGTTATAGAGAGGACTATCAGCGGGCAATGGTTCTTGAACAACAACATCCAGGCCTACCCCAGCGATCCAACCCTCAGTCAGGGCGCGAATAAGCGCCGCTTCATCGATGATCTGGCCACGCGCGATGTTCACGAGATAAGCGTGAGGTCTCATGGCCCGTAACTCTCTCTCGCCAATCATGCCGCGCGTTTCCGCAGTCAAGGGTACGCTAATAACAACGTAATCGGCGCGGTGCAGTACATCGATCAGATGGTCTGGGCCATAGACCTCGTGGGCATGGGGGTCACTGGCTGGATCGGATGGCGGGTCATGGCGAATGCCAAGTACATACATCCCAAACGCCTTGCCCAGCTGAGCAAGGCGCCGACCAATACTGCCGAGGCCGATAACCGCCAGCGTATGCTCGTATAGCTCCTCGCCACGCAACTCTTCCCAACGCTCTCCCTGGGGCCATTCATGACGCTCCTGAAGTGCAAACATACGTGGCCATCTGCGGGCAAAGTTGAGCATGCTGGCGAAGACATATTCACTGATGGGCACAGCATGGATGCCACTGACATTGGTGACCAGCAGGGGAAGTTGGGGATCAAGAATTCCCAGGGCAGCCAGATGATCGACACCAGCACCAGGATTTTGCAACCAGCACAGACGTCGTGCCCGCTGAAGAAAGTCGCGCGGCAAGCGGAAGGCGCAGACCACCTCTGCACGGGGAAGTTCAGCAAGGAAATGCTCATAGTCGTCACAGACAACCAATTCCCCTGGTCCGACTGCGGAACGCAGCATTTCCAGCTCTGCTTGTGCAAATGGAAAGTATATTACGACTACCGGCGCATCTGACATCGCAATGGTCACTCCTTTCGGTCCACACGCTGGCATGATATCAAAGGACACAGGGTTTTTGCAAAGGGAAGGTGGTCATGGGATTTGCTCTCGTCCTGATGGCAGTGTTATACTTGCGTGCGATGTATGCAAGCTCCAGGATGAGCACGAGGATAAACAAGAGGACGAGAGATGAAGGTGATTTTATTACAGGATATTGCTGGTCTTGGACGCGCTGGAGATGTCAAAGAGGTCGCCAACGGATATGCACGAAACTACCTGCTGCCTAAAGGGCTGGTTGAGCCAGCTACACCCGGCGCATTGGCTAATCTGCAACAACGGGTGGCAGCGCAGCAACGCCGCTTAGAGAAACAACGTGCCGAGCAGCAGGCACTGGCCGAGCGGCTCAATCAGGTGAGTCTGACGTTTCGTGCGCGCGTTGGATCGAAGAACCGACTTTATGGATCCATCACCAGCGCTGATATCGCTGATGCACTCAAGCAGTGCGAAGGGCTGAGTATTGACCGCCGGGCGATCCGTCTGGCCGATCCTATCCGCACGACAGGCACATTCAGTGTGCCTGTGCATATTGCTCCACAGCTCGAGGCGACGCTGACCATCGAAGTCGTCGGCGATGAGGCAGCAGAACCAAAGGCAGCTACCGCTCAATAACGTTGCTGGTAACGGGCGGCTCAAACGGCACCCGGGGGGCTGCACCTCTGCCCTTGTAGACTTCTCACCTTACCTATACGGATACCTGACTGGCATGCTACGGGAACGAGCTCCTGTTCTTCAATGCATCTTGCCCAGAAGCTCGTTCCCACATATCCCCCTTCTGTTCGGCCAGGCTGGGTGTCTGACGCTCTCTGCTGATCCCGGCGGCAATCCCTATGCCTTGCCGTTTCCTTTTTTCTCAACACCTCTTCCTTTTCTACATCGTCTTTCTCACTTAAAACACCGAGATGAAAAGATCGGTTTGGCATAAGAATTGCTACGCTACAGGCAGGGTTTTTTACAGCTTCCTGGGTTGCTGTGCGGTACCCTGTCACCGATCCCAGATGATCTGGGGGAATACAGAGAAAAGGGAAGTGTCACATGGCTCAAGAGATAACCGAACGACAATCTGTTACTACTGTCGTCGAGGCAGGACGCAAAGGTGGACGCGCGGTTAAGGAAAAGTATGGCACGGTCTTCTATGCGCAGATTGGCCGCAAAGGTGGGCAGACGATTGCGCAGGAGCGCGGGTCGGAGTACTATTCGGAAATTGGTAAGAAGGGTGGCGAAACGGTTCGCGATCGCCACGGCTCCGAATTCTTTTCCCAGATAGGCAAAAAAGGCGGTGAAGCAGTCAAGGAAAAGCACGGGCCCGATTACTACTCGCGGATTGGCAAGAAGGGCGGTGAAGCGCCGCGCCGGGCAGAGCGAGGGCGCGCTATTACAGTTACAGCTCGGTAGCTATGAGGCGAGTGCGTGTTCATTGGCCCTGGTGCTGAGATAGGTCCATCGCGGCGCAAAACTCCCTACAATGTGATGGGGATGAGCGCCGCTTCTTTGCCTTGAGCAGGTTTGCAGACGTACAAGCATATGTGATATGGTACAAAAATGAAGCCATGTCAGCCATTCTTGGGTGTTAAGGCTGCGTGCTCAGCAACTTGTGCATCTGGCCAGATGCAGCAAATCTCTCGTAGCTATTACCAGGTGCTTCTCTGCTGGTTGGCATAGTTTTTGCGTCCTTGGTTGGTATGTCATCCTCCCCCAGAACAGAAGGAGCTATATGCCATGTCCATGGACATGAACCAGTCGATACTTCCGCAGCAGACAGTCAAAGCTTCACCGCAACTCGTCGCTGCTAACCATATTTTGGCGCTCTCCTCTATTGAACTGCAGCAGCTCATCAACAAAGAACTGGAAGAAAATCCAGCGCTCGAAATGGAAGAGCTGCCGACTTGCCCTATGTGTGGCCGGCCCCTGCCGGCCAGCAACGTCTGCCTGAGCTGTATGCCAGTCGAGCAGTTTAAGCCAGCGGATCGTACCGAGTACTTCGATGAAGGGACGATCTGGCCGCCGCTTTCTGGCAGCAATACGGATGATGAAGAGTTTGACCCCACAACCCGCATTCCCTCTCAGATGAGCCTGGCAGAGCATTTGACGCTTTCGCTTCAGGCGCAATTACCGACTGAGGATGGGCGAATCATCGAATATCTGGTGGGCAACCTGGATGAAGATGGCTATCTTCGCTGTACCGTTGATGAGGTATGCCGATTATTTGGGGTAGATGCCGAGCGCGTTGAGCGAGCTATCCGCCACCTGCAAGCGATGGAGCCGGTCGGTGTAGGTGCACGCGATCTGCGCGAGTGCCTGCTCATCCAGCTTGCCTATATCGAGGCTCAAGGCTATCATCAGCCATATGCCTATGAAATCATAGATCGTTACCTGACGGCCCTCAGTGAGCATAAATATGGGCAGATCGCCGCAGCGCTAGGCATAACGACAGATCTTGTCCATATTGTCAGCGACTTCATCAAAAAAAATCTCAACCCTTACCCCGCCCGTGGCTACCTTGGCACAAATCTCGCGCCTAGCAACGAACATGCCAGCCGTATTCTGCCGGATGTAATTATCAGCCGCCGCGAGCAGGCTGAAGGTGGCCATACCTACGAAATCGAGGTAGTGGAGTCTAAGCGCTTCTTTCTTCATGTAAATACGGCCTACTCGCAGCTAGCCGCAGAGATGAGTAGCCATCAATCTACGCTCTCCGAAGAGGAGCGGCGGCATATCCAGCAGTATGTTTCGCGAGCTAAACTCTTCATCGCCAATATTAACCAGCGGCGCCAGACCCTGTATAAGATCACCCGCTGCCTGGTCGAATTGCAAACAGAGTTCCTGGATAAGGGGATTCGCTACCTGCGCCCATTGACACGTGCCCGGGTGGCCGCTGAATTAGGAATGCATGAGTCAACGGTCAGCCGCGCTACGGCATCCAAATATGTGATGTTGCCTGATGGTAAGGTGATCCCTTTCAGCAACTTCTTCGTTGCGAACTTGAGCATCAAGGATGTGATCAAAGAGCTGATCGCCAACGAAGTTACGCCACTTACCGATCAGGAGCTGGCCGATATCCTTACGGGCAAAGGCATCCAGGTTGCACGGCGAACAGTGGCAAAGTATCGTGAGCAATTAGGTATCCTGCCATCATCGCTGCGCTAGTAAATGGATGCCTCCAGTGGTACTTGAAGGCCTCTCGCCAGAGTACTGCCCGGACACAAAGGGCAATTGCCGGTTACCGATACGCATGGTATGATACCCTGGCCGATAATCTCTGAAACCTTGCAAAGGGAAAAGCATCATGCAGCGCTCGTCAGATACAAATAAGGCAGAGACAACAGCAGATACTGGCTCATCGTCGGCCAGGGAGCGAACACCAGAAGAACATGCCCATATGCAACTATGCCCACTTTGTGGCGAGCTGATGAGCGATTTGAAAGGCGGGAGAGCAGCGATCTGTCCCAACTGCGGCTTTAAAGATTCGTGCTGTTTCTAGAGGGCTCCCATCGACTCATGTTGGGCAGGGACTGCCTCCTGGCCTCCTATTCCTGAGGCTTGAAATATGCCACGCTGGCTCTATCCTTTGTTGATTGCAGCGCCCTTCGCGGTCGTAGCGGCAGTGTTGCATGCTCCGGCAATTGTGAGCTTTGGGCTCTCCGTCATTGCCTTGATACCACTTGCCGGTTTGATCGGTCGATCCACAGAAGATCTGGCACAACATGTGGGGGCACTGGCAGGTGGACTGTTGAACGCAACCTTTGGCAACGCTGCAGAGCTGATCATTGGTGTCCTGGCCTTACAAGCTGGTTTAACCGACGTCGTTAAAGCTACTATTACCGGCTCAATTATTGGCAACGCCCTGCTGGTGCTGGGAACGGCTATTATATGGGGCGGGTGGGTCCATGGAACCCAGTTCTTCAATGCGCGCCACGCTGGGCAATACGCTGCTATGCTCGCCCTGGCAGTGGTAGGGCTGGCACTACCCGCCCTGGCCAACAATATCCAACCGGGACAGGGGCCCTTCACCGGGCGGCCAAATATCCAGCTCCTTAGCGCGCTCGTCGCCGCAGTATTGCTGGCATGCTATGGTGGCTACCTGGCTTACGCGGTGTTTGGCGTGGGTGCAAAAGAGCAGCCGGACGATTCGCAGCAACTACGGAGTTTCCGCCAGCAGGAAGAAGAAAAGCCTGTGGATCAGCGTTCCATGCCTGCTATCGCCGCAGAGCCCTCTCAACCGCTCTCACCGGCAGTGGGCCAGGATAACAGCCCCGCACGGCGATATAAGCGCAGCGCTATCTGGCTGCCGATGGGCATCCTGTTCGCAGCAACTGTTGGCACGGCTGTCGTCAGTGAGATATTGGTTCAGGCAATCGAGCCGGTCACCCATCAGCTCGGCTGGAGCACCCTCTTTGTTGGGCTGATCATCATTCCCATTGCCGGTAATGCTGCTGAGCACGCTAGCGCAGTGACAATGGCTGTACATAACCATATGGATATCACCATGGCGATCACCGCCGGCTCCTCCATTCAGGTCGCGCTGCTCGTCGCTCCAGTACTTGTCCTGCTCAGTCTGATCTATCCAATATTTCCCCAGCCACTGGACCTTGTCTTCACCCGATTGGAACTGGTCATATTGGCGCTGGTGATGGTGCTCTATGCACTGATTAGCTTGGATGGTGAATCAAGCTGGCTGGAAGGCTTGCTGCTCGTCGCATTTTATGCGATGGTAGCCATTACTTTCTTCCTCGTACCATCATAAAATTGATGATACAGTCGAGCACAATGGCCGCTTAGAGAAGATTGCCTGCCTTTGGAGGTCAAATAGGCAGACCAGGAAACGATTCTTTCTTGAGGATATGCTGTGAGGGTGCCTTTCCCTTGTTCCTTCTCTACGTTGAGGGTGGCACAACAAGAACCCTGTGTAGGGTGTATTATGGCAGGGAGCAATGCAATGGCAGTACAACAGGCGATCGCTATCGGCGTGGCCGATGTACGTCGCGAGCCAGGAGAAACAGCGGAGCTGGTAACGCAAGCGCTGCTTGGTACGCCAGCGACTATACTTGATGAGTATCATGGCTGGACGCACATTAAGCTACCGGATTATGAAGGGTGGGTCACCACAGCCCATCTAGCTACGCCGGCTTCGCCGTTAGGGCCATGGGGAGCAGTAATTACCCGGCTGGCAGCGCCACTCTTCGCCGCAGCCAGCGGCGCAGACACGCTCGATACGGTCTTTCTCTCCACTGTCTTCCCCCTGCGCGAGTGTGATCCCTCTTGTGGGCGTCTGGCGGTTATATTACCGGACAATCGGATCGGCTGGATAGCTGCTACAGATGCAGTGATTCGCCCGCTGCATGAGCCTTTTCCGCGCACCAATCCAGGAAAGGCTGTGGCTGTTGCGTACCGCTTTCTCGGCACCCCCTACCTGTGGGGCGGCGTGACTGTTCGTGGAATTGATTGCAGTGGCCTCGTACAACTTTGCATGCGTATGGCCGGTTATATCCTACCACGCGACTCTTACCAGCAGTGCCAGGCGCTCCCCACCGAGGTCAAAGGCCCTGCTGAGCCCGGTGACCTGCTCTTTTTCGGCCGGGAAGGGCGAATCACACACGTTGCCATGGCTCTGGCCCCCAATGGGCAGGTCATTCACGCAGAGGGAGCGCTCCATCATCAGGTGTGTATTGATGGCCTCAACCCCTTATCGGCAAACTATCACAAGCGTCTGGCCGATCTGTATCTGACGACGCGGCGCATCTTGTAGCGCTACTGTGCTAGCGACGTGAAATCGGAACATGTCTCGCCAGCGAGAGTCTCTTCCTCCGACTTCAGCGTCACAGCTCTTGGCAGAAGAAAGGAGATCGCTATGCCCATTTTACCTTTTGAGGGAGTCTGGCCCCGGATTGCCGAAGATGTTTTTATTGCTGAGAGTGCCACGATTATTGGCAATGTGATCATTGAGTCAGGGGCAAGCATCTGGTACAATGCGGTGCTGCGCGGCGATACCGCACCAATTCACATCGGCGCAGGAACTAATATTCAGGATAACTGCACGGTGCACGCAGATAGCAATGCCCCCTGTACGATTGGTGCTGACTGCACGATCGGCCATAATGCTGTGGTACATGGTTGCACTATTGGCGACCGTGTGCTCATTGGGATTAGTGCAGTAGTACTCTCCCATTCCCGGATAGGCAGCGAAACGATCATCGGTGCTGCCGCCCTCGTCGGCGAGCATAAGGAGATCCCCAGCGGCACGCTCGTGCTCGGTGTTCCAGCAAAAGTTGTCCGCGACCTGACGGAAGAAGAGCGCGCCAGCATTTCTGATAGCGCTCGCCGCTATCAGGGCTATGCTGCTGGTCATCGGCACTCACGTGAGCGTTAAACAGCCGCTCTGGCTGGGAACCGGGGCATGAGCGTGAATGAAAAAAGGGGCTGCAGCGGCTAGAAGAATCGGCACAAACGCTTCGCCGGGTGCCTTCGCTTATATCTTTTTGCGCCTTTTGTGGTCTACTTCCCGGCCGCTTCATCCTCTGTAGCGACACCTTGACCTTCAGCGAAGCTCGCCTGACCATCGAGCGATAACGGCAATGTGAACGCCAGCGGCATGAGGTCATGGATAGAAAACGCGCGGTCAATGCCATCAACAAAAATAACTGCCTCCGATGCCAGGTCTGCCAGCCACTGGCGACAGGCACCACAGGGCATACGCGCAGTCAGGGGAAGATCAGCGGCTGCGTCAATACAGGCAACGGCAATATGAGTGATAGATCTGGCACCCTGGCTGATAGCAGCAGCCAGTGCTGCGCGTTCAGCACAGAGGGTTAGCCCATAGCTGGAGATTTCGATGTTCGCGCCTGTGAAGAGTTGGTCGTCAGCAAGCAGAGCTGCGCCAACACGGAAATGGGAGTATGGGCTATGCGCATGCTGCGCCGCAGCACGTGCATGCCTGAGCAGTATCTGACGGTCCATAGAACCTCCTTCGCTTGACATTACTCCATGCCAGTAGTATAGCGCAACGTCTGGCCTTCACGAACGATTGTATGGAGGCGAGAACCAGGACTATTGCTATCTGGCTGATCTAGCCTTGATTCGCACATCTGATTATTTGAAAATGACAAAAGAAACCAATCCTGTATCATGCAGGTGCAGAGACCAGGGAGTAGAGCGATGCGCATGGTGTTCATGGGGACAGCTGAATTTGCCGTTCCTATACTGGCTGCGCTGATTGAACATGCAGCTCCGGGCCAGCTGGTGACGGATGGACTAGATATCGTCGCGGTAGTGACGCGACAGGATAAACCTGCCGGGCGTGGACGCCCTATAGTCAGCGCACCGATCAAACAATATGCGCTGGCCCATGGGCTACCGGTCTGGCAACCCGGCTCGCTTCGCCGCGCAGAGAATCAGGAGGCACTGCGCCAGCTGGCACCAGATATCATTATTGTGGTCGCTTTTGGGCAGATCCTGCCTGAAGAGGTGCTCAAACTGCCTCGTTATGGCTGCCTGAATGTCCATGCGTCGTTGCTGCCCCGCCACCGTGGCGCGGCACCAATCAGTGCGGCGATTCTCGCGGGTGATCCTGAGACCGGCGTCTCCATCATGCTGATGGATACCGGCATTGATACCGGGCCGGTGCTTGCCCAGCGCACACTGCCAATTGCGCCAGACGATACGACGGAGACACTGACACCCAGGCTGGCACAACTAGGAGCTGATTTACTGATAGAGACGCTCCCGCGCTGGTTCAAAGGTGAGATCGAGCCACAACCACAGGATGAGAGCCGCGCGACTGCTGCGCCGATGCTGACGAAAGCGCAGGGACGTATTGATTGGTCCCAGCCTGCCGAGCTCATCGCACGCCAGGTGCGCGCTTACCAACCCTGGCCGGGGGCTAGCACCACTTGGCGTGGCAGATTGCTTAAAATCAGGCGGGCACAGGCGCTGCCCATTGACTTCGATCGTGCCAGGGAATTGCCACCTGGCAAAGTCACTATGACACCATCCCCAGAAGGCAAGGCACTTGTTGTCGCATGTGGAGCGGGCGCGCTGCGGTTAGAAGTGGTACAATTAGAAGGGAAGCGCGCCGTGAGCACCGATGAATTTCTCCGGGGCTACCCTGGCATCGTTGGGGAAACGCTAGGAGCTGCGTAACGATCTGGAGCTTGCATCATTTCGAATCATGACGGTGATGGTTTCTTCGCTCATCATGGAGATCCGATTTCGTTCTACCTACATAGGTTAGTTACTGAACGATATGATCAAGATTGCTGAGGCAAGCATACAAACGCAAACAAAGATCGATCTCCTTAGTCTCACCTTGCCTGAGCTGGCGCAATGGCTGGAAGATCGGGGCGAGCCGCCATTTCGTGCGCACCAGATCTACGAGTGGATCTACCGCCATCTTGTCACAGACTTTGCCCTGATGACGAATCTGCCACGCACCCTTCGTGAGCTGCTGGCAACCGAAGCCCAGATTGGCACAACCACGATGCGCCGGGAGACACGATCGAAAGACGGGCGCACCCACAAGGTACTTTTGGAACTGGCCGACGGACGACTTATCGAATCGGTACTGATGCTCTATCCGCAGAGCACAGAAGGGCGTACGCGCGCCAGCGTTTGTGTTTCAACCCAGGCAGGCTGTGCCTTTGGCTGCACATTCTGCGCGACAGGCCGCATGGGCTTTGGCCGGCATTTAAGTGCCGGTGAGATCGTAGCCCAGGTGCTCTTCTTCGCCCGCCAGTTGCGGGCACAGCCGTGGAAAGCACCTCATGGTCCGGCGCTGGATCGCATTACCAACGTGGTACTGATGGGCATGGGCGAGCCACTGCATAACTATGAAAACAGCCTGAAAGCGCTTTACATTCTTCATAACCCGCACGGTTTTGGGCTAGGCGCACGCCATTTTACTATCTCTACCGCTGGCCTGGTACCGGGCATCTTGCGATTAAGCGAAGAGCCATTACAAGTAAACCTGGCCGTATCGCTGCATGCGCCCAACGATACCATGCGCGGCCTGACAATGCCGATCAACCGTAAATACCCGCTAGAAAAGTTATTGGCAGCATGCCAGACATATGTGCAGCGCACCGGCAGGCAGCTCACATTTGAGTACGTGCTGCTGGCGGGAATCAACGACGCGCCAGAGCATGCCCAGGAGCTGGCGCAGCGCTTGCGGCCATTACACCAGTTTGCACATGTCAACCTGATACCAGTAAATGCAACAGCGGCGGGCTACCGACCTCCCCGGCCAGAGGTGATACGGGCATTTCGCGATATCCTGAGCCGCGCTGGCGTCAGCAACAGCGTGCGCGCGGAACGAGGCGACGATATCGATGCAGCATGCGGGCAGCTATACGTGCAGGAAAGTCAGGAACAAGCATCAAGAGCGATAACGACCAGACGATAGACCGGCGGTGCGGGGAAGTGCTTATCCCCGCACCTTCTCGACCTTGGTCATGTTGCGGATGCAGCGCGTGCAAATATGGACGTTCTGCAATTTGCCATTGAGAACGATCCGGCGGTGTTGAATATTCAATAAGAATCGGCGCTTCGTGTGCCGGTTCGAGTGGCTGATCCGGTTCCCATATAACGGCCGGCGACCACAGACATCACAGCGACCTGACATACGCTTACTCCCTTTACTTCTTCACGCTTTTTTTGTATGATAGCACTCCGAAAAGTATATCATGATGCCAAAAAGCTTGGCAAGAGGATGAGGATGCGAGCACCAATCGCCGGGCCGAGCACGGAGATAGCACCAAAGGGGAAAATAGAAGTTTCCCCACAAGCAATCAGAACGATTGCAGGCCGCGCAGTCACCGAGTGCTATGGAGTCGTGGGCATCGCCGCGCGCCGGCTGCATGGTGGCATGGCAGAACTGCTCCCACCTCAGCGGTATCACCAGGGCATCGTGGTCCATTTTACCAATGGGCAGATCGTTATTGACCTCTACGTTGTCATGGAGTATGGGCTGCGTATCTCGGAGATTGCCCATAACATTATGAACAACGTGAAGTTTGCCGTTGAGCAGATGCTCGGCGTGCCGGTCGTCCAGGTTAACGTCAATGTCCAGGGATTACGCTTAAGTGAGGATGATAAGCGCTGAGCAGCGCGATAATGGTTGAGCATATGAATCGTCGCATAACCCGCCCCTATCGAGTTAGTATACTTGATGGGCAGGATCTCAAAAAAGCAATGCAATCGGGCGCTGACTGGCTTGAACAACAGCGTGAGGCAATCAATGCGCTCAATGTTTTCCCTGTGCCTGATGGGGATACGGGTACGAACATGGTGCTGACCATGCGTGCAGCCATGAAAGAGGTTGAGAATAGCTCAGAAACTTCTGCTGAAACCATCGCAGCAAAGATCGCCCGTGGCGCGCTGATGGGGGCACGGGGCAACTCCGGCGTGATCCTCTCGCAGATCCTGCGCGGCCTGGCCCAGGGACTTGAAAAGAAGCAGGCATTTACTCCCACCGATCTCGCTTATGCTCTCCAGACAGCCGCAAAGCTGGCCTATCGAGCTGTTATTAAGCCAGTTGAAGGGACCATTCTGACGGTGGTACGCGAAGCAGCAGATGCTGCAATGGCAGCTGCGCAACGCAACGAAGACATGGTAGGACTCATGCAGGATACCATCAATGCTGCACGTGCTGCAGTGGCAAAAACGCCTGATCTGCTCCCCATTCTCAAGCAAGCTGGAGTTGTTGATTCCGGTGGCCAGGGCCTCTGCGCAATTCTTGAAGGAATCTGGCGCTACACACGAGGAGAGCGCGTGGCACAGATGGAGATGAGCGAGGCTACTGCCTCGGCAACCACCGAGCTATCACATGGACGTATCTCAATTGAGGAGGAGTACGGCTATGAGGTGGTATTCCTCCTTCATGGACAAAACCTGGACATTGAGCAGATCCGCAACGAGATCACCCGTATGGGCGGAGTTTCAACCGTTGTTGCGGGTGATGAGCATCTCCTAAAGGTGCATACCCATACGTTACGGCCGGGGCAGATCCTGGATTATGGAGTCAGCCTTGGCAGCCTGACGGATATTAATATTGAGAATTTGCAGGTACAGAGTGAGCGCTATGCCGCTGAAGGTGAAGCATGGCATGCTACAACTGCCAACAAAACAGCTTCTCCGACGGTCGGCATCGTCGCGGTTGTGGCTGGTGCAGGCTTCGAGCAGGTGTTTCGCAGCCTGGGAGTTAGGGCGATTGTTCCTGGTGGGCAAACCATGAATCCCAGTACAGAAGAATTGCTGGCAGCGGTCAACAAGCTGGAATCGCCAAACGTGATCGTTTTGCCCAACAATGGCAATGTGATCCTCACTGCCCGGCAGCTAGAGGGGCTGACTGATAAGCAGATACACGTAGTCCCTGCTGAGACACTGCCACAAGGTATTGCTGCGCTGCTCGCCATGAACTATGAGGCACCTTTTGAGGAAATTTGCGCGGCAATGGATGAAGCCATCGGTCATATCCAGACGGCAGAAATTACAACAGCAGTGCGCTCAGTCCAGATTAACGGCGTCCGGGTACGCGAGGGTGACTTCATCGGATTACACAATGGCCATCTGGTGACTGCCAGCACCAATATGCTGGAAGCCATTACTGAGACACTGCAACGCATGAAAGCCGAGCAGTATGAATTGCTCACCATCTACTACGGCGAGGGCGTTGAGCGCGCCGACGCTGAAAGGGTTGCCCAGCATATCAAAAAACACTATCCGGGCCTGGAAATCGAGATCGTTAATGGGGGACAGCCGTATTACGCATATGTGATCTCCGCTGAATAATTATACAGCAGGCAAGCTCACTCTCGGTTCTCCGTATGTCAGAGATCGGGGAGATACCAGAGTTTCTTGAAAGGCAGGTGCTACCTTGACTGTTCGCATTGTCACCGATAGCACAGCGGATTTAGCGCCTAAACAGGCGCAGGAACTGGGCATTGAGATTGTGCCACTCACTGTCTTCTTTGGTGATCAGGCCTACCGGGACGGAGTAGATCTGGATAACGAGCGCTTTTATGAGTTGCTCCGCACCAGCAAAGTGATGCCACGAACCTCTCAGCCGGCAATCGCAGATTTCGAGGAGACCTATCGTCGTATCTTTGCGGAAGGTGCCGACGCCATCCTTTCAGTACATATTTCCGCTGCGTTGAGCGGCACCTTTAATGCCGCGTCACTTGCAGCAGAGACCGTTCGTGCAGAGACAGGGAAGCGTATTGAGGTCATTGATTCGCGACTGACCAGCGCAGCCATGGCGCTCCCGCTCGTGGCTACAGCACGGGCAGCTCAAGAAGGTAAAAGTTTGGATGAATTGAGCAGTATGATCCAGGAGCGGCTATCACGCATTCGTCTCATTGCTGTACTGGATACGCTTGAGTTTCTCCAGCGTGGCGGCCGTATTGGCCGTGCTCAGCAACTTCTGGGCACGCTGCTGAACGTGAAGCCGCTCATCACGCTGCGTGATGGTGTAGTAGTGCCCTTAGGAAAAGCGCGAACACGCGCCAAGGCCTATGAGCAGGTCGTTGAGCAGGTTATGAAGCTAGGGCCATTAGAAGAGCTGGCTGTGGCCGAGTCAAACGCCGAGGTAGGTGAGCAGCTTGCTATTGCCCTGAAAAACGTCTATTCTGGCCCGCTCGAGCACTACCGGCTGGGTGCAGTGCTCGGTACCCATGCCGGTCCGGGGGTCGTGGCAGCCATAGCCCTGGTACAACACGCAGAAACATAATGAGCAGTTAGCGGAAAGACAGGCGGTTATGAGGCACCAGCGATATTTTACTCGTGAGGAGGCTGAAGCGCTGCTCCCCGAGGTTACTACGCTGCTGCTGGCTATCCAAGAGAAACGAAAAGAACTGTTAGAGCGCGAGGCTGCCCTGGCTGAGCTGAGACGGCGAATGGCCAGCAACGGACATGGTATGCAAGGGCAGCTTGCGCAGTTGCAGCGAGAAGCTGCCCGGCTTGTGAATGCCCTGAAGGCGCTCATTACGGACATCCACCAGCTGGGTATCCAGTTGAAAGATCTGGACATGGGGCTCATTGACTTTCCTGCACTGCGCAAAAACAATGAGGAAGTCCTTCTCTGCTGGCGTCTGGGTGAGCCCCGGATCGCCTATTGGCACTCACTTGAGGACGGCTTCAAAGGTCGCCGCCCCATCGACGAGTTCTAGCGCCGCAGTATATTGCCAGCAACAAAAAGCAGATTCGCCGGGCGCTCAGCCATGCGTCGCATCAGATAGGGATACCACTGGCTGCCATAGGGAACGTACACGCGCATATTATAGCCCTCAGTCACCAGACGCTCTTGTAGATCCCGACGAATACCATAGAGCATCTGGAATTCAAAGCGAGATCGGGCGATTCGTCGTGCCCGGGTAAAGCGCCGGGCCTCATTAATGAGACGCTCATCATGGGTAGCAATAGCCGGATAGTCGCCGCGCTCCAGGAGCCTATGCATAAGCTCACAATAATTGCGGTCTACATCGGCTTTGGCGGGAAAAGCGAGCTCTTTCGGTTCCTTATAAGCGCCCTTAACGAGACGCACGCGGACGCCAGCAGCAATAAGCGTCTCCAGGTCTTGACGGGTACGATAGAGGTATGCCTGGAGGACCGTTCCTACACAGGCAAAATGGCGCCGCATCTCCAGGACAATCTCAATAGTGCGCTCGGTATAGGCGCTGCTCTCCATATCGACGCATACAAAACTGCCGCACGCTAGCGCGGATTCCAGAACGCGATAGAGGTTTTCCCGCGCCAGATCGGCGCTAATATCCAGGCCGAGTGCAGTGAGCTTTACAGAGATGGTCGAGTCCAGATGAGCCTCGTTGATTCGTTGCAGGATCGCCAGATAATCTTGAGTGGCAGCGCAGGCTTCTCGAGCATCGTGGACATTTTCACCCAAATGGTCGAGCGTGGCAGCAATTCCGCGCTGATTAAGAGCACGAACAGCAGCTAGGGCCTCATCTAGCTGTTCACCAGCGACGAATCGTCGGGCAATGCGGCGAGAGAGTGCGCTCGATACGACAAATTCACGCACTCCCGGCTGGTTCGCAAGATACAACAGTGTACCCCGTAGCATCGTTGCTTCCTCCATCATCGGCAGCTAATCGGGTTGTTATGGACATTATACTCTTTCAGAATGACAATACAATCAGAGCAAAGCTTTTCCCTAACAGAGCAGTAATTGTCCAGACTTGGCCTGTTCTGATAGACTGATGACATGACGCAAGCAGAAGAGAACAGAGCAGCGGGCTTGACATTCCTGAGCATTTTGTGGTATATTCATGCTAGCTTCTGTGGCATGTCTATTTACCTTCCACAGGAAGGTCACAGGCGACCGTTGGAACAAGACGACGGAACGATGTGGCCCTGCTTGGCAGCGCCCGTGATTAACGTGAGCACGCTCCTATGCTAAGGCATCCCAAAGCATCTTGGGGCATTACTCTTCCAGATGAGCAGTGCAGCTCTTGCCTGGTAGCCTTTGCAGGGGAGCTGTTGTAAGAGGACGCCCACGGGAACCAACCGGGTGCGAACAGATTTCATGGGCCAGGGGTATCAGCGGTTGAAACCGCGCTCAAGGGGCTGTGCCCAATAAGGTTGTGCTGCCCTATCCCATTTCGCCCGTCCCGTGAGCTTTGCGGGCCAGAACAGGCCCGTTCCCGAGGAAATGCACACAATCTGTTCACATCCTTACAACCCTGAAGGCTTAGGCGCCTGGTTATCTTCGGTTTGCCTAGGGATACTTGGCAGCATGCTTCGTCTCTGTTCCCTTTGGAAATGATTCTTTCTGGTGGAGCGATAAGAAGATGTAGTCGCCTGCGCTCACGTGGCTGACTGCACAGCTTTCCACGGTCGATGTGCATATGTTCTCTCTATGACGTCCCATATGAGCCTGGGCAGCCAGCATTTCACTGCGCTGCAACCAAGTGGGGTGCGATCCACACGCAACGAGGGGAGAACTGACTATAACTGGCTGATCGGTATGTAATAAGAGAGCCGGCAGCAATTCCAAGTAATCCGAATTGACCCAGATCGCATCAATCGAGGGGAGTATAGCACCTTCAGACGGGAGAGCTGCTGCACACACGTGAACCGGCAGAGACTGGCATCTTCATGGTAGCAGGCCATTCAATGTTGTACACAGAAAGGAGAGAGGGCGTGTCTTCCACCGCTGCCCAGCCACGGGCAGACATTCTGACGCCCAGCACGTCGTGAATATCACGGAATTAGAGAATAAGACACTGGCCGAATTGCGGGATATGGCCCGCGAGCTAGACCTTTCCGGCTACACCACTTTAAAAAAACAAGATCTTGTTTTCCGCCTCCTGCAAGCTCATACAGAGCAACAAGGGAACATCTTCAGTGCCGGAGTGCTAGAGATTGTGGATGAAGGGTATGGCTTCCTGCGACAGGAGCGGTTCCTCCCCGGTAACATGGATGTGTACGTCTCACAATCGCAGATTCGCCGTTTTGGCCTGCGCACCGGTGATATGGTCTCTGGACAGGTGCGCCCGCCAAAGGATAACGAAAAATATTATGGGCTCCTGCGTGTTGAAGCAATCAATGGCATGGATCCCGAGGCAGCAAAACGGCGCCCCTACTTTGATAACCTGACCCCTATCTTCCCCCGCGAAATGTTCAACCTGGAGACCGGTCCTACGAACCTGACCGGACGCCTTATCAATCTCATTGCCCCTATCGGGCGCGGACAGCGTGGTTTAATCGTGGCGCCCCCGAAAGCTGGCAAGACGATGTTGCTCAAGAGCATCGCTAACGCAATCAGCACAAACTATAATGATGTGCATCTGATGATCGCGTTGATCGGTGAGCGGCCCGAAGAGGTCACCGATATGAAGCGCTCGGTCAAGGCTGAAGTGATCAGCTCGACGTTTGATGAGCCGACAGAGGCACATACACGTGTAGCAGAGATGGTACTTGAACGTGCCAAGCGCTTGGTCGAAAGCGGGCGCCACGTGGTGATCCTCCTCGATAGTCTCACCCGCCTCTCACGTGCCTATAACCTGGCGGTCCAGCCTAGCGGGCGTACTCTCTCTGGTGGCCTGGATCCCGCTGCCCTGTATCCTCCCAAGCGCTTCTTTGGTGCTGCTCGTAATCTCGAAGAAGGTGGCAGTCTGACCATCGTGGCAACCTGCCTGATTGACACAGGTAGCCGCATGGATGATGTCATTTATGAAGAGTTCAAGGGGACAGGCAACATGGAGCTTACCCTCGACCGCAAGTTGAGTGAGCGTCATGTCTTCCCAGCCATCGACATTTCTCGCTCCTCTACGCGGCGGGAGGAGTTGCTTCTCGATGAGCGGACACTACGCGCAACCATCGTCATGCGTCGCATGTTCAGCACGCTGGCCGAGCAGCGTGGCTTTGAGGCCATGGAGGCTGTGATCGAGCGCATGGCTAAGACAAAAGATAACCAGGAATTTCTGGCAACCTTGAACAAATCCATCGCTTGATCAGCAACCTGGCAGTCCCCTCTGCTAAAGGGTGACTCGCCCCTTGCCAGCCGGCATGGTAAAACGAAGAAAGCCACCCTGGGCCAGGCGCGTGCAGACAACCGCGATGGTATAGAGGACCAATAGTATCCCCAGCGTTTGCCCTATTCCCAGAAGAAATGCGCCAACCGAAAGATGCGTCGGACCGCTTTGCATCAGACGCTTGATAAGAGGGGCTGTTATGCCCATAATTGCCGCCCGGTTACCAAGAAACAGCAGGCCAAGTGTGTCGAGAAGAGTACAGGCCAGCGCCAGGAGCGGGCCGAGGATAAGAAAGCGGCGGCTCAGACGTTCACGGCGGGTGGATCGAATGCGCAGGGTGGCCCAAACCGGTGGCGCAAAGCGCAGCAAGAGCAGCAAGAGCAACACGACCCCTATCCAGCTCGCAGGCCATAGTGTTACAGGCAGTGCTGTTATACCAACATAGCAGGCATAGAGGATGAGCCCCTCAATGAAGGCACGCCGGTACGTAGTGCGGCGAAACACCCGGCCGGGGGCTTGTTGTCGCCGCGCCATCCGTGGTGGCCGGGCTGATGGCGGTGCAGGATGTAGTGGTTGGTGTATGGCCTTTTCTTGTTTGCCTGGGTATAAGTCACGCTGCATATTTACCAGTGTCCCGATTTGCGGCCTCATCTGGCCAAACAGAGCCTTTCTTTCAACCGGTTCAATCGTTCTGTACACTGCTGCTTATTATACCGCTTTGAAGCGAGGCCTTCACGATATCGATTGTCTGAGATGTGGGCTCATCATGCTGCGTACAGACGAGATAGGTATCTCGTCTTGTTTGTTTCCCCAGCACGAGCACATGCTGCTTTTCTATCGGGAATAAAGAAAGTTTGCAGCAAACATGTCCAGACGGTGAAGATGGAAGGGGAGTGGGGTGTCGCCGGGGGACAACACCCCACCGGGGCACGGGGCGAAGGTGGGGGATGCTTACCGGCTGTGGCCCCGTGACATGCAGCCGGCATTCTCCTAAGATCAGGCGGTCGCGCTAAGCAGCACGTCAACACTATTCCGCTGGTCATCTCCTGCGCCAGCAATCTGCGCCAGCCGCCAGGCTTCTACTGCCGCCGCGAACTCGTAGAGGGTCGTTGCGCGAATGGTCGCAAGCGCATGCCGCTCTGCAGATGTCAGCTCATATGCTTTTATAGCTTCGGCAGGGCAGGACAGCAGCCGCACGCAGAATCCAGGATTAACCAGCGCATCGGCGAGCACACGCTGGATATTGGCACAGACCGGCTCACGATGCTGCCATCGGTTGAAGAGCCCACCTGCCGGTCGCGCGATGAGATCGGCTTGGACATCTTGGGAGGGCATAGCTCTATGTCTCCTTATTCTCATAGGAGGATAGCACCTGTATGCTGTCCTCACACTGCTGACCCGCTTCTCCATGCTTATGGATAGGTGAAGCACTGGCGACGCTGAGCGCCCTACCAGTGGGCCTGTGACGGCTGAAGAGCTGCTGCACCAGCACAAACAGGCCAATCGCTACAAACACATCTCCAATACTAAAGGCAATACCAACAGGCATCGGAATCGGGAAAATATCCGAGAGAAACCATAGCCGGGTCTGGCCAGGCAATAGGAGCACATCTTTGCTTCGCGCTACGAGCGTTCCCACCGGCAATGCTGCGATCGATGAGAACCGCCCCGTTTGAACCAGCGTCTCTGGTGAAATGGGCATAAAACCGCCGTTAACCACCATCACCAGACCGTTCAGCGCCAGTCCCAGGCCCAGCACATTAACAGCCCAATACCTTCGGTTCAAAAGAACAACTATCGCCAGACAAATGAGCGATATCCCTAACAACATCGCCCGCTCGAAACGAGACAAAAAACCCAGCCAGTAAACTTCAGCGATCTGGAGCAGCAATGCAACGAATATCAGCACCAGGCCACGTAAGCGGATCGCGCGATTCGTCACAAAGCGCCCATGATTACGCAAAAATGCAACAACTAGCGCAATCAGAAATACTATCGCGAATGTCATCGCGCTGGTTCATCTTGTCTTATCATAGCGGGCCAAACATAACTAGAATACATATGGAGCACCAGCAACAATAGCTAGAGCCGCAACTGCCAGCAACATCAGAATCAACTCTAGTGGAACCTTCTTCATTTTCTTTACTCCTTTCGCCCTGGTTATATCCATTCCAGTCCTTACACCTATGATGATACCATGACCATCTGGCAAAACTCTGGCCAATATCTGGCCAGACTCGCAGACATAATGGAATAGAATTCTGGCATTTTTGCGCTTCTGGCCCCCATCAGGGAATTCAAAAAGTGCCAGGAAGAGGTTTTTGTACGTTTTCTCCCCCATTCGGGCGTTCCATACGATCCTGCAATGAGCAAGGACTGCCTCTTCCTTGCATCCATACGGATCTCTGGCTTGGGAGCTATAGCGGGTGGGAGAGTGGCGAGGTGCAAGCTGGCAGATTATGCCTCGCGTGGGCGTGTAAAAAGGGCTCGTATCGTTGCCGGTGGATCCAGGCCAAGCTCTTGCTTCAGGGCCTGCGCATAGGTGCGATAGAGTGACACAGCGACGCGGCGCTGGCCTTGCGCGAGATGACATCGTATCAGACGCTCGTTCGCCTGCTCGTGCAGCGGATCCACCTGCAACGCACGGCGATAGCAGGCAACGGCCGCATCCAGGTTGTGCTGCCGCTCGGCAAAGGCGCCGATCTCCAGCAGCACCTGAATCTGCTGCTCCTCCAGACGGCGACGGCGCGCATAGGCCCAGTCATCTTCACAGACACCATCCAGGTATGGCGTCACGGCCAGATCGCTGGCCAGTTGCAAGAGGCGCAAGCGCTCGGGTGTGTCCATAGGATGCTTGCGGGCCTGAGCCAGGAGCTGTTCAAACTCGCGCACATCGTACCAGCAATCCTCACTGAGATTCAGGCGATAGATTTGCTTCTCAATGACGAGGGCTTCCTTCCAGAGCGCCTTGCGCAGCCAGTACACGGCGGTGTACAGATGATTGGCATCGACCGTGCCGGGATCCGCGTCCGGCCACAGCGCCTCCGTGATCTTCTCTCGCCGGACCCCCTGCGGAAAGTGGAGCAAATAGAAGAACAGAGCACGCGCATCGTTCCGACGCCATGCCGATGCCGCAAGCTCCTGGCCATCTACAAGCACCCGCACTCCATTGAGAGCATAGACACGTACCTGATGGGCAGGCGGGCGATCATGCTGGTTCTGATAAGGCACCACCGGTTGTGGTTCCAGCTGGGAGAGTTCCTGAGGGTCAATGCCGGGAGGAACCAGCCCCAGCGCGAGTCCATAGCGCAGCACCGGCTGGATAAAGCGCAACTGACCACGCAAGACAGCCGGCGAGCCCAGCTCGTCGATGAGCGCATAGGCGCGGCGCAGATGTTGCAACGCTTCGTCCAGCCGCTTGACTTTAAAAAGCTGCTGGGCCAATCGTAAGCGGGCGATCGTTTCTTCACGTCGCACGCCGGAACTGGCGAAGATCCCGATCGCGTTCATAAGCATCTCGATAGCCGAGAGTTCCTGGCCGCGTTCTGCCTGGAGCAGCGCCACCGTGACCGAATACAGACCACGTTCATAGCCGGAACCGGCCGATTCCGCACCAGCCACTGCGCGCGCGGCAAAGTGCTCCGCCTGCGTCAGGTTCCCCTGCGCCAAAGCGCAACGCGCCAGCCCATCCAGACAATAATTATGGAAAAAGGAATCACCTGCCCGTTCTGCTACAGCTATGCCAGTTGTAAACGCCGCCTGTGCCTCGGCATAGGCACCCAATTCGTAGAGTACATCCCCACGATTGGCCTGCGCTACCGCTTCAAAGCGAGCATTTCCGCTCTCCTGTGCTTTCGCCAACGCTTCCTCGATAACCGCAAGCGCCTCCGCATACTGGCCAAGATCATGCAACAATACCCCTAAGTTATTAAGTGCCATGCAGAGCTTTGCCGCATTATTGAGCTGGCGCCAGACACCCACAGCACGCTGGTAGAAGGTATGGGCTTGAGTCAGATCACCGCTGGCTGCCTGAAGAGTGGCCATTTGCAACGTGACATCGGCAACCCCTTCTGCCTCACCAATAGTCTCATAGTAGGAGAGTGCCTCACGCAGCTCACGCAGCGATTCAGGCAACCGCCGTTGCATGCCATAGATCGCACCCAGGTTCTTATGCGCCTCAGCAATCGTTGTGAAATCCACCAGACCGCTACCCGTCAGCTGAAGGACCCCCTGGCAGTTCGCTTCAGCCTCCGCATAGCGGCCCTGGATTCCGGCATAATAGCCACGCCGCACCAGCGCGCTGGCATAGCGACGGTAGTCACCGCGCTGCTTAAACAGGCGGCAAGCCATATCGCTCGCTTCAAGCGCCGCCTTCGCGTTGCCGACCAGATAGGCCAGCCGTGCTCGGATAAGATATAACCCCGGATGCGCCTGCAAGAGGTCTTCCGGCAACTGATCCATCCAGGACTGCACCAGCGCCCGTCGGTGCTCGCTCAGCAACGTTTCCGCCTGGGCCTCGATACAGGCAGCAGCAGCCCCATACTCTTCGGCACGAATCAGATGCGGGATCGCTCGAAGTACATCGGCGGGCTGCCCGCTCTTGAGAAAGTATCGCCCCGCGCGTTTCTCCAGGGCGCGAAGGGAGCGTTCCGGGTCCTGGGCATATTCCCGATCCAGGACCTCCAGCAGGAACGCCCGAAAGAGCTGATGATACCGATAGGTCAGGGCCGGGGTCGGACCCCGCAGGGAAACAGCCGGCTCATCCACCATGCGGGCAACGAAGATCTGGCTCCGGTAAAGCTCCTCCAGGCGCTCTGCTACCTCCGCTTCCGGCCGTCCTGTCAGCGCAGCGCAGGCTGGGGCATCCAGGTGATCCAGGATTGCCGTCTGCACCAGGAAGTCGCGCATCTCCTGGGGCAGCCGTCCGAAGACCTGGCGGCTCAAATACTGGAAAAGGGCATCCCGACCACCCCGTCCACGCCAATCGAGGGGGACTGGCCGGAGCAAGCCCGGCTGGCGGGCCTGTAAGCCCAACAGGATCCCCATGATCCAGCCCTCGGTCTCCTGGGCCAGCTCGTTGGCCAGCCGGCGTGCCGCCGCATCATCGAACGGCATGCCTCTCGGCAGGATACATCCCGCTTCACCACGCTCTGGCTCTTGCTCAGACCGATGCGGCGCATAGAGCAACCAGGCAGGGCTGCCTCGTCGCTGCGCCTGAGCCAGGATCAACTGATAAATCTCTTCTTCCGAAAAGGCCAGTTCCTCCTGACCAATGCCTGCCACCCGCTGGTAGACGATCAGGTCCGAGAGCGGGATATTTGGTGCTTCACGTCCGGAGACAATGAGATGCGCATTATCGGGCAGATAGAGGAGCAGGCTATAGAGTGCGGCATTGACAGCCGATGCCGTGTTCAAGACTTGATAGTCGTCGAGGACCAGCAAGAGGACCTCATCGAGCGCCTGAAGCGCATTGGCAAAAGCCCCCATCAGCACGGGAATATCGCGATCAGGATCGGTGCTCGCTTCAAGGAGCATTTCCACCTGGGTACCAAAGGAGGGAAAGTGCCGGCGCACGGCGGCGATCAGGTACTCCAGGAAGGTGCGCACATCGGCATCGGTCTCCTCGACAGTGTACCAACAGGTTGGGACATTGACTCGCTGCACAAAATCGGCGAGCAAGCTCGTTTTGCCATAGCCCGCTGGAGCCTTGAGAAGGAAAAGATCGGTCTCCAGGCTTTCATAGAGCAGGTCCAGGAGGCGTGGTCGCGAGAAATACCCTGAACGGTGCGCGGGAGCTATTATTTTCTTGACTGCAAGCGCGGCACGCCCCATTCCGCACCTCCCGAAAACCTGGACAGCCGGAGATCACCACACGGTGTGAAGCTCATTTGGAAACTTCTCTACAATAACAGGAGACCTAGAAAAACCCTGGAGCGGCGCATGAAAATCTGCGCTGTATGGCTATTATACCTAATACTAGCATGAAATGTGCCGGAAGTCAATTAGCTGCCCTGGGGCAAGTTGGAAAGCTCTTTTCTTGCCTGCTATCCCAGATAACCAGCAGGAAAAGAGCTCTTCACAACTTTCGATAGGGTCCTGCACCCGGCTGTGATTGTCCGGCCCTGAGAGCTATGCTATAATTAAGCGCATGATGCGAAGATATGACCACGCATCTCATCAGCAATCATTAGTACCCACCGCCATCGCTGGATGAGCGGCGCACCAGTGGTCATCACAGGAGGTGCTCGGTTGACCAGCAGTCTGGGATATATATATGCAGCCATTTTTCTTGCAGCCGGGGGAGGATTCGTGCTATTCGTGCTAAAACTCTCCTCACTCCTTGCCCCCAGCCGGAAAACTCCAGAAAAGCTGATCACGTATGAATCAGGCGAAACACCCATTGGCTCGGCCTGGGTCCAATATCCCCTGGCGTTCTACATCTTCGCGCTCCTTTTCGTCGCCTTTGATGTCGACGTGGTTTTTATCATCTCATGGGCAATCATCTTCCAGCAGCTGGGCTTCTTTGGCTACGTCGAGATTGTCTTCTTTATTGCTGTTCTGGTGCTGGGACTGATATATGCCTGGCGTAAAGGAGTCATCCGATGGATATAGTTCGTCGCCCGCTCAGATCTGGAGCTGTCGCGACTACCTCTGCTGCGAAGAATGCTCAGTATCGCGACCTGGTACGAGCTCTCCAGCCGATCGAGGATATCGTAGGGCATCCGGTGCCACGCATCCTCATGGGAGGCGGTGTGGTCGGTATGGAGATCGAGCGAGAGCACCTGGTTGCTGTTTGCCGCTTCCTGCGTGATGAACTAAACTTCGACCTCCTGAGTTGCATATCCGGCGTAGACATGATTACCCATCTCGAGGTTGTCTACCATCCGCGCTCGCTATCACGCAACTGGATTGTCCAGATCAAGACAAAGCTCCCCCTTGATAATCCGGAGGTGGATAGCGTCGTTGGCATCTGGGCCGCAGCAAACTGGCTGGAGCGCGAAACCTATGACCTCTTTGGTATTCGCTTTGTCGGCCATCCTGACTTACGGCGTATCCTGCTAGACGATGATTTCGTTGGCCATCCGCTGCTCAAGAGCTTCCGCCCCACGCCGTTAACCTGGAAAGATAAGGCCACAACGCAGGCAGACCCTGTAGCAGCAGTCTCTGGCGAGGCACAACGTGGCATCGAGCGCCATGTACCCAAGCACCTCGGACAGGGAACGCTGGAGCGCCTCCATCCCGGAACGCCGACATTTGGCCATGCTCACCAAGACGCGCTGGAAGATGATATGCCAGCAGAAGAACCTGAGCAGGGAAGCCAGTAAAGGGAGTTGTTCCCATGGTAACAGAACAGAAAAGCACCTGGCCAAGCATTGGGCCATTCTACGAAGAAGGAGCCGAAGGGTTCCGCACAGAGGAGATGATCCTCAACTTAGGACCGCAGCATCCCTCAACCCATGGCGTGCTTCGTCTGGTGCTCAAACTCGAAGGTGAAACAGTGGTGCAGTGCACGCCAGTGCTTGGCTATCTGCATCGTGGCATCGAAAAGATCCTGGAGAATCGCCCATATATGGGCGGTATCCGATATATGGATAATGCCGACTACCTCTCGCCGATGCTCAATGAGACAGCCTTTGTCGGCGCCGTTGAGCAGTTGATGGGACTGGAGCCCCCACGGCGCGCCCAGTATATCCGGCTGATCACCAATGAGATGCAACGGATCGCCAGCCATCTCGTTGGCATTGGCACCTATGGTCTGGACCTTGGTGCTGTGACCCCTATTCTCTGGTGCTTCCGTGATCGTGAAGGCATTCTCAGCCTATTTGAGGCACTCGGTGGCAGCCGGTTCAACGTGAACTACATGCGCATAGGTGGAGTCTTGCATGACTTCCCGCCCGGCTGGCTACGCCGGTTAGAGCAATGGCTCGACCAGTTTGAGCACCATAGCCTGCCCGAACTCGATGGATTGCTGACCGGCAATGAGATTTTTGAGGGACGTACACAAGGTGTTGGCTATATCGATCCTCAGCAAGCAATAGCCTATGGGCTTACCGGACCATGCCTGCGCGCTTCCGGTGTGAGCTTTGACCTGCGCGTAGACCGTCCTTATGGTGCCTATCGTGAGATCAAAGTGAATCCGCAGGTGCGCCAGGAGGGTGATGCCTTCGCCCGCTATCGCGTACGTTTCCAGGAAATGGGCGAGAGTGTGCGGCTGATCCGCGAGGCTCTGGATAAATTGCCCGGTGGACCCATCTCGGCACGCGTGCCTGTGGCGCTGCGTCCGCCCCGTGGCGAGACCTATTTTGCTGTTGAAAGCAGCAAGGGCGAACTGGGCATCTACCTCATCAGCGATGGCTCGGAGTACCCCTATCGGGCAAAGATTCGTGGGCCATCTTTTGTAAACCTGTCTATCCTGCCCGAATTGCTGCGCGGTCATAAGATAAGCGATGTTATCGCTATTTTGGGCAGCATTGATATTGTGCTGGGAGAGGTTGATCGCTGATGACGCTTTTTACACAAATCTGGAACTGGCTCATCGATATAAATGGCGATGGCCATGGGGCACTGCAATTCATCATCACGTTTGTCTTCTCTTTCGGCTTCGTGATGACCAGCGCCGCTGTCCTGGTCTATCTTGAGCGGAAGATCATGGGTTTCATGCAGGACCGCTATGGTCCGCTCCATAACGGTCCATGGGGGCTGTACCAGATCTTCCTTGATCCTATCAAACTCCTTCTAAAGGAAGATGTGAGCGCAAGCGTCACAGATAACGTGGTGTTCCATATGGCACCGATGGTTTTCTTCGCGCCTGTGATCGCTTCGTTCGTGATTCTGCCGTTCTCTCCCTACCTGACCACCAGTGCGCTGGAGACCGGCATCATCTATTATGTCGCGTTGAGCTCGCTGGATGTGATCGGCGTTATCATGGCCGGATGGGGCTCAAATAATAAGTATGCGTTAATTGGTGGCTTACGCTCCGCGGCACAGATGATCTCCTATGAGCTACCACTGGTGCTCTCGCTCGTCGGTGTCGTGATGCTCACCAGCGCGCTGTCCCCCGCCTGTCAGGGTGCCCATCCGAACCTGGCAAAGTGCAGCATCGGCTCCATCTCGCTTTCAGATATTACGGTGCAACAAATGCACCCCTGGTGGCTCTGGTTCGTACTGATTCAACCGCTGGGGCTATTGCTGTACTATACCTGTGGGTTGGCAGAGACAAACCGTACCCCCTTCGACCTGCCGGAAGCAGAATCCGAGTTAGTTGCTGGCTACCTCACAGAGTATAGTGGAATGCGCTGGGCTCTCTTCTTCCTCGGCGAATATGGCAATATGGTGATTGTTTCCAGTGTTGCCACCGCCCTCTTCCTGGGCGGCTGGTCGGGTCCAGGAGCAGACCTTGGTTTCTGGACTAGCCACATTGGTACTCTACCCGGTGAGATTGTCTTCAATATCTTCGCCACCGCCTGGTTTATCATCAAGATGTACGGGCTCCTGAGCGTCTTCATCTGGGTTCGGGCGACTCTACCGCGTCTGCGTGCCGACCAGTTGATGCGGTTCGCCTGGCTGGTTCTCATTCCACTGACGCTAGCGAACATTCTCATCCTGGGGGTTGTGCTTCTGGCCATACCCGGAATCACTCTCAAGCTGGTCGTAGCCGGGATCATCAACTGGATCATGTTGGCCGGGTACATTGCCTTCCTGGGCCGTGTGACCGGCGTATCGCCGGTCGGCCGCTTACCCAAACGGGCACAGGCCCGTCTGCGTGTACCGGAGCCAATAAAAGCTCTGGCACCGGTTGAGCGCTAAAAGACGTCATGGGGAGAACGGGGCAAATCCCTGTAACAGATGGCTATGCCAAGTTCAGATATCGTGCCCCCAGTGTTGTTACGGCTGCGCGAAGTAGATATTATCCGCTGCTGCGGGCTAACTATAGCTGCCAGCGGCCGTGAATATTTACGCATCCATCCTCCTCGAGAGGCAACTCGCCAGCAGCATACACTCTGTGGCATCTTTGATCGCATGACGGGAGCCGCTGTTCACGACAGCGAAGCGCATGCAGGAACTCGATCCACCGGCGGTGAGACGCCTGATACCGGGGGCACCTTTATTATCACATCAGCTCAGCCAGAGCGTGATGGCCGCATTATCTGGACCTGTACCTGTGGCAAAGCATCTGCTACCACGCCATGTATCCATGTAGCAGCATTGCTTTACTATTGGGTACAAACACCTCATCACTTCCGCAGTACGGCTGACCAGGAGAGGTCACCTGTACTGGCTACAGAGGAAACAGAGTGGACGTTACCAGCCAGACTTCCTATGGCTCTGGAGCAGCGATCACTCACCGAGTTACGGGCGATTGCTCGTACATATGGCTTCACAGTGCCTGCCAACAGCGATCGCACTACGGTGGTGCAGCAGATAAGCGCTGCGTTGGGCGATCCATCATCCATTCAACAGGCCTTGCAAAACTTGAGCGCTTCAGCCCAGCGTTTGTGGCAGGCAATGGCACTACTGGGCGGTGCACTGACGGATCAAGAGCTGCGCTGCCTTTTTGAACGCCTCAACCTGGGACGCCCCGCGCAGCTTCATCCAGCGCTTGAAGAATTACGGCAACGGGCTTTGCTCTTGCGCATCGAAGCTGCTGGCGCCGGCATCGGCTGGCGCATTCCCCAAGAGGCGCTGGATGCTATACATATTCCGCTGCCACTGCCAGAATATCCCGATGCCGCTGAGCGGCATCGGGATCAGATCCACTCGTCCCGGCCTTTTACCGTATTGGCAGGTCTGGCGCTTCTCGCACGTGTCCTTCCAGAAAGCACCGTTCCCGCAGAAGCTGGAAGCCACACACAGCCTGCTCCATTCACACAGCATACAATGCCAGCGGGAATACCGCTTCACCCTGAAAGCTCATCTGCTCACACTCCGATGGATGAGCGCCTGGCTGCCATTCTGGGAGAATCTCTGGCCTTTACTCGTTTCACTAGGCGATTGCTGTCCATTGTAATGCGCCAACCAGATTCTCCGGATCAAACACCCTGGGATCGCATTTATCCCCTGCTATTCACTGAAGATCGCGCGGCAGTAAGCCGTGATCTCTTTTCGCTCTGGCTACACGCAGACAACTACGACGAACTTCTGGATCTCCGCGATTATGGCGTCGAACTACGCTATAACCCCGCGCACCCACACCGGGATCCCAGCGAGCTCTCTCGAGCAACAAGGGAAGCCAGATGTCTCATCATCAATTTATTGCGCCATGCCACGCCAGGCCACTGGTATAGCTTCACTGCCTTTGTTCACCTCGTTCACCAGCTCGCACCTGGATTTCTGCGCGGTCGCCAGGAAACCTTTACTCATCCGCAATGGTGGCCGGCGCGAGCAACAGATCAGCGTCCACTGCGCGCTAATGTCCTTGAGGAATGGCAACAGGTAGAAGGGCGCTTCCTGGCTATGCTTTTTCGCCGCGCATTGTTCTGGTGGGGAGCCGTAGAGCTGATATTGGCAGAGAAAAAACTCAGCGCCTTTCGGCTAACCGATTTTGGTAGATACTTGCTTGGGTCAGCGACGGCCCCCATCGCTGGCCAGCCAGCGGCAAGACCAGCCAACCTTACCCTGGATACCAACGGCGACCTTCAGGTAGATCCAGTAGCAGAGGTTCCCCTGCTGCGAGCGCTGGATGCCTGCTGTGAGCCGGTTACGGCACGAGATGGACACCTTATTTATCGCCTGTCGCCATCTCGGCTGGCTGCAATACTCCAAACGGGCCAGCAGATTGATACACTGCTGACCACGCTCGAGCACTATACTGCTGCCCCTCTGCCAGAGGCCTGGAAAACTGCGCTCCGCGCTCGCGCCGCACGTGCCGGTTACACACGATTCTATCTTGATGTGCCCGTCCTGGAAGCCATGGATAGCGTGGCCATGTGTGAGCTCAACAACACGATCGATCTACAACCCCTCCTTCTGCGCACTATTTCACCAACTTCAGCTCTGCTCAACGGCGATGAGCTGCCAAAACTGTTTGAGGCGCTCACACAGCTAGGACAAAAGGTAGCAGAATCACCCACATAATCAACCTAGCATGAAGGACTACAAGCGCCAGCCACTTATGGCGGAGGTAAGTGCCGAAAATGGAACAGAAGAACGCCGGCCCTGCTGCCCCAGAAGGCTTTACTCCACATCACCCCGTCACAGCAAACTACCGGCTTCTACTGCGCGACCTCTATCTCTACTGGCACTTTGTGCGTGGCTATGAGCAAGGAATTCCCTTGCTTAATCATGGATTGGTGCCCAAACCCGTGCTGCGACTCCTCAACGTCCGGCTGCGCGCTCCGTGTGAAGTCGAGGCTATGCGGACCGAGTTTGAAATGGAACGGCTATACTTTTTGAGGCGCTTGCTACTCCAGGCCGGACTGCTCACAGTGCGTGAGAATCGACTCTATGCAGTTGACGAACATGGCTACTTCGCCATGCCATCGCTCCAGCGGGCCCATCGTTGCCTGCACATCTGGCTCAACGATCGCTACTGGCATGATCTGGTTCACCTGCCAGGAATATCCATCCGTCCGGGCCCGCAGCCTGATGAGATGGTACATCCACAGCTCCTCGCAGCACGGCGGGCGCTGGTCGCTATGCTCAGCCAAGAGACGACTGGAAACTGGATACCGCTCTCCGTCTTTGCCAGCGCCCTCCAGCTCGCACATCCTGACCTATTCTTCTCTGGCAGGCAGCGCAACAAGAGTACGCTCTCTACCGCTGCCGATAACCTTTATGGTTGGGATTTTCGCATCCAGGGAGTTGCAGATGCGACAAAAGGCAGTCTGTTCCAGATTGAGAGTGCTGCGATCAGCCGCGCTCTTGCTGGCCCGCTGCATTGGCTGGGTATTGTTGATATCTCCTGGAGCCAGGAGCATCCGCAGCGACTGGAAGGGTTCCGTGTGCATCCTATTGGCGCAGCGCTCTTGAGCCAGCCAGCGGAAACCCTGGCCCACGTTACCGATCATCCCGGCAAGGTTCGCATCCAACCAGATTTCAGCATCGTTGCTATGGAGCCTGTCAGTGAGGCATTCCTGCTCCATCTGGACCGTTTTGCTCTCCGCGAATCGCTCGATCGTGCGGCGATATATCGGCTCACGCGCGAAGCAACCGGCACAGCAATGCAGCACGGCATGAGTGCTGCCGATATCCTTCATGTGCTGGAGACCTGGGCTGAGGTGCCACAGAATGTGCGCTACACCCTCTACGATTGGGAACGTCAGGCGGGGCGGCTACGATTGCATCAGCATGCCATCGTGCTAGAAGTCGCCGATGCCACTATTCTGGACCGCCTGACCTGCGATGAAACACTAAGCCATTCGCTACGACGCCTAGCGCCGACAATAGCCCTGGTGGAGCGTGACGCATTCGCAACAGTTTATAACGCTCTGGTAGCTGCTGGCGAACTGCCATTGCAAAGCCGGCCTTTTGCCAATGACGATCCACCTGAGAAAGCCTGGTATGTACAGGGGGATACCGTGCTGGCATCGCGATGGCGCGTACCCGATCATTATCTGGAGCACCAGCTCGCCAGCTACGCTAGCATTCATGACGATGGCACCATCGTGTTTGATCCGCAACGGGTGCGCGACGCGATGGCGCACTCTGCGCAAGATATATACAGTGGATCGGACAAAACCAGCGAAGGCAAGAAACGAGTTGAACAAGAACGCGATACTATCGCACCTGCAAACGCAGAAAGGGGGCCCGGAAAAATGGCGTTGGAGCTGGAGCGGTTGCTTGAATTTCTGGACCGGCATATTTGCGGCGGGTTGCCGGCGATATGGCGCCTGCGCCTCAGAATCTGGGGGGGCAGGTATCGTGAGGCCTTACAGATCCATATGGGGCCATTCCTCGTCCTGCAGGATGCACAGTTGCTTGCCGAACTTCGTGCCGATCCAGCAATAAGCTCGCTCCTCAGCTCGACCCTACCCGAGGGATGTATCGTTGTGCGTTTGCACAAAGCAATGCTCGCTCTGCTCTGTGATCGGCTGAAGGCACATGAAATCGCTATCACGCTCCCGGAGGATAGCACCTCTTAAATGTCAGGGGTATCTGCTCAAAAGCAGTGAGATGCGATGAGTTTCTGGTGTCATCTTTCACCAGGACCCTCAGCGCCCTTTCCTGGCAAGGCCGCTCCTTGGCAATAGGAAAAGTGTATAGCCTTGACAGCATATTGTTGGCTTTGCCAAGAAAATAAGCTATACTTGCGCTGATATACAACAATGGAATGGACCAGACAAAACAGACGCCGGTACTGTGGAAGCATCCGCCTTTCTCCCGGAGGCTGATCATACCAGCGACATGGCTTAGGAGTGACTATGTCTCTTATCAACATGGCCAAGCGTGAGATCAACTGCAAAATCGTGTACTACGGCATAGGCCTCTCAGGGAAGACCACGAATCTGCATTATATCCACAACGTGATCAATCCGCGCGATGTGGGGGACATGGTCTCCATTGATACCGAAACCGAGCGTACCCTCTATTTCGATCTGCTCCCCCTCGAGATGGGGCGCATTCATGGGTTCCAAATCCGCTTTCAACTCTACACTGTCCCTGGACAGGTGCTCTACCAGCAGACTCGCATCTCTGTGCTCAAGGGAGCTGACTGCGTCATCTTCGTCGCAGACTCTCAGTCCAGCAAACTTCAAGAGAATATCGAAAGCTGGAATGAGCTGCAGGACCAGCTGCGTCGCATGGGTAAAAATCCCGCAAATTTCCCCCTGGTGATGCAATGGAACAAGCGTGACCTACCTGATATTCTGCCATGTGCCGTACTCGAACAATATCTCAATCCCTATCGTGCCCCCAGCTATGAAGCGGTCGCAATCAGCGGCCAGGGCGTAATCGAGAGCCTGCGTACCGCTATCAATAGCACCCTACGACGGCTCGAGCGCGTTTAACGACAAACTGGGCAGCCTTCATCCAGTTGAACGCCCCAAATTAATCCAGAGAAAGATGTGCTGACGCCTGAGCCTTATCAACAACCTGCATGTGCAGAATGCCCATGCGATAACACTGGCAGATCACGGCCTTGTTGCTGTTCAGCGGCGGTGACATGTCAGGCGACGCGAATGTGCCCATCGCCGCAACACAAGGTGGCTAGCCCAAAAGTACCAATTTGCGGCATCATCTGGTTCATTATCCCCCCATACAGGCTAGAGGGCATGGTATACTTGTCTCAGGCTTAACCCATCTGTGGCGGTTGCTTCTCATGTATGCAATATTTATACCGCTCAGGCGAACGCGCAAGTCCATGCAATGTGTCGTTGAGGGGGAACTATGGAAAATATTCGCGTCTTGATCGTTGACGAGCACCCGCTTTTCCGCCGGGGCGCACGGTGTGTGCTTGAAGAGGCTGGGGGCTGTCAGGTCATCGGCGAGGCGAGTAACAGCATTGAAGCGCTGGACCTATCTCGGGAAACCTCGCCAGATGTCGTTCTGCTCGATGCGCTCCTTTCCTCTGGCGATGCCCTCGAGGTGGCGCGCCAAATGCGCAATAGCATTCCCCATGTCGCCATTATTATGCTCACCGCGTTTGAGAACGAGGAACAGCTCTTCCAGTCGATCAAAGTCGGCGCTGCTGCCTACTACCATAAAAATATTACCCCTGAGCAGCTTATCACGGCCGTTCACCGTGTAAGCCAGGGTGATTATCTTATCAATGATGATGTCCTCTCCCGACCCCAGGTAGCTAGTCGTGTCCTCAATAGTTTCCGTGAGACCTTCCGTGAACTGGACACCGCTGAGGAACCAGAGGCACAGCAGCTCTTCTCGCCGCTCTCTTCACGAGAGGTGGAGATCCTCGATTATATCGCGCGCGGAAACAGCAACAAAGAGATCGCCAAGCTGCTGAAGATCAGCGATCAGACGGTTAAAAACCACATTACATCAATCCTGAAGAAGCTCTCGGTGAACGATCGCACAGCCGCCGTCGTGCATGCATTGCGACATGGCTGGATCAAGATCGACGCGAATGCATAAGCATGTGAGGGGATGCTCTTGGATAATAGAATGCCAAATGACGGTAATGCGGTGCCCGCAAGCGGGCTGATCGCAGCAAGTCCAGCGGCAGGTTCATTTATGCCGGCCCCACCAGCTGCGGGGAGCGAAGGCTTTCGGGCGAGCAGCTTTCAGGAGCTCAAAGCGCGGGTTGAGCATCTGCTGATCCGCCAGTTTGGCGCCGATTTGGGCGTTGAGAGCCACGCAGAGATGCGTGAGCGCATTGAGGCCGGGTTCAATCAGATTTTAGAACAATACGGGATCATCCTGGGGCGTAGCGATCAGGCGTGGCTCCTGGAGGCCATCATCGGTGAGCTGCTAGGATTTGGGCCGATTGATGCCCTGTTGCGTGATGATTCCATTACCGAAATTATGGTCAACGGACCCCAGCAGGTCTATATCGAGCAAGGCGGTCGAATCTTCCATACGAATATTCAATTTCGTGATGCGGATCACGTGCGCTGGGTAATTGATCGCCTCCTGGGCTATGCGGGTCGTCGCATGAGTGATCAGATGCCTTTGCTCGATCTGCGCCTGCCCGACGGGACGCGCATCAACATCATCCTTCCACCAGTATCACTGGTAGGACCAGTGTTGACAATTCGCAAGGCGGCACGCACCGCCTTTACGATTGATGAACTCATCGCCAGTGGAATGTTCCCATCGGACCTGGCACTCTTCTTCAAGAGCTGCGTCGAGGCGCGCTTGAATCTTCTTATTTCCGGCGGATCAAGCACTGGCAAGACAGTGCTGCTCAACATGCTGGCGAACTTTGTCCCACCGGACGAGCGCATCATCCTCATCGAGGACGCCAATGAGTTGCGCCTGCATCAGCCTCATGTCATCGTGTTGGAGAGCCATCTGGGGGATGGCAATGGCCAGGGGCAGGTGACCGTTCGGGCACTCGTGCAGCATGCGCTGCGCATACACCCTGATCGCCTGATTATCGGTGAGTGCCGTGCCGGCGAGACGCTCGACATACTTCAGATGATGACGTCTGGCCACAACGGCATCATGACTACTTGCTATGCCACCGACCCATATAATGCCCTGGCACGTCTGGAAACGATGGCCCTCATGGCCGGGATAGCTATGCCCTCACGGGCTATCCGTGAATATATTGCCGCCGCTGTGGATCTGATCATTCATATGACGCGCACACCAGATGGCTTGCGCCGTGTGGCAACAGTAGCTGAGATTGCCGGCATGACAGAAGATCGCATCCTGCTGCGCGATATCCTCATGTTGGAGCCGACCGGCCCCAACGGGAGCACCGGTCGGCTGCGGCTCACCGGTGAACGCTCCCGTATCCTCAGCCGCCTGGCAGCGCAAGGAAAGCTACCGGCATCTCTAGGGCAAATGCAACAGGCATAAGCTCTTCCTCACCTCCCCTTTACTCCCTGGCCTATCGCGCGCAGGAGCCGTCAGAACTGCTGAAGCACCGATAGTCTGACTAGCCTGCTCCTGCACCCACATCAAGGCCAGGTTCAGTCATCCTGGCTGGATCCAGAATCCGATTCAACTCCTCTTCAGACAGATGGGTGTGTTCGCGAGCAATCTCGCGGATCGTCCGGCCAGTTCGCAGCGCCTCTTTAGAGATAGCAGCCGCAGCATCGTAACCGATGATCGGCGCCAGGGCCGTACAGATCGCCAATCCACGCTCAACCATTTCCGGCCCTTTTTCGGTCGCGCGCAGCCCGCGAATGCACTGCCGCGCAAAATTGCGCGTGGCAGCGGCAAGCAGACTGATGGACTGGAGCAGGTTATAGGCAACGACGGGCATCATCACATTGATCTCGAAATTACCCGATTGCCCACCAATAGTGATGGTCACATGGTTGCCCATTACCTGAGCGCAGACCATGCAGACCGATTCCGCAATGACCGGATTGACCTTACCGGGCATGATCGAGCTGCCTGGCTGCACCTCCGGCAATTCGATCTCACCAATACCCGCACGAGGACCAGAACCCAGCCAGCGAATATCGTTGGCAATCTTCATCAAGCTCACGGCAAGAGTGTTGAGCTGGCCACTGGCAGCAACCGCATTATCGAGCGTGCTCTGTGCCTGAAAGTGATTATCAGTCTCATGGACCGAGACACCAGCCATCTCTGAGAGTTTCGCACAGACACGGCGCGCGAATTCGGGATGCGTGTTGACGCCTGTGCCGACGGCAGTTCCACCAAGCGCAACCTCGCTAAGCTCTTCCTGGGCACGCCGCACCCGCTTGATACCGCGTTCAATCTGGCCGACATAGCCTAAAAACTCCTGGCCCAGGCGGATCGGCGTGGCATCTTGCAAGTGTGTGCGACCCGTTTTGATCACGGGCATGAATTCCTGTGCCTTAGCAGCAAGCGCAGCCCGTAGCTCCTCAAGCGCCGGTAGCAGATCTTGCTGCATTGCTGTCAGCGCCGAGAGGTGAATGGCTGTGGGGATGACGTCGTTAGACGACTGGCCAAAGTTCACATGGTCATTGGGATGGACTAGCTTCGAGCCACGCGCCCCTCCTAAAATCTCGGTGGCACGGTTGGCGATCACCTCGTTGGCATTCATGTTGGTTGAGGTGCCAGAGCCAGTCTGGAAGATGTCCACCACAAACTCCTGGTCAAAACGGCCATCAATGACCTCTTGCGCCGCCTGCTCGATGGCATGGGCAATCCGCTCATCCAGCAGCCCCAGCTCGAGATTCGTGCGCGCTGCAGCCAGCTTAATCTGGCCCAGAGCCTTAATAAAAGGGCGAGAGAAACGCAGATCGCTGATCGGAAAATTAAGCACGGCTCGCTGCGTACTGGCACCATAATAAGCGTGAGCAGGCACACGCATCTCGCCCATTGAGTCGCGCTCGATGCGCGTGGCTTCTTGACTCTCCATGATAATCTCTCTCCTCACTGCACGCGGTGAAATAGGGATCACCAGGAAGTATAGCACGCGGGAGATTCTCCTGAATGAGCACAGAAATGAACGCGTGCATTCCCAAACAGGTCTTTTGACTTTGCACCAGCGCTCCGCAGCTTGCGACTCAGTCTTTTCTGTCAGTATAATGCCTGTGGTGTGTTGCGAACGTCCCGACAGCTTACCATTTGTGGCACCTTTGGCATAAGATCGCCGATTATGGTCTATGGGGAGGCGGAAAATGGGCAAAGTGAAGACCGCTGTGCTGATCGCCAGCCCGCATGCGGGGCACCATCGCGATGCCCTGGACCAGGCAAAAGCATTGCTCGCAGCGAGGGACATTCGCCTCCTGCACATCTACCATGTAGCGGACCTCGACGGACTGCCACCACAGGGCATTGTCTGGCGCGCACAGGGCGTGGATATGGTCATCGCAGCGGGTGGCGATGGCACGATCGGCGCGGTAGCGACCCATCTGGCTGGTTCAGGCGTGCCCCTGGCTATCCTGCCACTTGGAACTTCCAACGATTTCGCACGGGCACTGAGCCTCCCGCTGTCGTTAGATGCTGCTGTCCGGGTCATCGTAGCAGGTATACCCAGTCCGATTGACCTGGGCGTAGCCATACCAGCAGCGACAGCCCCCTTTGCCCTGCACAACAGAGCAGAAGCCGCCGCCACAGGCCAGCCGACTATACTGCCAGTAATACAGCACGAGCAGGCATATTTTGTGCATGCGCTTACCTTAGGACTCAATGTCGCGTTCGCAAAGCTGGCGACAAACGTGGCCATGCGCCAGCGCTATGGTCCGCTGACCTATCCGCTGGCAGCATTAGAGGCACTGACAGAGTACCGCTCCATCAGTGTCAAATTGACATTTGAAGGATAATTGCCCTATGCACAGGGAGCAGCCAGCGTAGCGCGGCCGGTGGAGCGCTATGAGTGCTGCTATAGGGCACTCCAGGTTGCCGCCATCAACACCCCTATCTTCGGCGGGCGGCTTCAACTGGATGTGCCAGACGTTGCCATGGATGATGGGATCATCGACGTTATTATCATTGAAGACCTGAATCTGGCTGATCTGATCGCCGCTGTTAAAGCGGCGGCTGCCCGTGACCTGGCACGATTAAAAACCGTTGCCTCCACGGCGCACAATAGGGAAAATGAGCAGCTCTCCAATCCAGACGAGCTCTTCCTGCCGGGGGTACGGCGATTCAAGACACGTGCAGTCACGCTTGAGCCAGAGGAGCCAGTAGACGCAACGCTGGACGGGGAGATCCGTGCCCGGGCACCGCTGCGTGTCAGCGTAGCACGCGGTGCGCTACAAGTGCTGGTACCGCCACCAGTTGCCCCAGGAGAAACCCCGCTCCAATTCGCAGCACAAAGAGCACAACTATTTAGCAGGGAAGAGAGCTTTTGAAACTATAGAGGGCACCAGCCCCAGCGGATCTGCCTCGTGCCCATTTCATGGTAAGAGAGCAGAAACCAGGGGAGTGAGGACCACCCCAAAAACCAGACCGGACTCACCAGCAGGTAACCCCGTACACAGGTTTTCCAATCCCTGTGCCGTCTGCGGCAGCACGAAAAGAAAAAACTTGCGCATAGCATTAGCTAGGTCTGATAGAAATAATGACAGTAAGCAACGAACACCTGGATAACGATACCCTCATCGCCCAATTCGCGGCAGAGTATCCATTCACCCTCGATCCGTTCCAGTTAGAGGCTATTCAGCACTTGCTGGCCAATCGCTCCGTGCTGGTTGCTGCACCAACCGGCACCGGCAAGACGCTGGTTGCCGAGTTCGCTATCTGGATGGCACGGCGGCGCAACCAGCGCGTCATCTATACAGCCCCGCTCAAAGCGCTTTCTAACCAGAAGTTCCGAGACCTGCGCATCCGCTATGGCGAGGACAGCGTTGGCCTGCTGACTGGCGATATCGTGGAGCAAGGCCACGCCCCCATTGTCGTGATGACCACGGAAATTTACCGCAACATGCTGCTGGAGCTAGGGCTGGGGCCAGAGACCGTCGCCGAGGTTACCCGACGCCGCCGCCAGCGGATGGACTACCGTATTACCGGGCAATACACGCCAGATATTGGCGAACTGGCTGAAGTGGGCGTGGTCATTTTCGATGAACTACACTATCTCAGTGACCCGGAGCGTGGACCGGTCTGGGAGGAAGCGATTATCTGCTCACCACGCTCTATCCAGATCGTTGGCCTGTCTGCAACGGTCAGCAATGCATCCGAGCTGGCTACCTGGATCAGCCGCGTCCACCGTCCGATCTCCCTTGTATGGCATGAGGAGCGCGCCGTGCCATTGGAGCACTACTTCTACTACCAGGGGGAATTACATCTGGTTCAGGATGCCACCGGCAAGCGCGTAAAACACTTCCCCCATGTAGGAGGAGAGGCACGCGCTATTCTCTGGCGTCGACGCAGCTACCGGTATGGATTTGACGAGGAGGATGACGCCGCGGAGCAGCAGTGGGCGGATGCACCGGAGCCTGGCGAAATTCTGCGCGTCCTGCGCAAAGCTGAACTCCTCCCCTGCCTGTATTTCCTGCCAGGGCGCCGCGCAGCAGAGGAAGCGGCACTGAGCGCAGTCGGCCATCTCTTGGTCTCGCCGGCAGAGCGGGAACAGATCGCTGAGGAGGTGCGCGCCTGGCTGGCAACCCTTGCACCAGAGGATCGTACACTCGACCAGGTGCAACAACTCACACGCCTGCTATCGCGTGGTCTGGCCTATCATCACGCAGGACTGGTTCCGGGGCTCAAGGTACTGGTAGAGACGCTCTTCGCTCGCGGTCTGCTACGCGCAGTTTTTGCCACCGACACGCTCGCCCTGGGCATTAATGTGCCGGCACGGTCGGTTGTCCTTGGCAGCCTGAGCAAGTTTGACGGCGTCAGCATGCGCATGCTGACGCCCAACGAGTATCAGCAGTTGACAGGGCGCGCTGGACGACGCGGTATGGACGAGCGCGGCGCGGCAATTATCCCCTACTCGCCCTGGTATGAGTTCGAGCCAGCCTTCCAGGCACTTACCGGGCCACTGCTGCCAGTCACCAGTGCCTTCACCATTCGTTATAATTCTATCTTAAACCTCTGGCAGCCCCACAACTTCCAGCGCCTGCGCGCTGTCTGTGCCGCCAGCCTGCGCGAGTTCCAGCGCTCCGCTGCGCTGCGTGAACGTGCAGCACAGCATGGCAAAGCACCACGGCGGATAGCAGCGTTGAGCCGCAGCGGAGCGGCAGAGCTCAAGGGTACAGTAGCCGTGCTGCGCGCCTTTGGCTATATCGGCCCGAACGATGAGCTGACGCTTAAGGGACATCTATTACGCGGCATCTTCCATCCCGCTGGCCTGATCCTGACCGAACTGCTCCTTTCCAGCACTGTGGATACGCTGAGCCCTGGTGAGCTGGCTGAATTTATGAGCTGGTTTGTTTTTGACGACGATCGGCCCCTGCGCAATCGCAATCACCTACATGTCCGTCTCGTTGAGGCTCGCCGCGACGTCTATCGCGTGCAGCAGCAGGTACAGGCGGTGGAGATGAGCTACCATCTGGCTCTGAGCCCTGGCATCGTCGAGAAATTTCATGGGGTTGCACTCAACTGGTGGCGTGGGATGACACTGCGCGGGCTCATGCAGCGCATCAGCCTGGCCGAAGGCGACCTGCTGGTCACCCTGAACCAGACCGTCGATCTCCTACAGCAGGTGCAGTCAGCCATCAGCGCTGTTCTGGCAATGCCTGGCCTCTGGAATACCGAGGGGCTCAGCGCACGACAGGCATCCTGGCTGAGCACACAGCGCACACGACTTGAGCGCTTGCAGCCTGCCCTTGGAGCAGCATCGCGCAATCTGGTGAGAGGCATCGTGCTGCAAAGCCGCTCGGCGCCCACCATCGCCATCCCGGGTGAAGGACCCATACCTGCGCCAATGGCTGAAGACGAAGAAGACGTGCGTGAGAGCCGACTGGACGCGATCGAGATAGAGAGAGAATAATACGTGCCAAACAGAGCACAGCCACCATGCGTAACGCCAAGGCTGCGCTGTTTCTTTGCTCCATCGCTGGAACCTCTCACCACGTGCAACACGTTATCGCTGTATAGCTGACTCAGACAAAGCGACATAACGCTATCCAGCTTGTGCTGCCTTCACCAATAACGGCAGCAGCACGGCAGCATCGGGGGTGCCCCAGCCGGTGACGAGGTCCCAGCCAGGGAGAGCCGGATAGCCAATCACGCCATGGGCATTGTTGTTGCCGTGGGTGATATCATGGAAGCCAGCACCATGCAGCGCATAGAGCGCGGGGTTGATATTCCCCAGGGGATGGCCAGCCATCTGATCGGCAATGGCCAGCAGCCCGGCCCAGGGCGGAGCACCCGCACTGGTGCCACCAACGATATCCCAGTGCCCTTTGAAGTTGATCAGGAAACCTACCGCTGGCCAGGCGACATCGGGAATGCCGCGCTGCCCGGCCAGGGCTAGCTGAGCGCGACCAGCAATGTCACGCTGGAACTCCGGTTCACTGTAGAGGACACTGACACCACCGCCGCCTGCGCCACCATCGCTATTCCACGCCACTTCCCCCTGGTAGGCACCGGTCTTTGGATCAAGCGTCACGATGGTACCGCCGACAGCTGTAACCCGTGGGTCGGAGGCAGGCCAGATGACATCGCGGTAGCTGTAGAGACCGCCATGGGCCGTCTCATTCACGGCGCCAGTATCGCCGGTGGATGCAAAGAACGTGGCTCCTTGCTGCTCTGCACCTGTGTAAAACATATCATAGCGCTGGATCAGGGCGCGTCCGGCAACATCTTCTAACGTCGGCTCGGATGCACCCCAGCTTTCGGAGAAGATAAAGCCAAGATGATGACTCAGCGCATACTCGTCCAGACGCAGAAATTCGGGGAAACCCTGCACCCCCTCAGTCTCTGATACCGGACTGACGAGCACAGCAATGGACGCGCCTGGGGCAATCGCGTGTGCCCACTCGACGTCGAGCGTCGTCTCCATCGCCCAGCCCTGCTGGTCACTGTTACTTGGGATCAGCTTTGGCGCACCAATGGGAGCAGCTATAGTCAGATGTGGCGGCGCTGGCAGGCCAAAAGCGATATCAAATGCGGTCAGATCCTGCTGGAGAGTCGGGCTGCCAAACGATTCGACGATGACAATGGTCTGGCCGCGACCATCCAGCCCCTTACGAAGCAACGGCGTAATATTGTACGCCTCCTGTATCTGCTCCGGACTATAGCAGGGATACTTGAGCCGCCTGAGGCAATCGGCTGTAGATGGTGCACTGCCGTTCGGATGATAGGGCGAGGGTGTCACCGGCTCACCATGACCTGCTAGAGATACCCCGCTTAGCTGCCGGCTAGTGAAGGGCAGATTACAGGCCGGGAGCAATGCCAGACAGAGCAGGAATATCAACCCAAACCGCCAGTGCACAGTCCTATAGCACGGATACCTTTGCCGGATGGAAGTTGGCACGATGCGGCTGGAGAGCTCACGCGTATCATCGATGCTGGCGAACTTCATATCTGAGCACCCTTTCGCCAACAGGTTTAACCTGCCCTCCGCGCGGAGCACTGTTCCATTTCTCTTTATTATTTATTATTGTAGCGCTCACTGCCAAGAGCGTGATATGGCTGGCAAGCCAGATAGATATGCTCTCGTCAGCCACCTCAGATCATCAGCGACCGATAGGCATTACTCGAATCGAGCACTCGTAGCCAGATAGATTTACTGATTCTAGTTAAGAAAATCCATCGGCAGGGCACCTCCTTTCTCTATCAAATCAGCATTTGGTGGCACATTTTCTGCATAGTCTCCCTGGGGGCAAGGCTATGTCAGATTGCCTGGTTGTGCAAAGAATTGTTTCCGCTAGCAAGGGAGAGCTCTACTATAGCAGATGGGAGATCTTCCTTAAGGAGAGAGTCAACGATGACGCAACCGGAATCAGGGGCAAATCTTCCTCCCAAACAGGGAGATGGACCAGCGGGGCACGATGTTTCTTCTCAGGCTACTCAGCCGCTCGTCACAGAGCGTAGCGGTCTGGCTGGCGACCTCTACCCCATTCAAACCTTTGTGGAGGTGCCAGCAGAGACCAAGCCGGCCAGTCCTTCACAGCAGCAAGCGCTCGACACCTATCTTGCTCAGGAGATAAGCGACTACCGGCTGGAGCGAGCGAGTCAGCGCCGCCGGCAGATCGATCGATTCGTCCGTTACATGGTAACGGTGGGCGGCGTTTTCCTGGCATTGCGCCTGGTCCTTAAACTGACTGGTGCAAACCCCTCCAGTCCTTTTGCCGCTTTTGTGTATACTATAACTGCACCTCTTCTGCTGCCATTCCAGTCTCTGTTCCCCAATCCATCCGCTGGCAGGTTTGTGTTTGAAGCAACAACCCTGGTGGCAATGATCGTCTACCCAATCTTCACCTGGCTGCTTCTCAAGGGGGTGTACCTGTACTATCTGCATGGGCGCCGCCGCCGTCAAACCATCAGTTACCACACCACCGTTGAAGCAAGTGACGAGTAATAAAGCGAGCAGCATATATACCACGCATACGCGCGCTACCCCTATAAGCTGGCCCCTCTTCTCCAGAGAGGGGCCAGGATCTCTATGCGCTCATTTCCTCAGTGCTCCACTGTTTATTCCTGGCCCCTCCATGCTACAATACCATCATGAGTCCCCTTGTACGGCAACCCCGGCCACAAAGAGGGCCGATCGTATCAACTCTTTTTCCAACCATCCTTTGCAATCAGGAGCGGGATATGGATTTAGGCATTCACGGGCAAGTAGCGATCGTTGTTGCTTCCAGCAAAGGACTGGGACGTGCCTCAGCAGAGGCACTGGCAGCCGAAGGAGCAAAGGTGACTATCTGCTCGCGCAATGCGCGTGAACTAGAGCAGACCGCCGCAACGATGCGGGAGCAGGGCGCCGAAGTGCTGGCCGTGCCAGCGGATGTCACCGACCCTCGCCAGATCCAGCAATTGGTAGCACGAACGGTAGAACATTTTGGCCGGCTGGATATCCTGGTGAATAACGCGGGTGGTCCACCCCCTGGTGGCTTCAATGATGTGGATGATAAGCAATGGGAGCAGGCATTCTATCTGAACCTGATGAGCGCCGTACGGCTGATCCGCCAGGTCGTTCCCCATATGCAGCAGCAGGGCAGCGGGCGCATCATCAACATCGTCTCCAGCTCGGTTAAGGAGCCGATCGATGGGCTCATCCTCTCGAATTCGATCCGTGCCGGCGTAATTGGCCTGGCCAAGACGCTCTCCCGCGAACTAGGTCCCCAGGGCATTACCGTCAATAACGTCCTCCCTGGCCGCATCCTTACCGATCGCTTGCGCTCCCTCCACCAGCGCACTGCACAACAGCTTGGGATAACCGTCGAGGAAGTGACCCGTCGCGCGACGCAGGATATTCCTCTCGGCCGTCTGGGCACACCAGCGGATCTGGGAGCGGTAGTTGCATTTCTGGCCTCCAGGCAAGCCGGGTACCTCACCGGCGTAACCATCCAGGTGGATGGCGGCATGCTGCGCACTATATACTAGTACTCAGTCAAAGATGGAATGAGGAGTGAAGCGGGGTCCAGGGGCTGCCGCCCCGGGCGGGGCGCGGGGTGTCCCCGCTTTCCCTTCTTCTCCTCAAAAGGATTTTGATTGAGCACTAGACTAGATGCTGGTGTATTAAAATAAATATAAACAGCAAACCTGGGATAATGGAAAGCGAGCCGGGCAATGGTTATCGAAGGGACGATTGTGCACAAAGATGCCGGGCAACGGCTGATATTCGAAGGGCATGAGCGTGACGCCGTCCATTGCACGGTCGTACGGTTGGACGATCCCGCGCGCCAGGCAGAGTGCTATGTGCTCGATCAGAGTGATATCGCCCAGGGCGAAGGTGATATCCTGAAGATGGTGGTACTGAAGCCGATCACCGATCGGCGGCAGGGAGTTGTGCGTTTCTATGGTACGCTCGCCGAAGAGTAGCAGCAATGCGCCAGCGTACCAGTGTGGTATATCATTCTCGAGCTGGACCTATGGACAACATGTTTGGCGAAATTCAGGCGGCTTTAAGCCGTGGTGAGCGCGTCGTGGTCGCCACCGTGATTAAAGCCCCGGAGACTGCGGCACGCAGCGTCGGCAGGCGGATCCTCCTCTACGCTGATGGCCGGATTACTGGATCCCTGGGTATGGCTGCATTGGAGCAGCGTGTGCTTCAGGATTGCGCACAGGTGATGAAAGATGGACGGCCACGCAACTGTACCTACTATCAGGAGAGCGATGGATCTGAGCATGTGGGCCTGCCGGGCACAGCCTATGGAGTTTTTATCGAAGCAGTGCGCCCGGAGCAGCGGCTGATCATCGCCGGCGGAGGCTACGTAGCACAGGCGCTGGCGCGGTTGATGGCTCCTCTGGACTTTCGTTTGATTGTGGTCGATGATCGTCGTGATCTGGTGAACCCACAAACATTCCCTGAAAGAGTGGAATTACTCTTTGGCGATATCTCAGAAATAATCCGTTCACTGGAACCCGATCGAGCAACCTGGATTGTCATTGTCACACGCGGCCACCACTCCGATAAAGATGCGCTACGCGCGGCGCTGACAACCCAGGCCGGTTACATCGGTATGATTAGCAGCCCTGGCAAATCGCGCCGTATCTTGCAAGATCTGCTACACGAGGGAATAGCTCGTGAGCGCCTGGAAACGGTCCATGCGCCAATTGGTCTGGACCTGGGCGCAGAGACGCCCGATGAGATCGCCCTGAGCATCGCTGCGGAAATGCTGATGGTGCGGCACCACGCCACCGGGCGCCCGCTAAAGGATAAGTATCACTTGCTGGAGACAGAGACATCCGCAGAAGGCTAGGTGAGGAAAAAGTCTCCTATGGAACCAGAGCCGGAGCGCCGCTATCCTGATGCTCCAGAGGACTAGGAAAATGAGCCTGTTTGATCGCTTTATTCTTGGGATCAATTACTGGCCACGCGATACAGCAATGTATTGGTGGCGCGAATTTGACCGTACCGCAGTGCAACGCGAATTTTCCCAGATGGCCGAGCTGGGCGCCGAGGTCATACGCATTTGCTTGATGTGGGCCGACTTCCAGCCAGAGCCACGACAGATGAACACTGCGATGCTTGATGAGCTGGAACAGGTGCTGGATATCGCCGAAGAGACCGGCCTGGATGTGATGCCCACGTTCTTTACTGGCAACATGAGTGGAGCCATCTGGTTACCTGCCTGGGCACTCTCCGATCGACCGCATACCGGCAAGAAGCCGATCATCGTCAATGGACACTATGCTGACCGCGAGCCGCGTAACCTTTTTGCTGACGCCTTCATGCTAAAGGCTCAGGTATACTTCATTGATGAGGTGGTTGGCCGCTTCTGCGGCCATGAGGCAATCTGTGCCTGGGATCTGGGCAACGAGATCGACGGGGTAGTCGCGCCCGGCAGCTACGATAATGCCTGGCTCTGGGCACGTATCCTGAGCCAGGCAATCAAGGCTCATGATACCAGACATCCGATCACCTACGGCGCGCACCCGCCATCACTGACACAGTATGGTGGTCTGGCTTTATCGGAACTGGCCCCCAACCTGGACTTTCTCTCCATTCATGGCTATCCTCTTTACAGTGAGGTGGCGCGCAGTCCGGTGGACCCGGACTTCGCGCCCTTCGTCACCGAGCTTGCCGCTGCCCTGGGCGGAAAGCCTGCGCTGATGCAGGAGTTCGGCGCCTGCACGGCGCCCCTGGGCAAGCCAACACAGACAATCACCGATGATTTCCTGGGCGAGCTGAAGCCACAGGTTCTGCTGAGTGAGGAAGAGGAGGCAGCTTACTATGCTACGGTGCTGCCCCGCCTCTATCAGGTAGGCGCACTCGGCGCGCTGGCCTGGTGCTATACTGACTATAGCCCATCGCTGTGGACACGCCCACCGCTCGATCGGGCAAAACGCGAGCGCACGTTTGGACTGGTACGCACGGATCGGTCGCTCAAGCCGGCTGCCGAAGTTTTCCGCACCTTTGCCCGTGAACTGGCCGATGGCACAATAGAGAGCCATTACGGACCCTGGGGGAAGAAGCGCCACGATCTGGCCGTGCAGCCTGAGGAATATTACCGGTCGCCTGAAGAGCATTTCCGCAAGGAGTATGAGCGCTACATCGCTGCACCTGACTCATAAATTCCTTTACAGGTGCCGCGAATAATGCTACTATTACAGAGTACTTCCCCTTGATACCGTATGGGAAGCGAGACTGCCCCTTGGGCCTGGGAGGCAGGCGTGAACGCGAAGCAGATCTGGGATGCAGCGCTGGAACGTATCGAGCCGCGTTTTAGCAACAAGGCGATATTCAATACCTGGTTCAAAAGTGCATCGGCAGTGAGCTTTGCCGATCGGTGTCTGGTGCTCTGTGTTCCCAGTACGTTTGCCAAAGAGCAGATGGAGGGACGCTTTGGTGATATTATTCGCGCAGCACTGAGCGAGATAGCTGGCGAGCCTGTTGCCTTGCGCGTCATGGTACCACGTGCTGGTCAGCCTGGCGTATCAAGCGGCATAGATAAGAGCCTTGCTCCTACGCTTGAAACGTTACCGGCAACGGCGATACGGCCAGCATCCACCCACCAGCCACGTGCAGCAAATCCATCGCCAGTATCACGCCGCCCATTATCCCCTCGAACGGGACTTACTAGCCGCCCCACAGCAGGCGAGCCATGCGATGCGCCTGGCGAGGCCGGCTTGTTCGACCTGCCTGTGCAGCGGGCCAGCCGCACCGCTGAGGTATCATCCCCCCATCCAGACGAGCGCTCATTGCTAACGACACGTGATCGGGCAACCAATGGGACACCACACCAGCTTAACGGACGCGCCGAAGCCGGTGACCGACCTCGCCGCAATGTGTCTCCAACCGGAGGTGGTGGTATGGACTTTTCGCAGAGCGCTGGGATGCCGCATGATCAAGACCAGGGTGCTCTGCCTCTTGAGAGCACCCAGCGGCCCTGGCCCGCAAGCAGTAGTGATGGAGCGCTCAACCCGCGCTATACGTTCAGCACGTTCATCGTTGGCAAGGCTAATCGCCTTGCGCATGCCGCATCATTGGCGGTAGCTGAATCACCCGGCAGGCAATATAATCCGCTGTTTCTGTATGGGGGGGTGGGTTTAGGCAAGACGCACCTGCTCCATGCTATCGGCCATGTCGGCGAGGCAGCAGGGCTAACCGTGCTCTATGTGACTTCTGAGCGGTTCACCAATGAGATCATTAACGCGATCCGCTTTCAAAAGACAGAAGAGTTTCGCGCAAAGTATCGCCAGATCGATGTATTGCTGGTGGACGATATCCAGTTCATCGCCGGCAAGGAATCGACAGAAGAAGAATTTTTCCATACATTCAATACGTTGCACAACGCAAATAAGCAGATTGTCGTCACCAGCGACCGCCCTCCTAAGGCCATCCATAGCCTTCAGGACCGTTTACGCTCGCGCTTTGAGTGGGGGCTCCTGGCAGATATCCAGCCACCAGAGTATGAGCATCGCCTGGCAATCTTGCGGTCCAAGGCAGAGTCGCTGCGCTTTCCTGTACCACAGGCAGTTATGGAGTACATCGCACGACCAGAATGCAGCAGCGTTCGTGAGCTGGAAGGGGCTCTAAATCGGGTGATCGCCTACGCGATGCTCAATGATGCGCCTCTCACACTGGCGCTGGCAATGCAAGCTCTGGAGCCCCTGAACAACGATAGCAAAGGGCGGCCGTTGAATCCCGCTGAGGTGCTTGACGCTGTAGCACGCTACTACAATGTCTCGATCAACGCCTTAAAGGGCAAGCAACGCGACCGCGAGATCGTATGGCCACGGCAGATCGCGATGTACCTGATGCGTGAGGAAACGAGCGCATCGCTGCTCCAGATCGGTGCTGAACTCGGCGGCCGTGATCACACAACCGTGATGCACGGTTGGGAGAAAGTAAACACCGAGATTAAGAGCAATGACCGTGTGCGCCGCGAGATTGCCGCTATCCGCGAGAGCCTGCGAGCCGGTACCCGCATTGTGTAGTCAGTCAGGAAAGAGCAAACTCCATCACCAGCCGGTTGAAGTATCGCGCATGTTCCTCATGCGGGAGAAGCCGGCTCTGGCCAAAGACCTCCAGGCGCGCGTGTGGGTTAAGCGCCGCCATTGTTTTACCGTTTCTCAGGGGGTTGATGCCCGCTTCGCGTCCCCACACCAGTAAGATCGGCTGCGAGAGATGAGCAAACGGCTCAGCGATGTTGATATTCAGTTCACCGCTAAGGAAGGCTCGTGGGACATAGATAGCTCCTGGCTGGTGACTGGTCAGGTAATCATAGTCAATAACGTCATCGCTCATGTGCATGCGGTCATAATATGCCTGGCGGCGCAGGAAAGATTTCAGTCCCCATCGCGAGACGACGACGTTAAAGATAGCTGTACCCAGCACCGGTGTGTGAAGCGCAACACCGGTGGCACGGGCCAGGAGATCCGGAGCGCGCGCCAGGCGGTCGGCCACACCAGTTGGCTCAACCAGGATCAGACGTGCGAAGAGCTCAGGATGCTCATAGGCTGCCTGGACAACACAGGCGGCGGTAAGTGATAATGCTACCACAGTGGCACGTTCACCCACAACCTCGCGAGTGAAATCAGTTATCAGCTCCACGAAGGTGTGAGCGCTGTAACGCAGCGGCGGGCGATCGGAGAGCCCATAGCCGATCAGGTCAGGCACGTAGACATGGAAGCGCTCGGCCAGGGGATAGGCATTGAAGCGCCACTCGAATGATGACGCCGCAGCATTGATGCTGTGGAAGAGGACCAGGGGTGGCCCCTGGCCAATGCTGGTATAAGCGATATCACCATATTTCCAGGCATAACGCTGCACGCTGGTAGCCAGCGCGCTGGAAAGCTCGCCCCCACCGGTGGCGAGCTGCTCATTGAGCGAAGCTAATGCCGCGCCCGCCAGCAGGGCACCACTACCAAGCAAGAGCACGCGTACACCGCGTGGCAGGCGCCGCTTCTTTTGTCGAGGCAAGGTCATGGTACTCTCCAGAAATAGATTTGCTCAACTTTCCTGGCCTTCGGTTGCCAACAGCAATGAGCTCCGGCACGGACAGGCCTGTCACGCAACACCAGATTTGGCCACCTGGGGCAGCGTAACCGGGAACAATACCCGTTTGCTCGCCAGGGTGCCTGATACAACCAGCGGACGCTGACCTAGCCATGGTTCCTGGAGATAGCTGAGCAATAGATCGTTGACAAGCTCATGCCAGGAAGACACACGCTTGCTATAGATACAAGGAATACGGTTGTAGGCTGCGTCGAGTAAATAGCTGCGCAGTCCATGCGCACCGATGAGCTCGGCAGTATGTGGGTTATCCTCAACGAAGGCACAGCAGCCCAGGTTCAAGGCAAGCATAAGCTTATCTTCTGTGCAATGAACTGTTTCGACATAGCGATCCACCCCATGTATGCGCAGCCACTCGTAGGTCGCACGACGCACTTCTGGCGGGCGCGCTGTGATGATATGGATACGCCACCCCTGCCGGTATAGCGTACGCAGCGCCCAGGCCATGCCAGGAATGGCCGCTAACCGACGAGTAAAATCTGGATCCGCGCTCAGACGCAGACAGAGCGCTGTGGTTTCAGGGGTGACACGAGGCCAATCATAACAGGTAAGGGCTTCATAAGCCCCTGGTATATCCTCAGGGTAAGCAGCATAGAGCGCTTGCCAAAGCTCCTCACCCGAAGCGAGCACCCCATCACAATCCACTCCAATTACTGGGCCGCAATCCAAAGCCCGTATGCGCTTTGCCATACCTTCCACATCCAATGCCGCAGCCGGTAGATTTTGCCAGGGCTTTTGCAGCACTCCGGCCCTCCTCCAGTTCAGGATAGAGCGGCATTGCCTCCTTCCCTTCTGAAAGTTTCTCCATCGTTGGAGACGAGCAGCCTGAGCCACTATGCAGTGTGCCTGTATAGTAGCGGCTGCCGCAGATATTGCCCCATCATTGGGGCAATCCCTATAATTGAGCAAGTTATGGGCCAGGCTCATGAGCTACCGCATGGTCTCACAGACACCATGCAGCGTCGTACATGTGCAGTCATAGGAAGTGAGACAGGCTTCCACGATCCGCCACACACCCGCACAACCAGGCGCTATCGTACGCAACGTACGGTCTGTCGGTCCCAGGTGTAGATATAGCGATCAGCCGCGGCAGCGCCAATAGAACAGCAGTGGCATAGCCGGAGCAGTCATACCCTTTCACAATACAGATGCGCTCATTGGCAGCGCCCGCAGAACAAGACCATCGCATCCTCTGTATCGTGAAACAGCATAAGCATAACCACAATAGCAGAGAAAAACCGGCTGTGAGCAGCATAGCCGGCAGGTGAGGTTTGCGCGAACAAACCGCGCTCAATTTCGCGCAAGCATTATATCACTACGGCGCACGTGATGCCATGGTCACACCATTTATCCTACTAGAATTCCAGGCCATCATGGCGCTGCCGGGTAAGCAGCAGAAGGGTCTGATACATGGCAAAGAGTTCCAATGCAAAGGGGAGATAGCCAGTATAGCCTAAAAGGGGCATCTCGAATATTTTCCAGAAGCCGACATAGGGCACTGTATAGTACCACTTGGGGAGAGCCAGCCAGTTCCACATTTCCCAGAAGAAACCACAAATCAACCCTGACAGCGGCAGCATCAAGAAGAAGTGCCAATCACCGGCAAAGGCATGACCCAGGCTGGACTTCCGGCGCAACGTATTGTTGATAGGATCCAGTAAGAAAACCAGCGCCACCCAGATGAGATAGAACGTTTGCGCTGGCCAGAAGATCGGCGCCACACAGGAGACGATGCCCGTCCCAAAGACACTCAGACGCACCCAGAGCGGCGCGAGCGGACCGGGATCAGCTGGGACCAGCTTTGGTTGGAACCAGCGAAATGAGCTAACAAACTCGGCTGTTTCTAGAACCGCCGGCAGGACCGTGCTGAAGTCGAGCGAGGCGAGTGCGATATAGGCGAGGAGACTGTAACGCTGATCAAGAATATAGTGCCAGTTCTGCACCGGCACATTAGCTGCTTCAAAGATCCACCAGAAGAGGCTGGAAAAGATGAAGAGTTGCAGGACTTTCCAACCGCCACGAGTATAGAGCGAGGTTCTGCGCCGCCAATAGACGAGCGCATCCATGGTGGTAATGTACCCAAACCAGAGAGGAAAGAATGTATAGCGAAAGAACGGTTCAATTCGCGCCCAGGAAAGAACCCACGATACAATAACCAGAGCGATGCCGACACAGCCATAAATCGGCAGCCTGCGCCGCGCTGCCCTAGCAGCCACAGGCGGCGCTTCTTCCGTCTGTAAAAAGCTCATGCTGATTTCTATAACTTTCGTTAATATCGCGATATTGACCTGATCGCTCAGGCCAGTGTGATCGGCTCCGGTCTTCGATAAAGAACGAGCAATCTAAGCTAAACGGGGGATGATACCTCCGCAACCATACAAGCAACCTCCACAACAGGTGTGGTGCAAGACGGGAGCCTGTTTTTTACACTATAACACAGCCGTTAGTGGGCTGTCCATTCTTTCTACTTAGCGCAATACTCAACGCACCCAACAATCGCCCTTTCCAGTGAAGCACCTGCTATCTTGGAGGCCGCCAGGGGACATTCTGCTGAAGCAGAGTTCCCAAGGCAGCTCACCCTGGCAAGGAGACTCCCCCGCTCGCGCTTCTTTTCTCCCCTTTTACTGCCGAGGCAGCGAAAAAACGTCCATATAGCGTCACCGCGGAGCAAAGAAGTTGGCGATGGCTGCGCCGAGCTCGGCGAGATGACCGGTAAAAAAGTGATCGGCGCCAGGTACGACGACCAGGCGTTTAGGCTCGCTCAGTCGTGCATACCATGCCTGGAGTTGATCCAGTGGGCCGTACTCGTCATGTTCTCCCTGCACAATCAATTTAGGTTTGGTGCAGCTGGTAAGGGCATCGGTGCGCAGGATTCCGGTTGGCACACCCATACCCAGGATAGTGGTTACACGACCATCCTCGCACGCTATTGGTAGTGCCACCCATGCGCCAAAGGAGAAGCCGCCCAGAATCATGGGGAGATAAGCATAGCGCTCATGCACATAGTCAAGCACTGCACGCACATCATCCCGTTCGCCACGTCCCTCATCGTACGTGCCAGTACTTCTGCCCACACCCCGAAAATTAAAGCGTACTGCGACAAATCCCATATCACTCAGTGTTTTCGCCGCCTGGTATACCACCTTATTATGCATGGTACCACCATACTGCGGATGTGGATGGCAGATTACTGCTACGGCGCGGGGCTCTACGTCCTTCGCCGGCGTCCTGAGCAGCCCCTCAAGATGGCCATGCGGAGCCGGGATAGTCAGCGCGAAGATCTGAGTCATGATGCTCCTCCTCTTTTCCCCCTTTTGCCTCAGCGTCTAGACCCTGAAAGCAAAGCCACCATCAAGCCCACCAGTGCCTAACAATATGAAGCGGGAGAGCCATATGGCTCTCCCGCTTCATACCAGCTCCTCGGACAGGATTCGAACCTGTAACCAACCGGTTAACAGCCGGCCGCTCTACCGTTGAGCTACCGAGGAAGATGATGCGTACCTTGAAGAACCGGCCGCTGCCTGGCTCTCCATTTCTGGCATAGAGAGTATACAATACGGTTTAGTCCGACGTCAAGATTCCCTGGCCTCTTTCAGGACAATTTGACGGGCAACATATAATGAGGACAGGAACAACGCGGGCTATGTGGCGGGCAAGATCAGCACTGGGGTTTGCGGAAGGAGTACTGCATTGTATGGAGTATTGCGCGCACTGCAGCCACAAACTCGCCGTGCAAGAAATCTATGGTCGGCTCCGTCCGATCTGTCCAAGCTGCGGATTTATCGTGTTTCAGGGGCCCAAGGTGGCTGTGGGTATCCTGGCGGCGCGCGCGGGGCGGCTATTAATGACCCGACGCAACATCGATCCAGGCAAGGGAAAATGGGGATTTCCAGCGGGCTACATGGACATTGATGAAGCGGTTGAAGAGACAGCACGGCGTGAGTTCAAGGAAGAGACAGGGTTTGATGTCCGCATTGATGGGCTTATCGGCGTATATAGCCTGGTGGAACGCGGTGTATTACTGGTGGCTTACGCTGGCACCATTGTGGGCGGGACGCTGAACATGGACCATGAAACTCAGGCAGTAGATTTCTTCGCGCCAGATAATCTACCAGATCTGGCGTTTGAGCAGAATCGCCAGATTATCGCCGATTGGCTGCGTTTTCTTGAGCGCGCCTCACCCCCAACGAACACTACGAAGTAGACGTCATTGCGGAAGCGGGAACCCCAAAAGAGTCATGGGAGGTAATGATCATGGCGCCACTGCGCGAATTGGGTACAGTAAAGGCATTGCCAGGCGAGATATGCTATGGATATCTGGATGTGCTGGAACTACCGACAGGCATCACAGAGCGTTTGCCAGTGATTCTGGCGCAAGGCCGGCATGATGGGCCGACCTTCTGGCTGACCGCCAACATCCATGGCAATGAGTATACCGGCCTACTGGCAGTACAGCGGGCACTGCATGAGCATGTGGCGCCACATCTGGCACGGCTGCGCGGACAGGTGGTGGCGATTCCCTCCCTCAATCCAGCTGGCCTGCGCAACGCCTCGCGCCAGCCATACTATGATGATGTAGACCCGAACCGTACCTTCCCTGAACCAGAATTTGCACGCAAAGAGGAGGATGGCCGCGATCCCCCCGGCCCATACGAACAGATCAGTGCACGGCTGTACGATGCACTGCGGGAAAGTGCCGATCTGCTCGTGGATCTCCATTGCGCACACATCCAGTCGGTCCCTTTTACGATCCGCGACCGTGTGCTTTACCGTGGCGTAGAAAATCGCGCCACGGCAGAAGCTCAGGCCATGCGGCTGGATGGGCTCGCCCACGCATTTGGTCTACCTGTGGTGAATGAGTTCCCACCCAGAAAATATATGCATCAAAAGCTGCATCGCTCAACAGCTGGAGCCGCACTCAATGAAGCAGGCATCCCATCAATCACGCCAGAACTGGGCCCCAGCAACGGAGTAGATCCGGCGTGCCTGCGGGCTGCAGTCGCGGGCATCCGCAATGTGCTGATCTGGGCCGGCATGCTCGAAGGGGAGATGGAGGTTCTCACATGGATACCACAGCCAGATCTGGGTTTTCGTGTGCGTCGCGAGAACTACCCACGTTCGCCTGCCACTGGCATTATCCATCATCTCCGCCAGCCAGGGGAGATCGTTCATGCGGGCGATGCCATCGCCGAGCTGCGCGATATCCACGGGCGACCGGTAGCAGCCACCGGGGAAGATGGGCTCATTCGCACCGATCAGGATGGCTGGGTGATTGGCCTGCGTGGCAGGGCAACCGTTTTTCCAAATAGCTCAGTTGCTACGATGGCCATCCGTGACGATGGTGAGCTTATCGAGGAATGGCCGTTATAAGTGGGGGAGGGCCTTCGTCAGCACCAGGCTGCCCGGTGCGCTTTGTTGCTGCGCACCGGGCGGGTCTTTACAGCGCAATGCTTATCTGCTGGTGAGATTATGATTGCTTCTTGCCACAGAAGGTGATAACTTCGCAGTCATCAAGAATGGAGACCTGGCAACAGAGGCGTAGGTTAGGGTTCTTGCGATAACTTGGTACACCGGGCATCGGTTGCAAAAGCGAGAGCCGTTCGACACCGGTGCGTGGAGTAACAGCACTTGCCGGGCGAATCTCGACACGGTCGGTGCTACAGAGGCCATTGCCATGGCAATTACCGAACTTCCAGAGGCCACAGTAGATGGGAATATCATTCTCCAATGCAACATAGCGGAGATTGTCACCTACTTCTACCTGCACCTCTTTGTTTTCACGCACGAATCTGACGGTTGGCATCGCTACAACTGCCTTTCCACACGCATAGAAATAAGCTGATATACCTGGGAATCTGTGCGGGCTGCGCAGTGGCTCACTCGCGCCATGCGCGCTGCGAGAGGAGTGTACCACATACATTCTCAGTGGTCAACGGGCAGATGCCAGTGTGGACTGGCAGCAGGTTGCGCCGTCGCATGAGATACTATATACTCACAATATGAGCCACAAGCAACACGCCGCGCAGCGGAATGTTCGCGACGCGAGCACGCCTTCACCTGAGACTCAGCGTTTACAAACATTTCTGGCGCATTGTGGCATCGCCTCACGACGCCATGCCGCCAACATCATCGCAGCAGGACGGGTGCGTGTTAACGGGCAGGTGGTTCATGAGCCGGGCATGCGCATTATCCCCGAACGCGATATCGTGCTACTCGATGGCCGCCCGGTGTGCCCGATCCCGCACCGCTATGTACTGCTCAACAAGCCCGCTGGCTATGTCTCTGCTACAAGCGATCCGCATGGCCGGCCTACCGTGCTTGACTTGCTCCCCAGCGCCTGGAAGCAGGAGCGCCTCTACCCCGTAGGACGGCTGGACTACGAAACTGAGGGGTTGCTCCTCCTGACCAACGATGGCAACTGGGCGCAGCGCCTGACTCATCCACGCTACGGCGTCGAGAAAGAGTACCACGCCCTGGTGAAAGGGCATCCTCAGTCGGAGACACTGGCGCAGCTGACGCGCGGCATCATAGATCCGACAGAGCCACGGCCACTGGCCGCCAGCGACGCCCACCTGCTCCGGCTCGAAGGCCCCGATGCCTGGGTCGCTATCGTACTACGCGAGGGACGTAAGCGCGAGGTGCGCCGCATGCTGGCGGCGGTGGGACATCCCGTACGCCGACTCATTCGTGTACGCATCGGTCCGCTGCGGCTCCAGGGGCTGGCGTCCGGCATGTGGCGTGAGCTCACCCCTACCGAGGTCGCTGACCTTACCCATGGCTCCCCATAGGGAACGCTCAAAAGTAGTTTTGGGCCTCACAGGCGGCCACACTGCCCTATGCGGCCAGACCCAGGGCTGGTATAATACTGGCAGTGAAAGCTCATATTCACATGCCTGGAGGTCATCGGGATCATGCGCGAGAATCCACAGATCGCCATTGATGGGCCGGCCGGTGTCGGCAAGAGCACCGTCGGTGAGGGTGTTGCTCGCCGCCTGGGTTACCTTTATGTCGATACTGGCGCGATGTACCGCGCGCTCACCTGGCTGGCACTCCAGCGCGGTATCGATTTGACCGATGGGCCCCGCCTGGGCCAGCTTGCCCGCGAAACCAGCATTGAGATCACTCCGCCCCATATTGCCGATGGTCGGCAATATACTGTTCTGGTCAATGGTCGCGATGTCACCTGGGATATCCGCTCGCCAGAGGTGGACCAGTATGTCTCACAGGTCTCAGCTCATCCTGAGGTACGCGCAGTTCTCGTTGCCAGGCAACAGGAGCTGGCCAATGCACGAAGCGTTGTGATGGTTGGGCGCGATATCGGTACGGTTGTGCTCCCTCATGCCGATCTCAAAATTTACCTGACCGCCAGTGCTGAAGAGCGGGCACGCCGCCGCCTCCGTGAGCTGGCCACACGCGACCCCGCAGCCATTCCATCCTTTGATGCCCTCCTGGCCGATATCCAGCGGCGTGATTTCATTGATCGCCGGCAGATGCGCCCGGCTGACGATGCCGTGCTCGTGGCCACAGATAACCTGACGGCTGAGCAGGTCATCGAGCGCATCCTCGCGGAGTGGTATGAACGAACCTGAACCCTTCAATCCTGGAGCACGCAATTTCTATCGCTTCTGCCGCATCATCGTTCGTTTTCTTCTGCGGCTATGTACGCGCACTACCATTATCGGGCTAGAGAACGTTCCGCGTACTGGCCCGGTGTTGCTGGCCCCCAATCATTTATGCTGGGTAGATATTCCCGCGGTTGCTGCGCCGCTCCCCCGCCAGGTCTATATGATGGGCAAGTATGAGAACTTCCAGGTGCCGGTACTCGGCGCCCTGCTGCGCGTATTTGGCTCCTGGCCAGTACGCCGGCATGAAGTTGACCGACAGGCGCTCAAAAATTGCCAGGCATGCTTACGATCTGGTAACCTGCTCGCTATCTTCCCAGAGGGCACTCGCTCGCGTACCGGTGGCCTGCAGAAAGGGTGGCCGGGCCTGGCGCTCATTGCCCTGCAAAATCCCGAAGTTCCCATCATTCCTGTGGCTATTTGGGGTACTGAACACGTGCTCAAAAAACCGTTCATCCCCTTTTTCGGCCCACGCGTGTATATCCACTATGGTCAGCCATTCAAATTGCAGCCGATAGAGGGCAAGCGTCTACGCGACCAGTTGCCTGTGCACACCGAGCGCATCATGCGCGCGATCGCGGCAAAGCTCCCACCACCATACCGGGGCATCTATGCAGACATACCCGCGGCGCCGGCCAAACCCGTAGCCGAAGCACGGCAAACAAACGCTGCTCAAGCGGAGCCGGCTGAGAAGCAACAGGAGGGCGAACTATCCCGCTGAGACCCTGATTGCATGGAGGCCTGTCGCGCCACTGGGGGCAGGCGGGGCCATGGCCACCACCTGCCCATAGCCCTGGCCATCATAGGCACGGGCTACGATTGTGTAAGCGCCCGGTTGCGGATCCCAGGAGATCTCCCAGAGCACCCAGGTAAGGTTAGAGAGCGGTCGCTTCAGCACTGCCTGGCGCCAGGTAGCACCCGCATCGATACTTACGTCCACTCGCGAGATGCCGCGATCGCCGGCAAACGCGATGCCGGCAATAAAGGTTGGATGGGCAGGAAGATGATCACCGGCACCAGGGACATCAATACGCGCGGTTGTGTGGATAACCGCCAGATCGTCCCAGCCCTGCTGTTCCCAGTAGCCCAGGAAATCGCCAGCGATCACGTTGATGCTGGTGATCCACTTACAGCTCTTCATGCCGTAGATGCCGGGAACGAGCAGACGCACCGGCCCACCATGCTCGCTCGGCAGGGGCACACCGTTCATCTCGTAGGCCAGCAGCACGTATTCATCAAATGCCTTGCTGAGGTGAATGCTATCGCTATAGCCATCAACCGCTGTATAAGTCACCCTGGTCGCACCAGTGCGCACACCGGCGCGATCCAGCAGATCCCGCAGCGGAACTCCGCGAAAGAGCGCCGTACTCATCAGATTGCCGCCGATGCGGTTGCTGATGCACTCCATGGTTGTATATTGTGTGACACTCGGCAGCGCGCGGAGCTGGTCATAGGTCAGGGTGAGAGGAGATTGGACCAATCCTGACAGGTCTAGCTTCCAGGTTGCAGCGGCTGGCGATGGATCAGAGTAGAGATTTTTAGAGACAATGTAGAAGTCTGGTATCGATGTGATCTCTGGTGTCTGGCCGTGCACCGGCGTCCAGGGGCCATAGCGGGGCACGGGCGGTGGGAAGATGCGGCTGGGTAGATCGGCGCTCAGGTGCAGCCGGGGCATACCGGTGAAGGCAGCCCAGCCATAGCTCAGCGCTTCCCAGAGCGCTGCACCAGCGATCACCACCCCGGCGCCGATCGCTAGGCGCTTCAGCACCAGACGCCGCTCCGGACTGGCTGGTCCGGAAACGTCCACCTTCATCATGCCGGACCGCCAGTCAGCAGCTGTCTTGGCTGCATCCTGATGCAAGGTTGAAGCAGGCGCTACAGCCCGCAACGTCGGCACTCTGCCGCCCCACCAGCGTTGGATGCCCACATAGCTGATCGCATAGACAACCGCCGCGCCCAGCAAGGTGGTGGTTGCCATGCCTATGCCAGCGGATAGCCCGCTGCCAAAGATGCCACCGCCAGCCAGCGGTACCACCACCAGGCCAGCCAGATACCAGAGCACGAGACTGAGCACCACCGCCTCCTCCCAGCGGGGCACTGTACCCCAGCGATTCTGTGTCAGGTGGCGCCGTGCAGCGCCATAACCAGCGCCGATAATTGTCAGCAGGAGTGCCTGACCAACCACCATCCCGTAGAAGAGCAGATGCTTGGCATTGCTCCCAAAGACGCCTAGAAACGTCTCAAAAAGACCGGGCGGCAGCAACTGCGCCACGCGATTGCCTACTAACTCCGGTAGCGATGGCACTCCCCAGATAGCACGTACCAGGAGCATCTCACCCGTTGCCAGCAGCGCCCCTATACCTCCGGCGAGGAGGCCAGGCCAGGTGGGCTGTGAGGGCTGCAGCTGGGCCTTTTCTTCGGGTGGTGTCTCGACTGCACCCATGGTTGCTTGCCTCGCCAATTCTGCTGCGAGATCATCAGAGACATCCCTTCCGGGGGCCCTGATCTTCCATGTCACTCAGCCCATGAGCGATCCCACAACGTAACTACAACGGTAAATCAATGTCCCTGGTCAGCTCTTCCTCGCTGCATGGGCCGATGGCACCGATGACGATAGTTCGCGTAAGCGGGAAGCGATGCAGCAGTCCCTGGATCTGTTCAGTGGTTACCGCATCAATGCGTGCCTTGGTCTCCTGGATAGGTATCAGACGGCGTTCATACCACCATGAGCGCGCAATTGCTGCCATACGCGCCGCTGAGCTCTCGCCGCGCATCACCACCTCACTCTTGACCTGCACCTTGGCGCGGCGTAGTTCGTCCTCAGTGACGCCATCCTGCTCCAGCCGATGCAGCTCGGTGAGAATGACGCTGAGCGTCTGTTGTGCTTTTTCGGGTGTCGTGCCGGCATAGATCAGCATAGCCCCCAGAGCGGCATTGGGCGAGAAAGATGCGGAGACTGCATAAACCAGCCCACGCTTCTCGCGTACTTCAGCGAAGAGCCGCGAGGTCATGCCGCCGCCCAGAATCTCAGCCGCCAGCACAGCAGCATAGTAGTCGGGATCGCCATAGGTTGCAAAGGGCAGCGCCAGTCCGATATGCTCCTGTGTCCCATCAACTCGCTCGATAGCAAGTTTGCTGCGTGGCTGTGGGTGCTGAGGCGTGCTGGTCGGGCGGGGTCCGTTCCAATCATGGAACTGATCTGCAAATTGTGCCACCACAGCATCCCAATCGAACTTTCCAGCAATGCTGATCAGTGCTCCAGCCGGCTGGTAGCGAGCTCGCCAGAAAGCACGCAAGTCGTCAGGAGTGAGAGCAGAGACACTTTCATGTGTACCCAGCAGCGGCCTCCCCAGCGTTGAGCCAATGAAGAAGTGGCTACGCACCAGATCAAAGATGCGGCGCATCGGCTCATCCTGGCGGCGGCGAATCTCCTGCAATACCACACTCTTCATCTGGTTAAACTCTGCCTCTGGGAATGCCGGGTAACGTACGATATCAGCCATGAGTTCCAATGTTGGTACAAATTTCGTATATACGATCTGCGCAGCATATCGTGCCCATTCTGCATTTGCATCGGACCAGTGGCGTGCACCGAGCGACTCAAAGGCCTCCGTGATCTGGCGCACGTTGCGATGAACAGTGCCCTGAAACATCATGTATTCCAGCAAATGGGTCAGACCGAGCTGGTCTTCCGGCTCTTCTTGCGCGCCGGCAGGAAACTGAATGCCAAAGCAGAGCGAGTTCACGCCAGGCATTCGCTGTCCTACCAGCTCAAGACCATTGGCGAATGTATGGTGAAAGTAATTCTCCGGGAGCACGCCAGTCAGATCAGGGTGTATACTCATGAATATCTCAGCGATCCTTTCTGCTAGCCATGGAGATCTTTCCTCTCGGTCGGTTCCAGAGAGAGCTCTTCGAGCAACGGTGGAATGCTCTCGGCAGAATCCTGCTTTTGCTCATAAGGTGATACAGTGTACTGACCCGGCGGGATCGGCATGGTAAACAACGCCTCGAAGAGTGGACCTTCCAAGGTCTCTTCTTTAATCAAGCGCTCGCTGATCATGATGAGCCGCTCTTTATTTTCGGTCAGTAACTGCTGTGCACGGGCAAAGCTGCGACGGACGATCTCACGCACCTCTTCGTCGATCTCACGAGCTGTCTCCTCACTATAATTGCGCTGCTCGCCAAAGTCCCGTCCCAGGAAGACCAGCTCTTCTTTGTGGCCCAGCGCGACTGGTCCCAATCGCGGGCTCATGCCATATTCGGTGACCATCTTACGCGCAATGGCAGTTACGCGCTCGATATCATTGGAAGCTCCAGTGGTTACTTCTCCAAAGATGATCAGTTCGGCAACATGCCCTCCAAGCGCGAAAGCAAGAAAGTCCTCAAACTGCGGCTTGCTCCACAGGTAGCGATCTTCCAGCGGCAGCAAGCGTGTATAACCCCCCATAGGGCCGCGCGCCACAATAGAAACCTTGTGTACAGGATCGCAGTTAGGTAGCAACCGGGCAACCAGGGCATGACCGACTTCATGATAGGCGGTGATCGCCTTCTCGCGCTCACTGATGATACGGCTCTTGCGCTCCGGGCCAGCGATCACCCGATCAATCGCTTCCTCCAGCTCAGCCATACTGATGGTTCGCTTGCCACGACGAGCGGCGAGAATAGCCGCCTCATTCAGCAAGTTTGCCAGGTCGGCACCGGAAAAACCTGGTGTCTGTTTTGCCAGGGTCTCCAGACTTACTGAGCGATCCAGCGGCTTTCCACGTGCATGCACGTTCAGAATAGCAACGCGCCCTTTGATATCTGGCTTATCCAGAACCACCTGGCGATCGAAGCGCCCGGGTCGCAGCAGCGCCGGATCCAGTACATCAGGCCGGTTCGTGGCCGCAATGACAACCACATTGGTATTGGTATCGAAGCCGTCCATTTCCACCAGAATCTGGTTTAGTGTTTGCTCCCGCTCATCGTGGGAGCCGCCCAGCCCTGCGCCACGCTGGCGGCCCACGGCGTCTATCTCATCAACGAAGACGATGCAGGGCGCATTACGCTTTGCCTGCTCGAAGAGATCGCGCACCCGGCTGGCACCCACGCCAACGAACATCTCCACAAATTCTGAGCCACTAATGCTAAAGAACGGCACCCCGGCCTCCCCGGCTACCGCGCGGGAGACGAGCGTTTTGCCGGTGCCCGGCGGGCCTACCAGCAGGACACCACGGGGGATGCGCGCACCCACTGCAGCAAACTTTTCGGGATACTTCAGGAACTCAACGATCTCTTGAAGCTCCTGCTTCGCTTCATCTACCCCCGCCACATCTGCAAATGTTACCGTCGGCTTATTGCCCAGGAACATCCGCGCTCGACTCTTACCAAATGAGAGTGCCTGGCTGTTTGCTCCTTGCGCCTGCCGTAGCACAAATAGCAGGATGGCACCTAAAAAGAGAAAAGGCAGGATATCGGCAAGCACATTGAGCCAGTTGCTAATCAGACTTTGCGTCTGGAATTCGAGCTGGACATCATGGTCATAGTGGATGCCGGCATCTTTGAGCGCCTCATTCACGTCGAACGTATCATTGATGTTGGCGCTCTCCTCTACCCCTCCCGGCCGGGTGAGCGTGAGCCGTGAAGCATCACTGGAAACGGTGAGGATATCGGTGGTATGTCCCTGCTGGATATCCATGCGAAGGTCGTGAATAAGCTGCGAAACGCTGACCGTGGCGATCTGACCGGAAGGCCGCAGCAGGAGGACGGCAATAAAAATGCCGGCCAGGACGGTAAGGAGCCAGATAACGCCAGTCCTCACCAATCTTGTCTGCTTCATGCGCGCTTTCCTCTCCTACTCATGTCCGGTTAAAAGGCAAATCCCTGGCCTACGCTCATAATTATAGCACGACATGGCTGGCGTGCTAGTCGCTAGAAGTGTCGGTGCCTTGCTTGTGAAGATGTGGCAACAGTACGCGCAGCCCGATTCCCTGGCCAAGCAGTGTCACCAGCACCACGCCATAGACAATACCAATCAATTGATCGCGATATGGCAGGTTGGTCGGCAGACTGAGCACCAGCGCCAGCGAGAGCGCGCCACGCAACCCGCCCAGGATGAGAATGGTGCGCCAACGGATCGGAATGGGTCGCAGCCAGCGCCAGCCGATAGGCCGGCCATAGCGGCGTGCAACCAGGCCATCGCTTGTCGGTACGAGCAAGATCATACTCACTCCACGGCTGACTACCAGCGCCAGCACCGTCCAGCCGATAGGCACCAGCACATGGGATACAGAAACAACCCGGATCTCAAATCCAACCAGGAGGAACAGCAACGAGTTGGCCACGAAGGCTATGAACTCCCATAGGGCATCAATAACTTCCTGAGCACGCGGCGTAATCCCGCGCTGACGCCCATAATTCCCTAATACCAGGGTGGCCGCGACTACGGCTAGGATGCCCGATGTATGCAGGACATCCGCCAGGAGATAGACCCCATAGGCCATCACCGCCGTAACCGTTGTCTCAATCAGGTGATCCGTCACGAGCGGCAGCAGCAGGCTAGCAATTAAACCAACGAGCACACCAACTCCCAGCCCACCGCCAGCTAACAGGAGAAAGCCAAGAACACTGTTCGCCAGCGCTCCAGCGGGGCTTGACAGGTTGAAGCCTGGGATCACGGAAGCACCGGCGACAAAGGCGAGAATCACCGCATAGGCCACGGCTGCGGTGCCGTCGTTGAACAGGCTCTCTCCCTCGAGCAGAGTGAGTAGCCGTTTGTCCATATGCATCCGACGCAGGAGTCCTACTACCGACACCGGGTCCGTGGGCGAAACAATCGCGCCAAGGAGCGTCGCCGTCAGCCAGTCAAAACTCTCCATATAATGGAGAGTGATAGCGATAACCGCGATGGAGAAGAGCAGGCCAAGGATAACAAAAAGCGTAACAGGGAGCCAGTCTCCCAAAAGATATTTGCTATCCAGGTTCCAGGCGCCCTCAAAGAGCAGCCCCGGAAGGAAGATGAAGAGCACGAGATCTGGCGATAGCACCACGGTAGGGAACAGGTGGGACTCACCGATGATCAACCCGACAATGACCAGAGCCAGCGTATAGGGGAGCTGAATGTACGCCGTGATAAAGGTTACACAGAGCGCAATCAAGAGCAGAATAACAATGAGTCCCACAACATCTGCCGTCTGCATCGCCTACATCCGGTTAATAGTAATAGTTTAATAGTTATCACGCTACCGCGCGGCATTGGCAGCCACATACATCGCGGGCGAATGGCGCATCTGGCGTGCCAGCGTCAGCCCCCAGACACTGATAGCGCCAGCAGCCCGCAGTACAGCAGCCGCCTCCTCCAGTGTTGCCCCGGTTGTGCAGACATCATCAATAAGTACCACATGGCGTCCTGGAAGATAGCTCATCCCTCGTTTCGTGGCTGCAAAAACACCCGCTACGTTCTGCCGGCGCTCTGCCGCGGTCAGGCCTACCTGAGGCCGCGTCTCACGGCAGCGCACCAGCAGGTCTGGTACCGCCGGCACGCGCACGAGCGCGGCGCAGCGCTCGGCCAGTAATGCTGATTGATTGTAGCCACGCTCGGCCTGGCGCGCCGGCGAAAGAGGCACCGGGACGAGGAGATCGGCATAGAGATGCCACGATCGGTAGGTAACTGCCAGCAGGTCACCCAAAGGCGCAGCCAGCCAGGTCTGTTGCACATACTTGAAAGCATGAATCGCCTGGCGCAGCGGTTCCCGCTGAGGACTATGGACTGCCTGATCGAACGGGCCCCGCTCCAGCAGGGCACTGTAGACAGCAAGCCCGCGCATCGGCGAACGGACAGACGGGCAAAAAGGAGAGCAGATGCCAGCAGGAAGCAGGGGTCGGTAGCACTGCCAGCAGAGATGAACAGGAAAGCGAACGGATTGCTGCTGACAGGAGGCGCAGAACCATGCACCGGGCCGCGCGCAGCCAGCGCAGCGTGGTGGAAAGAGCAGATCCAGCACCTGGCTGGTAGCGGCATGCATGGCCATCCATAGCCTGCTCCGGCCATGGGTACGCACCGGCCCCCTATCTCTCACCATACAGCTGCCCTCCTGTAAAAGCGAGCATTGAGCAACAGAGAAAATTGCAGGCTCCCCTGCCGACCTTCAGAGTTACGGAGGAGACGGGCACTCAGGCTACCTGTTCTCAACCACGCAGCGCCCCTCCTATCAAGCTGTTGCATCCGACGACGTGGTCAGATGAGGTCATCTATGGGGTGCGCCGTGTTATAAGCGCAACTTGCCCAGAGGCTATTCCTGGCGCTGTGGTGGGTCGCATGAACGCCAGGTCGCGCAGCGCCAGTAGTATTTACCTCTGCCCATCCAGCCCCTATCTGCCGATCTGCCGCCGGATGCCTTTATATTGTACAACAGGTCGGACTTCTTCGCTGAACTGCTCGTCTGCGCAGTCAATGGACTTGACGTAGTCAGTTGCATTATGCTACACTCCTCTACTGGGGAAATGGAACGGAATCCGGTGAACAGTGCTGTTCACCCAAAATACACAGTTGAGCCGTAGGGAGGAGTCGATGCAAACAAAAACGGGCTATGAGAGCATTCTGGGCGCAGTTGGCCGGGTCTTAGATCAAACCGGTGTGCATAGCATTGCCGTGCGGGAAGTCGAGGATGGATTGATTGTCGAAGGGCTGAATGGTAAGGGGCAAGTACAGGTGCAGCTAACGTATAGCATCGCCGATTTGCATGAACTCCTGGCACAAGCGGAAGGAACGGAAGAGACAGCGTTGACACAACCTGTTACGACGGATGAGGGCACCTTGCGTCGTTTCCTGGCTGAACACAACCGAGAGCTGGTTGGCGCACGCTAAATCACTGTTGTTGCTGTTAGTCGTACACCTGTAGGGGCCATCAGAACGGTCCCTTTTTTATTAGAGCCAGCGGCAACCATAATCGCGCATGATATCAATCACGGCAACGAGCGCGCGGCCTTTTTCGGTCAACGTATATTCTACACGCGGCGGCACTTCGGGGAAGCTCTCGCGCCGGATGATTCCTTCTTTCTCCAGAGCGCAGAGCCGTTCAGAGAGGGTTTTAGGACTGATACCGCGTAAGGATCGCTCGAGCTGGGTGAAGCGCTTGGGGCCAGTAGCGAGATCACGGATAATCAGCAGCGTCCATTTGCCGCTGATTATCTGAGCAGTCTTAGCAACAGGACAGGTAATCTCATCTGTGAGCACAGGCTCGCGCATATCGCTCATTCCGCTTGCAATAAGTGGCAGCAGACTCCGCTGGCTCTGGCAACGCTACAAAAAATATATCATGATTACTTAAGAAAGTAAAGCTGTCTATCGGCCTGCATCGCTGGCAGCAGTCAATCTTCTCTCTCCCCTGCGCGAGAAGCGCGCCGCGGTTAAAGCTGCTCATGAATTCTTGCACGCACTCGACTTTGGTCGCCGTTTATGCTATGCTGCATATGCGAGCATGGCAGATTTTACCTTTTATGCCTGCAACAATAGTTCGCACATGAACAATGTAAGAAGTTCTGCTTCATTCTCCGTGAGGAGGAAGAGATTGTGCCTGAAGAAATAGCGCTTTTCATTGACTTTGAGAACATTCGTTATAGTTTGTTGAATATTCAGCGGCGCGAACCTGATCCTCAGGAACTGATTGGTCTGGCACGGCGTTACGGGACTGTGATGGTTGCCAGAGCCTATGCTGATTGGTCTCGCCAGCCTGAGCAGTTCAAAGGTAGCTTGATGGCGGCGATGATTGACCGCGTTGATTGCCCTGCAAAACAGCGTGAACGTGTCCGCACCAACTGGCCTGCTTCCTATGCAAATCCTTTCTGGAACAGCGGACACGCTGGCGCTCCTGCATCCGAAGCTACGGCAGGTAATGGCTCGACTTCGCTAGTGGGTCATGAGGCAGCAATAGAGCTCGCTCGGGAAGAAGGGCACAGCGCGATGGAGACACCAGTGCCCCCACCTGCCAGCGCAGAGTCGCCCACGCGCACTCCCAGCGGTATGGCTATGCCGCCAGCACCAGTCGTGCAGAGCACAATTATCCAGAGTACGGTTGATCTTAATATGCTCATGGACATTATTGAGACTGTTTTCGACCGGCCCAGTATCTCGACTTTTGTGCTTATGACCGGCGATAAGGATTTTACCCGCATCAGTGCGCGGCTGAAGTTACGACTGAACAAACGGGTTATCGTGGTGGGCATCCCTGGCACGGTCAGCCGCGATCTGATTAGCAGCGCCAGCGAGTTTGTGCCGCTGGTGCCTGGTGTAGCGAATGTGCCGGCGACCGGGGCGACTATTGAGCCAACCGATCCACAATTCCTGCAGTTTTTAGACTATATGGACCGTAACTGGTCCTGGCGCACAATTGTTGGCGTCTCTAACTTCATTGGCGATCCGTTGAATCCTAAGAATCGCTTCCGTGGCCGGCTCACCCGCGAAACAGCTCGCGAGCTGCTTGCCAATTGTATCCAGCAGGGAGTGCTCCAGCAACAGACGGATGCTAACGGCTTCGAGAACCTGCGACTCAACCGCCAGCATCCCGCAGTGGAGGAAGCGCTACGACAATTCCCACGGTAGCTGGCTAACCGGTGTCGCTATAGCAAGATTTTGCTGCAGCGACGCCGGTGCCGGCTCCAACATGAGACACGAATTGCTACGGAATATGAACTATGGTGATTGGCGCACTGCGCATGACGCTCCATTTGCCAGCAAGCCATTCGCTCAAAGATAAACGGCAGGTTGTACGATCAGTGCTGGCACGATTGCAACATCATTTCGCTGTCGCTGCTGCTGAAGTAGATGATCAGGATGCCTGGCAGGTTGCCACTCTCGGCGTAAGCTGCGTGAGCAATAGCCCACGTCATGCGCAGGAGATGTTGCAAGAGATCTATCGTTACGTTGAAGAGACACGCCCGGATATTGTGATTCAAGATGTGGCCGTTGAGGTGCTCCGTATATGATACCATACGCGCAGTGACAGCGCGTATGGTATAATCCCCGGCGTATCTTGTCCACATCAGAGACGAAGATGCATTTTGAAGTGAGGTGAAAACACAGCATGGCATTTGAAACTGCGGACAAAGCGCAGATTATTGAGGAGATGCGTATTCACGAGCGTGATACCGGCTCGCCCGAGGTGCAGGTGGCCTTGCTGACCCACCGCATCCAGTACCTGACTGAGCACTTGAAGGTTCATAAGCATGATCTGCATTCACGTCGGGGTCTGCTCCTGCTCGTTGGTCAACGGCGTCGCTTGCTGCGATACCTGAACAGAAAGAGCCCGGAACGCTATCGCGCGCTGATTGATAAGCTGGGCTTGCGGCGATAGCAACGGGCACTGTCGCCAGACATGTTCTTTCGTGCCGCTTGCTAAAGAGCAATCGCATCCAATGCTTATGGGCGCTGTCTGCATAGGTAGGGCATGTCCCGTCCTCAGTGGTGCCAGGCAAGGAGCAAACTGCTACGTCGCATGACAAGGAGAACTCCTGGGCGAAAGTGCAGAAAGCAAATCAGCGCATGAAGTGAGGTAGGTGCCGGTATCACTGCGTGGGAAAGGGGCGGGGATAGACAGCGGGGCACATGTTATGGATATATTGGGATATATTGCAACGATACCCGCCAGATGCTTCCTTTTTCTACTGTTGTGTATTGGAACGCCTCTACCACGAGCGAGCACAGGTAAGTGTGATAAAAAGGCATCACAAAGAGAGCAGGCACGGGGAATGAAAAGGCTTGATGAAAGGGCTAAAGAGCCTGGAGGTTTGTTATTATGATCCATCGTTTTGAAACAGTTATTGGCGGCCGCGTGATGAGCATTGAGACAGGCCGCGTAGCACAACAGGCTAACGGAGCCGTATTGGCACGATATGGCGATACGATGATTCTTGCCACCGTTACAGCCAGTGATCAGCCACGTGAAGGAATCGATTTTTTCCCGCTTACTGTAGATGTTGAAGAACGTCTCTACGCTGCCGGGAAAATTCCTGGCGGGTTCATTAAGCGCGAAGGGAGGCCTACTGAGCATAGCATTCTGGCCTGCCGCCTTGCCGACCGCCCGATTCGCCCGCTATTTCCCAAAGGATATCACAACGATGTCCAGATCATTATCACGGTACTCTCGGCAGACCTGGAAAACGATTTCGATATCCTTGGCATCATTGGCGCATCGGCAGCGCTGAGCATCTCCGATATTCCTTTTGCTGGTCCCGTTGGCGCCGTACGCGTAGGCTATATTGATGGCCAGTACGTCGTAAACCCGACTGAGACCCAGCTGGCAGAAAGCCAGCTGGATCTGGCAATTGCTGGAACCAAGGACGCGGTGATGATGGTCGAGGCAGGCGCTAAGGAGCTGCCTGAGGATTTAATGCTCGGCGCGATCCGCTTTGGCCATGAAGCACTACAAGATATCATCAAGCTGCAAGAGAAGCTGATCCAGGCAGCCGGCAAGCCAAAGCGCCCGTTTGCGCCCCCCACGGTTGATCCGGAACTGGACGCATGGGTAGCCGAATTTGTGCGCCCACGCTTCCCCGCTGCCATGGGGACTGCCGATAAGACGCAGCGTGAAGAGGCGCTTGGCGCAATTCAGGCCGAGCTGCTCGCCAATCTGCCTGAGGCTTATAGAGAACGCACGAAAGAGGTCATCAATAGTTTCGAAAAAGAGCTGAAACAGTACGTTCGCAGCCAGATCCTGGACCATGGCGAGCGTCCGGATGGGCGCGGGCCAAAAGACATTCGTCCAATAACGTGCGAGGTCGGCCTGCTGCCACGCACCCATGGCTCTGGTCTGTTCACACGTGGACAGACTCAAGTTCTGAGTGTCGTGACGCTGGGCTCGCCTGGCGAAGAGCAAATGTTGGACGGGCTCGGTCTGGAGGAGAGTAAGCGCTTCTTGCATCATTACAACTTCCCACCCTTCTCCACCGGCGAAACGCGTCCGCTGCGGGGCCCTGGCCGGCGTGAGATTGGCCATGGCGCCCTCGCCGAGCGGGCGATTGCCCCGGTGATCCCCTCACCAGAAGAGTTCCCCTATACGATCCGCATCGTCTCCGAGGTTCTTTCCTCTAATGGATCAACATCCATGGGCTCGGTCTGCGGGAGCACGCTGGCGCTGATGGATGCCGGGGTGCCGATCAAGGCACCAGTGGCAGGGGTCGCCATGGGGCTCATTACTGGCGATGGCGAGCATGCCGATCGCTGGGCTATCCTCACCGATATCCAGGGTATGGAAGATGCCCTGGGCGACATGGACTTCAAGGTCGCCGGTACCGCAGACGGCATTACTGCCCTGCAGATGGACATCAAAGTCAAAGGCATTACCTATGAGATCATGGAACAGGCGCTGGCACAGGCGCGCGAGGGCCGCCTTTTTATCATTGAGAAGATGCTCGATGCGATCCCTGAACCGCGCCCAGAGCTATCTCCCTATGCGCCACGCATTCAAACACTGAAGATCAATCCCGATAAGATTGGCACGGTCATTGGCCCCGGCGGCAAGACAATCCGTAAGATCCAGGATGAGACAGGCGCCAGGATTGATATCGATGATGACGGCACCGTCCATATTGCCTGCGTGACGCCTGAGGGCATGCAAAAGGCCATCGATGCGGTCCGCGCGCTGACTGAAGAGATCGAGATCGGGAAGATTTATAACGGTGTGGTGCGCCGACTGGTGGACTTCGGCGCCTTTGTCGAGTTCCTCCCCGGCAAGGAAGGGCTGGTACGCACCTCTCAGCTGGCAGATTATCAGGTCAGCCGACCGGAAGATGTTGTCTCGGTGGGCGATGAAATTCTGGTCATGGTGGTTGAGATAGACCAGCAGGGGCGAGTAAATCTGTCGCGTCGGGCAGCGCTAAGTGGCGAGATGCCCACATCCGCGGAACTCGAAGCCGAACGGCCCGGACGTGGCCCGCGTGGTGGTGGTCTTGATCGTAGCCGGGGTGGCCCCAGCCGCGATCGCGAGCCGAATGGCTTGCGCGGCGGCTATGGCAGCCGCGGCAGCAGCTATGGGGGCAGTTATGGTACCAGCAATCGTGGCAATGTGGGTGGCAGCGGCGGTCTTGGCCAGCGGCGCCCCGGCCAAACGGGTGGCCGCGGTAGCAGCAGCAATCTCCCCACCCGTGGTGGCTTTGGCCGACAGACCGATCGGCGCTGGTAACATGTACATCTAATCAAACAGGTGCAGGTACAAAAACCCCTGGGCACAGGCCAGGGCAACTGAGGTGTGCAATGGTATCGGAGCTCGAGCAGGTAGCAGCGGAGGTCTCCGTCTGCTCCAGGTGCAATCTCTCAAAGTCCCGTATCAAGGCTGTTCCCGGCGAGGGAAATCCCCATGCGACCATCATGTTCATCGGCGAAGCCCCAGGATACCATGAGGACCGGCAAGGGCGGCCTTTTGTGGGACCTGCCGGGCAGTTTTTAAATGAACTGCTGGCCAGCATCGGGCTTAAGCGCGAAGACGTCTTTATCACCAATATCGTTAAGTGCCGGCCCCCGGAGAACCGTGACCCGCTGCCAGAGGAAATCGCGGCATGTGCGGATTATCTGACCCGCCAGATCAAAGCGATCAATCCCAAAGTTATTGTCACGCTTGGCCGCTATTCGATGGCCAGGTTCTTTCCGGGCGAAAAGATCGGCCAGATCCATGGCCGGGCCCGCTTTGTTGATGGCCGCCTCTGCATCGCCATGTACCACCCGGCAGCAGCGCTCCATCAGGCCAGCCTGAAACGCACCGTAGAGGAGGATTTCAAACGTATTCCACAGCTCATTGCTGAGGCCGAGAAGCAGCAACTGGCACCAGCCGCTGAGCCGCCGAAGGATCAACCCCAGCAGCTCTCCCTCTTCTAGCGTCCTGATAAGCTTCTCAGTGCGCCCGCACGGGAAAGCAGGATAATGGTGAACTTTGCACGATAGCAGGGGTTGACGTACCCTGGTACATCAACCCCTTCCCTTCAAAACGAGGCGGGCAAGACGCTCATGCCCCCGGCATCCGTGGGCATGGAGTGCTTTGCCCATCTCCCCAGGGCCAGTGCACCATCGCTCTGTCATCAAGAAAGAACATGATACCCCTGACTTTTCAACGGTCCTGACCGGAAAAGTTTCCTGCCTTTTTTGCTTGCGTTGTGCGATAATGCAGATGAATATCTCTCGTTGCCTGCGGCAGTGAGAGAGCACAAAGCTGGTATAAGGGTGAATAAAGCTTTAATTTAAAATGCTCATGCGCTGATTGTCGCAGGAGATATTGCGTTGACTGGCAAAACAGAACAGGGATGGGTTCTGAGCGACAGAGGAGGTCGCAGTCGAACCATGAGCGTGAGATGGTGATCGGCTCCACCGATCATGATAGGAGGTTTCTCACCTTTGGCCAAACAGAAAGTTCAACTGGTTCCGCTCGGCGGTCTGGGCGAAATCGGCAAGAACATGATGGTGGTAGAATATCAGGACGACATCATCATTATTGATATCGGGCTCATGTTCCCTGATGACGAGATGTTCGGTGTTGACCTGGTGATTCCCGATGTCTCCTACCTCGCCGATAAGCTTGACCGTATTCGCGGCATTTTGATCACCCATGCACACGAAGACCATGCCGGCGCACTACCTTATATCCTGCCGGCATTGAACTTCCCACCAGTGTACGCAACCCGGCTGACCGAAGGGCTTATCGCGATCAAGCTCAAAGAGCAGCGGATGCTTGACCGAACATCGCTGCATGTGGTAGCCCCGGGCGAGATCATCCACCTGGGCGCGTGCCAGGCAGAATTCTACCGGGTCAATCACAGCATCCCCGACGCGGCAGGCGTTATTCTGCGCACCCCTCTAGGAACGATTATCCATACCGGTGACTACAAATTTGACCATACGCCCGTTGATGGCATCCCAACCGACTTTGGCCTGCTGGCGCGTATGGGACAGGAAGGCGTGCTTGTGCTGCTTGGGGATAGCACGCGCGTGGAGGTGCCGGGCTATACCCCTTCTGAGCGGGCAATCTACGACACATTCGATCAACTCTTTGCCACCGCGCCGGGACGCATCATTATCGCCACGTTTGCATCACATATTTCACGCGTGCAACAGGTAATCGAGACAGCCATCGCCTACAATCGTCGGGTAGCCCTCGTCGGACGGAGTATGCTCAATAACGTCCACATGGCCGTCGAACTGGGCTATCTAGCTGTCCCAGATGGAACGCTCATCCGTGCCGAAGATATCCATCGCTATGATCCAGAACAGATCACCATTCTCTGCACCGGCAGCCAGGGCGAACCCACCTCAGCCCTTACCCGCATCGCCAACCGTGATCACCGCCTGGTCCAGATCATCCCCGGCGACGTGGTGGTGCTTTCTGCCACACCGATCCCTGGCAACGAGAAGCAGGTAAACCGGACGATCAATAACCTGTACAAGCAGGGCGCCGAAGTTCTCTACCAGGGCGTGGCAAATGTACACGTCTCCGGCCACGCAAGCCAGGAAGAACTGAAGCTGATGCTCAGCCTGCTACGCCCGCTCTTCTTCATGCCCATTCATGGCGAGTATCGCCAGCTCATTCGCCATAAACGACTAGCAGAAAGCCTGGGAATGCCTACGCGAAACATCGTGGTGGCAGAGGATGGCGACGTTGTCGAGGTAACCCCTGAATCTATCCGTATCATTAACCATGTAACCTGTGGCAATGTTTATGTGGATGGTCTGGGTGTCGGCGATGTGGGACAGGTGGTCCTGCGCGACCGGCAAGTTCTGGCACAAGATGGTATTCTGATGGCCGTCATCACGGTGGACAAAGAGACCGGCCACCCTATAGCTGGTCCGGATATTATCTCGCGGGGCTTTGTCTATATGCGCGAAGCAGAGGAGCTCATTGACGAAGCCCGTGACCGTGTAATGGCCTCGCTGGATAGTCAGAATGGCAACCACGCCGACTGGTCGTTCGTAAAAAGCAAGATTAAGGATACGTTGAGCGAATATCTATATGAGCAAACCAGGCGGCGCCCGATGATTATTCCCGTTGTTATGGAAGTCTGATCCTTCCAGCATGTGGAGCGGGGGACGAGGCATAATCCAGTTGCAGGCGAGGAGGGATGTGTATGCCGGGCAAGCGAAATAATCTATCGCGCACTACTGCACGGCGGAAACGCGTGGCGCCCTCTCGTGGCGCCACAGCATCTGCCCGCAACGGACTGACGGCGATGCGCAACCGCAAAGCGCCTGCTCGCAAACGGGGAGACACCCTCGACACACGCATCATCAATGGCTGGCGCCGGCTAGAACCCCACCATAAGCATGGCATGCTTGCCGCAGTGCTGCTGACTGGCGCAGCGGTGTTGCTGGCTGGCCTCGTTGCCACAAGCACATCACCTTTCTGGCGCATCGGCGAGGCACTACGCGCTTTTTTGGGATGGGGAGCTTACGTTGCTGCGCTTGGCCTGGCGCTCTTCGCTGTGTTGCGCATTGTCGAATTGTCCGCTGGCCGCGCGCTGATGCGCCTGACCACGATCCTGGAACTCAGTACACTGACCCTGCTCCTGCTGGGCGATAGCGCGCTGTGGACCAACAGCTCCGCAGGCGGTTTCCTGGGTAATATCATTGCGAGCCCCTTGCACGCCTTTCCGGCCTTCACAGCTCATCTTCTGCTGGAAGGGCTGGCGCTCGTTATGCTCCTGCTCCTCTTGCACATCTCCTTCTCGCATATCGGCGCAGCGTTCAGGCTTATGGAACGTGCTATCGGCGCGCAGGTCCGCCTGAGGCAACAAGCGGCACGGGGCTCTCTAACCCGCCACTCTTATGGCCGGGGCACCCCTGATCGTGCGACGCGTGCCGTCTACGCAAGTCCTTATGGTAGCGAGTCGCCAACGCCGGACGGTGATACCCTGGATGGTGATACCAATGCATCTGCCGATGACATCAGGATATATGATGACAGCGTTGCCGGGCCTGGCGAAGAACCTGATATTTATGCTGCTAACCACGATCTGCGCGCCGTCCCATCAGATGCAACAGTGCAGGCCAGCCTGATGGACGCGCGCGACCAGGAGACGCTGCGGGCAGCGCGCCAGAGTACCCGGCAGGCTCCGCTCCCCGGCCTTGCTCTGAGCAAAGGACAGGCTTCCCAGCCCGGCCATGGGACATCAGCCACGCCATCTGCCGCGCAGCCCCCCGCCACTGCACCCGCACGCCATAATGCCATCGTCTACCAGCTTCCTCCCATCACCCTGCTCAACAGCCCGGGTGAGCAGCGTCAGACGAAGCAGGAAGATATGATCCATGAGCTCATCCAGAAGGTCGAACATGGACTCCGTAGTTTCCGTGTGGATGCGGAGGTGCTGCGCAGTGATGTGAGCGTTGGTCCAACAGTGATCCGCCTGGGCATCCGCCCGGTTGAGCGGCCACGGCGCGATGACCGTGGCCGCATCATCCTCGATGAGAAAGGCAACCCGATCATGGTACGCACGCGGGTCAGCCGGATCATGGCGTTACAGAATGACCTGGCCCTCCTGCTCGAAGCCAAGAGCATTCGCATGGAGGCGCCAGTGCCCGGGCGACCCTACGTCGGTGTGGAGATTCCCCATAAGCAGAGTCGGCTGGTCACACTGCGTGAGGTACTGGAGAGCGATGCCTATCGGGAGAGCCATGTACGCTCGAAGCTCACCGTGGCACTGGGCAAAGATGTCGCCGGTGCTGTGCGCGTTGGCGATCTCGCACGCTTTCCGCATTTGCTGATCGCCGGCGCGACCGGTGCAGGCAAAAGCGTCTGCATTAACTCAATTATCGCCTGCATCCTGATGCAGGCGACACCGGACGATGTACGCTTCCTCATGGTGGATCCCAAGATGGTGGAACTGACCATGTATAATGGCATTCCCCATCTGCTGGCACCAGTTGTTACCGATGTGGATAAGGTCGTCGGCGTGCTCAAACGAGCCATCGCTGAGATGCATCGACGCTATACCCTCTTTGCCCGGCTGGGTGTGCGCAATCTCGATCGCTACCGCCGGCTGGCAGCGCAGCGCCCAGATCTGGAGCCTATACCAAATATCGTTATTATCATTGACGAGCTGGCTGACCTGATGATGGCAGCGCCGGAGGAGGTCGAGAGCCTGATCTGCCGCCTGGCCCAGCTCGCCCGCGCTACCGGCATCCATCTGGTCGTGGCAACCCAGCGACCTTCGGTAGATGTCATTACTGGCCTCATCAAGGCGAATATCCCCACGCGCATCTCATTCATGGTCAGCTCATCCGTCGACTCGCGGACTATCCTCGATATGGGTGGCGCAGAGCGCTTACTTGGACGCGGCGATATGCTGTATATGCCGGCGGATGCTGGCAAGCCGGAGCGCATCCAGGGCACGTTCCTCGCTGATGAAGAGATCGAGCGCATCGTGGATTTCTGGCGACGCAATACGCCGGTCGAGGCCCCCAGGCCTGATCCGGAATGGACGCAGCCGCCAGAAGCGGAAGAAGAGGACAGAGACGATGAGTTGCTGGAGGAGGCAAAGCAGGTTGTGCGTGAGTACGAGCGCGCGTCGATCTCGCTGCTCCAACGGCGACTGCGCATCGGCTACTCGCGCGCAGCACGCCTGATCGATCAGTTAGAGGCTGCCGGCTTCATTGGTCCGGCAGAGACAGGTGGCCGCGCCCGCGAGGTGCTGGGCTCTGCTACAACAGATAACCGATCGGCCGGTGGGAATGGTGCCCACCTGGCAATGCCGGCTGCCAGTGCCGGACCTGGCACAGGCCATAGCCTGGCGCAGAGTGAAGACGTCGATGAACCTAACCTCCCATAAGCGAAGACAGAGGGAAGCAATATGCCTGGGACACGGTATCGCTCCCGTGTAACGTCCTGGCGACCCAGCGCACTGGCGCTGATCTGCCACATCCCGCGCAGCCTACGGCTCCAATGGGCGCTGCTGCGCGATCCACGTATCACCGCTCTGCGCAAGCTGCTCTATCTGACAGCACTGGCGATACTCCTGCTCCTCCTGTTTGTGCCCGATATCCTGGGCGAGGCATTGAGCGATCTGATGCTGCCGGTGATTGGCCTGTTCACCGGCATTCCAGTGGATGCCGCCTTTGATTGGGTCGCCCTAATGTTGCTCGCGGTGAACCTGCTGCGGCTCTTCCCCACCGCCGTTGTTGCCGAACACTACCAGCGGATCTTCCGGTGATCTCAGGGGGTATCTGCCCTCCCCTGACCTCACTCCCTGATCTCCTCTCCCAAAGAGCCGCACAGCGGATGAGCAGAACGGAGCGGGGGAATTACCCGATGGGATGCCCCGCTCACGCTTTTCCCACAAAGGGGGACGCTGACGCATCGCTGGCGGTCAGCATACGTCCCTTTCACTGGCCGCTTTGTAGATGCTGCTCGATCACCTGGCGCTCGCCGGGCGTCATGGGGCGAAAGCTCTGGTTGGCGATATCGTTGATGAAGACAACCTGCTGATCGCCGATATGGATGATCATATCGGGATGCCCATCGCCGTTAAGATCGCGGAATGAAAGGGTGACAGGCAACAAATCTTGACCGTCACCAAAGAGATAGGGACCGAGATAGGTTTTGGCCCTGGAGGGATCGCCGCCGGGAAACTCGATGACCACAACCCGGCGCTGAAGATTGATCGCGATGAAGTGACTGGGCTGGCCGGGTTGCTCATTGTGGCCGACATAGGCATCCGTCTGATAGGTGCGTGGCCGGCCATAACGCAGATCATTGGCAGTGACCGACCACCAGGCCATGATATCCATAGCCACCCACCAGACAATGAGCGCGGCCAGTGCACCAATGGCCAATGTGACATAAGGATGGTGGCGCGCCGAGTGAAACATGGCGCCTGTGCGTCGGTCGGCTGGTGCGCCTTCGTCTGCCGACTGGCGCGCTTCAGGCTGCCTGATGCCTCCCGGACGCACTGTGCTGGTAGGTGGTCGCTCATCCGGGTGAAAGTCGACATCGGCAAGAGGCTCTTCCTTCGCATCTGCCGCAAACATTACTCGCGCTGTACCCGCCCGCTGACGTGTGGGCTGCCGTACATTCAGATCCTTCAGATCCTGCTGTGTAAAGAGAGCACGTCTTCCCTGGCTCATCATAAGTTCCCTATCCTTTCCCGCAAGTATTTCTGGGCTGGCAGGCTTCTGGGCCATACACGTTTATAGAACTTTTGTTCTAGTGGTAGATTATAGAGCCTGGAGGCAGGGTTTGTCAAGAGGCAAAATGGCGCGCTGGCTATTTCGGCGCAGAAGCGCGCGCTGGAGCCCTGGCTGGGAAACCCAGAGGCTGAACGCCTTGCGCCAGCATTGCCTGCCAGAGCAGATCCGCAATACTGGCGTGGCCTGCATCGTTGGGGTGGAAATCGTCCCGCCGCCCGTGACCAAACAGCGTCGGGCTACCCAGCGGGCCGACCGTGTGGACAGTGCGAATGCCGGCCAGGCTCACTGTCGTGCCGCCATGCGCTGTACAGACGCGGGTGATGATTTAATCGTAGACTGTGGGATGCAGGTCCCATGTTGTCAGGCAGAAGAGTAACGGATGCCCGACAGCCATTAGCCCGTCCAGGAGCGTGGTATAGTTCGCCTCAAACAGAGCCAGCGCATCCCGTCCATCGTTCGTTCCCAGCTCGACGACGATGATTGCTGGATGCCTGGCCAATACCCAGGGGATCGCGCCGCTGGCCAGTGTATGGCGGACATCGACACCAGCCTTTGCGTCGATCACAACGCGATAGCCTGGGCCCAGCCGCGCAGCGATGAGCGCCACATAGGTGTGGGTGGCGTCACTGGCATAGAAACCCTCGGTAAGGCTGTCGCCCAGGAAGATAACTGTTGGTCTGGTGACCTCAGCCGCAATGCCAGTGACACGGCCCGCCTGTCTTATCTTAAGACGCGGACAGGGACGCTGGAGCAGTGACCTGGAAGCTGAGCAAGATCGTGAGAATGCCCAGCAGCATCAGGGCAATACCGGTAGCACCTAGCAGCACCGGCACTGGATACGCAACAGTCCATCCGGGCCGTTCCCGATCTGGGATAGAATAAGGTGGGACCAGCCCGTTGCTATCCATTCACGCATCCGCCCAATCGCGCGCACTATACTGTTCTGCAACAGAAGCATGCTTCATGTTGTGGATGAGATGAAAGACCACCACGGTCTGGCAGAGTTTACCCTGACCCTGCCAGCGAACAGCAGCTCTCTACCATTGCTGCTCCCTCCCCACAACTGGGGAGGGAGCAGGGACGAGAGCGTTTCCACCAGCTCCTGTCCTCAACGTACCGGCACAAACTGGCACTCATCGCCAGTGATCACCGGCTGGTAGTATCCGCACACCGGCACGGCATTAAAGGTGAACCGCTGGCCATCGGTTGCTACCAGAGTGAGCATATGGCCACTCGCTGCCACAATGCGCAACGCGCCTACATGCGGTGGCGCTACCCAGGTATGCTCATTCTGGAAACTGAAGTCAGGGGAAGTCGTGAATACGACCACCAGCCCCTGAGCAGGAGCTGGCCCCATCTCACCATAGGAGCCAGCATAGACATTGACATGCATGCCATCTACCAGGCCTTGCCATTGATTAGTGATCGCATAGTACCCCCCCTGGAAGGGAACCGGCCCCTGTCCCTGGGGAATGATACCTGACCGCCACTGTGTCTGCGCACCCGATGGCTTATCTGGCGGTGGGGTAAAGTTGGGGGGGATGGTTGCCGCTGGCACCTGACGCCCCACCTCGCAGCGCTGCACTACCCGCTCCGCAAATGCCCGCTTCGCCGACGGATAGCCCGCCGGAAACCCCGGAAACAGCTGCTGACACCAATCGCTCGTCGCCGCTGGCGACACTTTGCCCACGGCCACTGACGACCGGGCACCTATGGCCAGCTGCACGCCGGCAAAGCCCAGTATCAGCACCGCCACCCCACCGCTCACCATTAGCCAGAAGTATCTTCGCCGTCCTGAAGATAGACGCATTATTATGCTCCTTTCTGCCCGCTGGGCTACTCTAGTCCTGCTCAGCGCGGCAGAGCTAGGTCTGTGACCAGCTAATATCGCTGGAATAAGGGAGGTTCTGAGCTGTGCGCCAATCAGCGTTCAGAGCGTCATAGAGCTGAGTCCAGCCCTGAGCAGGCTCATTGGTGCAGCCATTTGTGCAATAGCCGCTCGCCGCCCACTCCGTGAAGGAGCCCTGCATAAAGACCTGACCACCTTTGGACAGGTACCCATAGAGACTGATTTGCTGCCACTCGCTGGCCATACCACTATAATAGATCTCCGGCAGCGGCTCGGCAGCTGATGCGCCCCAGGAATTGTACCAGATGTTATCCTGGGTCCACCCATTGTTGCAGCCGCCGCTATCACCAGAGGTGCCAGAGGTCGGGCATCCCCCAGCGTCGCCATAATCATAGTAGGCGTACGCAGCATAGGCATCATAGCCGTTGACCCACTGGGTGGTCGGTCCAATATTATTTTGATCCTGCGAGTCGCTTGACCCATACCAGTCGTCTTCGATGTCATCTGCGCCCGCAACCGTCACCCTGGCGCTGTAGCCATGCGACTGGATCCAGTTGCCGACGCTGTTCACCATGGATGCCCATGCCGAGCCATGGCTCCCATTAGTCCAGCCAAAGTAGTTGCTTGTGCCGATCGCCAGGATCGCGTGCGATCCAGAGGGCGAACAATGCTAATAGTTGACGATCCAGTTCTCCGCCAGTCCAGCAATTGTACCGGTAGGAACGAACTGGTTGGTAATAAAGAGGATGGTCCCATAGCCCTGGCCACTTTCGTACCAGGGCTGACCGAAATCGAGCACAAAAATGCCATACTGGCCCGCCTGGCCAGCATCACACCCCTGGTGGCCATAGTTGCTGGCGGTCGTCGTTTGCTCATAGTGGCTGGTCGTGTACGGCGGCGGAGCAGTTGCATAGGTGACCTGCCTAGCAGAGAGCAACACCAATGCGGGGACAACTATAGCAAGCAGAGAGAGATAACCAGGCTGCTTATCCAGGTGATCCCTGGATAATGGGCTCCTGCCGGTGTGTCGGCCATAATTGATCTCCTTTCCTTCCACAAAACAGGCACAACCCCGAGCTGTATATCCCCTCTTTCCCCGACCTGCACTCCATGCCCCGCTGGAGTGGCAGCTGCCAGACTTGCCCGGCAGGATATGGAGCAGCCGCTTCAGCTCATGGCTTCCGCTCTGCTTATTTATTCTCTCCTACCAGCAGCATAACAGCGAAACCCAAACAACGTCACTCCCTTGCAAAGAAGGTATAGCTTCTCGCGGGTCGCTCTGTCAAGAGAAAATCAGTGAAAAATTTCACTCTATTTTCTTTATGTCAACTATGAACATATCTTTTGTTGTCTGAAAGATGCACACAACACAGCCAGCATGTATTTCTAGATCTGGTCGTCCAGCATCAACGCACCATCTATCCGTGGCAGGGGAACACCGGCAGCGATGGCCGCACGCTCAGGTCGGGCCCGGCATCCTATGTAACGCTCGCCAATCTGCTGCCTGGCAGCGATGCGGCGGGCATTGGCATCCTGTCGCCCGGCCTATTGCCCCCACATGGACAATCGCCACAGAGCTTGGCGGCACAGAAGTGCCGGTAGAGGTGGTGCAGACCTTGCTGGCGGATAGCGCCTCGTGGTGGCGCGTCCAGATGCAACTGCGCAGCCATTGCCCGCGTGACGCGATTGTTCGTCAGGCCGGGGTAGGTGCAATAGCAGGCGCTGGCAGCGTCAACCAGCGCTCGCTCATCGGTCAACGCGCCGATGGCAGCGGCAAAAGGCAAGACCACGTTGCAGACGATGATCGCAGCGCGGGCACGGCTGATGAGCGCTGTGCGCGCACCAGGGATGCGTACCTGCAAAGCACGCTCAAGCGCCTCCCGCGCCACTGTCGGCGGATTGCCCAGGAGCACGGCATGGCAGTATGGCCAGAGGCCCGCATGCTGCCAGCGATCTATCAGGATGACCAGTCCGGCGGAGCGCTGTACATCCAGACCGATACAATCGGCAAATTTGCGATATTCCCCCACAGCGGATTGTGAAGGATCGCCGCGCAGCTGCCGTAGTTCTTTGCGGTGAGCCTTATTCCCAGTAGCAGCTTCTGGATCGGTCGCATCAGCGAAAGGAACGAACATGGCGAGCAAAGCCGCTGTGTTACCCCTGTACCCTTCACATCCCTTGCAGTGCAACGCTGTCTTTGTGGCGGAAAGCCCGCTGCCAGCGCAGGTACAGGTGCAGGCAGCGGGCCGCGTGAGCAGAGCAAGAGCAGCCTGGCGAAAGCTGGTGCGGTCCCGTCCATAGCCAAGGCCCTCAGCGACAGCAGGGATGAGCACAGCATCCTCCGCAGCCCAGCCAGTGAGAGCCGGGGCAGCGCAGAGCTCCGCCCGGAAACGCACCACGCGCTCGGCGAAACGCGCCATGCCCGCCGCAAACAGCAGGGCATCCAGCGCTTCAGGCGCCGGACGCGTCCGGGTATCCTGGCAGGGCCAGCAGCAAGAATTCCCTGCGGGGCTGATATCCGGGCCAGGCAGGTGGCCGGTGAGCACAAGCACCGGCGCACAATCACCGCCGGGCAGCGGTGTGTCAGGCCCGTCGTCACGGATGCTGACCACATGGAGCAGGACACGGCTGTAGCGTGGGTCCCTGTGGTGGCCATGATGACGCCAGTCGCTGGCGCGCCGGTGGATTTCAATGTCGCCGTGCCGGCGTCGTCCTGTTTCATCCAGCAATACCGCATCCTGGAAGTCCGGGCCTGCACCCTGATTGGGACGGCCACTGTAGATAACGCGCCAGTGCGCGCCGCTCACCAGCGTCAATGGAACGCCTGGCAGCGCCTCGTGTGCCCAGATACGGGCAATATCCGCCTCTGATAGACTATCAAGCACCATGTTCACTTTTTAGGGTTGAACCAGCAGGAACACGAAGGATGTCTTTATGCTTCCTGGTTTTTCTGCTTTGCCGCCATCTTTATGGCCGATCTTTTGCCCAGCGGTGGCCTATCTCGTCAATACAATCAGCCGTGTCCCTGGTGTCCTGCGTGGCGCAAACGCTGCTCCTGAACAGTTGCTATCCTGGCACAAAAATCAGGTTAATACCCGATTGCACACCATACCAATGTGTGATAGCATCTTAAAGAGCTAAACCCAGATTTTTGGCCCTGAATGTATAAATCGGATTCGTTTCCCTGAGATGTTGAGGAGACTATCCAATGGCCGATAGTTCGACGTTTTTCTACACTGCTGCCATCTTTATGGCCTTTTTCACAGCGGTGGCCTATCTCGTCAATACAATCAGCAGCTATCGCTGGGCCAAACAACAGACAGCGATGGCGGCACGCGCACACCGTCTGCGCACCCGTGGTGCCATTGCCGTAGCCCAAAGCGGTGGCGGCAACACCGCAACGCTGGTGCGTGATACCGTGACCGCTGCATCGGATCGCCCAGGTCCCCCTTCATTTCTTGCCGGGCGGCTCGGCACAATGGTGGGCTGGTTCACGGTCATTGCGCTGTTCATGTCCATCGTGTTTCGCGCGATTGCGGAGCGGCGCCCACCCTGGGCAAACATGTATGAGTACTGCATTGCTTTTGCCTTTGCCGTGCTGCTGGCCTACCTGATCTTCGAGATTCGCTACCGTAGCCGCTCTGTTGGCGTGTTCGCTGCAACGGCGTCGTTCCTCCTGCTCATCTTTGCCCTCTATGTCGGCATCAACTTCAATCAGGCCACGCCCGAGGCGACGCTGATCCCGGCACTCCAGGACACACCCATCCTGGCCGTTCACGTCTCGATGGCTATCTTTGCCTACGCATTCTTTACGGTTGCGTTCGGCTGCGCTGTTATTAATCTGCTCCAAGGGCCAACGAATCGGCATATATGGCTCCCCTCAGCGGAAGCAGCAGATGAGCTGGGCTATAAATGCATTATCATTGGCTTCCCACTCCTGGCACTGACTCTGATCCTTGGTGCATACTGGGCAAACTACGCCTGGGGGCATTACTGGAGCTGGGATCCCAAAGAGACATCGGCGCTTGCCACCTGGCTCATCTATGCCATCTACCTGCACGTGCGGGGCATGCGTGGCATCAAAGGCTCGGTATCGTCCTGGTTGTTGATTGCCGGGTTCTGCGCGACGCTCTTCACGCTGCTAGGCGTGAGCTTTCTCGTGCCAGGGCTGCATAGCTACGCTGGTGTTCATGGATAGCATGCCCAGGATGCGGTGGTACTGCTCGACCAGCTATAGCTGGTCGAGCAGTACCACCGCGTTTTTGTCGGCAAGTATCAGAGATGGGCAGCCTTCAGCACTAGCAGGTGGGCCGGATTGAAGGCGCGGTCACAGGCACCACAGGAGACCTCACGTGAGTAACGGCGGGCACGGTGATACTCCTTGCCACAGGAAGGGCAGACATACACATAGCGGATAGGCCGGGCGCGACGCAGTGCCGCCTCGCGACGGCTGGTTTCCTCATGCAGGAGCGCCCGCAACGTTTCGACCGGATAGCCGGTGAGTGCTGCTTCGTCGATGGCGATAGCATCATAGCCATGGCAACGATGGCGTCGTGGCGTGCCGCGAATACGATCGTTGAGATGGATAAGTTCATGCGCAACCGTTACCTCAAGTCCTAGAGGCAGCAGATCCGGCTCGATAAAAATGAGATGGCGGTGGGATGGCGCCAGCACGGGATTCTGGGCGGGCTGCGTGTGGACATGATGCGATCCAGATGCACGTGGTCCCGATCTGGCACTGGTGGCTGCCTGTGCTGCCTGTGGCACAAGACTACTGTGTTGTTCATCCAGAGGCTGGGGCAGATAGCAGTAACAGCCGAGCGTCAGTGAGTTGAGCCGTCGTCCTGTCCAGTGGGCGAACTCCTGTCGATCCTGTGTTACCGCGAGCCAGCGACGCTCCTCGTTGGGGATGCCCAGTTTGGCCCAGTAATAGTCAATCCAGGCGCTGATCTCTGCCGTGCCATGCACAACTGGTAAGAGGGAGAGAGGAGGAGGAGCGGGCACGCGGCGTACGCCGCAAGGTTTACTGGCCTGCTTGGACATTGCATCGTTGCCTCCATAGACTGAGGATGTGGGCAGGCGCATAGGAGAGCAATCTCAGTATAGCAGAACCGTATTGTGGCTGCAACCAGTGGTAGCCGCACGCTCGATGAGGTATCCCGGTTATCTCTCACTCGCCCAACCCACATACCCAGGTATTGCATTCTTGTAGATAGTAACGTTGTATTGCCAAAAAGGGAACATCAGATAGCTATTGCCAGAACGGGCTGCACCTGCCATGATCATCGCTGAATTGTATCTTTTGCCCCGTTTGCAGGAGCTTACGCTGCGCTTCGTTGCCATCGTGGTGACTGCATTTCCGCTGATGTTGCTGGGCGTGGTGCTCTATGCCGTACTACAAGTATATCTACCCCCATCGTGGCTCTATAAGGCGTTACCACGCAACCGGCTACTGGCCATTCCTATCGGAGCCCTGCTGGGTTTTGTAGCACCGGTGTGTGATTGCGGCGTTGTGCCAGCGGCGCGGGGATTGCTGCAGCGCGGCCTGGGTCTTCCAGGGACGGTTGCCTTTGTATTGGGTGCGCCGGTGATCAACCCCCTGGTGTTCCTCCTCACAGCTATCGGCTTTGGCTTCAATTACACCATTGCTCTCTACCGTCTGGGTCTGACGTTTGTCGTCGCTGTGTTCGTCGGCTGGCTGGTTAGCATCGCTTTCGCCGATGTTGATGATGCCGTGTGGCTTACGAGCGATACAGCCGGCACACATGAACACCATCATGACCTGGCAAGGGATGGCGATGGCCATGGACATGCACTCTGGGCACATATCATCGCCATCACAGAGATCGCTGGCGCAGAGTTCCTGGATCTTGGGCGCTTCCTCCTCATCGGCGCGCTGGTTGCTGCAACCATCCAGACGTTTGTCCCGCAGGGGCCGCTGTTTAGTCTGAGCCAGGGAGCCATCACCTCGACGCTGGCGCTCATGTTGCTGGCGATGGTACTCTGTATCTGCTCCTTCAGCGATGCGCCAGTCGCAGCCTCATTTCTGGGCACGTTCACGCCCGGGGCGATCTTCGCCTTTCTTTTGTTTGGGCAGATGTTCGATCTGAAGAATGCCTTCATGCTTCTGGCGACTTTCCGGCGCAGGTTAGTCGTTTTCATAGTGGCGGCTAGCGCCATGACCGTGCTGGCCGTCGGCGTGCTGATCAACCTGGGATGGATCTAGCCGGTCGGAAGGATGAGAGAGCCTGAACCACAGATGGTCCGAAGGACACTATACCCCCGCTTGCGGTTCGGACATGCCTTCGCAGATGAAAGCGTAGGCAAGGTTGGGAGTGTTGTGGGCATAGCCAACTTTGCCAGAGCGGTCCACCAGGATGATGCCGCCATCACCGCCAACACGCCGCGCCAGGAAGTCAATGGCTGCTGTAGCTGCCTCCTGCGCCGAACGTCCATCTGCCAGCAGGTCCACTGCGCGTTTGGCGAGAAGGGTGCGCATAAAGTATTCGCCATGGCCGGTGGATGAGGCAGCGCCCAGACCATCCTCGGCATAGAAACCGCAGCCAATGAGCGGAGAATCGCCGACGCGGCCGGGATGCTTATTTGGCATGCCGCCAGTGGAGGTAGCCGCAGCCAGATGCCCCTCGCAGTCAATGGCCACGGCACCGACGGTGCCATGCGCCATAATGGGATTATCTGCTTCAGGGTCCCGATAGCCGTTGCGCCAGCGTTCACGCTGCCATGCGGTGATGAGCTCCTCGGGATCACAGAGAGGAATGCCCTCCTCTTGAGCAAAGAGCACCGCACCAGAACCGACGAGCAGGACATGCGGACTGGCCAGGACCCGTCGTGCCAGCATGATGGGATTCTTGATGCGCTCAACGCCAGCCACAGCACCAGCATCCAGCGTATATCCATCCATTATGCCGGCGTCGAGTTCGACGCGGCCATCACTGGTCAATGTGGCGCCTGTGCCAGCGTTAAAATGTGGATCGTCCTCCAGGACGATAACGGCGCGCTGTACCGCATCCAGCGCAGAGCCACCACTGCGGAGCACAGCCCAGCCCGCCAGTGCGGCAGCGTGGCAGCCGGCTCGCGCCCGCGCGTGGCGCACAGCAGAGATCGTCCCAGCGCCACCATGAACGATAATTGCCAGACCCATATGACCTCCTGCGTTCTGGAGAACTACCGGTAGCTACACTTCATCGGCAGAGCTGCCGGCCATATCTCTATTGTAACATGGACCATGCGCCGTGTGCCGCTTACGAAAACGGGGACCGCCTCGTGGCAGCGCTCTGGATGTGCCACCTTCTGGCATCCTGGAGAAGTCAGCAGTTGCCACCGATCGGGGCGTTAATGCTGGCACACACCTGCACGCTGGTGGCGCGTTGACAATACCCTATCCTGGCTGGTACGCTACATCTTGCTCATCTAAGCGGCGTTAGTGCCAAGAAACGAAAACAGGAGGAGCTATTCGTGAAAGACACCGATACAGGGGTGAGCTCCCGCTCGCAGCGCCAGCCACCGCTGGCCGGTGTGCGCGTGCTCGATTTGACGCGGCTGCTGCCCGGCGGATATGCCTCGCAGATGCTCGCCGATCTGGGTGCAGATGTAATCAAGGTAGAGGATCTGCGTGGAGGCGATTACAGCCGAGATATGCCGCCACTTTTCGATGAGATGGGGATGGGCATCTATTATCTGGCGACCAATCGCAGCAAGCGCAGCATTGCGCTGGACCTCAAGAATCTGCTGGGTGCGGCAACGTTTCGTCGACTGGCAGCGCAGGCCGATGTGGTGCTGGAGAGCTTCCGTCCGGGCGTGATGGACCGGCTGGGGTTGGGGTATGAGACGCTCCGTCAGGACAATCCCCGGCTGATCTATTGCGCGATCTCTGGCTATGGTCAGGACGGCCCCTATCGCCTGCGAGCTGGCCACGATCTGAACTATGCTGGCTATGGCGGCCTGGTGCATCATAATCGTCGCGGCAATGCGCCGCCAGTGATGCCGGCAACGCAGTTTAACGATGTAGCCGGTGGCGCGCTGATGGCGGTGATCGGTATTCTGGCAGCACTGATAGGTCGCGCACAGGATGGAGCCGGGCGCTTTGTCGACGCGGCAATGCTCGAGGGCGGCATGGCTTTGATGCCGCTGCTGGCCGCGATTACGCTTAATACCGGCCAGGAGCCAGCGCCTGGTGAGGCACCATTACAGGGCGCGCTGCCGTGCTACAATATCTACGAGACGAGCGATGGCAAATACGTCACACTGGCTGCGCTGGAGCCACAGTTCTGGGCAAACTTTTGCCGACTGGTGGATCGGCCTGACCTGCTGCCGCTACACATGCCGGTAGACGCCGATGAGCGTCAGCGGGCGATCAGTGAGGTGCGTGACCTGTTCATTACGCGCACGCGCGATGAGTGGCTGGCGCTGCTGGCGGACGAAGATGTTTGTTTTGGGCCGGTTAACTCGCTGGCCGAGGCGTTTGCCGATCCACATATCCAGGGGCGGGGAATGGTGGAAGATGTGCCGGTTGGCGCCGGGCGGACTTTTCAGGCGTTGCGGCTCATTCCACGGCTGTCGGATGTTGCCACGACACCGGGCCGGCCGCCGGCGCTTGGCGAGCATACGATTGCGGTGCTGCACGAGGCTGGTTTCAGCGATGAAGAGATCACCGAGCTGCAACAGGCGGGGGCGATTCCTCTGTAAAAGAGCCGGTGAACCGCTACGAAGGTGGCATAGAATAGAAAAGGTGTGTTATCTATGCGCGCCGGTAGAAGCTGATGCGCATAGATAATGGAAACCGTTGGCAATTTGCCCCTTGTGGTGGCTCAAATTTCCATCTCGAAATGGGTATAGCGGGAAAGGATTGCGAATGAACACAGAGCATCTGGCTGCGGATACGCTTGCGCGCGCCGTGCGGATGGTCGATCCGTTCCTGCGCGATCTGGAGGCGCTGGTCAATATCGATTCCGGGACATACACCAAGGGCGGGGTAGACGCGGTGGGCCACTATCTGCGCGAGCGTTTTGCAGCTGCTGGCTGCACGGTAACCATCTATCCCCAGACGGAATATGGGGACAACCTGGTGGCCATGCGCCATGGCAATGGACGCGGGCGGATTATGCTTGTTGGGCACATGGACACCGTCTTTCCCGAAGGAGAGGCCCAACGACGTCCCTTCGCGCTCAACAATGGTCGGGCCACCGGCCCGGGCATTCTGGACATGAAATCGGGGCTACTGGTGGGCCTGTATGCCCTGCTGGTGCTGCGCGAGCAGGGCTTCAGCGACTTTGAGACGATTGCTATGGTCTGCAACAGCGACGAGGAAATCGGTTCGCCGGCCAGCCGTCCATTGATTCGTGATATTGCGGGGCGCAGCGATGCGGTCTTTGTGCTGGAACCAGGGCGAGCCAGGGGTCAGTTAGTCACTGCACGCAAAGGGGTAGGTCTGTATCGTCTCGAGGTGCGTGGCGTGGCTGCCCATGCTGGCGTTGAGCCGCGCAAGGGTCGCAGCGCCATCCTCGAACTGGCCCACCAGGTTCAGGCGTTCCAGGCTCTCAATGATACGATTCCTGGCGTGACCGTGAATGTGGGCGTTGTTGGTGGTGGCGAGCGGCCTAACGTTGTGCCGGACTATGCCTACGCGCTGATCGATCTGCGCGCTGCGGATATGGCCGGCATTACGGCAGTGCAGGAAGCGATGGAGCGCATTGTCAGTCATCCGCTAGTGCCTGGCACGCAGGTGACGCTCAGTGGATCTTTCGTACATCTACCCTTTGCAAAATCCCCGCGTTCGGCACGACTGGTGGCGCTGGCGCAGGAGGTTGGCCGCGAGCTGGGGCTGGAATTGAGCGAGGAGGCCAGCGGCGGTGGCTCCGATGGCAATACGACGGCAGCAATGGGGGTAGCTACGCTCGATGGTCTGGGCCTTTCCGGCGCGCTGGCACACAATCCTGGCGAGTATATAGAGCTGGACTCGATTGTACCGCGCATTGCCCTGGTCGCGCAACTGATCCGTCGCACTGCCGCTGCCTGCGCCGATGGCCTGCTGGTGTAACGCTATATACGTTTCTCGTGTTTTTTTGGAGGAGTGGTATGAAAGCTCCGGTACCCGCTATCGCAGCGCTGCGCGAAGATGCTATCATGGCCATTGCCGCTCTGGCTCGCCAGCGGCCCGGGTGCATTCGTCTGGAGCTGGGAGAGCCAGATTTTCCAACGCCAGAGCATATCCGGCGCGCAGCGATGGCCGCCCTCAGCGAGCCCATACGCTATGGGCCTGCCGCTGGCCTGCCCTCTTTGCGTGCTGCGATTGCCGCCAAGGTGGCGCGCATCAACCATTACATCATTATGCCAGAGCAGGTTGTGGTCGCTACGGGCGGCACTGGCGCAATATTTGCCGCCCTGCGAACTATCACCGAGAGTGGCGATGAAGTGCTGCTTCCCGATCCGGCATGGAGCCTCTATCCCAATATACTGGCCTGTCTTGGGGTTCGCCCAATATTCTATCCCCTGCATGGAGAACGTGACTGGTTGCCCGATCCGGCAGAGATCGCCAGGCTGATCACCCCACACACTCGTGTGTTGCTCATCAACACTCCCGCCAATCCATCAGGAACCGTCTTCCCTCGCGAACTCATCATGGAGTTACTCGATATCTGCCGGCGCTATGATCTCTACCTTGTTTCAGATGAGGCCTATGACGAGCTGGTTTATGATGGCGAGCATGTGAGTCCGGCAGCGCTGGCCGATGGCGACGCACGCGTGATCTCTTGCTACAGCTTGAGCAAGACCTACGCAATGACCGGCTGGCGCATCGGCTATGCAGTGGCTGCGCCGGCGCTGGCAGCCGGCATTGAGCGCGTGGTGCAAAGCTACTGCACCAACGTCTCGGTGATCGTGCAGCGCGCCGCCGAGGCTGCGCTCACCGGTCCTCAGGACTGTGTGGCTACGATGCGCGCGGCTTACCGCGGCCGGCGAGATCTGGTGTTAGAGCTGTTACAACACTATGCTGTGCCCGCCTGTAAGCCGAGAGGAACTTTTTATCTCCTGGTGGATATCAGCCGCGCACAGCTGCCGGCGGACCATTTCGCGCTCGCATTGCTGGAGCAGCGCAACATTGCCGTAGCACCGGGGACCGCATTTGGCAAGGTAGCCACATACTATGTGCGTATCTCACTGGCCAGCTCTGCTGCTGATCTGCAAGCAGGGGTTACCGGCCTCGGCGAGCTCCTGATGGCTTTTGCCCACCAGAGCCAGTGATCACCTGCCCTATGCCACTACCTGCTCGCGTTGCCAAGAGCAGCCGGCAGGGAGCCAGCGGCGCACAGCATCGCGATAAGCAGCGATGTCGTCAATGTCATCGCGATAGATCGCCAACGCTTTTTGGGGATGTGGCTCTGCTTCGCGGTAGATGATAAGAGCGACCAGCTTGCCATTGCGGAAGACCTGTTCTTTGACCCCGGCAACCTCATGCCAGGATAGAGACAGACGATCACCGCGCTGATCTTCCTTGAGCAGACCGGCGCTATCCACACGCAGGGTAAAAGGCACGGGCGTGATCAGCTTGAGGTACCACACGAAGCCGGCCATGAAGAGGAGCCCGATAATGGTGCTGGCGATGAACGGGAGGCCGCGTAGTCCTTCGTAGGCGGCAATAGCGAGAAAAGCCAGAAGCAACACGATGAGAGCGATAATCGTGCCAATCATGCGGAAGCGGCTAATCCCCCGGCTGATAAAGAGCTGCACGTCGTTGGTATCTGGAGGTGTTGCGGACTGGCCTGATTGTGGCTGTTGCATGTGATGATTCCAGTTCATCTACAGGGAGAGATCTTTTTGCCTGTATTTTACCCTATTTACCCTCCATAGGCCAGGATGCCCCTGGCGGATATCCGTAGCAGGGGGGGTTGTCACCAGGATGGGGTGTAACGGATTACGGGCCAACAATGTTCAGCGTGACGGTCTGGGTGCCAACATTCTGGCCATTCACCAGAACAGTCACCGTTACCGATCCGGTTCGGGCCAGATAGGGCACGTGAAAGGTCCAGCTTGCACTGCCATTGCTGATAGGAACGGTGGCGCTCTGCTGGCCGCCAACATCGAACGCGGCGCTGAAGTCGGCCTCAGCATTGCCGGATGGCGGGGGTGTGACAGTGACCGTGGCCGTAGCCTCTGATCCACGCTTCACATTCGGTGGCACAGCCAGGGCTACCTGGTAGGTGACAGGTGTCGGCGGTGGTACGGGGGTGGCAGTAGGAGCTGGTATGGGTGATGGAGCATATGTCGGCGAAGGACCTGGTGTCGCGGTGGGCACAGGGGTAGGAGCAGGAGCTGGCGTATTAGATGGGCCGACAATAATCACAGGCACCGCCGGATTAGGTGGAAAAGTGACCGGCGTTGGGAAGGGAAAAACCGGATTGGCATCACTACTGGAAGTCGTGTCGGCAACCGTGGGCACCGCACCAGGCACATTGCTTGCGCCAGGAGCACTGAATGCATTCATCAGGGCAGAGCCAGCATAGGCCAGCGTCATGGTACAGAGGAAGATGCCGGCCAGCGCAGTGACAATAGCAAGGCCAATTAAAGCGACTCGCGATGCGCCCTGTTGTTCGATCTGTTGCCGCAGCCAGTCCAGCATATTCTTTGTATTCTTTTGCTTCATCGAGGTGGGAGAAAAAGGAAGCTCCCTGCTACACGCTGCCAGTGGCGCTGGCAGGAGACGATGTCTCCTGTGCCTTTCTGTTATAGCAGGGGTTGCCGGATAGATGCAATGGATCTCATGGTACCTGGTACCTTTTTCCAAGGGCGAGGATTGATTATACAGGCCAAAGGGATCAGGACTGTTCGATTTGATCGGCGGCACCAGACTGTGTCGCAGGGGTAGTTACCGAATCACCAGATCGGTTGCCAACCCTCTTACGAGCTCTATGGTTTACATCCTGTCTGATCTTCGCAAAGGGGGAGCGGCAAGAACGGATTCAAGGCTGATCTGGGCGATCGGCCCAATTGCGGGCGGAGCAACGATATATACGTGAGGACCCAGCGGTGCCCAGACCGCTGGATCGGTGGGGCCAAAGATAGCGACGGTCGGCAGGCCAAGCAGTGCACTCAAATGGGTCACGCCCGAGTCGTTGCCAACGAAGGCAGCACACCGGCGCAACAGGGCTGAGAGCAGCGGCAGCGGCAGGTTGTGGGCGATGGCAGCAGGTGGAGTCTGCTGGGCGGCACGCAGAGCAGCCAGGATTGTTGTGTCGGCAGGGCCGGCAACGAGCAGGATGGCAGCGCCATTCGCCGTCAGTATATCGGCGAGCGCTGCGTAGCGTCCAGCAGGCCAGCACTTGTGCTGGCCGCCGCTACCCGGATGAATGGCGATCACATGCTGGTCCATGAGCCCCTGCGCTTGCCACCAGTCCGCCGCCCATCCTTCGGCCGCCGCTGGCAATCGCAGCGGCGGTAAGGGCAGCGACGCAAAGGCAATATCCAGCGGTTGTAGCGTTGCCAGTAGATGTGTTGCCGCGTGGGTGCGCGCCGTCACATCAGGTTGCCCTGGAGCCTGGATGATCCGTGGAACGCCCAGCCGGCGCAGGTTGCTGGCGACAATGCTATCAGGGTCACGGAGCCAGAGGATCGCCGTGTCTATCCCAGCAAGGGCTGCTGGCACGAGATCTTCGGATGTCTCGGTGAAGAGCGTGGCCCACTCCGGCGCGGCAAAATCGGCGATGGTATCAGCCAGGCCACTACTCTGGGCCAGCGATAGCGCATCAAAATTGCCGACGACGAGGATCTGCGCAGTCGGGTAGCGGGCGCGCAGCGCCGCCAGCGCGGGGAAGGCGAGCAGTGTGTCGCCTAAGGCGCCGGGGCGAAAGATGGCGATGCGCTCAACAGGGTTCATCGATAACCATTGTATACGCTGCGCGTTCCGTGGTTCAACTCGCGTCCGCTGAGCTATCAAAAGCCACCCGGATGGTATCCGGGTGGCGGCATGGCCACGTAGGGAAGCCAGGCACTAGGCGCCCCAGGTATCCGAGAAAGTCTCGCTGTTGTTGGATAGCGGGCCTGGTGCCGCTACCTGCCCATTGGGGTCTTGAAGATCGATGGCCGTGTTCGGGCCGCTGCTGATGTTTCCAAGGGACCCGTTATAGAAGACCTGGCAATTGTTGAAGGTGACTGTGCCGAAGTCCGCCAGGGGCGCGATCTGCCCGTTAACCGTAGGTGCCTCTTCGATCCATTCAGCGCTGGAGAATGAAGAGTTATAGGTCACCGTCTTGACGAACGTTGCGCCGGTGGTCTGGTCCTTGATGAAGATGCGCCAGGTCGAGTTTTGATCCAGGTGCTTGGTATGTATCACCACCAACATCGAGTCACCGGGATGGATGGTCATCGAGATAGGGGTTTCGGGGGCGGGGAGAATCTCCCACCAGGCATAGTAGCTGGGCTGACCATTTCCATTGATATCCTGCTCTGTCCCTGCCTGGATCAGATCGTTACTATTGTATCCACCGATGCCAACCCAGGAGCTGGAGTAACCAGGCGCCGGCTGCCCAGAGACAGCCGGAACTACCCAGGTTCCTTCGACACCGGTGCTGGTTGCGCTCGTTATTGCATATCCTGACCAGTTTGCGCTGGTCACCGTATGCCCATGAAGGTGGGGGAATAGCGGATGGAAGCGCGCGCCAATCGGGGTTGCAGTGGATGCAGCAGTGCTCACACCACCTGCCACCAGCTCCACCACACTACTCGCTAACAAGGCTGCCATAGCCAACCGAAAAAGAGCTGCTCGCATGTTAGAGACCCTTTCTTCCTCTATTTTAGACCGACCTCGAGGCGATCCTGGACAGGATTATAACATACTTACTTACCGAGAGCTATACCTCCTTTTACCTCAACTATAATCTTACTTTGATAGATAGCGGCCTCTAAAATAGAGAATTGGAAGAAACAGATGAATGTTGACAGGCAGAGCAGAAGAGGGCCAGATGCCGCACTATTCACCCACTGCCAGCAGCATCGGTGGCCTACTTACAGGTGGGCGGCGGAGATAAACGCTGGCGGCGTCTTAGCTGGAGAAGTTACCGATCCCGAGAGGGGAAGGCAAACCGCTGTCTTGAGCCGGCGCAGGCAGGCTTTGCAGCCACAGGCCATCCAGGCGCGGCCGCAGTCACCGGCACTGCGCCGGATGGCAGATGGAGCAATTTATGCCGAGGTCAATGGTTACTGTCCGGGAGGAGCGATCCAACTCCAATGGTCCTGGCAACCAGTGTACGAAAGGCCGGATCGGTGTTCCGCACATCCGTTTTGCTGATATGCAAGAACTGGCAACCAGTCGCATCCAGATCCATTTCCTGTATCAGGGTTGTGTCATGGAGGAAATACAGATGGTATACGACGCCAAGATCGTTGGGACAATGCACAACGCCTGGTGCCGCTGGGGGAAGAGCATATGCAGCGGTATAGAGCCGTTGCACTGCGGCGACATCGCGCACGGTGCGGTCGAACGGCGCAAGTTGCTTCAAGAAGCCATTTGTGCGAACGACATGCAGCACGGTGGGCGATGGGCTTGCTGGCGGCTCTTCCCCGGCACTTACCGAGCCACATCCAGCAAGCAGAAGCAAAGAGATGAGGGCAAAGAGCAATCCTTTTGCTTTCATTGGATCCTTCTTTCGGTAAAGAAATTGTACAGGCCAATATCTGGTCTATGGATCAAACGAGAGACAATACTCTTTTGTTCCGGCAATCCACCTTCGCATGCCTGCATCTTCATGCCTGCATCTTCATGTCTGTACCTTGCTGCTCGCCCTGCGCTATGCTATAACCCTGGGTGACAGGTGGCGAATACGATCCCGAATACGACTCATAGTATCCCCGCAACGAGGAGTCAGGCCAATGATCTTCGCACTCAATAAAGAGCAACAGGAAATTAAGGAAACGGTGCGGCGGTTTGCCGAAAACGAAATAGCCCCGCATGCTGCGAAATGGGATGAGCAGGAACGCTTTCCTCGTGAGCTGCTGCAGCCGTTTGGTGATCTGGGGCTAACGGGGCTGTACGTTCCTGAACGGTATGGGGGCAGCAATCTAGGTCGGGTGAATGGCGCGCTGGTGTTTGAGGAGATTGGCCGTGCGGATATGGCGACGGGCACCTGGCTCTCGGTGCATAATATGGTTGCCGGATTGATCTATCGATTCGGCAATGAGGAGCAGCGACAACGCTGGCTACCCGGCATGACGAGTGGCCAACTATTGGGAGCCTTCTCGCTGAGCGAGGCTGGTTCGGGTTCGGATGCCGCCAGTCTGCAATGCAGCGCCAGGCGCGATGGCGATAGCTATGTGCTCAATGGCACCAAGATGTGGGTGACCAGTGGTGGCGAGGCAGATGTGTACGCGGTGATGGTACGCACGACTCCAGGCCGCAGTGCGGAGGGCACCAGTTGCCTGATTGTGGAAAAGGGCACAGCCGGCTTCAGTGCGGGCAAGACAGAGCGCAAGATGGGACTGCACTCCTCACCGACGCGCGAGCTGATCTTCGACCATTGTCGCGTGCCGATAGCAAACTTACTTGGCTCTGAGGGCGAAGGGATCAAGATCGCCCTTTCTTCGCTTGACGGTGGGCGCATCAACATTGGAGCGATTACCGTCGGGGTTGCGCAGGCGGCGCTTGAGGTGGCAAGCAATTATGCACGCGAGCGCCGGCAATTTAACCATCCTATCGGCTCCTTCCAGGGCATTCAGTTTATGCTGGCTGATATGGCAATGAAGGTGGAGGCGGCGCGTCTGCTGGTCTATGAGGCGGCATATAAAATGGATATGGGTGAGGAGGCCAGTATGTACGCGGCAATGGCCAAGTGCTTTGCCACAGATACAGCGATGGCCGTCACAACTGATGCGGTCCAGGTGCTTGGTGGTGCAGGTTATGTGCGCGATTATCCGGTAGAGCGCTACATGCGCGATGCGAAAGTGGGCCAGATCTTTGAGGGCACGAATCAGATTCAGCGCCTGGTGATCGCGCGCGCACTGCTTGGAGAGGCGGCACGCGGATAACGGGCTGCGCGCGCGGCTCTTGCTAGCCCATCCGGCGAAGGAGGCGGAGATCGGCTTTTGCTGCTGGGCCGATCTCATCTCCTTCGTGGGCCGGCAGAGAGAGAAGCACATCACCGATAATTGCTGGCTACTCACTGCCGCCGGTATCGGGATTGCGGTAAAACGTCAGCCAGAGCAGGCGGATGATTGCTATGCCGATGAGTCCATAGATCACAATGGCCAGCAGCGTGGTGAGCTCGAGGACGTGGCCACGGCTGGCTGGATTGGTAAAGGCGGTGGCAAAAGGCTCTATTAAGGGATGGGTCACACCAAAAACCGCCCGAACAAAGGTATTGAAGGGGTTGGCTGCCAGAATACGCAAAAAGAAACGCAGCGCCAGCAAGACTTCGAGCACGGCCAGAGCAAACCAGAGGTAGTCCATGATGCGGCTGAGCATGGCGTTCCAACGCTGCACCCGGCTATAGGTGGTGCGATAGGATATACGCCGTTGCTCTGGCAGCGAAGGAGGCGCAGAGGAAGCAGGAACGGCACTCCCTGGGGGATAGTAGCTGGAGGGCATATAAGGCTCGCTCTGAGATGCGGCACTACGTACAGCCGTCAAATCATTGGTCAGGGGCACCGTCGGGCTGTTAGCTGCCGGCTGCTGACTGGCCGGTGATGATGGGCTCATTGCCGGCGTTGCCAGATCGCCCGCGCGCGGACTGGCTATATTCTGTCGGTCCAGTTCATCTATGGTATGCTGTTGCTGATACATGGATGCATTCCTCCTTTGTCTTCCTTATCCGGAGGATAAGGATAGTGCACGGTCAATACCAGAGAACTAGACTGATGCCTGCGCCCTATCAGGAATGGGCGTCACACGAGCAAAAGATTCGCATGTTTTTCCTTCTCCGCTACCATTATATAACAGGAGGTGGCTATATGCAGGTCATACGCTGGCAGGGAGCTTATCCACCCACAGAAGAAGAGCTACGACAGCGATTGAAGGCGCAAGGGTTGCATCCCCACGCCTGGTCAAATGGGCCAGGTGATGTTTACGATGTGCATCAACATAGTTACACCAAGGTGCTTTACTGCGTGCGTGGCAGCATTCGCTTTACGCTGCCTGCCGATGGTAGCGTGGTAGATCTGCGGCCCGGCGATCTGTTTGTGCTCGAGGCTGGCACACCCCACGGAGCAGTGGTTGGCAATCAGGGTGTTACCTGTATCGAGGCGCCGCGTGGAGGGTAAGGTCAGCCAGCACGGTGCGGGCGAGATGCCTGCGCTCTCAGAGATGGCCGTGCTGCCAGGTGCGGTAAGGTTCGGCCCTTGACACTGTCCTGCTCAGTCAGTATGCTGAGCATGTGCTCTACCGTGCTTCGCAAACCGGTCACCTATGGTTGGTCAAGCCCCAGGATGTGCTCGTTTTACGGTTGTCCCACAAGGGAGAAGGTTGCCCAAGGAGAAACTGCATGAGTAGACTTGACAGCAGAGTAGCGTTCATTACGGGAGCCGGTCGCGGTATTGGTGCGGCCACAGCGCTACGCATGGCCGAGGAGGGTGCACGCGTAGCCATCGCTGATATCGATGAAGCTGGCGCCATGCAGGTTGTGCGGGAGCTGGATCGGCTGGGCGCTGAGGCGATTTCGCTGCGTTGTGATGTTACGAATGCCGAGGAAGTTGAGCGGGCGATAGATGAAACGGCAAACCATTTCGGGCGCCTGGACATTCTGGTAAATAACGCGGGTATCATCCGCGACAATCTGATCTACAAGATGTCTGAAGAAGATTGGGACGCCGTGATGAACGTGCATCTTAAGGGGGCCTTTCTCTGCACGCGTGCCGCACAGCGCTATATGGTTGCGCAGCGCTATGGGCGCATCATCAACCTTTCTTCTGCCGCAGCGCTGGGCAATCGCGGTCAGGCCAACTATTCGGCGGCAAAGGCGGGGTTGCAAGGTTTTACGCGTACGCTGGCCATTGAACTGGGTCCCTTCAATATTACGGTGAACGCGGTGGCACCTGGCTTTATTGATACGGAGATGACGCGGGCTACCGCCGCCCGGCTGGGGATAACGCCTGAGCAAATGCAGGCAGAAGCCGCGCAGCGAATACCGCTGCGCCGGGTGGGGCAGCCACGGGAGGTAGCCAACGTTATCTGTTTTCTTGCTTCGGATGAAGCCAGCTTTGTCAGCGGCCAGATTATCTATATTGCCGGTGGACCACGGTAGAAGGAGCAGCAGATGGATTTCGCTTTGACAGAAGAGCAGCGAATGATTCGGGACACTGTGCGCCGTTTTGTCGAGCGCGAGCTGATGCCCCTGGAACCCCTGGTCATGCAGAGCGGGGAGGCTTCGCACGGTCTTCCGAGGGAGCAATATCGGGCGCTTCAAGAGAAGGCGCGGGCGATGGGTTTCTGGGGGATCAACACGCCGGAGGAGTACGGGGGAGCGAATCTGGGCGCAGTGATGACGGCGCTGATCTGGATGGAATTGACCAAAACCTTTGTGCCTTTCAACTTTGGTGGCAGCGCCGATAATATTCTGTATTACTGCAATGAAGAGCAGAAGCGCCGCTATCTGCTGCCGACGATTGCCGGCGAGCGCATCTCGTGTTTTGCGCTGACCGAGCCAGGAGCCGGTTCCGATCCTTCAGCTATTCGCACCCGAGCGGTTAAAGAAGGCGATCACTGGGTAATCAATGGCGAAAAGATCTTCATCACCAATGGCAATGAAGCTGACTTTGCTATGGTTTTCGCGGTGACCGATCCCACGAAGGATCCGCACCATGGTGGTATCACCTGCTTTCTGGTTGATCGCGAGATGGGGTGGGAATCGCGGCCGATTCGCACGATGGGTGACTGGGCGCCGGCAGCGCTCTACTTCAACAACGTGCGTGTGCCGGAGGAGAACGTTCTGGGCGAGGTGGGGCAGGGTTTTGCGCTGAGCCAGAAGTGGATCGGCCAGGGGCGCTGGGTTATTGCGGCGCGCTGCGTGGGCGCTGCCGAGCGCCTGTTGAATATGGCCATTGAGTACGCGCGAACTCGCGTGACCTTTGGGAAGCCTATTGCCGAGCGTCAGGCCATTCAGTGGATGATCGCTGACTCGGCGGTGGAGATTCAGGCGACGCGCTGGCTGGCACTGCACGCGGCCTGGAAGGCAGATCAGGGGCTGAACAATGTGCACGAGGCGAGTATGGCGAAGCTTTATGGTGCCAATATGGCCAATCGGGTGGTCGACCGCGTGATGCAGATCCACGGTGGGATGGGCTATACACGGGAGCTCCCAATTGAGCGGTGGTATCGCGATCTGCGTGTCACGCGCATCTATGAGGGCACCGATGAGATCCAGCGGTTCATTATTGCGCGCAACTTGCTGCGCGGCTATGTCAACCTGAGCGAGTGGATCTAACACTTGGAGGAGGCAACCATGTCTCTGGATCGGGGCATTATTGGGCGGGAGTCACCGACAGAGACGTTTCTGGTGACTGCCGAGGATATTCGCCAGTTCGCCGAGGCCATCGGTGACCCAAATCCGCTGTATCATGATGAGGCCATGGCAGGCCGCTCTCTCTATGGTGGGCTGATCGCGCCACCTACGTTTCCCACACGCTTTCGCCAGGCCATCGATCTGGGTCTGGATCGCCGGCGGACGCTGATTCTGCACGGCGAGCAGGAGTATCGCTATACGCGCCCTATTCGCGCAGGTGACGCTATCACCTGTCGCAGCCGTGTGGTTGATGTTGTCACCAAAGAAGGACGCCAAGGCCCTATGATGCTCCTGATTATTGAGACAAGCGGAGAGGACGCACGGGGGCAACCGGTTTTCCATGGGCGCAGCACGGCGATCGTCCGCCAGGTGCCGGGGAAAGAGGAGGGGTGAATTACCAGGGCCCCCAAGGCTGTGCAAAGGTTTTGCTCATTGCCAACGTCCGGCCGGTCCATCGCGCCAGGTTTTTGATGGTCTCTGGTTGATGGGTGTCCGCCAGCTAGAATCGGCGGCGTATGGCACGCGGGATCGGGCGCAGCGGCGCGCCGGCAGCGCGGGTAAAGGAAGAGCGGGTAACTGAGGGGGGCGTGAGCTCCGCAGTCGATGCCGGCGGGTCAGGCACCCTGCTGTCAGCATGGGGGGCATTGTCGAGGTGGTCTTCTGGTGGTGGCGCTGATGCCGGGAGGGATGTCCGCTGCCAGGGCAGCGATGCCAGATCGTTATCCGTGGGCATGCGCATAGCGGCGGTGAACTTCTGGTAGCCGATATACACCAGGAAAGCTGCGGCCACCAGGAACAGGAAGCAGCCGATATCCGGTCCCAAAAAGCGCATGTAAACGAGTTCAAGACCAGGTGCGCTGGCCGGGCCGGAAGAGGGGATGAGCAGTCCTCCGGGATCCTGAGCCGTTCCGCTGTTCATTGTGGCGGCTATTAAGGCAAGCACAAGGATAACCAGGCCACTGCCCAGGGCAAAGCAGCCGGTGGCGAAGGGCACGCTGTGCAGTGCGCGGGCGTAGAGGAAGCGCTGGGGAAAAGCGACGAGGAGCATTACTGCCAGCAACGCGATGGCGGTAACTGCTGTGGGCCAGCCGGCTCGATATGCTGGCACACGCACCCCGTTGATGATCACCCAGGGAAGAGCCAGACTTACCAGCATAGCGGTGAGCGCGCCCAGGATGAGACGGTCACGGGGGGGGACGCGCCGCCATAGCGCCAGTAACCAGGTGCGGTGTAAGGGCCGGGGCTCGTCAGCGTCAAGAGCATCGTCGAGTTGGGGCTCACGCTCGGCAGGTGGGGCTGGCGGCAGGATAGGGCGCTGCCGGTCTGGAGGCAGGGCTGCTTCCACCAGACGGGAGGCTGGATCAAAGAGGGTTACCTTGCGTTCGAGGCGGTTGCCACATGCGGTGCAGGTATCGGCATCGGGACGCAGTTCTGTCCCGCAAGTTCCACAGAACATGAGCCACCTCCAAAGGCAGGGGGTGTTTGATTGCATCCCCTCCAGCTCCCCCGCTCCTGATGGGAGCGGGGGAGCGCTGAACGCTCCCCGGGCGGGTGAGCTAACTTATATCCGCTCCACGGAGTTCGCGGGCACGTTGCCAGGCGGCCTGAGCCTCCTGGATACGACCGGCTGCCTGGAGCACCTGGGCCAGGGTCTGGTAGTTGATATACGAGTCGGGGTTCAGGGCAACCGCTGTGCGCGCCTCTTCGAGCGCCTCGTCGATACGGCCGGCTGACAGGAGGGTGTCGGCAAAATCGTTATGGGCAGCCTCGTTCAGTGGATCGAGCGCCAGGGCTTCTTCGTATGAGGCGATGGCGGCATCGAGCTGACCGAGAGCATCCTGGGCAGTGGCCCGCTGATAGAAAGCCTCGGCCTCATCAGGGTACTCATCCAGGAGCTGCGCGCACAGCTCGAGAGCCTCCTGATAGCGCTCCAGCAAATTACAGGCTTCGATGACGCCAAGGAAGGCTGCCGGGCGTTCTGGCACAACGGTTGTCACATTGAGCAGCTCACGGTAGAGCCGGGCAGCTTCGTCGTAGTGTTCGCTATCCATGAGGGTATCAGCCAGGCTAAAGCGGATGACGAGATTTGTCGGATCGAGCTCACAGGCGCGGCGGTATGCTGCGATGGCACCCTCCAGATTGCCCTGGGCGCTACGCCAGGTACCGAGATGTTCCCAGGCACGTGCATCATCAGGCGCAAGTTCGACGACGCGTTCCCATGTCGCTATAGCCTGGTCGGCATCACCCAGGGCCTCATAGACTGCGGCCAGGATGGCATGGGATTCGGGGTCTGCTGAATCGAGCTCAAGGAGCTGATTGCAGGTAGAGAGCGCTTCCTGATAGCGGCGCGCGGCCAGATAGGCATTGGCCAGCTCGATGTAGCGCACTGAATTGGCAGGTGCTTCATCCAGGCGCTGTTCCATCTCCATAATAGTCTGCCATTTCCTGTTGATTTCGGTGCGGACCGCTTCCAGGGCCTCGGCAGCCAGCCCATTGTCAGGATTGAGGATGAGGGCACTGCGATAAGAGCGCACAGCCTCTTCATCGAACTTGAGGGCGCGGTAGGCATCGCCCAGGCTGACGCGGAGCTCATCGTTGCCGGGATCGAGGGTCAGGGCGCGCTGGAACGTCGCAACCGCGTCTTCGAGCATGCCGAGCTCGCCATAGAGCAGGCCGAGATTGATGTGCGCCTCAATCAGATCGGGGTCGAGATAGATGGCATGGCGATACTCACGAACGGCTTCTAACTTGCTATCGGTATATTGGAGAGCCAGCGCCAGGTTATAGCGGGCTCTGGCGTCATCGGGAGCGAGCTGCACGGCTGTGGCAAATGCTGCCACTGCGGCAGCATAATCACCGGCTTCCACCGCCTCGTTCCCTTCTTCCATAAACTGTTCAGCCGGTGAAGCTGCGCGCTGACCGTTCATACCAAGGCGGTCGCCCCGATCACTGGCAAATGCTTCTGGCATGATCCCACCACCTTATAAAAACTAGCTTGAGGGCTCCTGCGCAGCCGACGAGTCTGTTACGCGGGCCAGGACCCGATCGATCACCGCTATCCCTTCGTCAATATCCGCTGACGTGAGCACCAACGGCGGGATCATGCGGATGGTTCTGGTACCGGTGTTGTTCAGGAGCAGGCCGTGTTCGAGGGCTCCTTTGACAATCTCGGGGGCCAGATCGTTCGCGACATCGAAAGCTTGCATGAAGCCGAGGCCACGCACATCGGTGATGATCGGGTAGCGCCGCTGCAAATCCAGCAGCCTGTCATGAAGATACTGGCCGAGTGCGGCGACTGTGGGCATGAGATTCTCCTGATCGATGGTGTGAATCGTCGCCACACCGGCGGCACAGGCGAGCGGGTTGCCACCGAAGGTTGAGCCATGGTCGCCGGGGGCGAACACATTGGTGCGTTCACTGGTGAGCATGGCACCGATGGGGACGCCGCCGGCCAGGCCTTTAGCCATTGTCACGATATCAGGCCGGATATCATAGTGCTCCCAGCTAAAGAAGCGTCCGGTGCGGCCCATACCAGCCTGCACCTCATCGGCGATGAGCACCAAATTTTGCTCGTCGCACCACTGGCGTAGTCCCTGCATATAGGCTTTATCGGCGGGATAAATGCCCCCTTCACCCTGAACTGGTTCGATGAGAATGGCGACGGTTCTGGCTGTAGTGGCTTTTTTCACTGCATCCAGATCGTTGAATGGCACCTGCTTGAAGCCGTCGGCCAGCGGCAGCCAGGTTTCCTGAAACTTTGCCTGGCCTGTTGCGGAGGTTGTGGCGAGGGTACGGCCATGGAAGCTGCGCTCCATGCTGATAACTTCATAGGCGCCGTTACGGTAGAGACGGCCGTACTTGCGGGCCAGTTTGATTGCGCCTTCATTGGCTTCGGCGCCGCTGTTTGAGAAGAAGGACTTCATGCCGCCACTGTGCCGGGCCAGGAGCTCGGCCAGTTGCACCTGTGGCACATTCAAATAGAGGTTCGAGACATGGATGAGCTTTTGCGCCTGCTGGCAGATCGCCTCAACCACGGCCGGATGGCCGTGGCCCAGCACGTTGACCGCGATACCGGCGACGAAGTCCAGATAGACTTTGCCATTATCATCCCAAACGCGGGCGCCCTCGCCCTTCACAAAGGTTACTGGCTGGCGGGCAAAGGTTGGCTGGTGGTACAGCTTCTCCAGGGCCATCCAGTCGCGTTTCTCCTGTTGTATATTTGTTGCTGCCATAGCAAATCCTTTCTGGAAATCAAAGAGCACATTGAACCCCGAAGGATAGCAGGGGCACGAAAGAAACATGGCTGTGCTGAACTTTGTGGCACGCTGGCATCCTCCGTAGTTCAAAGTTTCATCCGCCAACTTTCCTGTCCTCTGCACCGCTAGCGGTGATAGAGGGTGTTCTCGTCGATATAGCCATGGGTCAGGTCACATCCCCAGGCGGTAGCGGCGAAGGAGCCCTGGTGCAGATTGATACCGATGATCACTTCTGTCCGGGCCATTACCTGCCGGGCTGCTTCGTCGGAGTAGCTGGTGGCCATGCCGCCGGCAACGAGCTGGACATCGTCCAGGAAGATGTCCGCCTGGTTGGGGTCGATGTTGGCGCCGCTGGCGCCAAGCGCAGCCATAATGCGGCCCCAGTTTGGATCGCCACCGGCCAGTGCGCACTGCCAGAGAGGTGAGAGGGTGATGGCACGCGCGGCGCGACGGGCATCGGCGCGGGATGGCGCACCGGTTATGCGGACCTCCATCAGCTTGGTTGCGCCCTCACCATCGCGGGCGATCTCGCGGGCAAGATAGGTCGTGAGGTGCCGCAGCGCCTGGACAAAGGTTGTTGCATCCGGAGCATCGGCAGTGAGCGGCGTGTTGCCGGCCAGGCCACTGGCGAAGCAGAGCACCGTATCGTTGGTGGACATATCCCCATCCACGGCAATCATATTAAACGAGTCGTCAACGGCCTCACGCAAGATTTGCGCGAGATATGGCTGCTCAATGGCTGCATCGGTGGTAATGTAGCAGAGCATGGTTGCCATGTTGGGGTAGATCATGCCGGCACCCTTGGTGGTGCCGGCCAGGCGCACTATCCGGCCAGCGACCGCGAATTCCAGCGCCAGCATTTTGGTGCGGGTGTCTGTCGTGAGGATAGCAGTGGCAAAGTCGTTGCCGCCCTCCGTGCTGAGGGTAATGCGGCTGATGCCGGCCTCGATCTTCTCCATTGGTAACTGCCGGCCAATGATGCCAGTTGAGCTCACTAAAACATGCTGGGGCGCGATGCCTAGCCTGGCAGCCGTCAGCTCGGCCATGCGGCGGGCATTGCGCAGGCCGGGCTCACCGGTGGCGCAGTTGGCGTTGCCGCTGTTCACTATTACTGCCTGGGCGCGTCCGCCAGTTGCTGCCAGGTTTTCCTGACAGAGGATGACCGGCGCGGCTTTGGCGCGGTTGGTGGTGAATGTGCCGGTGGCAACACAGACGACGTCGGCAGCGAGGATGGCCAGATCCGGTGTTGTGGCATCAGCTTTGATGCCACAGGCGGTGGATCCGGCGCGGAATCCTTCGGGTGCAGTTATCCCTCCTGGAATGGTGCGCAAGGTATCCAACAAGGTTCCTCTCCTGTTTTCTGGTATGCGATAGCTGGTTAAACCTGTGCTATCCATTTTACCATGAGCGCGCGTGGGCCTCACCCCCTGGCCCCCTCTCCAGCGGAGAGGGCGGCAATGATGCCTCGGGCATAGGCTTCGGCGGCTGTCCGGGCGTCATAGTAGTTGCTACCCAGCAGGAGGCGGTAGCGGCATTTCCAGCGCTTTGTGGCGATGGGATTGAGGCGCACGAGGGTGTAGGTGGGTACATAGCGCTCCAGTGTCTGGCGCAGTCCGACTTCATCGGTTATGGTGATGCCGAGCCGATGCAGCTCGGCGCGTAGTGTTTCCGGCAGCTCGTTCATTGGTCCTCTGATGGGGATTTTCTTTGGGCTTCTTGACCTCACCCTGTGGCCCTCGCGCTGGGTTCGATGTCTGCAAAGGCATTCCCGTGGAGGGAGGGGGACTCTCTGGAGCTTGCTTTGCATGTGGAGAGGGCACAGCGGAGCTCGGCGATGACGGTTGCCTCGGTCTCTTTTTCCAGAGCCTGTGCGAGGGCAGCGCGCGCGGTGGGGCCACCGATGCGGCCTAGCGCCCAGGCGGCGTGGCCGCGCACCAGCGGTTCGGGGTCGTACAGGGCATCGCGTAGTGCGGGGATGGCAACAGGGTCGCCGATATTGCCCAGCGCGATGCAGACGTTGCGGAGCAGGCCGCGTCGTTTGGCCCGGCGAATGGGGCTATGGGCAAACATGCGGCGGAAGCCTTCCTCATCCAGTTTGAGGAGGGGAATCAGGGCCGGACTGGTGCCGACGTGCGCACGAGGTCGGAATTCCAGGCGGCCATGGCCCTCTGGCCAGCGCCGCTCGCGGCGCAGGCGTTCCTCGACACGCTGGTTTACCGGGCAGACTTCCTGGCAGATGTCACAGCCGAAGATCAGGTTGCCGATGAGGGGGCGCAGCTCCAGGGGGATGGTGCCACGATGCTCAATTGTGAGATAGGAGATGCAGCGGGTGCAGTCGAGGACACCGGGGGCGATGAGGGCGCCGGTCGGGCAGGCATGCAGGCAGATTTCGCAGGTGCCGCAGTTTGTTTTGAGCGGCTCATCGGGTTCAAGCTCCAGGCTGGTTACCACTTCGCTGAGGAAGACCCAGGAGCCCCAGTGATGCGTCAGGATATTGGTGTTCTTGCCGTACCAGCCCAGTCCGGCGCGCTGGGCCACTGCGCGATCGACCATTCGGCCGGTATCTACGAACAGTCGTGTCTGTACGTTGTGGTCGGGTGTCTGCTCGTGGAGAAACGCGATCAGCTGGTCGAGCTTTGCGCGAATGACCTCGTGGTAGTCGTCGCCCCAGGCATAGCGGGAGATCTGCCCGCGTGGCTCTCCAGGCTGGCTTTGCTCAATAGGGACATCGGTGAGATAGAAGAGTCCCAGGGCGATGACCGAGCGCGCATCGGGCAGCAGCGCATCGGGACGGCAGGAGACTTCGGCGCGTTCGGCAGTGAACCAGTCCAGACCGGTGAAGAGTCCCCGGGCAATACGCTCGCGGATCTGCTCGCGGACCGCTGGAAATGGGTCGGCTGTGGTGATGCGCACCAGGTCGAAGCCGATGCTATAGGCGAATTCTTTGATGTCAGTGGTCAGGGACATGCCTTACCCCCTGGGTGGCCTCACCCTCTCTCTCGCTACGCTCGTCCCTCTCCATGTTCCATGGAGAGGGGGAAGGGATATCCTGCTCATGTCAGGATATCACATGTGTGGGGGCGCGTTGCCAGGGCTGGGGATAGATCTGCCCCCGGACTGGCCTCATTCCTGCTCTTGCGGCGCTTGTGTCTGGGGGGATGGGGGGGAAGTGCCGCTGGCGAGGTCTGGTTTCCTTGATAGGGACAGGGATAGGGAGGCATCTGTGCAGCACGCCCGGCGGCCGGAATGGGGACTGAACCACAAAGGAGGCGAAGGGGGACGAGCGTTTTGCGCAAATCTGGGGGTCATGGTGGAGGCCGAGCCAGGGAGAGTGGCGAATCGCTCTCTGCTGGTATAGAGGCGGATCTTTGCGGCTGTGCAGATGGTTTGCCAGACAGGGACCGGAGCCAGGGTAGGCCAGGTTTCGCGGGCAAGAGATAGAGTTGCTGCATCGATATCTGCCGGGGTATGTTCCGCTGGAGATGCTATGGTTACCGTTGCGTCGGTCCGATGCATGATGCGGCGCTCTGTTCTTCGAGAGACGAGAGGAGGCAGGGCAGATGTTCTGCTCCCTCTGGACGGGCGAGCCGCTGCGCGGGCACGGTGTTTGCTGGCGGGACGGCGTGGCTGGCGAGCGGGATTTCTGGGGTGGGAAGAGGATGGGGTGGTGTGGCGGGAGACATGGCGGGGCGGTGTGTCCAGTGGGGGGTCTGTTTCGTCAGCATTGGAGAGGGCTGGCCGGTCCAGACGACGGGTGGCGCGGTGAGCACGTCTGGCAGCTTTGTACCGGGTGCGCTCCTCCCGGCGGGCTTCTTCGTCCTGGCGCGCCTGCACTTGCTGGCGATACCAGGCGGCTTCCTCCTGACGGCGGGCAGCAGCCTGTGCTTGCTGTGCTGCCTGGCGCTCGGCATCGCAGGCGGCCAGATGCTCCTGCTTCTGGCGCCAGCGCCGGCGGCGTGCGGCGGCCTGTGCTTCTTGCTGCGCTTCCTGTTCGCGCCGGCTTAGCATGGAGATGCGGGACCATGCTGGCGCACGGTTTCGGCAGCGGGTGCTCCGGTTTTTGTGGGCACGGCGCGGGTGGTCATCAGGGTCCAGGTCGTCGTCATCGTCGTCATTATCGTCCAGGGTGAAGAGGTTGGCCTGCTCGCGCTGCCAGCGCCGCCACTCGGCACGGGCTTCCCGCTCGGCGGCGCGCGCGCGTTTTTCCGCTTCCTTGCGGGCACGTTCGGCTTCCCGTTGGGCCTTGCGCTGTTGTGCCGCGCGATAGTGTTGACCGGCCAGGATCTCATGTTGCCAGCGCACCTGCGCCGCCAGTAGCGCAACCCAGGCGGCTTCGTCGCGCGCACGGGCCCGCTGGCGCTGGGCTGCGGTCAGGCTGTCCAGGCGTCGCCTGGCGGCTAGATCGGTAGCTTCGTGGTCCAGACCGCTAACGCACTGCTGAAGGCCGATGATGGCTGCCACCAGGTCCTGGGTGAGGCCGAGGCGGTCGGCGATGCGCTGGGCGCTGGCGAGGGTGCGCAGAATGCGGGCACCCTGGCGGTGATTGTGGAGGAGGGCTTCTTCGATCTGGAGAGGGGTGAGTGGTTCGGGCTGGTCAGTGTCGGGGTGGGCCAGGCGGAGGGCGTCCCGCCGCTGGAGGAAGGCGGTGATCAGTAGAGGGTTGGCGATGGGCGGGTCAAGGAGGGGCTGGTCCTGGGACGGTGGGTCAGGGGTGGGGAGGGGCGGGAGGAAGTCTTTGAGCATGGGCGGTTCCTTTCTGTGCGTGGCGGGATGTCCGGGACGAGATGGCTGCCAGGGGCGGGGAGGCCGGGGTGTGAACAGGTGTTCTATTTTGATTATCGCAGGGGTGTCAAGGGGGGTAAAAGCGTGGTTTCTGCAGCGGGGTGATCAGTTACAAGATGTGAGGTGGGCCCCCACATTCGGGCTCGGGACCACGCTCCATGTGCTCCTATTCCAGTGTTCAGTCAGCGACTGAGTAGAATAGAGATTGTTGGAGTAGAAGCCAATGGCCCAGACATCGTTCGTCGCAATGGCTGTGACACCAGAGAGGCTGTTGTACGCGCGCCCAGGGTTGGGGCTTGTGACGAGGTAGCTTAGCGACCCCACTATCATACCACATTCGGCGAGTTTCAAATCGCCAATTGCATACAGCCATGTCAGGCACCGATACAGGATACATAGTGCTAGTCTTCAATTCTGAGGCTGTGTGCGGGGTGATGGTATGCTGGTTGCTGGTTCGCTATAATTATCAGGATTCGTTCTGGCACACTGATTCCTGCCAGGGATATAATGGAGGAAACACAAGCGTGAAGATATGGGCGCCTGAGGCATGGGGAGAGCGGATCATGGCGCAGCTCGATTATCTCGATACTATGGCTGAGATTACTCTCTGGCTGATTGATGTGCACCAGGAGCGTATCAGTGCGGCGCGTGAGGCGCTAGCCACTATCGAGGGTACGCTGGGGGGCATCGGTATTGAGAATCCGACGGCGCCGCTGAGCCCCAGCGGCGCATTGCCCGATGCCGGGCCGGCTGATCGGCCAGCACCACATCGCGCGCTGGCGCAACTGACGCATGAGCTCAGCCGCCTGGACGATGAGCTTCAGGAGCGGCGCGAGATTCTTCTGACGCTGGGCGATGTTGCTTATGGCCAGGCGGGGGAATATGCGCTGGTGGCGGCGAACAATGTGCTCGAAGCGGTTCAGCTCCTTGGGCTGGCGCAATCTACGCTGGCCAATGTTCTTGTTTCGCTGACGATGCCTAAACGGGATGTGTATCAGATTCAGCAGAAGCTCTACGGTGTGCGGCTCTATCTTGAGCGCATTGAGAGCATGTTGAGCTGGGCCATTGAGGCGACCACTAATGGTATCCGCCACTACGAACCGGGCGTGGGTGAACTCTGAATTGCTCCCCAAGATGTGATGCGCAGCGGTGTGATGACGATTACGGGCCGGGTCTCCAGCGCCATTGTGCGGTATTGGGGGTAGCGGGCACGGAGCAGCGCCAGTGCCCCGGCATGCAGCGGATGGTCTGGCATGAGTAGTTCGGCATGCCCATGCACTAGCACATAGCCTAGCTGCGACCAGTCTTCGTCGTAGCGGTCGATGAGGAGCGCAGCTTCGTGGCGGGCCAGGATGTTGCGCACGCGGCGTAGTTTGTTTGTCTGGACACGCTTGGGCTTTTCATCGAGTGCGATATAGAATTGCGCGCCATCAAAGGCGTAGCAGACCGGTACAACATGGGGATGGCCGGCGGCATCCGCTGTTGCCAGGTGTGCGATACGCTGGGTGTGGATAAAGGCGATCTCGGCTTCTGTCAACTGGCCTCCTTGGCTTCACCCCCTCTTTCGCTACACTCGTCCCGCTTCATGTTCTATGGAGTGGGGGAGGGATATCCTGCCGATCTCAGGATATCATATGTGCGGGGCAGATTGCAGGGGGATGGGGACAGACTGCCGCTCGCTCTTGCGCTGGCCTCACCCTTTATTGACGTGGAGAGGGGGGAAGATCGAATGGGAAGGGGTTATTTGGATGTCAGGGCATCGGAAACGGCGATTTTCTCGTTGTTGTCCGGCAGCAGATCGTCCTGCACTAGGCTGGAGAACTGTTCCTGGTAGAGGCGCGCATACAGGCCACCGCGTGCCAGCAGCTCGGCGTGGGTGCCCTGCTCGACAATCCTGCCTTTGTCGACTACCAGGATTATATCGGCGGAGAGGATGGTGGAGAGGCGATGGGCGATCGCCAGGGTGGTACGATTTTGCATGAGCGGGACCAGCGCTGCCTGGATGAGCCGCTCTGAATGGGTGTCCAGGGAGCTGGTCGCTTCGTCGAGGATCAAGATGCGCGGGTTCTTGAGGATGACGCGGGCAATGGCGATGCGTTGTTTTTCGCCACCGGAGAGGCGATAGCCGCGCTCGCCGACGATGGTATTATAACCATCGTCGAGTTCCATGATGCGGTCGTGGATGGCAGCGGCTTGCGCGGCGGCGATCATCTCTGCCTCGGTGGCATCCGGGCGTGCGTAGAGGAGGTTCTCGCGGATAGAGGCGTGGAAGAGGTAGGTTTCCTGGGTGACCACGCCGATGAGCTGGCCCAGGGAGGCGAGGGAGATATCGCGGACATCGTGTCCATCAATCTTGACGGAGCCGCTATCGACATCGTAGAGGCGCGGCACCAGGTAGGTGATCGTGGTTTTGCCGGCGCCGCTGGGCCCCACCAGCGCCGCTAACTGGCCGGGCTGGATCTCGAAGGATACATCGTGGAGGGCAGGGCGTGTTAGCGCTTCCTCGGTGGTGAGCAGGTCCGGGGTGAGGGTGACAGCGTCCGGTGAGATCGAGCGTTTCGCTTTGCTCTGTGCATCGCTGCTTATGCTGTCAAATAATCCGCTGAGTATGGGAGGGTCATCGCGCTTATAGGTAAAGGTGACGTGATCAAAGGTGATGCGCCCCTGGACTTCTGCGGGCGTTAGATGGAGGGCATGGGGTGCATCATGAATCTCGATGGGCAGGTCCAGATACTCAAAGATGCGGTCGAAGAGGGCCAGCGCGCCCTGGATCTCTACCTGGATGTTGAGCAACTGGCCAATGGGGAAGAAGAGGCGGCTCTGGAGGGTGGTAAAGGCGACGATGCCGCCCAGGCTGATGTGGGGGTGAATGGGATGGTGGATGATCTGCCAGCCTGCGACCAGGTAGACGATGGCCGGGGTGATGGAGAAGAAGGTGCCGGTGAACATGAAGAACCAGCGGCCAATCATCTGCTGGCGGATCTCCAGTTCGGTTAAGCGCTCGTTTTCGCGCCGGAAGCGGTCTTCGGCGTAGCGCTGACGACCAAAGGTTTTGATCAGGAGGATGCCGCTGACGGAGAGGGTTTCTTGCATCATGGCGGTGAGGGATGCCATGCTCTCCTGCGTTTCTTTGCTGGTGAGGCGACGGACATTGCCGACTTTGTAGGTGATCCAGAGGAAGATGGGGAGCATGCCCAGCGAGATGAGGGTGAGTAGGGGGCTGATGAAGATCATGGCCACGATGGTGCTGATGGCGGTCGAGATGTTGGAAACGATGCTGGTGGCAGTGTTGGTGACGACGCCCTGGACACCACCGACATCGTTGGAGAGGCGCGATTGAATTTCGCCCGTGCGGGTGGCGGTGAAGAAGCGCAGGGACATGTTTTGCAGGTGGGTATAGAGCTGGTTGCGGAAATCGCGCATGACTCGCTGCCCGATGAGGTTGTTAAGGTAGGTCTGGCCTACGCCGATCATGCCGGTGATGACGGGCATGACGAGCATGATGGAGACGAAGATGATCAGGAGCTTGAGGTTGTGCTTGCCGATGGCGTCGTCGAAGATGAACTGGATCATGAAGGGGTTGACCAGCCCCAGCACAGTGGTGAGGATGATGGCGATCAGCACCAGGACAATCTGCCATTTGTAGGGGCTGAATGCCTGGGCGACCCGGCGCACGGTACGGGTGTCGGCCTTGCGGCCACGCCGCTTCTGCTCTTCGGCGTAGGTCGCTATGCTGCTCCGACCCATCCTGCCCATGCCATGATAGATCACCGCTTTGTTTGCCTCCTGCATATGGTAGTAATCATCATATTATACCGCACCAGCAGGCCGGATGCGCCGGAAGATTGGGTATTGCGTCACAGTTTGCGTCGGGCAGGCAGCGGCTCAGCGAATAGCGGGATTGTGGCTCCCGATGCAAAATCCTGCGCAACCACAGGATACCATAGCGGGCAACGTGTTGACAGCGGCGTTATACTCTCTTTGAGAGAGAAGCACCAGCATTGCATGGATGTGTGCGGAGAGTCTGAAGGGGAAGAGGTGGTTTTGATGGCAGGGAGCAAAGGTTCGAGCGCTGCATTGGCGCGGCGGGAGATCGATCCGGTAATTGCGACGGCAGCAATCACCAGTTTTCTGGTGGCTACCAGCGCAACGATTCTGACGGTATCGGGAGGCATCTATGCATTTCGGCGTCCCATACAGGCGGGGCGGCGCATCGCTGCCGCAGGCATGTGGCTGGCAGGGGTAAGATCGCATCAGACGCTGCTGGACGGTAAACCGGTGCCTTATTATGAACACGGCCCACGCGAGGGGATTCCACTGGTGCTGCTACACGGGCTGGGCGATGCTCCGGAGACCTGGGCGGGAGTGATGTGGGCGCTGGCACGTATGTCTCCGGATCAATGGGTGCTTGCACCGGATGTACCGGGTCTAGGCTTTGCGCCGCGTGAAGGCAGTATCACCATTACGACGATCACAAAAAGTGTGTTGCATTTCCTGGATGCGCTTCATATTGGCCAGGCAGTTCTGGTTGGGAATTCGGTAGGTGGGCAGATTGTGCTGCACCTTGCTGCACACCATCCGGAGCGGGTAGCCCGCGCTATTGCTATTAATCCAACGGGCCTGCTGCGAGGGCGCAGGATAGACTTTCGGCCAGAGAATCGGGAAGAGGCGCAACGTCTGATCGCTCAGGTGCTGGCCAGGGCACCCAATCTGCCGGACTTCATTCTGAAGGATGTGGTGCGGATAGCCCATAGCGAACGTATTGGGAAGTTTCTCGGTAGCTATGATCGGGCACGCGATGAGCTGGATGCCGGTGGCGATGAGAGCGATCTGGCGCGGCTGGCACGGGGGAATGTACCGGTCACGCTCATTTTTGGTGCGGCAGATCGTCTGCTGCCGGCGGAGACGCAGGCATGGTTTTGCGAGGCCCTGCCGCAGGCAGAAACGCTGGTGCTCGATGGCGGGGGACATACGCCACAGATCGAGGTGCCCGGCGAGCTGGCCGCTCTGCTGGCCGAGCGTAGTATAGAGTCCCGGTTAGTGGCCGCCCGGTGAAGAGGGGTCCGGGCCCTCTTCACCGGAGAGGCCGGGTGGATGAGAGGCCCACGCGCTTCCGGGAAAGCGCTGATATTAGCCTTTGACCGATCCGGCGAGGATGCCACGCACGAAGTAGCGCTGCAAGGTGAAGAAGATCAGGAGCGGCAAGGCCATGGAGATGAACGCCGCCGAGGTTAACACCTGGTAGTTTGTGCCAAACGAGTTGACGAGATCGGCGATTGTCACGGTCATGGGGGCACGTGTGGGATTGCCACCCAGGAAAATGAGCGCTACAAGGAGGTCATTCCAAACCCAGACGAACTGAAAGATAAACAGCGACGCCAGCGAGGGCATAGAGAGGGGCAGGATGATATTCCAAAAGATGCGGGGATGCGAAGCACCATCGATGCGCGCTGATTCAGTCAGGTCGGCGGGTAGCGCGCCAAAGAAGTTGCGCAAGAGGTAGACGGCAAACGGCAGGCCGAAAGCCGTATGGGCGATCCAGATGGCGAAATAGGTACCGGTGATGCCCATCGCCGTAACCAGGCTCAGGTCGGGGATGAGCGCTGTCTGGATGGGCACGACGAGGAGGGCGACGATGGCGAGGAATAGCCAGTCCCGTCCGGGGAACTTCATCCAGGCGAAGGCATAGCCGGCAAAGGCGGCGATGGCTATAGGGAAGAGTGTGCCAGGGATAGCGATGATCAGGCTATTGATAGCTGCTCGCCCCATACCCTGGGCCTGGATCACCTGGATATAGTTGGCGATGGTGAAGTGCCAGGGGGGCAGCAGCCCGGTCCACCAGCCGCTGCTCTGAATAGCTGCCGCCGGGCGGAAGGAGCTGATGAACAGGCCGAAGGTGGGAATGGACCAGAGCAAGGCGATCAGCACCACAATAACAGTTACGATGCTGTTATTGAACCAATGAAGCAGGCGCTGGAGTGGTGTACGTGGCTGCGCTATGGCTCTGGTTACGCTCCGGGCGGTGGGGACCTCTTCGAGAGCGGGGACTGCGGAAGAAGCCAGGGGATCGGCAGAACTCATCGTCGGGCCTCCTGTACGCGGAATCGCCGGATATTGACGATCATCACGGGGACGATGGCCAGGAGCAAGAGCACGGCAAAGGCGCTGGCCAGGCCAAAGTCATTATAGGTGAAGAGCTGCTGGTAGTATTCCAGGGCGACCACATTCGTCCCGAAGTCACCGCCGGTCATCACATAGATAATGTCGAAGATTTTCAGGACGTTGATGACCATGGTGGTGGCAACCACGGCAATGGTGGGGCTGATCATGGGTACGATGATGCGGAAGAAGATGCTGATTTCGCCAGCGCCATCCACGCGGGCAGCTTCCAGGATCTCTTCGGGGACGCTTTTGAGCGCAGCGGAGAGGATGACCATACAGAAGCCTGTCCACATCCAGACATAGACGGCGATGAGGGCGAAGTTATTGATGGCGGGATTGATCAGCCAAGGCTGGGGTGGGAAGCCCAGGCGTGTGATAATCGCGTTAAGCAGGCCTATCTGTGTCTGGCCAGGGGGGGCATACTGATAGACAAATTTCCAGATGACGCCGGCGCTGACGAAGGAGATCGCCATGGGAATGAAGATGGCGGCCTTCACGATGCTCTCGATACGCACGCGGTCCGCGAGAACGGCGATCAGCAAGCCAAAGATGACAGTCGCAGCCGTTCCCAGCACCAGCCAGAGCAGGTTGTTGCGGAGCACTTCGAGCATACTGGCATTGGTAAAGATCTGGCGATAATTGGCCACGCCGACAAAACGGGTGGTGTCGGCGTTGAAGAAACTGGACCAGATGGTATTGATCATGGGATAAAAGAGGAAGGCAGCCACAAGGAGAACGGCTGGGCCGATCCAGATCCAGGCAACTGAGGCATCACGCCAACGCGCCCGTACTCTGCTACTCCAGGAAGCAACGCTGGAGCGTTTTGTGACGGTGAGAGCCATAGAGCGACCTTCCTTTCACGCTGGCAGCATCAGGCACTAGCTGCTGCTATAGGCCTGTTGAGCGGTTGACTCAAGGCTGCTGAGAATGCTGTCAAGCTGGCCGGGATTGCTAATAAAGGTGAGCATAGCCTTCCAGAAGGCATTCTCCATAGCTGGCGGCATCAAGTCGTCAGCACCGAACCGGAATATGGTGGCGTTGGTCAGCATCTTTGCTGACGCCTGGGCCACGGGGTCTGGGTAGGCGCTAAGGGGAACGGATTTGTTCACTGAGGTGAAGCCACCCCGCTTGACCCAGATTTCCTGCGCCTGGGCGGTGGCGAGATAGGCGATAAACTGATGCACTGCACTGGTATCGCGCAAGGCGACCGCCACATCGGCGCCGCCGGTCACTGCGCCCTGATATTGCGGATTAATGGTGGGGAAGGGAAAGAAATTGAAGTCGGTACCTGGTTTCAAAGAGGGGAACTGGCTGGTAATGAAGCCGGCGGTAAAGTCGCCCAGATAGTACAGGTAGGCCTGGGGCGGATTGGTGAAAGGGGCATAACTGGCCTCCTGGAAGCCGGTGGCCAGGATGGACTGGGGGGCGCCATTGATATAGTGCTTGCCACTGACAATCTCGCCAAACATCTGGAAGGCGCTCTTGATGCTGGGATCGGTCCAGGGGATCTTGTGGGTATACCATTTGTCATACATGTCTGGGCCGGATTGATTGAGATAAATCTCGGCAATCCAGTCGGCTGCTGGCCAGCCGCTGGCCGCGCCGCTGGAGACGCCCATGGACCAGGGATATTTGCCGCTGCTGGCGATTTTGTTGGAGAGGGCAATCAGATCGGACCATGTGGCGGGGATGGGGTAGCCGTTGCTCTGGAATTGCTTCGGGTTGTACCAGACGGTGCCCTTGTTGGCCGCTTTGGTAAACAGGGCATAGAGCCGGCCGTTATATGAGCCGAGATCGATCCAGGCGCTTGCATAGTCACGGCGAATCTGGCTCATATCGAGAAAGCTATCCAGAGGTACCAGATGGCCCTGGCTGGCGAGCTGTTGCATTTCAGCGGGATTAGGGAGGATGGCGACATCGGGAGGATTGTTGCCGCGAATGCGAGTGGTGAGGACGGCAGTCAGGTCGCGCGTAGACTCGGCGTTGACTTTGATGCCGGTTTTCTGAGTGAAAGGCGCGACCATGGCCTCAAAGGAGGCCAATTCTTCACCGCCCCAGACATTGAGGACGTCCACGGAGCCGGGCGATGAACTTGTGGGTGAGCTTCCGCCACCACAGGCTTCCAGCAAAGCCCCTGCGGCTGATGCTGAGAGGCCGATAGTGAGAGCGCCACGCAGAAATTCACGTCGTCCAATGCGGCCTTCTTGCAGCTTCATCACCAGGTCATCGAGTTGCTGGCGCTGCAGCTTACTGTAGGGGAACATTGGTTTCCTCCTTTTGTTGGTGTGAGCATAATCGCTCACTGGTCAGCGGACAACAGCCAGAGCGAGACCAAACCTCAGGCAGGTGGGCCAAGCTCCGCAAGAAAGGCAACCGAGACACGCTTATCTCCGCTGATGAAGATAGGATCGATAGAGCATCTTCCATACGGCGTAAGCCGTGGGCTTGCGTCTCAGGCGGTTCTAGCCATCGATGGCAGCGGCTGCGCGGCTTGAAGCCACAGTCTACCGGGTAGATAGGGCAAACGCCGTGCTTGGTTGGAAAAGTGCGAACCCTTCCCTCTGTCCTACCTGGCAGAGGGTCTTGTGCATGCAATGATTCTATCACAGGAAGGAGAATGCAGCAAATTCAAGCCCATGGTTAAAGCGGGGGTTTTCTTGCCGCGAGTGGTGATGGTGCACCGGGCCAGGGTTACCAGGCTGAAGCGAGCGAGCATTCTTGACAACACCCCTTGCCTTATGCCTAAAATACATGGGCGTAATCGCCAGGTTCTCTACGCCTAAATTACAGGGTGATAGCGGATTACGGTGACGAAGCAAAGGAAGGGGACGCTGCTTTGCCCCCAGGTGGTGGAGCGGGCCGGATTGAAGGTTCTGCTTGTTGGGGGGGTCATCCAATCAATTGGGGTTGATGGCACAACGATTGCCGATCGTGGCTGGGATGTCTGGGATGCGCTGATTCCCGAAGAGCGTCCGCGCAATGCGCTGGTGCTGGGTGTTGGTGGCGGCACGGTTATCAAACTGCTCGAAGAGCGATTCGGGGCTATCCCCATTACGGGAGTCGAGAAAGACGCGGACATACTGGCACTCGCGCGAACAGAGTTTGGCCTGGGCAGCATGGCAAATGTCGAGCTCATTCTCAGCGATGCCTTCGCTTATCTGATGACCTGCCAGGAACGCTTTGATCTCATCATTGTGGATCTCTATGTGGCCGATCGGCTGGCCCATGGTGTGCTGGCGTACACTTTTCTACGCGAAGTCGCGTCCAGACTCACTCCTGATGGCATCGCTGCTTTCAACTTTATCCGCACGCGGGGGGTGGATAGCCAGCTGCATCGGCTTCATCGTGTCTTTGCTATAAAGCAGGCACATGAAATCGAGCGGAATATTGTGCTGCACTGCCGGGCGAAACGTTGCTTCCATAGGGAGGACGATCAGGGGTGCTGCTGAATTTTCCTGAAGCGCTCTGTTGTTCTGCGAGGTGGCGTGCGTTTGCGGATTCCTGAGCAGGGTAGGGCAGCGGTTCTGTCGGAGTTGTAGCTCTTCGTGGGCAAGCGACAGGGATAAACTCTGCTGGAAATTAGCCCAATCGTCTGGGAGGGCTCCTTTACGTGAACAAGTTATAGTATAATAGGCGCAGATTTATGGGTGTGCATATCGACACAGGAGCAGTCTATTGTTTCTTTGTTCTCAGGCGTTTTTCCGGTTTGCGATGGTCAGAGCAGCCAGCGATTTCCCCATTACTGACGCGTGGGGGGTCTCCATGCATGCTGACAGAGGATGCTGAGGATAGCAGAGGAGAGGAGTTATGAAGCGGTTGCCGTCTGAATCAGCGCACCTTCCGATAGAGAGGAGTCAGAAGCACCTATGGCAGGCAAGCGAATTCTGGTTGTTGATGATGATGTAGCCATTGCCGATCTACTTGCACAGGCGCTGGCTGATGAAGGATACGAAACCTACACGACGGTGCAAAGTCTGCGATTTTTTGACGCGGTACAGGAGCATCAGCCTGATTTGATTCTGCTTGACCTGATGATGCCATATCTGGATGGCCGCGATGAGCTGAAGCTGATGGCAATGGGGCCGAATGCACGGCAGATACCAGTTATCATTGTGACGGCGAATGTGGATGCGAAACGCGAAGAAGCGGCTTTCCGCGAAATGGGTGTAGTTGAGATTGTTCTGAAGCCTTTTGATCTGAACGCATTGGTCCGGCTGGTCAAACAGACGATAGGTGACACGCAGGGAGTAGGCCGGTGAGCGCTGCGCCAATGGGGATGGGGAGAGCTGGCCACGACGGGCAGTTACCCATCGCGCTGGATGCGATGGGTGGCGATCATGCGCCTGGTGAGATTGTCCTGGGGGCTGTCCAGGCTGCGCGGGAATATCGCATTCCTGTTATTCTCGTAGGTCAGGAAGAGCGGATTCGTGCTGAGCTGGGCCGCCATGATACCGCGGGATTACCGCTGACCATCCTGCATTGCGATGACATCATAGAGATGGATGAACATCCAACTGACGCTCTGCGCCATAAGCCACGGGCATCTTTACTGGTTGCCATTGAGCTGGTTCGCGATGGACGTGCGGCTGGCGCGGTATCTGCGGGCAATAGCGGGGCGATGATGGCAGGAGCGCTTTTCATTTTGAAGCGCCTGCCAGGGGTGGAGCGTCCGGCGCTTGCCGCTCTGTATCCGACGCAGAGGGGTCGCTGTCTGCTCGTCGATGTTGGCGCCAACACGGACTGCAAGCCGCAGTATCTGGTACAATTCGCGCTGATGGGCAGCGTCTATATGGAATACATCTTTGGTGTGAAACAGCCGCGTATTGGTCTGCTTGCCAATGGTGAGGAGGAGACCAAGGGGAGCCGGGTGGTGCAGACGGCACATCGGCTTCTTAAGGGAGTGGCAGCCGCAGGTGGTCTCAATTTCATCGGCAATGTTGAGGGGAAAGACATTCCGCGCGGAAGTGCTGATGTGATCATTATGGATGGCTTTGTGGGCAATGTGGCGCTCAAGTTAAGCGAGGGGCTGGCTGAAATGCTCTTTAGCATGCTCAAGGAAGAGATCACCAGCAGCGTGCTGAATCGCCTTGCCGGGGTAGCTTTACGCCCGGCGCTCAAGCGCATGTACAAACGTCTGGATTATGAGGAGTATGGGGGCAGTCCATTACTGGGTGTCAATGGTGTGGCTATCATTGCCCACGGGCGATCAAAAGCACGGGCGATCAAAAATGCGCTTCGTGTGGCCTATCAGGCGGCGGAGAGTAAGGTGCCGGCAGTTATTGCTGCCGGGTTGGTCAACCTGGCCGGGGTGGCGGGTATACAGGCCAGCCAGGATAGTTTAGCGCCAGAGAATCTTTGATTGGCAGTGTAGAGAAGGCGAGAGCGCACCGAGCGGCTTGGCGAAACGGATCTGTTTCCGGCCCGGTTTCTGGCTTTGGGGGTGAGCCATCTTCAGCAGCCGGGCAGCGAACCTGCTGAGCCCTCCTTCCAGGTTCTTGGGGAGAAAACCGTTGCGCTCACTGGAGCATATCTGCTTATGTGTCTTTCTTGCGGCGTCTGGCAGCCCCGCCCAATCTGCCGATACGGCTATAGAAATCAGCCGGTTGTCGTGCCTTGGTGGTATTGCCGCCTTTCTTGCCCATCTGGGAGAAATGCTCGGAGCCGTACTTCTCGACGTTGGCGCGTCCTCCTTTCCTGGCAATTATGCGGTAATATTCGCTTCCACGTTTTTCTTTGAGGGCTGTGCCGCCTTTTTTGCCAATACGGCGGTAATAATCCTCGCCGTACTTGTCCCGCACCACGCTGCCGCCTTTGCGGCCAGCCTCTGATGTTGTCATGGTTGTGGTCTTTGGTGCATCCTCGGCTGTCATGCTCAAATCCCCCTTTTCCATTTCTGCCAGGCAGGTGAGCCAGACTGACTGCCTGTCTTGCGACAGTATAGCGGAGTTAGCGGCAAAAGTCAAACATGCAGTGTTAAATGGGTGGCCACCCTGTGGGAAAGGATAGGAAGCAGGGGCCCGTTCTGAGATGAGAGCTGGTTCAATTTGTGAAGCAGGGATGATGTGGGCTATAATGCTTTAGGTGAGCAGTAATGCCATCTGGTTGCTGAAAAGCCGTATGGGAAAGGATCGGGACATGGATGTAATGCGCTTTACCATCATTGATGAACGCGGAGCTATCAGTTTTGTGACCCATAGCTCGGCTGTACTCGCGATGCTTGCCGCTTGCAGCCATGATCCTGGATCGCTGGAGCAATTTCTGGATGCCGTCCACCAGTATGATCGGTCGGTGCGGGCCTATGTGCTCAATGGCCTGGCGATCTTCGATGAACACAACGTGCCGGGGAACCATGCAGCGATTCACCAGCAGCTCACCTCGCTGCCGCCACAAGAGACGCCGGTCTTTCGTGTTGTTGACGACCTGACTCGTGAGCACAGTTTGCAAAGCGTGAAAGCGGGTGTTGTGCTCTTCAATCTGCCCAAAAAGCGCATCGTGCAGATTCAGAACAGCTATGAGCTGCCACGGGCGGGAACGGTTCATCTGCATAATGGGCGCTTCTTGAGCCGTCGCACGCTTTCCTATACATTGCCCCCATCCTGGTCGATTGTTCCATAGGAGGTTTGCTGGTGTGCGCGTCTCTGCCACGGAAGCAACGTATTCTGGTCGTGGATGATGAGCAAAACATTGTGGAATTTATCCGGTTGGGGCTGTGCTATGAGGGCTTTGCGGTTGAGGGCGCTGCTAATGGGCAGGAGGCTCTTGCCGCTATTGCGCGGGCGAAACCTGATCTCGTCATCCTTGATATCCTGTTGCCCGGGATAGATGGGCTGGCGGTCTGCCGTCGGCTCAGGAGCCAGCCAGATACTGCCGATGTGCCCATTCTGATGCTGACTGCCCGCGATGATGTGCGCGACCGGGTGATTGGCCTGGAAAGTGGGGCAGATGATTACCTCACCAAACCGTTCAGTTTTGCGGAGCTGCTGGCGCGGGTTCATGCGATTTTGCGCCGGCAGGCCCGAGCCAGCACGATGGCGCTTCCTGGCCGCGTCCTGTGTGTGGGTGATCTTACGCTCAATGAGGCAACACGTGAGGTGACGCGTGGGGGGCGGCTGATCGAGTTGACCGCGACGGAGTACAATTTGCTGCACCTCTTTATGGAGCATCCACGGCAGGTGCTGGACCGACAGACGATACTTAACCGGGTCTGGGGCTATGATTTTATGGGTGAAACCAACATTATTGAGGTCTATGTGCGCTATCTGCGTGAGAAGATCGAAGATGAGCCAAGCGCGCCGCGTATCATTCAGACGGTGCGTGGCGTTGGTTATGTCTTGAAGGGCTGAGGCCATGCTCAGGCGGCTGCGGGGGCGCATTCCCACCTCGTTGGGCTGGCGGCTGAACATCAGTTATATGGCTGTGCTTGCTCTTTTTTTGCTGGTGTTCGCTGTGTTTCTCTATCTGGCTGTCCAGCATATTCTCTATACGACGGCGGATACCTTGCTGGCTACCCATGCTATGCAAATGCGCAATCGCTTTCAGAGCGATGTTAACGGGGCACAGCATCTGAGTCTGAGCCAGGCATTCACCGATACGCGCGATCTGGTGCCAGATGCGCAGGATATCTTTGTCGTTACGCCATCCGGCCAGATTCTTGCTGGCGACGGCACGGTGGGTTCTGATGCTCCCTTTTATCATTCCCAGCGCGTGCGCGCTGAATTGAAAGATGCGCTTCGTAAGGGGACTCCTCTTCAGGTTTTCTATCAGGTTGGTGGTCCGGGCCGTCCAGATGGGGTACTCGTTCTCCCGCTGCGGATTGGCGCGCATCGCCGCGTATTTCTTGAATTTGTCACAGACTACGGGAATGCTGATGGTGTGCTGAATGGGATGCTCGTGGCGCTAGGTCTGGGCATCGGTACGCTGCTGCTTACAGCGCTATTTATTGGCGTGCCAGTCACGCGGCGCGCTTTGCAACCACTGGAGCGCATGACAACGATTGCCCGGCACATTGCGTCGGGAGATCTGAGCCAGCGCATACGCCTGCCCCAGGGGAATGACGAAATTGGCAGGCTGGCTGCTACATTTGATGAGATGATTGAGCAGATTGAACGGGCGTTTGCGGCGCAGCGTGCCTCAGAGCAGCAGATGCGCCAGTTTGCTGCCGATGCATCACATGAATTGCGCACGCCGCTTACCTCGATACGCGGCTATACTGATGTGCTGTTACGTGGGGCCAAGGATGATCCTGAAGTTGCGGAGCGGGTTTTGCGCGCCATGCAGGGTGAGGCTGAGCGCATGTCGCGGTTGGTGGAGGAGCTGCTCACGCTGGCCCGGCTTGATGCCGGCCGTCCCCTGGCCCGCAAGGAGGTTGACCTGATCGCTCTTGCGGGCGATGCTGTAGATCAGGCGCGCATCACGGCTGGTGATCGTCCGGTGTTTTTGCGCACCGATGGGCAGGGGCCGTTAGTCGTCCAGGGGGATAGAGATCGGCTTAAACAGGTGTTGTTGATTTTGCTGGACAACGCGCTTAAATATGCCCGGCCTATTCCCGATGCCTGGGTACAGGTTACGGTTGCGCGCAAGGTGGGCATCGCGGTGCTTTCTATCGCTGACAATGGTCGTGGCATTCCATCGGAGGATCTTCCGCATATCTTCGAGCGTTTCTATCGCAGCGAGCGGTCGCGCAGGCATGATCGCATTACGACGACGAGTGGTGCGGGGCTGGGTTTAGCCATTGCCAAGAGTATCGTCATGGCGCACCAGGGTCAGATCGAGGTGAGTAGCGTGCCAGAGCAGGGGACAACGTTCACGATTACGCTGCCGATGGAGGAGGCTTAAGAGGAGGGATACGTGAGCTGGCAGTGGACTTTGTCGGACGGGAATTGTCTGTATGTCTGTTAGCGCACGCTGGCACAGTGTCCGAAACAACCTATGGTCGGATTGGTGCAGATATCCTTCCAGCCAGCCCTGGGTGCCGGGCCGTGAGAACTGGCATCTCCAGAGGCCGCACGGCAACGGCCTCGCTGCTCTATGTCCCCTTGTCTTTTGATCGGCTATCCTCTACAATGCAGCACGTCAACGCGCCCACCTGCTCGGTGGGCGCTATCTCATGGGGAAACGAGGGATACCACTGATGCCAACACTCAGCATGTCTATGCCCGATGTCGAACCTGCCCCAGCCACCGACGCTCGCCCGGTCTATCATGCAACCGTGCGCGATATGCCCGCAGATGAGCGTCCGCGCGAGCGGCTGCAAACCTACGGTGCTGGTGCGCTCAATACGGCTGAACTGCTGGCGATTATTCTGCGCGTTGGTACCAGCCAAGAGAACGTTATCACTCTGGCCAGTAAGCTTCTTGCCAAGTATGGGGGGCTGGCCGGTCTGGCTCGCGCTGATTTTCATGAGTTGTGCAACGAGCACGGGTTGGGGATGGCAAAGACTGCCCAGCTCAAGGCGGCGCTGGAGATAGATCGTCGGCTGAGCGCCAGCCATGCAGAAGAGCGGGTGCAGATCAAATCGCCGATCGATGCGGCTAACCTGGTGATGATGGAGCTGGCTTATCTGGATCAGGAGCATTTGAAGGTGATTCTTCTGGACACCAAGAATCGGGTAATGGGCATGCCGACGCTCTTTATCGGCACAGTCAATTCTTCCCAGTTGCGTGTGGCTGAGGTTTTTCGTCCTGCTATTCAGCGGAATTGTCCGGCGCTCATCGTGGTGCATAATCATCCCAGTGGTGATCCGACGCCCTCGCCGGAGGATATTCACGTCACCGAGCAGCTGGTAAGTGCTGGCAGGTTATTGGATATAGAGGTGCTTGACCATCTGGTGATCGGGCAGCAGCGCTTTGTGAGCCTCAAGGAGCGGCGGCTGGGGTTTTCATAGTGGGGCCAGGTGAGCATTAAGGTGACCGGGATCAGGGGCTCTAGCTCTTTTGTTTGCTAGAGGAGACAATCCACGAGAAGATGATATGATAGAGACACACTGGTTCGCGGCTATCGCGCGGGACCATATGCTAGAACAGGAACTGCTTTGAGGAGGTTTTAGGCATGGCTGAGTTTGTTAAGGTTTTGCGGGTATCAGAGATTAATCCTGGTGAATTACGCCTGGTTGAGGCGGGTGGAGAGCAGATCTGCCTGGCCAATGTGGATGGCAAGATATATGCTATTAACGATGCCTGCACCCATGTTGGGGGATATCTGGATGAGGGTGAGCTGGAAGGTCAGGTTGTCACCTGCCCGCTCCATGGCTCTGAATTTGATGTGACTACCGGGAAGGTGCTACGTGGGCCTGCCCGCGAAGACATAGCTACTTACGAGGTGAAAATTGAGGGCGACGATATCTATGTTGCGGTTTGACCTGTAAGGGTATGGAGGAAGCGGTGGAGGGCCATTCGCATGTGATTATTGGGCTGGCGGGTGCCGTTGCTGCGGATAGCGTATGGCATCTCTCCGGGGTCCCGATAACTGACCCTGCTACTCATCCGACAACCGCGTTACTTTTTGCAAAGGCGCTCTTCTATAGTGGGGTTGCCTTTGGCTCGCTGGCACCGGACATGGATAATGCGCACAGCACCATTGGACGGTGGTTGGGCTTGGTGAGTCGCACAGCGCAACACCTGGCAGGGCATCGTACCATCTTTCACAGTCTGTTTGGGCTGATACTATGGGGATTGCTGGGCGCATGGTTACAGATGCTTACGGTGAACTGGTTGACTCAACGTGGTCTTCCCGATGTTGCCCAGATCGCGGCAGCTTCGCATGTGCTGCTGGTTTCGCTGCTGGTGGGTTACTTTCTGCATCTCTTTGCGGATAGTCTTACTGAGGGCGGTGTGCCCTGGCTCTGGCCGTATCGGCGGCGTTTTGGCTTGCCGCCTAATCCGCGGTGGCGGTTTCGGAGCGGAAGCTGGCTAGAGCCAGTGGTGGTCTGGTTGCTGGTGGGCTTAGTTATAGCAGGTATCTGGTCGAAGGTGCTCATGGTATGAGAGCCAGTCATTATAGATAAGGAGGCCAGCATGGAGATGACAACTCCTGAGAACATCCTGGCGCAGATAGCCACGCAACTTGGTGAAGTGGCGCCGGAGCAAGTGGTGCGCGTGGCACAGCAGATGCTGCGCGAAGGGCTGACACCCGATTTGCTGCTGGCCGGAGTTATCGTGCTGGCGATCGAGGAGCTCGATCCCATCGCCGCTGAGGGGGCTCATACCGCCGCGCTGGCAGCATTGGGTCTGATACCCTCGCTGATGGCGGCCTTTCCAGCAGCGGATGAGCGCCGTGTGAAGCCGATACTGGCGGCCTTGCTAGCAGTGAGTGCCGCGTTGCACAATAAAGCCCACAGTGGCTATGTACCAGCAGCGCTGGGCGAGCCAGAAGAAATGCCTACTTCGGTGCCGGAAGTGACGGCGGCGCTGTTACGGGATGTGCGCAGCGGACAATTTGAGGCAGCAGAGCGTGAGTTTCTGTGGTTGGCCCAGCAGGAGGGTATAGAGAGTGCGCTGCGAACGCTGAAGAGCGTTGCCATAGAAGATCTGGCTCTCGGTGGCACGAAGGTGGTACTGGCAGCGGCAGCAGAGCCGCTGCTGGCAATTATTACGCCCAACGCCAGTGCCATGCAAGTGGAGGCCGCGCTGGTTAGCATCGCCCGCGCTATTGCCCATCTTCCACGGGATCCACGGCGCTATGAGAAAGCATTATTTCTCCTGGAACTCTACCGTGGTGGTACACCGATATCGCCGGCGGTCATCTACCAGGATTTGCTCCGTGATTCAGGAGATGATGGGATTGCGCGCACGGCGCAGGCGATGGCCGCCGGGGCGGCGCCGGAATCTCTCACGCCGGCTTTAATGGCGGCGGCGGCTGAAGTCATCCTTCGGAGCGATCCGATGCTTTATGGGGTGATCGGCCGGGTGTTGCCGGTGACCAGTGCATTCGGGACGATTGCCACGGATCGAGCGCTGCCGATCCGCATCCGGCGCATTGCTATGCTCCAGGCCGCCGGCTGGATTGCCGAGCAGCGCGCTGTTGCCCGGACGCAACGCCTCTGGCTGGATGAGCCGCTTTATCTCACGACGGAAAGTCCGCCTGTGCCTGATAATGTGAGCGAGGCAGCACAGACGCTGGCAGCCTTGCTCGACGCGAGTAAGGGTATCCAGGCAGCAGCGCTGCTGCAACGGTTACCAGAAGCATTCATTGCGGACAGCACGCTGCATCAGGTATTGATTCTGGCAGCGTCACGGTTCGACCGTGACCCTTCCTCTCTGGAGATAGATATTCCAGAGGCGTTGCTGAGCACGGCCGCAGCGCTCAGCGCGGTCAAGATGGCAGCGGGGAAGATAGAACCGGCAGAAGTCGGGAATCCAGCGCTGGTACTGGCAGCGCTGGCGCGCCAGCTCTGCACGCACTGACGCACCGCTGCGCTGTGGTTGAGGGGGTCCGGGCCGATTTGTGAGCGCGATTAGCGCTCTTTCCGGGCTGCTGAGCCATTGTGGTCGGCCTGAGGGATGATGGGGGAGGAACATTCTTGCTAGGATGGGAGGAAGAGTCTTTTTTATGCGTGTTCTGGTAACGGGTGGGGCTGGCTATATAGGCAGCGTCATTGTGGAAGAGCTGATCGGCACGGGGCACACGGCGATTGTTTACGATTCGCTGGCGAAGGGGCACCGGGCGGCGTTGCATCCGGACGCTATCTTTGTGCAGGGTGATACGCGCGATGAAGAGCGCCTGCGTCGTGTCTTGATCGATCAGCAGGTTGAGGCGGTCATCCATATGGCAGCCTACATTCAGGTAGAAGAATCGGTTGCCTGGCCCGAGCGCTATTTTGACAACAATGTCAGCGGCACTATTCACCTGCTCAAGGCGATGATTGGCGCGGGCGTGCGGCGGCTGGTCTTTTCATCGACCGCTGCGTTGTACGGGAACCCTGAGCGTCTTCCCATCGCGGAGACCGATCCCACCCGGCCCACCAATCCCTATGGTGAGGCGAAGCTTGCCTGCGAGCGAATGTTTTCCTGGATCAGTCAGGCTCACGGGATGATCTGTGTCTCGCTGCGCTATTTTAATGCTGCCGGTGCAACCGAGCGCAATGGCGAGGTCCACGACCCAGAAACGCATCTGATCCCGCTGGTGCTGCATGCAGCATGGGAAGGGTGCCCTATCAATATTTTTGGCACTGACTATCCAACCAGCGATGGCACGGGGGTGCGTGACTATATTCATGTTGCGGATCTGGCACGGGCACACATTCTGGCGCTGCCGCTCTCCGAGCCTGGCATGCATATCTATAATGTGGGCAATGGCACTGGCTATTCGGTGCGTCAGGTTATTGAGGCAGCGCGCCGTGTCACTGGCAGGTCACTTAGGGTGCGCGAGATGCCAAGGCGTCCTGGTGATCCGGCGGAATTAGTGGCGAGTTCAGCGAAGATCCGGCAGGAACTGGGCTGGGAACCGCGCTATCCAGAGATCGAGCGCATTGTGGAAAGCGCCTGGCGCTGGAAGCTGGCCCATCCCTATGGCTACGAGGAGGTGTAAGATGCTTGCGGAGCAATTCCCTGGAGCCAGGAGGGCTTCGGCTGCGGTCACACAACCAGAAATGCTGGCTTCCGTTAATCCTGCCACTGGAGCAGTAATCGCCGAGGTGCCGATCGCCGACGCGGCGGCAGTGCATGCTGCGGTCGAGCGCGCGCGTGCGGCCCAGCCGGCATGGGCTGCGCGTCCTTTAGCTGAGCGGGCGGCTTATTTGCGCGCATTTCGTGATCGCATGCTGGCTGAGGCCAGTGAGCTGAGCCAGTTTATTGCACAGGAACAGGGGCGTCCGGCTGCTGAAGCGCTGACCACAGAGATCTTTCCCGTGGCAGAGCTGATCACCTATTATACGAAACATGCTGCCCATTTTCTGGCTGATCAGCCCATCAAGCTTCATCTGATGCGGCATCGCCGCAGCTACATCCATTATGCGCCGCTGGGTGTCATTGGCATCATTGCGCCCTGGAATTTCCCATTCGTCTTGCCCGTTTCAGAGGTGATCCCGGCGTTGCTGGCTGGCAACACAGTAGTGCTTAAACCATCTGAGTTGACGCCGCTCACCGGGCAGCGTATTGCCACGCTTTTTGCTGCGGCAGGTCTGCCTGAGCATGTCTTTCAGGTCGTTCAGGGCGATGGGCACACGGGCGCTGCGCTGGTGCAAGTGGGGGTAGATAAGGTCGTCTTCACCGGTGGAGGCGACACGGCCAAACAGATACTGGCAATGGCAGCGGAGAGGCTGACGCCGGTGATTTGCGAACTGGGCGGGAAAGATCCGATGATTGTGTGCGCCGATGCCGATGTGGAACGCGCTGCCCATGCTGCGGTATGGGGCGCCTTCGCCAATGCGGGCCAGATCTGTGCCGCGGTGGAGCGGGTATACGTTGCTGCGCCCATCGCTGATGCTTTTATCAAGCGGGTGGTGGAGCTCACGCGGGCACTGCGCGTTGGCCGCGCTGATGCCGGGCAGCAGGTAGATATCGGTCCGATGATCAGCGAGCGTCAGCTTGCGGTTGTCGAGCGGCACGTGGCCGACGCTGTTGCTCGTGGCGCGAGGGTGCTTATCGGGGGGCGTCGCCCTGAGGGTCTCAAGGGGCCCTTCTATCTGCCTACGGTCCTGACGGATGTCACGCCGGATATGGCTATCATGCGTGAGGAGACGTTTGGCCCGGTTATGCCTATTGTTATTGTGGGTGATGATGAAGAGGCCATTCGCCTGGCGAACGACTCACCTTATGGGCTGGACGCCTATGTGTTCAGCCGCGATAAGGCGCATGCAGAGGCAATCGCCCGGCGTCTGGAGGCGGGCACTGTGATGATTAACGACCTGATCGCCTCTTATGGGGCGCCGGAGACGCCCTGGGGCGGTGTCAAGCAGAGCGGCATTGGTCGGGTCCATGGTGGCGCGCAGGGCATTCGCGCGTTCTGCCAGGAGCGCCACATCATGGCCGAGCGTGTCTCGCTCAAGCGTGAACTCTGGTGGTTTCCTTACCGCCGCTCCAGGCAAACGCTGCTGCGCTGGGGGATGCAGTTGCTCTACCGTATGAGGAAGTAGGGTTGTGCCACAAAGGTATTGCAGTTTTTTCTCTCAGCTACCTCTGGGGTCATGGTGAGCCCTCATGCTGGTCCCCTCCCCGCAAGCGGGGAGGGGATTTCAACTGGATCTGGAGTGGTGGGGCTTAGCCGCGCGCTGGATACGAGACGAATATCGTCTTCGTCTCGCTGAATTCGGCGACAGCCTCTGGTCCGAGCTCGCGGTGGCCGTTGCCGCTGGCCTTCATGCCACCAAACGGCAGATGGATCTCGGCACCGGTCGTGGGCGCATTGACATAGACCAGACCTGAGTTGATATCGCGCATGGCGCGAAAGACCGTGCGCGTATTCTCGGTGTAAATGGCGCAGGAAAGGCCATAGATTGTTGAGTTCGCGGCGGCAATTGCTTCTTCATAGGAATTGACCGGGATGACGGCCAGCACTGGTCCAAAGATCTCTTCCTGGGCGATGCGCATATCTGGCCGAACCTCGCTGAAGACGGTTGGCGCATAGAATGCGCCTTCGGCCAGCGGTCCCTCATCTAGCTTATAGCCACCGACCAGCAATTTAGCGCCCTCTTGCTGGCCGATCGTGACATATTCATGGACGGCGCGCACGCGGTTGCGGTTCACCAGCGGGCCCATATCCGTGGCCGGATCGAGGCCGTCGCCGACACGGAGATGCTGTACCTTTGCTAGCAGGCGATCGTTGAATTCCTGAAGTATGGCGCGATGGACAATGACGCGGCTGGTCGCAGTGCAGCGCTGACCTGTGGTGCCGAAGGCGGCCCAGACAACGCCCTCAACGGCAGCAGCGATGTTGGCGTCATCCATGATGATAATGGCATTCTTGCCACCTAGCTCCAGGCTAACCCGACGCAGGTCGCGGGCACAGAGCTCTGCTACATGCCTGCCTACAGCGGTAGACCCGGTGAGCGAGATCATGGCCACGCGGGGGTCGCTGGCCAGTGCGTCGCCAATGGTGCTGCCGGGGCCGGTTACCAGGTTGAACACGCCGGGCGGGAACCCGGCGGCTGCGAGCACTTCAGCCAGTTTGACGGCCATCAAGGGTGTATCGCTGGCTGGCTTGAGCACGACGGTATTGCCGGCGAGGAGGGCGGGAAATGTTTTCCAGGCGGGAATGGCGATGGGGAAGTTCCAGGGGGTGATGATGCCCACCACGCCTAGCGGCTGACGGATGGTCAGGCACATTTTATCAGGAAGTGCCGAGGGCACTGTCAGTCCTTCAGGACGACGGCCTTCGCCGGCCATATACTTCGCGACATCTATCGCGGTCTGCACGTCACCGAGTGTCTCCTTGAGGATCTTGCCCATCTCGCGGGTCATCAATCGGGCCAGTTCTTCGCGGCGGTGCTCGAGGATCTGCGCGGCCTTGTAGAGCAGTTCGCCGCGTACCGGCGCGGGTGTCTCGCGCCAGGCAGGGAAAGCCGCCTGGGCGGCGCGAATTGCTGCATCGAGGTCGGCAATCCCGGATTGCTGGAAGTAGCCCAGGATCTCATGGTCGTGAGCGGGGTTGGTGCTGGGGAAGGTTTCACCGGTTGTGGCATTGCGCCATTCGCCGTTGATATAGTTCTGATAGGTCGGGATCTCGGTTGTCGTTGCCATGATCGCAGGCTCCTCGTTGAGTTAAACGGCTGGCTACTCAGGGCGGTCATTGCCCTGGCCAGCGATATCCTGGCATCATTATAACATGGGAGATTGCTGGGGTAGCAGATGCTGGCCGGCGCGGACGCTGGCGGGTCCACGAGCAATTCGGCCGTTTCCACGGCCACGGGGCTCGCCAGGGGGTGTGCCCAAACGGGCAGGATTTATGCTATACTCCTGGTAGGTAACGCCAGATGCATGTTTGCCCCTTCTTGCACCACCTGCGGCGGGGGAGCGGAACAGGCATGGGCTGTAGTGTACTGAGCATCATCGCATGATCTTGACGAGGCGGACGACCTTGAACAAGCAGCTATGACGCACGAGCATAAAGGCAGGCAGGCAGCATGCACTGCTGACGAAGAGATCACGAAGGCAGAATACGAAGCGCTGGCCAATTTTCGCTATGCCATTCGCCGTTTTCTGCGCTTTAGCGAGCGTGCTGCGCGGCAGGCGGGGGTGACGCCCCAGCAGCATCAGCTTCTGCTGGCCATCAAGGGCTTTCCCGATCGTGACTATGCTTCAGTTTCTGAGCTGACCGAGCGGCTGCAACTGGAGCAGCAGAGCGCGGCAGGGCTTATTGCGCGCACAGAGGCATTGGGACTGGTGCGGCGAGAGCAGGGGACCGTCGATCGCCGCCAGGTATTTGTTCATCTGACGCCGGCAGGTGAAGATCTCTTGCGCCGGTTGACTGTGCTGCATCGCCAGGAGTTGCGCAATCTGCGTATACCACTGCCCCGTGAGGAGCCCGAACAGGCGTAAAGGTTATTTCGGGCGCGGTGGGGGATATTCGCGATAAAATCGTTTGCCCAGGAACCAGCCGATTGCGCCAAAGAGGGCAGCCGCAACGAGGGAGGCGCAAATGGGATAATAGCCCATCTGGCCAATAATGAAAGCAGCGGCCAGGGAACTGACCTGATGGCTGAAAAAGTAGACGCTGGCGGCACCGACAAAGAGGCCGACCAGGCATCCCAGCAGGCAGCCCAGCGGGCCGCCGCTTGTTTGTGGCCAGGGAATATCGTCTTCTTCTTGTGGGCTCTGATAGGAGTCTCTTTTTGCTGTCCGGTCTGTATCCTCTTGCACGGTACATGCCTCTCTGGCTAAAGGGTACCGAACTGCCGATCGCCAGCGTCGCCCAGACCTGGGCGGATGAAGCCACGGTCGTCCAGGGCCTCATCAATAGCTGCCATGAAGATGGGCACATCCGGATGAGCCTGACGCAGGCGCTGCACGCCATAGGGCGCAGCGAGGATACAGACATAGCGCAGCTTAGGCACGCCCAGACGGACCAGGATATTGAGGGCGTCAACGGCTGAGCCGCCGGTAGCGAGCATGGGGTCCACGGCAAAACAAACCTGGAGACCTCTGCTCTGGGAGAGGCGGTTATAATATTCGATCGGCTGAAGCGTGCGTTCATCGCGGCGCAGGCCCAGATGCCAGATCTGGACTTCGGGGATGACCTCGCGGAAGCCTTCGGCCAGCCCCAGGCCGGCGCGCAGGACGGGGACGACGCCAATGCCACCGGCCAGCCGATAGCCGCGCGTGGGGTCGAGCGGCGTTTCGATATCGACGGGTTCCAGAGTCAGATCGGCGGTGGCTTCATAGGCGAGCAGGGCGCCGAGCTCTTTGACCAGGCGGTAGAATTCTGGTGCGCTGGTACGGCGATCGCGTAGTGCCGTTAGCTTATGTTGCACGACGGGATGGTGCGAGATATGAAGACCAGGAAGGGTTAAGACGTCTGCGCGCGTCGGCTGAGGTATCCCACGCATGGGCAGATACTCATGGCTGGTAGCGACTTCATCCATTTATCCTACTCCTATAGATATAGATCAACCGGGCAGCAAAGCCCGGTTGAATAATATTGTGCTATTAAAGTATAGTACGATAAAAATGAGCGGGATTGATGCCTGCCGCGCGGGCAAAGCGATTTCTGCTCAGTCAGGCTACTCCAGTTCGTCTAGCTGGCGCTCGGCCTCTTCAAGAGAGATGGCGCCAGCGCGTAGCTGCTCCAGAATAGCACGACGCCGGGCATCCACCTCCGTATCAGCAGGTGAATCAGCGGGGCGGTTCGGGCGCTCGGCTGTTCTGGTCGGTTCTTCATCGTGCTCCAGAGGCACACGCTGCGCGCGGCTGGCATGGGGTGCAGTGCTGGGCTCCTGGGGGCGTGGTCTGTCGCGCGAGCGGCCCATGTCATCGAGGACCCGTTCGATGTCGTCAAATGCGCGCTCAATTGCCTGACGGACGTCGCGGCTGACCCGTTCCCAGTCGGCCTCACGGGCACGTTTGGCGGCGCGCTCGGCATATTCGGCGGCGCGTTCCGCAGCCTTGCGCGCTGCTTTTGCAGCGCGGTCGCGTATCTCACTGGCCATTCGCTCCATCTCCTCCCGGTCGCGGCCAAAGCCAAAGCCAAAACCGAAGCCGCGCGGCGGTATCTCTGAACCAAACCATGCGCCCGTCTTATGCCATCTTCCATGAGCTCCCGGTCTCCAGGATCCTGAAAAGGCCCATCCAGAGGCTCCGGCACTGGCATGCTCGCGCGCGCCAGCAAACTCACCCTGGTCCGTCTCGGTATCGCCAATGGTTCCTTCCTGACTGGCGTCGGCGGCGCCGATGAAGATATCGCCGCCCATGCTGCGCAGCGTGACGGCGGCATCGCCACGTCCAACGACACCAACCAGGTTGCGCCGTCGTCCGCGTTCGACCGCTAGGGGCAGCCGGGTCTGGATTTCGCCTGTGGCCGTCTGGGCTACGAAGCGGGCATGCACCTCGCCTTCGACCAGCAGACTGATATCACCTGCCGCCTGGACCTGATACTCAGCAGGGCCGATCAACGGGGTATCCAGGGCCACATCGCCGGCGACCTGAGGGAGGCGCAAGCCGCCACGCAGGTCCATTCCATTGAACGAGCCACCGACCAGATTAATTGTTACAGGGCCATCGACGTGGCGCACATGGACGTCGCCGCCGACATGGCCAATATCGCAGCCGCCGGCTACTTCTTCTGCGATCAATCTGCCGCCAATATTCAGCAGATGCAAGGCTGCGAGGCGCTGCACGCGGACATCGCCGCCAATATTGTCAGCCTTACAGCCATCAGATACATCTTCGACGATCAGATCGCCACCGATACTCGCCGCATCTAATTGCGATAAGCGCCGTGCCCGGACATCGCCCCCCACGCCGCCATCAATTCTTACTGCCGTTGCCTGGTCAATCTCGACATCACCGCCGATGGTGCGTATCTGCAATCGGCCTGATAACGTGTGGGCGCGCAGGTGGCCTTCGATATCAGCCAATGAGACCTCGCCACACTCGGTGATGCGAGCATCGCGATGCACGCGCTCCCCTGTTACTGTGCTGCTTATTCGGCGCAACTCCAGATCGCCACGCACCGCAGCTACAGTGAGGGCGCCATCCAGTTCACGGACTGTGAGGTTGCCATCAACGCGACGGATCTGCACCGCGAGATCGCGTGGCAGGAACAGGCGCGCGTCATCCGGCAGTTCAGCAAAAGATAAGGTACCCTCCCTTACGGCAGTAGCCAGCTCTATCGCTGCGTCGATGCCATCGAGCAGGAGCTGCGCCTCATGTGTACCAGTAATCTCCAGATCGGCCATAGCGTGGTCAATTTCCACACGGGCGATATCGCCGCGCGCATAGACTCGTTCGCTCATAATTTGTTGCTCCTTTCGAGCCGTATGCTGGGCTCGATACGTTTTCACGATACAGATGAGCGTATTGGCAGCGCTGCGGGCATTCTACCGGCGCTTGCCGAGCGGGGCCACCGCAGCGCTGGATGACTAACCCAGACGCTTGAGGAGTTCCTGCGCTTCGTCGGTAGTGATCTTGCCCTGTGCCAGGTCAGCCAGAACCTCACGGCGCGAGCGGCGGGCATCAGCGCGCGGCTGTTCCTCTTCAGGATTAAATCCCATGGCTGCGATCACCGCGTTCAGGCGGGCTTTAACGGTTGGATAGGAAATGCCGAGCATATCCTCGACATTCTTGATGATGCCGCGGCAGCGCACAAACGCCTCAACAAACTCTAGCTGGTCGCGGGTCAGGCGTTCCAGGCGTGTCTGTGCCAGGCTGGCTGCGCTGGTGAGAGTAAAGGTACCTTCCAGCGTGCTATGGCAGGATGGACATTGGAGACGAGTCACAGCCATGTGATCCCCGCAAATCGGGCAGAGGCCACTGAACTCTGGCATCATGTATTGTTCCTCCTCAATTGAGCCGGTGCTCTTTGGCGCCGATCGCCAACATCTTTTATTTTTATAGCATAAAATATTGATAAAATCAATATCTCAATTGCATTTATTCACACAGGGAGATCAGTCGCGTCGCTGTCCTGAGAAGAAGGGGATTTGCCCTATGAGGGGCACGATGCGGTACAGGAGAGGAAAAGGCGGAATAAAAAGAGCCACCAGGTGGTGGCTGAAAAAGCAGAGGCTGTGCAGGCAGAGGGGCCGGCAACGTCCTATTTTCCCACAGGGTCCCCCCTGCAGTATCGTCGGGGCTGGAGGGCTTAACGACCGTGTTCGGGATGGGAACGGGTGTGTCCCCTCCGCTAGAGTCACCGGCCCCTCTGCATGTACAGCCTCTGCTTCTCTTCTCAGAGAAACGCCCGATGATGAGCACCCTGGAAGGGTGAATTGCTCGCGGGCAGAACGCCATGAGCAGTGGAGACGAGGGGATTCGAACCCCTGACCTCCTGCGTGCAAAGCAGGCGCTCTCCCAACTGAGCTACGCCCCCAGACACAACGCCCCTTCTTGCTATCGACCCGTACAGGGCAAATGCTTGTTGGGAGCAGTGGGCCTTCCTGGACTCGAACCAGGGACCTCAGTCTTATCAGGACTGCGCTCTAACCACCTGAGCTAAAGGCCCAGTTGTCGCGCGAGGCAGCTCCTGCGACAACTGGAGAGTGATAAGAGGGCATGGTGTGTAGCCTGACAGTTCTGATCGACTGCGAAACCGGGATCCAGGGGCATACGGGCTTCAAGCCTGTATGCCCGTGGTTCCAGATCTCCCTAGAAAGGAGGTGATCCAGCCGCACCTTCCGGTACGGCTACCTTGTTACGACTTCACCCCAATCACCGGCTCCACCTTCGACGCCTGCCTCGGGGTCGCCCCCGTTAGCCCGGCGGCTTCAGGTGTCTCCAGCTTTCGTGGTGTGACGGGCGGTGTGTACAAGGCCCGGGAACGTATTCACCGCGGTGTGCTGACCCGCGGTTACTAGCAACTCCGACTTCATGCAGGCGGGTTGCAGCCTGCAATCCGAACTGAGACCGGCTTTCAGGGATTGGCTTCACCTCGCGGTGTCGCAACCCGCTGTACCGGCCATTGTAGCGTGTGTGTCGCCCTGGACATCAGGGCCGTGCTGACTTGACGTCATCCCCACCTTCCTCCGCGTTGCGCGCGGCAGTCCCGCTGGACACCAGTAACCAACGGCGAGGGTTGCGCTCGTTAGGGGACTTAACCCAACACCTCACGGCACGAGCTGACGACAGCCATGCAGCACCTGTGCCGCCGCCCCTTGCGGGGAACGCCGATCTCTCGGCGGTGCAGCGGCATGTCAAGCCCAGGTAAGGTTCTGCGCGTTGCATCGAATTAAACCACACGCTCCGCTGCTTGTGCGGGCCCCCGTCAATTCCTTTGAGTTTTAGCCTTGCGGCCGTACTCCCCAGGCGGACCACTTAAAACGTTAGCTCCGGCACGGCAGAGGTCGATCCCCCACCGCACCTAGTGGTCATCGTTTACGGCTAGGACTACCAGGGTATCTAATCCTGTTTGCTCCCCTAGCTTTCGCACCTGAGCGTCAGGAACGCGCCAGGACCCTGCCTTCGCCATCGGTGTTCCTCCCGATCTCAACGCATTTCACCGCTCCACCGGGAATTCCAGGTCCCTCTCGCGCCCTCGAGTCCACCAGTTTTCAAGGCACTCCACCAGTTAAGCCGGTGGCTGTCACCCTGAACTTGGTAGACCGCCTGCGTGCGCTTTACGCCCAGTAACTCCGGATAACGCTCGCCCCCTACGTATTACCGCGGCTGCTGGCACGTAGTTAGCCGGGGCTTCTTCCTCAGGTACCGTCCGTGCTCTTCCCTGAGAAAAGGGGTTTACAACCCGAAGGCCTTCTTCCCCCACGCGGCGTTGCTCCGTCAGGCTTGCGCCCATTGCGGAAAATTCCTCACTGCTGCCTCCCGTAGGAGTCTGGGCCGTTCTCAATCCCAGTGTGGCTGATCATCCTCTCAGACCAGCTACCGATCGTTGCCTTGGTGGGCCGTTACCCCGCCAACGAGCTAATCGGCCGCGGACCCCTCCACCGGCGCTCTATTGAGCTTTCCCCGGCGGCGTTGCCGCCGCCGGACGTATGCGGGATTGTCGGGAGTTTCCCCCCGGTATCCCCCACCGGTGGGCAGGTTATCCACGTGTTACTCACCCGTCCGCCACTCCCGGACCGTAGTCCGGGCGTTCGACTTGCATGTGTTAGGCACGCCGCCAGCGTTCATCCTGAGCCAGGATCAAACTCGCCATCCACTATGTTCAGACCACAGCCTCAACGGCTGTGCATCTGTAAAATGTCAAGTGATCCAGATGCTTTGCAGGAGACCGCTTGCACAGTCGCTCTGCTATTTTCCACTCTTCAGTTGTCAAGGTGCATCACGCGCATCTGCTGCGCAGGTCACCGCAGGAGATAGGTAATACATCCTTGCCTCTTCAGGAGGGCGCAGAAAGCTTTAATTCTGCTCTCTGGCCCGGAAGAATACTTTACGAGAGGCTTACAACAAGGAGCTTAACCTATCGCCAGTGGCATAAAATATTATGCCACAAACCTTCCACCTTGTCAAATCCTTTTAGATATTGAGTGGAAGGATCGTTGCCTTCGGGCAACTTTCCATCTCCATCGGCGACAGAGGTAATTATGTCACAAACCTTTGCTGTTGTCAAAATGATCCTGAAATAATAGCAGCAGAGTACTTGATAACGCTATGAGATACGTTTGTATGCTGCCTCCGATAGTGCCAGGGATAGACAGATGGAGACCCCTGTCAAAAGCCTGCCTCTCCCTCCTGGCTCGCTAGAGATGAGGTTGATGTGCAATGACAAACGATCATGATACAACAATAAAGCAACGCCTGGCAGCTATCGACATCGGCAGCAATACGATTCACCTCGTTGTTGCCGATACCGATGGCCAGACCCTTGTCCCGATTGCTGACGAACTGGACATCACGCGCATTGGTGAAGGCATGGGACAAACAGGTAATATCGCTGTGGCAAAGTTCCATGATGCCGCCCGCGTGGTTGCCGACTATATTGCACGTGCCAGACATCTTGGGGCAACTCAGATCGTGCTCATCGCCACTGAGGCGGTGCGCATTGCCGGGAACGCGGCAGCATTTATTGCCCATCTTGAGGCAGTGACCGGTCAGCCGCTTGTGGTGCTCAGTGGTGAGGAGGAGGCGGCTCTCACCTTTTGGGGTGCGACGCTTGGCCGCGAACTCCATCGCCCGCTGGCGGTAGCTGATCTGGGCGGGGGTAGTCTCGAAGTGATTTTCAACGCCGGCGAACACATCATCTGGCGCCGGTCGCTCCCACTGGGCTCCGGCAGCCTCCGCGACCGTTTTCTCCCCACCGATCCCCCCACTGCGGCCCATCTTCAGCACTTAGATGCTTACCTGCACGATACGTTTGCTGCCTTGCCCCGACCAGATGAGCCGCGTGCGGTGATCGCCGTTGGTGGCACAGCCACCACCCTCCAGGATATCGCCAGCCGCCTGCTCAAAAGGACCCATGATGCGATCCTTACCATGGACCTGCTGGATCAAGCAGCACACCTCCTCGCCGGGCGGTCTTCAACTGCCGTTGAGCGTGAGCTGGGTATTGTGTGGGCGCGGGCGCTTCTGCTGCCTGCCGGCATCGCGGTTCTGCGCGCCCTGCTGGCATGGCTGGGAGCCAGCCAACTTGAAGTCAGCACCCATGGCGTGCGTGAGGGCGCCATTCTGGCCCTTGCGCGCTACGGTCGCGACTGGCTGCGTGCTGCTGCGGCTGCCGATAAGACAAAATAGGCGATGCCGGCAGATGCATCCTTAATCTGCCGGATGCTCTGCTGCCGAAGCCGGCATGCTGATGTTCAACCAGAGCGATTCGCCGGGCATCACCTGCTGGATGTCCCGCGCGTCAGTGAAGATCCATTGGAAGAGCGCATCATCCGCGCTATGAATGCCCGTGCAGATGAACAGCAAATCCTGGCGCGTGAAGCGATAGAGCGCATTTTGTTCGTTACCTGCATAGGCGGCAATGCTCCCATCTGCTGTCAGAACGAGCAGGTTCGCATCGCCTTGCAATTGCCGATGGACGGTAGCCAGCGCCTCATCGACGGGCAGATCCGCCAGCAGCTCCTCAAAGAGGCGGAAGCCAACCTCGCTATCGGCACGTCCGGCCAGCAATCCTGCTTGCTGATAGCGGTCGCGAAACGCTGCATCGTGCTGAAATTCCCCATTATGGGCGAAGAAACAGTGGTGGGCTGCGCTGCTGAATGGCTGCGTGTCGGCCAGGCCGGTGGTCAAAAGTCGGCTTGGGCGACGCAGGTGAATAAGAACAGCATCAGCCGTGATCGAGCTTAATACGGCGCCAGCTTCGCCATCTTCACGGAGGGCAACAGGCCGCTTGTAGATCCCGCATTCTCCCCGCGGCGTATGCCAGGCGATTCCCCAGCCAAAGCCGGCAATCCCATAACGCTCGATCTGCGCGGCCAGTTGGAGCATCTCCCCCAGTTTGAATGTGCAGCCGGCGGAGATACCACGCGCTGCTAATATCTCACACATATCTGTGAACGCTATCTCATTTTGCAGATGATATGATTCAATGATGAGACCTGGCTCCCAGATATATTGTACCTCGTGCCAGTGCCGCCTTGCACCGGTTGCAGACACAGCAGTATAGTCAGTAGCCTGTTGCCCCCTTCTTGACATGCTGTCCTGGCTGGGATACAATATCCCCGGTCATGCTAGACGGGGTGCTCGAGCTACCCTGTACCCGAAATGCTCGATATGCGGGGTCGAATTCCCATCCCCGGCTCACCAGATGCCAGTCGTGGCCTGGCCGAGCGGGCGTTGAGGACCGGGTCCTGCGCGGCAGATGCCTGCGAACCCCGTCAGGTCCGGAAGGAAGCAGCGGTAAGTAGACCTCTCTGGGTGACGCAGGGTAGCCTGGCCTGAGCCCAATTGGCCGGTGCTTGGCTGGCATGCTGCGTGCCAAAGATGGGTGCATGACCACTTTTCTTTCTGCGGGCCGTAGTGCCTGACATCGCGCTGAGTTACACCGCCGCTGATACGTGAACAGAGTGGCGAAGGAGTCTCATGGCCTCGCAGTCCCTCTATCGCAAATGGCGCTCCCAAACATTCGCCGACCTCATCGGTCAGGATGCCGTCGTTCGTACGTTGCAGAATGCGCTCCACTCTGGCCGGCTGGCTCATGCCTATCTCTTCTGTGGCCCTCGTGGCACAGGCAAAACCAGCACAGCACGGCTGCTTGCCAAAACGGTTAACTGTGAGCACCCTCAAAATGGCGAACCCTGCAATGCCTGCCTGCCCTGTCAGGAGATCAGTAACGGCATCTCCATGGATGTTATCGAGATTGATGCTGCCTCCAATCGCGGCATCGACGATATCCGCGATTTGCGCGAGAAAGTTGCCGTGCGGCCAGGCATCGGGCGCTATAAACTCTATATTATTGACGAAGTCCACATGCTGACTACGGAAGCCTTCAACGCGCTCCTCAAGACGCTTGAAGAGCCTCCACCCCACGTCATCTTTGTCCTGGCAACCACTGAGGTCCATAAGGTGCCGGCCACGGTGGTATCCCGCTGCCAGCGTTTTGATTTCAAGCGTATCCCCCTGCGCCAGATCGTCCAGCGCCTCCACTATATCGCCGAGCAGGAGCAGCTCCATCTTGACCTGCATGCCGCCGAACTGATCGCGCGGGCCGCTTCTGGTAGCCTCCGCGATGCGCTCAGCCTGCTGGATCAGGCGATCGCCTATTGTGGCACGGATATTACGCTGGAACAGGTGCAGCGGATGCTTGGCGTGGCTGACCCGCGAGCGGTGTATCACCTGGTGTCCCATATCGCTGACCTGGATGCTGCCAGCGGGTTGCGCCGCATCAATGACCTGGCGGAATCAGGCACAGACCTGCGCCAGTTGAATGGGCAACTGGCCGAGTACTGGCGGGCGATGATGCTGGCAAAGACCGGCGTGGACATTGCCGCTATGCTTGACATCACGGTGGAAGAGCGCGAGGAGATCATCACAGCTGCGGCATCCTTCTCACTCGATGAGTTGATCGCCGGGGCGCGTACCTTTGCGTTAAACGACTTGATCGGGCGCAGTGGCAGTGTGCCACAGCTTGCGATTGAGCTCGCCTTTCTCGAGTGCCTGGAGCGCCACCGTGCTGCGCCAATGGGCAGCGTGCGGCAGGAAGGTGAGCGATCAACACAACTGGTTGGCCTGGTGTCAGGCCAATCTGCACCGCCACAACACCAGGTGGCAGCGCCGGAGCTGCGTGCCGCAGTGGCGAATGGACAGAGCAGCACTGACGTTCGTCATGAGCCACTCGCCGCTGCGGAGGCAAGTCCCGGGGCGCACCGTTCAGAACAGCAGATGATGGCTGTCCGCGATGCCACGCCAACCAGGTTGCATCCTGATATCCCATCGCCTTCAGCGAACACTGCGCCCTCCTCTCATCCGACCACTGCTGAGATAGCTGGCGCTGCTCTGGAGCTGATCAAACAGCGTTGGCTGCTCATTGTGAATGCCTGTAAGCAAAAGAGCTATAAAGTCGCTGCACTGCTCCGCGCTGCTCATCCTGTGGAAGTTACCAGCAGCACATCCGGCAATGAGTTGGTGCTGGCGGTCGATCACGAGTTCCACCTGGAGAAGCTGCACGAATCTGCCAATCGCGCGGCTGTCGAATGGGCAGTCTCCCAGATTTTGGAACGGCCATGGCGTGTGCGCTTCCGACTCACCAATGCTCCAGAGCGGAACCCCTGGCCGGATACGCCAGCAGATAGCGCGATCATGCCGCTGACCGGGGACGAGCGCAAGCCATCGCCAACCGCTCCTTCCCAGCCACCACCCGGTGCGATCACGGGCCGGCATCATCTCGTAGCAACCGCTGCTCCCCTGGCAGAAGAGCCAGCAAGAGGTGATGGCTGGCAGCATGGGCCAGAGTCAGGTGGCCAGATCGAAGCTGAGGCACGCGACGATCGCGTGGTCGCGCAGATTATGCGCGACTACCCTGCGCATCTGCGCGATGTGCGCCCTCGATCGTAGCGCTACCATTTCCAATGTCACTGTAAAGCAGCAGCGGATAGAAGTTGTATAATGACTCAGGCGCGAAATTCGTACTCTGGCAAACAGGCTTGAGCCAGATTGAGTATCCTGGAAAGGAGCAGCAGGCATGGCGTTCAATATGAAGGCCCTCCAGAAGATGCAAGAAAAGATGTTAAAGATGCAGGAGGACCTCGCAAACTCAACTTTCGAGGGCACCGCCGGTGGCGGCGGCGTGACGGTCACCATGACCGGACGGTTCGAGCTAACCGGTGTCAAGCTCTCTCCTGAGGTCGTAGATCCGGAAGATGTCGAAATGCTCGAAGATTTAATCGTTGCGGCGGCTCAAGACGCCTTCAATAAGGTGGTAGCAAAGCAACAGGAGCTCATCGCATCGGCTACCGGCGGCTTGCAGTTGCCGTTTTAAGGGGCGGTCTACCGAACTATGCAAACGACGGCAGCGCCAGTTGCAGCGCTCATTGAAGAGTTCGCAAAGCTGCCGGGCATCGGCCCGAAGACAGCTCAGCGTTTAACCTTCTTTTTGCTGCGTAGCCCTACTGACCAGGCTCGCCGTCTGGCCGAGGCAATTACGCGGGTAAAAGAGAGCATTATCTATTGCTCGACGTGCTTCAATATCACCGAGCAGGACCCCTGTCCTATCTGTACCAGCGCTGAGCGAGATCGGCAGGTCATCTGTGTGGTCGAAGAACCACTGGATGTGCTGGCTCTGGAGAAGACCGGCGCGTTCCACGGCCTGTATCATGTCTTGCATGGCGCCTTATCCCCGGTTGAGGGCATTACGCCCAAAGATCTGCGCATCGCCGAGCTTTTGCAACGCCTCGAAGGCAATCATGGTGTACGCGAGGTCATTCTTGCCACCAATCCCAATTATGAAGGAGACTATACCGCAGCATACATCGCCCCACTCCTCGCTGACCGCGGTGTGCGCGTGACGCGCCTGGCGCGTGGCCTGCCCATCGGTGGCGATTTAGAGTATGCCGACGAGGGCACCTTAAGCCGTGCCCTGGAGGGACGACGCGAGATCTGATCGCCAGTTGACGAGATAATAAAAAATATGGTACACTTGTTCCAGTTTTTCCGCTTTGGTGGCTTCGTAACGGAATTGGATGATGCCCCGGCGGGGGAGCGCGAGGATTGCAGGAACCAGTCAAGCGAGAAGGAGAACTTACTGTATGGCGGGAGAGCGGGCAACAGGAACCGGAGCCAGCACAGCCACAACCGAGCGCGAGAAGGCACTCGAAATGGCGGTCGCGCAGATTGAACGCCGTTTTGGCAAAGGTTCTATCATGCGCTTGGGCGAGGCTCAGGCCAAGATTTTTATTGAGGCGATTCCTACTGGCTCAGTAGCTCTGGATCTGGCATTGGGCATTGGCGGTGTGCCGCGTGGCCGGATCACTGAGATCTTCGGTCCGGAGTCTTCCGGGAAAACCACCTTATGCCAGCATATCATTGCACAGGCGCAGGCACGCGGCGGCACAGCCGCATATATTGACGCGGAACACGCGTTGGACCCCAGTTATGCCGAGCGCTGCGGCGTGGATATTAATAGCTTGCTTATCTCTCAGCCGGATACGGGTGAGCAGGCGCTCGAGATCGTGGAGATGCTGGTGCGGAGCAACGCCGTCGATGTCATCGTCATTGACTCCGTGGCAGCGCTTGTACCACGTGCCGAGATCGAAGGCGATATGGGGGATGCCCATGTCGGCCTTCAGGCGCGGCTGATGAGCCAGGCGCTTCGCAAGCTTACCGCCGCCATCAATGCTTCCAAGACGGCGGTGATCTTCACGAATCAGTTGCGTGAGAAGGTCGGCGTAATGTTTGGCAATCCGGAGGTCACGCCCGGTGGCCGGGCGCTCAAGTTTTACGCCTCTGTCCGCCTGGATATCCGCAAGGTGGATACCATTAAGCAGGGAACAGAGGCAGTGGGGAGTCGGACGAAAGTGAAGGTGGTCAAAAACAAGGTGGCCCCCCCATTCCGCACAGCCGAATTTGACATCATGTACAATGAAGGCATTTCGCGTGAGGGTGACTTGCTCGACCTCGGCCTGGATATGGGCATCATCAAGAAGAGCGGTGCCTGGTTTACCGCCGGCGATATTCGTCTGGGGCAGGGTCGTGAGAATGCCAAGGAGTTCCTCCGCCAGAACTCTGATGTCGCCCAGGCGATCGAGCAGCAGATTCGCAGTAACATCGGCGCGCTGAAATCCGTCGATACCGGTGAACCTGAAAGTATTCCTCTGGATGAATCGTTATAGAAGCGAGCTCCTGCCCTTATCAACGATCATGAGCAGGAGCTCACTTCTTCCTTGCATATTCTGAAACGTCTCAGTTCCTGACGACCCCGGCTATACCGATGATCAGCGCCGCCACTAGTTCCGGACGTTGCAGGGGAATGTCATGAATGGTGGCGGGAACTATGACAGCCTGCACATGGCGATGCTTTGCCTGGATCGTCGCTATCGCCTCGCGCTTGACCCGGGCAAAATCGCTGGCCGCATCATCCTCAGCGGAAACGAGCAGAGTGGGGCAGTGCAGACGCTCATAATGGGCCAGTGTGGGCTCATCCCACATCGCCGCAACAATGCGCATGTGGTTGGCAAAGGCCAGGCGCGGCGCAACCGTGCCATCTGGTTGCTCCTGCACAATGCGCAGCATGATCCCGGCCAGCTCATCGGTCCACTGTTGCCCCAACGGACCTGCCCGGATCCGGGCAAGGAAATCCCGCACCGGTGTGCCCGCAAACTGCGGAGGCGTCAGCGCACGGATCGCTTCATCGCGTGTCCAACCCCGGCTCGATAGCTGCGTGAATCCCCCATCGATCAAGACCAGCGCCGCAGCAATCTCCGGGTAAGTTATGGCCAGCCGTAATGCAACGGCCCCACCCCACGAGTGCCCAACAATGACAGCACGATCGAGATGCAATCCTGCCAGCACAGCATGGTCATCTTCCACAATCGTGGCGAAGTCATAACCCTCATCGGGCTTATCGCTCTCGCCATGCCCACGCTGATCGAGCGCCAATACGCGCAACCCTGCCCCTACCACAAGCGGTGCCACCAGATCCCAGATTGCCACTGCCGATGCCAGTCCATGGAGCAATACCACGGCCGGCCGTACTGCATCTCCATCCTGTACCAGGCGCCATGTACGCACATGGAAACGCAGTCCACGTGCGGTAATCGTTTGATCGCTGATAATGCTATCAGCGCCAGGATGGCGAACCATACCTTCTCCTTTCGCACTGCTGCCAAATGCTGGAATACTCCCCATTTTACCCTCCTCGAATGTCTAGGCCTACATCCGCCATCTGGCGGATGTGCCGGGATGACCATGGGCGTATGCTTATATTGTTGCACACCGGTGAAGCACTCATTCCTGGGAGCGCGGGCATCTCGCCCACACGCTTTCAGATCACCCGCGAAGAGGGGAAATGCATCGACCGCTCCAGGCATGCAGCATCGGTAAGAAGCTTATCAGCATTTGAGTGGTAGAGAAGAGCTAAGAGGAGTATGCGATAATGGCAGAGACCAGCGAAGCGCCATCAACATTGAGCGTGTTTTCTGATCAACTGGCAAACGCGGTCGAGCGCGCTGCGCGCTCGATTGTCACAGTGGCTGCGCGCCCGCGCCAGCCGGCCAGTGGTATCATCTGGAATGCCGGCCAGGAAACGATCGTGCTGACCGCTGATCACGTTGTTGAGCGTGAGGAGAATATTACCGTGATACTGCCGGATAAGCGCGAGATCAAAGCGCAGCTCATCGGTCGAGATCCCAGCACCGACCTTGCGGCACTGCGGCTGCCCACCCTTGATCTGGGCACAGAAAGTGTCCCCGCAGAGACCGCTGAGGGACTGCGTGTGGGCCATCTCGTACTGGCTGTCGGCCGGCCATCATCCGACGGCCCGCGTGTCTCGTTTGGTGTGGTGAGTGCGCTCGATGGACCCCGGCGTTCCTGGCATGGTGGCGAGATTGAGGGCATCATCTATGCCGATGTAACGCTTTATCCCGGCTTCTCAGGCGGACCACTGGTGGACCTCGCCGGTCGGGTTGTGGGCATGAATAGCTCGCAGCTCACTCGCCAGAGCAGCGCGGTGCCGGTCGCAACCCTGCGCCGGGTTGCCCACACCTTACTGACGCATGGACGCATGCGACGCGGCTATCTTGGCATCGGAGCACAGCAGGTGCCATTGCCTGCTGCCCTCGCCCAGAAAGCCGGCCTGACCCAGGAAACCGCGCTGCTCATCGTGACCGTGGAGCCGAACAGCCCCGCAGAGCAGGCCGGTCTGCTCATGGGCGACCTGCTCGTGACCCTCGGTGGACGACCGATCACCGATGTGGCTGCGCTCCATGCGCAGCTGGGCAGCGACCGTCTGGGCCAGACCCTTACGGCAAAGGTTATTCGCGGCGGCGTGCCACACGAATTGAACGTAACCATTGCTGAGCGACGTCCATGAAATGGAGCTTGATAGATGTCGAATGAAAACCTCTCCACTGGCCTCTCCAATGACCTTGCCAGGCTAGCGGAACGGCTGCGCACAAGCGTCGTGCGGGTGCAGCTAGGGCGCTGGGGCGTCGGATCGGGCGTGATCTGGCGGGTCGCCCAAACCGGCGCTGCCGACACGGCAGAGGCGATCGTTATCACCAATGCCCATGTAGCTGGCGCGGCCCGCACGCGAGTGCTCACGCTGCGGCTCGCCGATGCCCGCGAGATTCAGGCAACCCTCATTGCCTTTGATCCCCCACGCGACCTCGCTGCGCTTCGTCTGCAGGCTTCCGGGCTCCGCGCAGCAGAGATCGGTGATTCCGCTGCGCTGCGTGTGGGCAACCTGGTCGTGGCCATGGGTAATCCACTTGGACGCGAGGGTGCAATGGCCATTGGCGTCGTGGCCGCACGGGCTCCGACCGATCCCAACCTGCCGGTGGAACCTGAAGGTGCCGATCAGAGAGAAACGCATGCCCGTACGCTTCCTTTTCTTGATCCGCGCGGCAGCCCGAATCGCTGGCCTTCTCATCGGCTGGATGTGATCCAGGCGGATATTCGCCTCTACCCTGGCAACTCCGGCGGGCCGCTGGCCGATGCACGCGGTAGGGTCATTGGTATCAATACCATGATCGGGGGTGGGCTGGCCTTTGCGATCCCCAGCCGGACGGTGCAACAATTCCTGGCTGAGATTGAGCCCCTGGCTGGGCGCCTCTATCTGGGCGTTCGCCTGCTGACAGTGCCACTCGCGCCAGCGCTACGGCAGCGCCTGGCAATTGCTCAAGCGACAGCGGCATTGGTTGTAGCTGTAGAGACCGGGAGCCCGGCGGCGGCTGCCGGCATCCAGGTGGGCGATACACTACTGGCAGTGGATAGCCAGCCTGTTCACCATGCCTGGCAGCTTCCACAGATACTGAATAGCAGTAATGCCGGGGACGGTAAGCCACGCAGGCTCTCGCTCCTCCGTGGTAATGAGCGTCTTGAACTGCTCCTTGTGCCTGCGGTACGTGCGGCTGCATAAGAGCTGCACTAAGAAGAGAAATGGTCAGCCTGGGACCATAGGGTGAGGTAGAGGTAAAACAGCGATGCATATCTACATCGTCTCAGCCTACCCGGCGGTGCGCGCCGGGCTCGCGGCACTGATGCGCGAGCAGCCCGGCTGGCTTGTCGTCGGCGAAAGCACACCCGATGCTCTCGCTCGCTCGGCAGACCAGGAAAGCCCCGACATCGACGTCAACCGGACAGTGGATATCCTGCTGGCCGATCTTGATGGCATAACTGAACTGAACACCATCGCGCTCTGGCTGGCCACATTGCACCCACGTGCCGGCATGGTAGGTATGAGCGCAGGTATCAACGCACCCCAGCATGCCGGCGCTCGTGGGCGCGCTACCCCGGAGGGACAACCCCTGCTTGCGGCAATCGCTCGGCTGGCCGAAGACTACGGAATAGCGTTTGGTTTGCTCCTGCGCGATGCCGCCACCGCAGAGATCGTCGCGGCTATCAATGCCGTTGCTGGCGGGCTTATTGTGTTGGATCGCCGCCTTGCCAGCAATTTGCTGGCAGCACCGGAGCGTACCCTGGCGCCGGCCACTGAGCTCCTGGATAGAGACGAAGCCCTCACGGCACGCGAGTTTGAGGTCCTGCAACTCATGGCGCAGGGCCTCCCCAACAAAACTATCGCCGCGCGCCTGCATATCAGTGAGCATACCGCAAAGTACCACGTCTCCACCATCATGATGAAGCTCGGTGCTGCCAGTCGGACCGAGGCCGTCACCATCGCCGCGCGCCGGGGCCTGCTCATCCTCTAGGAGAGGCTGTACGTCTCTCGCCGATTTCTGCGTTTTGCCTGCACCGCTGAAGGGCAATGTCCCGAATCCTCCTTTTCCCCCTGCCGCTTATGGGCGCCGACGGGAGGCCGGCGTCATTGCCGGTTCTCCACCCATGACTTGACGTGCCCATATTGCCCGAAGCTCTGTGATAGCCTGGCGCTTGTTTGACAGCGTCTGGAAGGGTGAGCTACAATAAAGTGTAAGGGTCTATCTGCCTTGGCTCAGCGCTAGGGAATGGACGTTTGTGCTATAATAATGGGCACGACTGGCGAGGGAGCATATCCACTATGGGAGTGAAAAACGACGAGCATACGAGACAGGCAGGTTGATTCGTGAGAATTCTCGCCGCATTCTCTTCCTCGCGCTGCCATCAGAGCAGCGCCTCCCGCACTGGTTGTCAATTGCGACGTGAGAAAGGCCCAGGTCTGCTCTGAGCCGCTCCGCTATCGCGCTCCCCTGGCTGTGCAGGTAGATTACTGTATGGTGGTTCAGCATCGGGTTTTCATAGCCCACCGAGGTGTTCGGAGTAAGCATGCTCTCCCGACACCTGAAACAGACAAGTGATAGAGCCGCCAGAAAATGGCGGCTGCTGAGAGGCGAGTTCAACCATGAGTATCAATGTACAAACCAAGTCCTCTGCCTCCGGTGTCCAGGATCGGACGATGATAGTGAATGATTTCTCTATCGTCGCCGCCACCGTGAACGGTTCCGGCAGCCAGACGGCCAATACCGTCTTGCTGCGCGCGCTGTTCAAAATGGGCATTCCGGTAAGCGGGAAAAATCTCTTTCCATCTAACATTGCCGGCTTACCAACTTGGTTTAGCATCCGGCTCAGCAAAGATGGCTTTGTATCGCGTCGCGACAAAGCTGAGATTCTGGTCGCGATGAACCCGCAAACGGCCGCAGAAGACATTGCCAATCTCGTACCAGGTGGTGTCTGTATTTACCCCTCTGAATGGAAACTCAAGGAAAGCCGCGAGGATGTCATCTACTATCCCATTCCCGCTCAGCAGATGGCCAGAGAGTCTGGCGCCAGCACCGAGCTGCGCCCCTATGTTGCCAATATGGCCTATGTCGGTGCACTGGCCGAGTTGCTGGGCATCGAAATGAGTGAGATTGAGGCAGCTATCTCGGCCCACTTTAAAGGCAAAATCAAACCTATCGAACTCAATTTTGGCGTGGTCCTGAAAGCCGCACAATACACCCGCGAGCACCTCCCCAAGCGCGACCCGTATCGCGTGGAGCGTGCCAATCTGAACGAAGGGAAAATCCTCGTCAATGGCAATTCCGCTGCTGCCCTTGGCGCTATTTTCGGCGGCTTCACAGTTGCCGCCTGGTATCCTATCACCCCCTCAACCAGCCTGATCGATGCCCTGACCGAGTATGCACGTCAGTTGCGGGTAGACCCGCAGACTGGTGAGCATACCTACGCGATCGTGCAGGCAGAAGATGAGATCGCGGCCCTGGGCATAGTGGTCGGCGCTGGCTGGGCAGGTGCACGGGCGATGACCTCAACCTCCGGCCCGGGCATCTCCCTGATGACCGAGTATGCTGGACTGGCCTATTTCGCCGAAGTGCCGGCGGTCGTCTGGGATATCCAGCGCATGGGACCCAGCACCGGCCTGCCCACGCGGGTCTCCCAGGGCGATGTTCTGCTCTGCTACTATTTAGGCCATGGCGACACCCGCCATGTCTGCCTCTTCCCCGGCAATATGAAGGAATGCTTCGAGTTCGGCTGGCGTGCCTTCGATCTGGCAGAGCGACTCCAGACGGTAATCTTCGTGCTCAGCGATCTCGATCTCGGCATGAATCTCTGGATGACTGAGCCTTTCGACTACCCCGATCAGCCTATGGATCGGGGCAAAGTCCTCTCGGCTGAGGATGTTGCCCGCCTGGAAGGCTTCCAGCGCTATGCCGATGTGGATGGTGATGGCATCCCCTATCGCACGTTACCCGGCACCGATCATCCCCTCGCCGCCTATTTCACCCGTGGCAGCGGCCACAATGCCCGGGCGCAGTATACAGAGCGCCCGGACGAGTGGGAGGCCAACCTCCAGCGTCTGGCTCGCAAGTTCGCGACCGCCCGCACACTGGTGCCAAAACCCGTGCTGGATGCAGTCGAGGGCGCCAATATCGGCCTGATTGCCTACGGTTCGACCGATCAGCCGATGCCCGAAGTGCGCCATATGCTGGCCGAGCGCGGCATCAAGACGAGCTACCTGCGGATGCGTGCGTTGCCCACCGAGGAAACCTTCCAGCAGTTTGTGCGTGCCTACCCACGCATCTATGTCATCGAGAATAACTTCGACGGTCAGATGGCCAGGATCCTCCAGACCGAGGCCCCCGACTACGCCGGACGCATCAGGTCTGTCTGTCACTGCGATGGCTTGCCACTGACCGCGACCTGGATCGTCCAGGCTATCCTGGAACAGGAGGGCTAAAAAGCGATGTCGATCACCCAGGAAATCTCAACGGGAGGGCCGCAAGGCGGTCCCAAAGTAAACCGTATTGGCCTCGAACGCCAGGATTATAAAGGCTCTCCTTCCACGCTCTGCAAGGGATGTGGCCATGATTCCATCTCGGCCCGCATCATCTCCGTCGCCTATGAGCTTTCGATTCGCCCGACCCAGGTCATTAAGCTGAGCGGTATCGGCTGCTCCAGCAAAACCCCCGCCTACTTCCTGAACCAGGCCCATGGCTTTAATGGCCTGCATGGACGCATGCCATCCCTGGCAACTGGCGCAACGCTGGCTAATCGCTCACTTATCGCTATCGGCGTCAGCGGCGATGGCGATACTGGCAGTATTGGCATGGGCCAGTTTATCCATATGTGCCGCCGCAACATCCCCATTGTTTACATTATTGAGAACAATGGTGTCTATGGGCTGACAAAAGGCCAGTTCTCGGCGACAGCTGATGAAGGCCAGAAACTCAAGTATGCCGGTGTAAACGAGCTGCCTCCCGTTGATCTCTGCTTGCAGGCTATCGCGGCGGGCGCCGGCTTCGTGGCCCGCTCCTTTGCTGGCGACCCACGGCAGGTCGAGGCCCTCCTCAAAGCGGCATTAAGCCATCGCGGGACAGCGGTGCTGGATATCATCAGCCCGTGTGTTACCTTTAATAACGAAGAGGACTCGACCAAGAGCTACCCCTATGGTAAAGCCCACGAAGAGGTCATCAATGACTTCACGTTTATCCCGGCGCGTGAGGAGATCACGGTGGACTACGCAGAGGGCGAGACGATTGACGTAGAGATGCACGATGGCTCGCTCATTCGGCTCCGCAAGCTCGATAGTCGCCATGATCCCACCGACCGCTTCGCTGCCATGCGTATCCTCGAAGAGGCTCGCGAAAAGCGCGAGTTCATTACGGGCCTGCTTTATGTGAACGAGTCCCGACCTTCCTTCCCAGAGCTTGAGCGTCTACCCACCACTCCACTGGTGCATCTGCCAGCAGAGCGCCTGCGGCCATCACGCGAGGCCCTGGCCAGGATCATCGCCGGCCTCAGCTAGGCATGCTACCATCGTATGCCTTGCAGAGAGCAGCGGCGCTGGAGGATCGCTCCATAGCAGCGATCCTCCAACGCCGCCAAACGTTCTATGCAGACTTGCTGGACAGCGCCGCGCCGATGATCCAGCCGGCAGCCCCCAAAACAAACCCGATGCCCAACCAGATAAGCGCGGCTATCGTTCCATCCAGTCCCGCGACCAGCAGCAACGCCGTCGCCAGCATGAGTCCGCCGCTCAGACCAACGATAAGCCCTATTAAGCAGCCCAGATGCGCCAGATTCCGCCCTTTAAGCTTGCGTAACACCCGGTTTCCTCATACAGCGCACGCCAGCGCGCTGCCATATGACCATGACTCTGTTTGTCATTACTCCCACCTGCACCGGCTTGAGTGCTGCTGTCCAGACTATAGCGCACCCTATCCACAGCGTCAAGCACACTCTACAGCGGATGGCGCAGGTTTTGCAAAACAACTGCTCGAGAAAATCCAATTAGCTGTTCCGTATCAGGTGCGGCAGCTACGACTTTTATCCTATAGACAGCCGAACAATCAGCGAATATACTGAGCTATTGTGCTGAAGATCCCTGTCTGGATGGGCAACGTGTCCATTGCCCCGCGCAACTGACACGTCCGATCAGCAGAGATGGATGTGCAGCGCTCTGCCAGAGACCTGCTGGAGCCAGGCAGTTTCTTGCCTGGCAGGGCATGGATGCGCTGCGAGAGGAGGATAAATGGTCTGGCTCATTCTCAGCGTCCTGTGCTCAGCAATTTTGACGCTCGCGTTCTATCGAGCAATCACCATGGCCCGCGCTCGGATTGCGTTGCTCCCTCGCCCTTGGGATAAGCGGAATGCTTCAGACCCCCCATTGATCTCAGTGATCATCCCTGCCCGCGATGAACAGGAAAATATCGCCCATTGCGTTCGCTCCCTTGCCCGCCAAGACTACCCACACCTGGAGATTATTGTGGTGGACGATAACTCTACCGATGCCACCCCGCGCATCCTCGAACGGCTCTGCCAGGAGATCCCCAACCTGCGCATCATCTCGGGTCGCCATCTTCCGCATGGCTGGACCGGCAAAAACTACGCGCTCTTTCAGGGTGTACGGAGTGCCAGGGGCGACTGGCTCCTCTTCACTGACGCGGATACCCGCCATCACCCCTATACACTCTCAACAGTCCTTGCCTATGCCCTGTCAACCCACCTGGACTTTCTCTCTCTCACCCCGCGTCAGCAGGCTATCGGCTTTTGGGAGCGCGTATTCTGGCCGATGCTCATCGGCTGCTTTGCCGCCGCAACCAATGGCTTCGCCCGCCCCCGACGCGCCCGTGACGCCCGCGCCCATGGCGCCTTCATCCTGACTCGCCGGGTCGCCTACGAAAAAGCCGGTGGCCATCTCCAGGTACGTCATATAGTCCTCGAAGATGACGCTCTTGCCGGCATTGTGTGGGAGGCCGGCTTCGCCACGCGCCTCGTTGCCGGGGAGGACCTGGTCACGGTACGGATGTTCCGCTCTCTCGGCGAAATCTGGCGTGGCTACGGCAAAAACCTCTTCCAGAGTCTCAGTGGCCGCCCCTCAGGGGGACCATGGGTGCTGGCTACCTTCCTGCTCACCCTTTTAGGTGGATGGCTATTGTCATTCGCACTGTTTGCTGCTGCATGCTGGTGGTCTGCTCATGAATTAGCACCAATGAATCACAGTCTCTTCACAATAGCACTCATCCTGGCAGCTATCAATCTCTTCCTGACACTGGTGTACTTTGGCTCGATTAGCTATGGCCTGCGATCCCCCATATGGTATGCGTTCACTGCCCCGCTGGGCGGGCTCCTGCTCCTGGCCATTTTTGCCCGCTCCGTTTACGGCGTCTGGGGACATCGGCCCGTGCCCTGGAAAGGTCGCCTGTACCCACTCCCACGTCAAGAACCCGAAGTCCTTGTCCCCCCTGGTGAGCGAAAGCGCTGATACCCTGGTGCAGACCTGTTCAGGCTGTAGCAGCATCGGGCAGAAAAACCTGCCCATCTACTGACACTCCTGCTCGCTTTGTCGTACAGAACTGCACCACGATCACCAGGAGCCAGCTGAAACGTTTAACTGGCTCCGCAAATGAGACTCACTGCCCCTGACCGGCAAAAGATGGGGTTGAGTCCCACGGGCTTCTTCTATCCCGGCATGGTCCAGTGGCATCATTTGCAAGAGGCCGCCAGGGATGCCCACAAGGATATTCAGCGCCAAGATGGCGAATGAGAGCGCGACCGCCTCGTAGCTGAGTACACCAAGCTGGCCAACAAGAAAAAAGGTGAGCACGCTATCACGCATCCCTATACCAGCAATAGACACCGGCAGGGCCTGTGCGGCACTTACCAGGACCATGACCCAGGCAAAGTTGAGAAACGAAACATGGATGCCTAGCCCCAGAGCCAGCCAGAACGCCGCGCTAATAATGCCTAATTGGTAGAGCACTGAAAGGCCAAGCACCAGTCCCAGACGACCCATCGTCGTCTGATAGGAACAGAGACTATGCCAGAGTGGTGCCAGCCACTCGCCAGAGCCGCGCCTCACCCACCGCATGCGCAAGTGCCAGCTCAATGGGCAAAGGACCCGATCAAGCAAGCGTGATAACCCTGGTATCAGGAAGAGACTGTGGAGAAAAATAACCCCAACAAAGCAGCACGCGATCATCCCTATCCAGATACCCCGATCCGGCAGTCTGGGAGCCAGGATCAGCCCGGGGATGCTCAGAACCAGTGAGGCCATAAAGAGCAATATCTGATCAATCAACACTGATGCCCAGACCTTGCTTGCCTTGCGCGTAGAGCGTCCGAGCAAGAGCGCCTTGACCCCATTCCCACTTTCCTGACCTGGCAGCACAAGATTGTAGAAAGCGGCAATATAAGTCAGGCGGAGGGTATGGAGAAACCCCGTTTTGATACCCTGTGCATGCAACAATTCGCGCCACTTCCAGGTTGCGGCGAGCGCTGCAACAATGGTGCTGGCGATAGCAAGCACTATTGGATAGCCTAGGAGTCCACGCAATGTCAGCAGCACCTGACCCATATTCACACGCGAGAGCACAAGCCAGATGAGCATGCCACTGGCAATGGTGCGAAGCAGGTGCAGTCCCCAACACGTTCCCCTGGACCTACCGGTGCATTTCATCCGTGAATGATTCCCCTTCCAGGCTGTTTTTCTCAGAAACCTGAGAGAGAGGGAGCCAGGCAAACAGGAGAATACCTCCTATGGTCCCTGACCAGGCGCTGGCTGCCTCTGGCAATCCCGCTTTGTGCACTTGTCTCTATCATCGCACTCTATGACGTGCTACCATGCGGATGGATGCTTCGCTGGCCACAAAATCCTATGCCCCTATTCCCCTGGTACTGAAGATGCCTGTGAGAGTGAACGGATGGCTGCCCTGACTTCTTGATGGAGCACGGCCAGTGTCAGACCAGCAATCACCATAACCCAGCCGCTGCCCAATAGACGCAGTGTCAAGAAAGCTGCCACTGCTCCATCGCGTGGAATGCCGAAAGTCAGCAGCACACCTAACCCTGTTGCCTCCACGGCTCCCAGGTGGGGAATAACCGGCAGCACGAGCACCACCAGCACCGAGAACGCATAGGCAGCGATGGCAACGTGTGGCGAAAGCATGCGGAGATGGAGCGCCCTGCCAATAGCATAGAGGGCGATAGCCTGGGCCCCGAGATAAACGGTCGTAATCGGCAGCCCGATCGCAAACGCCCGCCAGGTGAAAAGACGTTGACCACCATCGAGGAAACGCTCTGCCGCTGTGGCCACCCTGTGTAAGGGTGGATACTGTTGGAAGCGATATGCCAGCCTCTTCGCGAGCGGGGTGCGGAAGAGCAATATGCCGGCGATTATGAGAGCCAGCGCGAAGACTATCAGCGATGGGCGCAGCCAGAGCCAGCCCGGAATATCGAGGATGAACAACACGCTGAGGCAGCAGGTAATCTCGGTGACGAGCATCCAGGTCGTCGCCACAGAGGACTGTCCCAGATCTGCTTGAATCGCACCTTTGAGGAGATAGTTCTCAAGATAGATGCCTAACGGCACGTTGATGCTCAGTTCGCCGCCCGCGAAAGCCATAACCAGATCGCGCCATGCAGGCCGGATCCCCACACAGCGTAAGAACAAAGCCCACTGGCATCCTTTCGCGATCAGATAGATCAGCGATAACAAACAGATCAGGGCGGCATTCGCCACAACGGCTTCGCGTATCTCTGCGAAGACTTGCCCGGCATTGGCAAAGGTGAGCAAAAAGGTGATGAGCCCGGCGCTCATCACCAGAGGCACAGTAACACCGGGACGCAGAACCACTGGCAACCGCAGACTCCCCTTGAGTCGGTGATCAATGGCGGCATTGGCAGTATCCTGACTGATAGCCGGCTCATCGCTATAGCCGTTCACCGGAATAGGTTTCCTCTCTTCTCTTGACCGCTGCTGTGTCCCCACTATATCGTAGCTGTTACCGAAAGTCCAGCATCGTGCCTCTTTAGCTCGCCGCTGCTAACCTTGCTAAAAACGCACGCAGCTCCTCTGGCAACGGCACGGTAAACGCCAGCGGCTTGCCACTCAGCGGGTGAGCGAAGCGCAGTTCGGTGGCATGGAGAAACAGGCGCGGTGGCATTGGCTCTTGCTTACGGCCGTACAGCAGATCACCCACGATAGGATGATGAATAGCCGCCAGATGGACGCGGATCTGGTGGGTGCGTCCCGTCAGTGGCTGCACACGCAAAAGGGCGCGATGCTGGTAACGCTGCTGTACCCAGAAGAGCGTGCGCGCCTCTCGTCCGCCACGGGCAACAATAGCCATGCGCTGGCGGTCGCGGGGGTCGCGCCCGATGGGGGCCTCGATTTCGCCCGCATTGACTGCCGGGAGCCCTTCCACCAGAGCCAGATAAAACTTCTCAACCTGCCGCTCGCTGAACTGATGCTGCAAGTGCTCCAATGCCAGGGGGGTTTTGGCGATTACCATCAGGCCCGAGGTATCTTTATCCAGCCGATGCACAATACCTGGTCGCTCCCCTGTCACACTGCCAGCCAGTTCAGGCGCATGCGCCAGAATGACGTTGACCAGCGTGCCGTGGGCATGCCCAGGTGCAGGATGCACAACCAGACCAGCCGGCTTATTGATAACCACCAGTGCCTCATCCTCGTAGAGGATATCCAGAGGCAGCGCTTCTGCCTGAAGCCGTGTCGGCTCCGGGGGCATGAGCATGACTCTGACATGATCGCCCAGAGCCAGGATCCGGCTGGCTTTCGCTTCCTGGCCGTTGACCAGCACGTACCCTTGCCGAATCAGTTCCTGTACCCGGCTACGTGAGTAGCCACTCAATTGTGCCGTGAGAAAGATATCCAGACGCTGACTGGCAGCCGCAGCGTCAACCGTCCATTCTCCTATGTTATGAGCCATTGCCAGCCCTGCTGCGTTGTGTTTCGCTCACAATGTTTTAGCATCCACGCTGGTTTAACAGTTCATTGGCGCAGCGCCTGACGGCAATGCGTCAGTGCCGATCACGCTCTCCGTGTGCCTGCGGCTGCACCTCTTGCTGTGGCTCAGCAGCCTGCTGATTAACGTCCACTGCTGGCTTACTTGGCGGAGATAGCCACAGGAGAAAAACCAGCAGCAGGACTCCGATTGTAATCCCGCTATCAGCCACATTGAAGACCGGCCACGAGAAAACATGTCCTATATGGAAATAAAAGAAATCAGTCACATAGCCGTGGCGTATGCGATCCAGCAGGTTGCCGGCGGCTCCGCCCAGGATCAGTCCAAAGCATATCTTGAGCAGGAGGCTCCCACTGTTGCGAAAGCGCGTGTAGAGCACAGCTATCGCAATCACCGCAATAGCAATAAAGACGAATAATACGCTATCGCCCTGGAAAATGCCAAATGCGGCACCAGTATTATGGACCAGGGTCAACTCAAAGATTCCTGGAACGAGAGGAACCGCAAGTGGCGCAGTCGGCTGAGTGAAATAGCTAAGAATCAGATGTTTGCTGATCTGATCCATGCCAAAAACAATGATTGATACCAGAAGCATGATCAGATCATTCATGCGTGCGCGGCCTATCTTCACAAGAGCGCATCCTTCCCTAACCGCAAGCATAGAGTAAGAGTAAAGGAGAGCCGGTCTACCTTACAGTCTATCTTCATACCTGAGCAGCCCGTGCTTCCTCCTTTGCCTGACACTCGATACAGAGCGTGGCGTAGGGGAGCACTTCCAGGCGCTTCTGCGCGATCGGTTTACCGCACCGCTCGCAGATGCCATAAACGCCGGCATCCAGGCGCTCCAGCGCATGCCTGACTTGGCGCAGAATTTTCTGACTGTTCGTAATGAGTCCGCGATTGCGCTCGGACAGAGAGAGCGCGTCAGCATCATCAACGATATCACTGGGAATACCGCCGGACTCTAACAGCGGATCTGGAGTAAGAGCAGACTCCTCGCCCTGCTCAAGATCCTGGATCAGGGCTTCGAGGCGCTGACGCTCTTCCTCAAGGCGACGGCGAATTACCTCAATATTTTGGACCATCGTCTTTTATGCTCCTTGCTGGTGGTGGGTGTATTGTACTGCACCGCTTACCATCGTGACAAACACGTCCGGATAGAGCAGCGATTGTCTGGTGTCATATTGTGCAAAGATGCCCCCCCGTTGGAAGGCTATCCCCCTGCGGGAAGAGCGCTCGAGATGCAGGAGCCCCCTCCTCACATAGTGAGAATTATACCAATATATGCCAATATATGAAGGAAGAGGCCCCTACCGCCTCTTTGAACCGCCCTCCTGGATGCGCATCTCCTCAAACGCGCGTGATTGCCACGCGTACTGTATGTCCACCCAGCTTCCCGGCAGGAATAGTATCCGTAAATTCACCGGTCACGGCTGCGCTTTCCTCCGTTGTCACCGCCAGCGTCTCTGCAAGCGTCTCCTCCTGGAGATAGTCTCGGTAGCGCTGCACGATCGCAGCCAGTTCGGCATCCGTGGCGATCTGAGTGTGGATATGCTCCTCAATGCTGAAATCGGCCCGTTTGCGCATATCCTGAATGGCGTGGGTCAGCTCGCGCACCAGCCCCTCAGCCACCAGTTCCGGCGTCAGGGTGGTATCGATTGCTGCCACATAGCCGCGATCCTCAGCCGCTACATAGCCGGCGCGGGCGGTAGCGACAACCTCTACCTCGTTCGCAGTCAGCGTCACCGTCTGCCCATCCACCGCTACCTCCAGCGGCTCACCCGCACGCAGGCGTCGCACTGTCTCGCGTGTATCCAGCGCGCGCACCGCTGCCAGGATGCGCGGGAGCAGCTTCCCATAAGTTGGGCCGAGCACGCTGACCACCGGCTTCAGAGTATAGACAAGCATATCGCTATCCTCTTCAATGAAGCCAAGACGTTTAATATTTAGCTCTTCCAGAACTTGCGCAGCCAGCCGATTCAGACTAACGCGCTCTTCATCGCTGGTGACGCGCACATAGATCGCGGCCAGCGGCTGGCGCACCTTGATTCTGGCCTTCTCGCGTGCCGCGCGCCCCAGGTTAACGATGCGTATAATCAGCCGATTCTCGCCTTCCAGGCGCTCGTCAATCAGCCGCTCGTCGGCAACTGGCCAATCGCAAAGGTGCACACTGAGCGGTGCATCCTGATCCACGCTCCGCACCAGGTTCTGGTAGAGCTCCTCAGCATAAAATGGTGTAAACGGCGCCAGCAGCCGTACCAGCGTCTCTAAACACTCATAGAGCGTCAGGTATGCTGCCGCCTTGTCGGTATCGGTCGCGCTCTTCCAGAAGCGCCGCCGGCTGCGCCGCACGTACCAGTTGGAAAGATCGTCCACAAACTCGCTGATTGCCCGCGTTGGTCCCGCCATCTCATAGGCTTCGAGCCCGCTGGTTACCGCAGCTACCGTGCGCTGCAACCGGGATAGCGCCCAGCGGTCCAGATCGCTCCGCTCCGCTACCGGGACCTGATACTGCTTCGGATCAAAGCTGTCAATGTTGGCATAGGTGACAAAGAAGGCATAGATGTTCCACAGCTTGTCCATTGTGCTGCGGACGTTTAGCCAGCGCTCGCTGACGCGTACCGGAACACCCTCTGCCTGCGCTCGTGCCACATCTTCCTCAGAGGGGATGCGTGGGAAATTCAGGTTATGGGCAGGTGGCTGGCTCGCGTAAAGCCAGCGCATAGTATCAGCGCCCACCCGCTCGGCAGCGTCATCGAACCAGATGGCGTTGCCCTTGCTTTTGTGCATCTCCTCGCCATCCTCATCCAGCAATGTCGCAAAGCCCAGTACCGTGCGAAATGGCTCGGCGTTCTCCAGCGCCGTGCTCATCACCAGCAATGAGTAGAACCAGTTGCGGAACTGACCGGGAAAACTCTCGGTGATGAAGTCTGCCGGGAACCATTCACGCCAGTAAGCCCGGTTGTGCCGATAGTCCAGCGTCGAGTAAGGGACAATGCCGGCATCTAGCCAGGGATTCCCGACATCTTTAATGCGCGGGACAATGGCACCACAGCGCAAGCAGCGGATCTTGACAGCATCAATCCATGGGCGATGCGGCGTGTGGCCCGCAAACTCTTCCCAGCCCTCTACTGCGCGCTCCCGCAACTCCTCATCACCACCAATAACCTCAAAATGACCGCAGGCCGGGCACTCATAAATGGGCAGCGCCAGACCCCAGTAGCGCTTCTTCGAGATCATCCAGTCATCCATATTGCGCAGCCAGTCCAGCTCGCGGTCCAGCCCAAACTCCGGAATCCAGCGGATGCGCCGCGTCACCTCCATCATCAGCGGACGGAGCTCCTGCATCGAAATGAACCACTCATCCACCAGCCGGAAGACCAGCTCCGTCCCACAGCGCCAGCAGACGGGATAGCTATGGACGTACTTCTGCGTGCGGTACAGCATCCCCTTCCGTGTCAGATCGGCGATCACCGCAGGGGCAACCTCACCGGCACTGCGTCCGGTAAGCCAGGCGTAGCCGTCAACATAGACACCAAACTCATCAATGGGCGCCAGCACTGGCAGGTGATACTGCTTCGCAAGCTCGAAGTCCTCTTTGCCACAGCCCGGCGCAATATGCACAATACCCGTCCCCTCGGTCGCGCTCACCTCTTCCCACGGGATAACACGGTGTTCCACGCCTTGCTGTGCCGGCAAATCATCGAACGGCCCCTCATAGGTCCAGCCCAGCAGTGCCTGGCCCGGCAACTGCTCGACTACCGAATACTCTGGCTTGTCGCGCCCACGCAGCTCTTTGAGCCGTGGTACCGCACCTTCCGCCAGATAGTATATATCCTCACCCTGGCGCACTTTGACATATGTCAGGTCCGGGTGTACTGCTGCCGCAACGTTCGCCGCCAGCGTCCAGGGCGTGGTTGTCCACACCAGCAGGTACTCCCGCTCGCGCCCACGCAGGGGGAAGCGCACGAAAAGGCTGGTATGCTCAATGGTCTGGTAGCCCTCAGTGGCGATCTCCATATTGGAGAGGCCGGTGGCACAGCGTGGGCACCAGGGCATGACATCATGGCCCTTATAGATCCAGCCCCGCTCGTGACAGCGCTTCAGGAAGTACCAGATACTATAGTTGTTCTCATCGGACATCGTGTAGTAGGAGTGGTCCCAGTCCATCCAGTAACCCAGCCGGATCGACTGCTCAGTCTGCCGTTGCGCAAAGCGCAGCACGCGCTCTTTACAGCGCTCGACAAATGCCGCCACTCCATATGCCTCGATCTCTCGCTTGTTGGTGAGACCCAGCTCCTTCTCAACTTCCACCTCAACCCAGAGTCCCTGACAGTCAAAGCCATTCTGATAGCGCTGACGATAGCCCTGCATTGTCTTAAAGCGCTGGATCAGATCTTTATAGGTGCGTCCCCAGGCGTGATGCACGCCCATCGGGTTATTCGCCGTGATCGGCCCATCAATGAACGAGAAGCGCCGCTCACTATGGACATTGCGCTCCAGATAGCGGCGCATGATCTGGTGCTCATCCCACCAGCACTGGATGCGCCGCTCCAGCGCAGGATAGTCCAGCTTATTCACCGGCTGGACCGGCCGAAAGACTGATTGTCGTGTTTGCATGCGACCTCCCATCCTCCACGGGTTTTAGGGTGCCGGCTGCACGAGAACCGGCTGCGGTGTCAGGGTAATCTCCAGCCGCTTATTGAACTTACCTTTGTTCTCAGTCTTCAGAATCTTAATACCACCTACTTCGCGGGTGCTGGCAACGTGGGTCCCACCATCGGCCTGTAAATCAAGCCCGACGATCTCCACGATGCGAATCTCCCTGATTGTCGGTGGCAACAGGTTAATCTTCGTGCGAATCAGATCCGGTATCTGAAGCGCTCTCTCGCGCGGAAGCATATAGACCTTCACCGGCAGATCGTCCATCACTACGGTATTAATACGTTCTTCCAGGAAACGCAACATGGTATGATCGAAACGCTCGATCGCAAAATCCATGCGCGCCCGATCGGGATACATCTGCCCGCCAGTAACCTGAGCACCAAAGTCGCGGAAAATGATCCCGCACAGAATATGCAACGCCGTGTGCATGCGCATCATCTGATAGCGAAAATCCCAGTCAATAGTCCCACGAACGGTGGTGCCCACCTCGGGAAGCGTACCCTCTACTGTGTGCCAGACCACATCGTCATGCCTGGCCAGGGCAACAACCGGATGGTCCATGCCATCCCACCGCAGGATGCCACGATCAGCCATCTGTCCACCACCACCGGGATAAAATGCGGTGGCATCCAGTGCCACCGCATTCCCCTCGATACCCACAACCGTCGCCGTAAAATCACGCAAGTATGCATCAGTATGGTAGAGCAGTTGTGTCTGCACCGTCGTATCTCCTCGCCAGCAACAATAGAGAAACCATCGACAGAAGCCAGCTTGTGCAGGAAGTGCCCCCGGGCCCCTGGCATCATCCCTGTCAGCCCCTATGTCCAGGTGTTCATGCGCGCAAAGCCTGCTCCGCTGCGGACAAGGCGCTCTCCAGCATAGCCATAAAAAAACCCACCTCCCGAAGGGGCGGGCCGTGTTCCCGTGGTACCACCCTTGTTAGGTGTGCACATGCACACCTCACTCGTTGGACACCGATCTATGTCCAACCCGCTTGCTAACGGACGGGCAACCGGCCAGATCTAATGCCGCGCGATCACGCGGGTTCGGCTGGCAGCTCAGGAGCGATCTTCGGCCAGTGGCACACATCCGTTCGCACCATCCCCGGACTCTCTGGTGTGCATCCGCTGGCCTACTGGTTCCATCATCGCCTTTTGGACATGAAGCCAGCGCCTGGCGCTGGCCCTGTTCGCCTCCAGTATGGCACATAGACGGTTGTAAGTCAAGCAGCTACCCGCGCTGCCGTTCTCCGGGTTGAGAAGAAGCTCACCATATTAACCATATCAAGAGTAGCGCTACGGAAGCTCACCAGAGGCAGAGTAGCGAGCAATACAGGTATCGTTTGCTTATGCTTTTCTTTCCCCTGTGTCGGCTTTTCTGGGTTGCCGATGAAGAGGACCAGACCAACACGGTCAGCCCCAATGGGGCAGCGATCGGTTGCGTAAGGCAGATGCGGCGCACAGGCCTTCTGGCCCATCAGCCAGCGCTTTGCAGAGCCACTTCCCGCAGGCGTTTCACGTCGCGCATCGGTGGGGCGCCGAAGAGGCTTTTGTACTCGCGACTGAAGTGGGAAGCGTCCCGGTACCCCACGCGATAGGCTGCACTCGCCGCGTCCAGGTCTTCGCTCAGCATCAGGCGGCGGGCCTCCTGCAGCCGCAGCCGCTTCTGGAATTGTAAGGGGCTCATCCCCGTGACGGCTTTGAAGTGGTGATGGAATCCCGAGACGCTCATCCCCAGCTCGCGCGCCATCTGCTCGATGCGCAGTGGCTGGTCGAAGTCTCGACGGAGTCGATTGACTGCTCTGGCGATGGAGGGGGTATAGCCCCCCGGGATCGCCAGGTGACGGAGTCGGGCACCCTGCTCTCCCATCAGCAGTCGGTAGATAATTTCCCGCGTGATCAGCGGCAGAAGAACCGGCGCTTCGGCAGGGGCATCCAGGAGCCTGACGAGCCGCACAAAGGCGTCCAGCAGATTCGCATTCAGCGGGCTGACGGCGATGGCCCGCACAGCCGCAAGATCTCTCGGCGAGGCGTGATCGGCCTCAACCAGGACCTCACCCACAAGGGTAGGGGCAAGTTCCAGGCGGAGACTGAGGTAGGGCCGCTCCGTCGAGGCTTCAAGAACCTGACTGACATAGGGCAGCTCGATAGTGGTGAGCAGGTAATGCAAGGGATCGTACTGGTAGCGACTGTTGCCCAGAAGGACCTCTTTGCTGCCCTGGGCAATCACACACACAGAGGGCTCGAGCACGCTGTGAACCGGCTCCAGAGGCGTGGAGCGGCGAGCTAGGTGCAGCCCTGGGAGCGGCTGGATCGCCCCATCTTCGCGGATGGCCCACGCGATCCGCTCAACCAGTTCCTCGCGATTGGCCTGCACCCGCTGTACCTCGCGTTCTGCCTGCTGGAGAATCATCACATGCATAGGAACCTCTTCTCTTGCTTCTCCATTGCCCATCTGGAAAATTTGCAGAATCATTCAATCATTTTCGACAATCATTCTATCACCCTGTCCTCTACAGTGTCTCTAATTACCCTGGACAGAGAACATGCCACTCTGCTTTTGCAGGCATGATGGAGAAATTGAGCAAATTCGACTGAATGGAAGTGGCCAGTAGGAGTCAAGATGATGAGTAAGAACATCGAAGGAAAGGTCGTCGTCATCACCGGCGCGAGCAGCGGGCTGGGCGAGGCGACTGCCCGGCTGCTCTCCGCACAGGGCGCAAGCGTCGTGCTGGGGGCGCGGCGCGTCGAGCGCCTCCAGTCCTTGGCCAAGGAGCTGACCGACCGTGGCGGCAAGGCCCTCGCCATCCCAACAGACGTCACTCACTACGACCAGGTGAAGCGATTGGTCGACACAGCCGTGCAGACATACGGCCGGATCGATGTCATGATCAACAACGCCGGGCTGATGCCGCTCTCGCCACTCGAGCGCCTCAAGATCGACGAGTGGAACCGGATGATCGACGTGAACATCAAGGGCGTGCTGTACGGCATTGCTGCAGCGCTGCCGTATATGAAACAGCAGCAAGCCGGGCACATCATCAACGTCTCCTCGGTGTCCGGCCATAAGGTCCGCCCCGGCAACGCGGTCTATGCGGCGACCAAACATGCCGTGCTAGCCATCTCCGAAGGGCTGCGCCAGGAAGTGAAGCCCTACAATATTCGTACGACGGTGATCTCACCAGGCGCGGTCGCAACGGAACTGCCGAACAGCGTGACCGATCCAGATACCGCCGAGAACGTCCGGAAACTCTATGAGATTGCCGTTCCTGCCGAATCATTCGCACGAGCAGTCGCCTTCGCCATAAGCCAGCCGGAGGAGGTGGACGTGAACGAGATCCTGTTCCGGCCCACGCGCCAGGAGTTTTAGCTCCTCCGGCTTCCAGTTCCCGCGTCGGCTCGTCCAACAGAGCCAGCTGCTCGCGCGGAACCTGGCCACCGCAGGACGCAAACATCAGGAGCCTGCGCGAGGTGTTCGGGGCATGGCAGCGACCCGATCGCCCTCGCCCATTGAATGTGGCCAACAAGGCATAAACGATGATAGCTGTTGCAGCCCCTGTGAGCGTATGCAGTCGCATTGACCTGGTTGTCAACAATGCAGGGGAAAGGCCGCAGCGAAACACCCGATAAGCGACAGTCGATTGGTATGCACTACTGCCAGTGCACCCATCAAGTTCGATCACCGTATCATTTTGGGAAAAGCCTGCGCTTAGTGATGCATCCGCTAACGAACAACGGAGACCTCTATGGCACACACCGATTTTCGCACTGCCCTGCAGGGCACCAACGAAATCGAGATCACTGTGACCGGTCGAACGTCCGGTCGATCCTTTTCCTATCCCGTTTGGTTCGTCCTGGAAGGCGAAAAGCTCTATCTGCTTCCAGTGAAGGGATCAGATACCAGCTGGTACAAAAACCTGCGCAAGACACCGACTATCCGTCTGGCCGCCAGAGGGAAGACGTTCACCACCAGCGCCCGCCTGCTCACCGACGAGGCACAGGTTGGCGCAGTCGTTGAGAAGTTCCGAGACAGGTACGGCGCAAGGCAGGTGAAAGCCTACTACTCTAAGATCGACGTTGCTGTCGAGATCCCACTCGAGTGAGGTGCCAGCCCGGCTCTGGCAGGCACCGATACCTGCATCTGTGGGTCTGATTTATGGCCCTGCCCAATGCGCGCCATGGTGTACGAGAGCACGAAGAAGATACTGGAACAAGAACTGACACCCGCCAGGAGCTTGCCACCCAGGGCAGAGATAGCGCTACCGAAGCGGCATATATATGGGGACCATGCGGTGCACCATCTCCCCCTATGACAATCATCATATAGGATACATTGGCTGCTAAGAGTACAATATATTGAAACAATCGCCCGTTTCGCGTATGCTCCAGATGGGTCATCGTGTTATTGCCCCTATGGCAACGTGACTCATCAGTATGGTATGAGAGGGGATTGTTGCAGATGAAAACGGGTGAGATCCCAACAATCCAGGCCGCCCGGCGTGGCCTGCGCATTGCGCGCCGCCAGCCTGCTCCTCGCCTCGGCTATAGTATCCGGGGCGACTCAGGACTGAGCGCCTGGCGCCGACGCTTTGGCAGCAAACGCAGCGCAGTCCTGGGCGAACGGGTACGGCTTGATGTCGTGCAGAGTGCAGCGCTGGCGCAAACCATAGCCGCCTTCGTGCTCCTCGTCGTGCTGGTACTGGCCACCCGCCACGGCGAACCTTTCCCATTATTCGAGCTGGCGGCTCTCCTGACGCTGATCGTGCTCTACAGCGGTGTGGCCTACTGGTCCATTGCGCGCTTCGAGCGCCTGAACTATGGCAGCCTGCTGTTGACGTGTGGCGATGGACTGGCGCTGATCCTGCTCTGGGTGCTGCTTGGGCCGCGTAGCGATCTCGCACTGCTGTTGCCCATCATCTTCTGTATCGGCATCATCGTGCTCGATACTGCAGTCATCGTCGGCCTGGCCACCGGCCTCATCCTGACCTACCTGATATTGAGTATCCTGTCAATCCACGCCGGCCGGCAACCACCCCTGACCCTGGCTCCCCCATGGGATCAGCTTGTTCCAGTTGTCCTCACAGTCGGCGGCCTGGCGCTCACCCTCGCCGGCCTGCTCGTGATCAAACACCTCTTTGATCGTGAGACGCAACGATCAGCTCAGGAGGCCGCCGACCTGGACGAACTGCGCCTCCGTGCCTCCCAGCGCAGCCGCCAGTTCATTGCCGATCTGGCACAGTTCCACCACATCCTGGATCAGGCTCTCATGGGCAACTATCGCTTGCGTCTCCATTGCTCTGATAGCGACCTGCGCCCGATAGCACTGGGTCTCAACCAGTTGCTGGAACGCCTGGAGCAGCTCTCACAGGATGGCCAGCGTGCCGAAGAGATCGAAGCGGCCGTACAGGAGCTGGCACAGATGGTCGAGCTTGCTCGCAGTGGCCGCCCCTGGACCTGGCCGCGCCCCAGCAACACCATAGTGGATCACCTGGTGGACGTGCTCCGACGTCCTGCTGCGCGCCGCTCGCTCTGAACCCGCTGCCGGCAGCTACCTTGCACCTTTTCAGCCGGATATGCTACTATTGGGCTGACTATTCGTGTCGGAGGGAATGTGCCACGTTATGCCGCTATCGCTTTCCGGTCCGTATCTATCGCATGCTGAATCCACCGACCAGCGTAATGTCACACGACAGATGCGTCGGTTCCATCGTGCGGTGCGGGCGGCAGCACTCGGCATTGCCGTCAACCTGGGGCTGGCAGTCATCAAGGCCATCTTTGGCGTGCTCGGCAACAGCCAGGCTCTCCTGGCCGATGCCGTTCACTCAGGCGCCGATATGCTCAACTCCGGCATTGTCATGGTCAGCCTCCTGATCGGGCGCAAACCCGCAGACTATAACCACCCCTATGGACATGGGCGCGCCGAAGCCTTCGCATCAAATTTTTCCGCCGTCATGATCGCCCTTGCGGCAGTTGGCGTGGCCTGGGATTCCTGGAGTGCTCTCCAGAACCCCCATGAAGTTGCCCCGGCGCTGTTGCCACTCCTGGTCGCCATCGGCAACTTTGCGCTCAAGGTACCCGTCTTCCTCTACGTAGCAACCATCGCCAGGGCAACGCGCAGCAAATCCGTAGCCGCCGATGCCCGCGACCATCTGCTCGATATCCTGTCTTCGCTCATTGTCGTCGCCGGCATCGTTGGCGCTCGTTTAGGAGTGCGGCAACTCGATCCTATCGCCGGCATGGGCATCGCTATGATTATCCTGCTCATGGCCGTGCAAATCGTCCGCGATGCCGCTGAAGAGCTCATGGATACCACCCCTGACCGCGCTATGCAATTGCGTGTGGCCGCCCTGGCGCGTGCCGTGCCCGGTGTACGCTCGGTCCATGCTGTTGCCGGCCGCACGATCGCCGGTGATATGCTCATTGAGCTACATGTGAACGTGGACCCGGAATTGCGTGTCTGGGAGGCTGCACGCATCGTGGACCAGATCAAAGCGCAGATCATCAACTCCGTTGAGGAGGTTTCACGCGTCGTCGTTGAACTGAACTCGGAATCCTACCAGCCTGATGCCCTGCGCCTGCCCGAAGAACGGCCCAACACACGACACCTGCGGCTCCCCTGGATTATGAGTTGATGGTTATCAGCGCTAACCTGGCCAGCATGGGCTTCCTTGACATTCCTCTCCCCTGCCAGCCTATACTACACTTTAGAAACCATTGTGACCGGCTTATTTGGTCAGGAAGGATCTGCCAATCCATGACTGTCGATGCATCGCGCTTCCGCCAGGTGCTCGGCCGCTTCGCTACCGGAGTCACCATCGTCACCACCCGCAATGGGAACACCATCTCCGGCCTCACCGTCAGTGCTTTTTGCTCCGTCTCACTCGAGCCACCGCTCGTGCTGGTCTGCATCGAGCGCAGGAACAACACGTGCGATTTGATCGATGTGAGTGGCATCTATGCCGTAAGCATCCTGGCAGAAGACCAGCAGTATCTCTCACGCTGTTTTGCGACAACAAAATCAGAAAAATATGACGCCTTCTGTGGCGCGGAATATTTTACGCGGATCACCGGTGCGCCGATTCTGCAGGGATGCATCGCCTACCTTGATTGTCAGGTTGAGGCACGCTATCCCGGTGGCGACCATACCATCTTCCTGGGGCGTGTGCTGGATCTGGGACTGGGTGAGAATGGTCGGGCAGAGGCATCGCCACTGCTCTATTTCCGTGGCCGCTATGAGCGTCTGGGGCACCATGAGGAGCGATAGGTTATGTCGTCTGTCCTGCAAGAGCGACCCCTCGCCCCTCATTGGCAGAAAAACCTGTTTTCAGAGGAAGGTTGCGTAATGGCAGAAGAACAAGCTCAGGTACCACGTGCAGCAATACTGCGCCCACAGGAGCCGGAAGGCCAGCGCGTGCTCGTCGGGATGGCTCATCCCGACGATGGCGAATTCAACTGCGGCGGCACCATCGCCCGCTGGGCGCGCAGCGGCAAAGAGATCTACTACTGCGTCGTGACCGATGGCAACAGTGGCAGCAGCGATCCCACCATGACCCCGGAACGCCTGGTGGCGCTGCGCCACGAAGAACATAAAGCGGCTGCCCGAACGCTGGGCGCCCGTGAGGCTATCTTCCTGCACTACCAGGACGGCCTGCTCGAACCGACGCTCGAGCTGCGTCGCGATATCGCTCGCCTGATTCGACGCCTCAGGCCCGATGCAGTCATCTGCCAGGATCCCACATTGCGCTGGAGCGGACAGCACTACATTAACCATCCCGACCACCGTGCTGCCGGTGAAGCAACCCTTGCCGCTATTATGCCCGCCGCCAGCACCCGCCTCATCTTCCCCGAGCTGCTCGCTGAAGGTCTGGAACCGCATCATGTGCGTGAGATCTTCATCGCTTCTGGCGAGCATGCTGAGACATGGGTGGACATCACCACAACCATGGAGACAAAGATCGCCGCGTTGCAGCAGCACAAAAGCCAGCTTAATGACTGGGATCCAACCGAGATGCTGCGCGAATGGGGACGTAGTGCTGCCCGCCAGGCACGGGCAGCGGGTGTCGCCATCACCGAGTATGCTGAGGGCTTTAAGTACGTGCGGCTCGAAGACTGACAGGCCTCTGCGCTTTGCGGATAGATAGCCCTGAAAGTGCGGGCATCCTCATGGCACCTTGCCTGCGAGCGCATCACTCCCCGGCGCTCTGCTGCTTCATGTGGTACTCATGGATGCCTTTTTTCAGTGTGCCCAGCGCCAGCGTAGCGCAGGTAGGGCGCGTCAGCACCACCTCGCGGCCTAGATCATCCATCAACGTCTCGAAGCTGAGATTTTCAATCTCTTCCACCGTCATCCCCTGAACCATCTCAGTCACATATGATGCCGCGGCCATACTGATCGTGCAGCCCTGGCCATCAAAGTGGACCGCTTCGACCCGATTATCGGGACCAATGCGCGCCATCATCGTAATATCATCGGAACAACCCGGATTACCACCGCGTAGCACAACCTGTGCACCCTCTAACGGACCGCGATTGCGAGGATGCTCATAATGATCCACGAGAAACTCGATAGCCTCTTGCCGGCTCATTGACATAATTCACAACTCCCTGTCATCCTGTGCAAACGATCGCCTGACGCTGCAACTGCCCTCATAAACGCTATCATAGCGCAATGCCGCGATCAAATGATATCCCCACGGCTCCCTACTACTCCAGTCCCCCCTCTTCTTCTGGGAGAGGGGGGACCGACAGGTGAGATGGGGCAGAGCTGTGCTGCCCTGCACATGGATCATCTATCCTAGCGAGCAAATTTCGTCAGGACCGGCATGCCCTCTCTTCAAGAGAGAGGGCGGCCCATCTCCGCTATGGCTTCTCAATTGGGGCACGTACAACGTTGCCCCACTCCGTCCATGAACCATCATAGTTGCGTACATTGGGATAGCCAAGCAACTGCGTCAAAACAAACCAGGTGTGCGCCGAACGCTCGCCTATACGGCAGTATGCAATCACTTCCTTATCCGGCGTCACCCCCTCACTGCGATAAAGCTGGCGCAGTTCCTCAGCCGACTTAAAGGTGCCATCCTCCCGGGCTGCCTTCGCCCACGGAATATTACGCGCACCAGGAATATGCCCGCCACGCTGAGCACCCTCCTGCGGATAGTTCACCATATGGATCAGCTCACCCGTATACTCCTGGGGTGAACGCACATCCACCAGCGCACGGTTCGGCTTGCCCAGGCCAGCCAGTACATCATCGCGGAAGGCCCGAATAGACTCATCCTGCTCGCGAGCATGATAGGTGGCTGGCGGGAAGCTCGGCACCTCTTTCGTCAGTGGCCGGTTCTCTGCGACCCACTTCTGACGGCCACCGTTCATGATCCGGGCATCCTTATGCCCATACAGCTTGAACAGCCAGAAGCTATAGCAAGCATACCAGTTATTCTTATCCCCATAAAATACCACCGTGGTATCATTGCTGATACCCCACCGGCTCATGAGCTGCTCAAACTGCTCTTTGTCGATAAAGTCCCGCTCCACCGGATCCTGCACATCGCTATGCCAGTCAAGCTTTACCGCATTCGGGATGTGTCCGGTCTCGTAGAGCAGCACATCTTCATCGGCCTCAATGATACGAACGTTGGGATCGTTCAGGTGCTGGGCAACCCACTCCGTATCCACCAGAACCTCAGGATGTGCATACTGGGTCGTATCCACAACGGATGTCTCTGTGTTCGCCATTTGGAACCCCCTTACACAGTTTTCAATAACTGAGCCCAGATGCTCCAGGCCCACATACCCATGGTGATAGCCAGGCTATCGCCATATAGCGCAGGCACCGCTCACATTGTACTATTGTGGACTAAAATAATCAACTTTCTCAAGTTTATGGAGAATATCAGTCCAGCATCTCATCCCCCGGCTCTTGACCTTAACAGCCCTTGTCCCGGCTAATCAAAGCGGATTTATCTGTGACAGCCGCTCCGCCAGCGCTGTATTGCGCGCGGCAATAGTATCGTTCGCCACAGCCAGTGCCAGCGCGCGCGGACTGCCAACGATGACGCACAGCTTGCGTGCCCGCGTCACTGCGGTATAGAGGAGATTACGCTGCAACAGGAGGTAGTGCTGGGTGACGAGGGGCAGGACAACCACCGGATACTCGCTCCCTTGCGCTTTGTGAATGCTGATCGCGTAGGAAAGCACCAGCTCGTCCACTTCATGAAAGTCATAGACCACATGTACGGCACCGGTCTCCTGCAAAAATTCAACCGTAATCTGGAGGTTCTCCCGGTCAACAGCGCTGATCCGTCCGATATCCCCGTTAAACACGAACTTGTCGTAGTTGTTCCGAACCTGCATCACCTTATCGCCGACACGAAACGTCCGTCCGCCAATCGTCACTGCCGCCGCCACCCCCGGATTAAGCCGCGCTTGCAGCAACGCGTTCAACATCTGCACGCCCACCGGGCCGCGATACATTGGTGCCAGCACCTGAATATCGCTGATGGGATCCAGCCCATAGCGGCGCGGTAGCCGCTGTCCGACGAGATCAAGCACAAGCTGCTGGACCTTTAAAGGATCCTCCTCGCGCACAAAGAAGAAGTCGCCCGCCTGGTCGTTACTCAGCAGCGGCATGTACCCGTTGTTTATGCGGTGCGCGTTGACAATGATCCGGCTTTCCTGTGCCTGCCGGAAGAGTTCAGTAAGCCGAATAGCTGGAATCTGCCCGCTGCTGAGCAGATCGCGCAGCACTGCCCCGGGTCCCACCGATGGCAACTGATCGGCATCGCCAACCAGCAGCAAGTGTGCTTCCGGACGCAACGCTTTGAGCAGACTGTACGCCAGAATCAGGTCAAGCATCGATGCTTCGTCCACCACAACAAACTGATAGGGCAGCGGGTAGTGCTCGTTACGCAAAAACTCGTGGCTGCCAGGCAGAAACTCCAGCAGACGGTGCAGTGTTTGCGCCGGGCGACCAACGGCTTCGCCCAGTCGGCGTGCCGCCCGACCCGTCGGCGCAGCAAGACAATAGTTTACCTGCTGCGTCTCCAGAAAACGAATCAGGGCCCGCAACGACGTCGTTTTGCCGGTGCCTGGCCCACCGGTCAACACACAAACCTTACTTTGATAGGCTGTCTGCACGGCCACCCGCTGCGCTTCGGCCAGCTGCACGTGCTCTTCGCGCTCCATCGCTGCAAACAGCGCTTGCCACTGGCCGGACCGGGCCGGTGGGATAGTTCCAGGCGTATTGAGCAAGAGCCGCAAACGGCGCGCGGTACCCGTCTCGCTGAAGAAAAATGGTGCCAGATAGACCCGCTCGTTATCAACGATGACCTCTTTCGTCTTACGCAGCGCCTCAAGTGCCGCTGGCAGGCGATCCGCAGTAACGGCAAGTATCTCCTGCCCGCGTGCAAACAACTCCTCCCGGGCGAGAAAGCAATGGCCCTCGTCACTGGCTACCGCAAGCACATACTTCAGGCCAGTCTTCAATCGTGGCAGACTATCATGAGGGAGGCCAAGACGTACGGCAATGGCATCGGCAGTCTTAAAACCAATGCCATAGATATCCTGTTCAAGCTGATACGGATCCTCGCGAATAACCCTGATCGCCTCCGCGCCATACTGCTGATAGATCCTGGTAGCCAGGCTGATGGGCACTCCATGTTCTTGCAGGAACATCATGATCTTGCGAATATGTTGCTGATCGGCCCAGCCACGAACAATCAGATTGCGTTTGGCTGTGCCGATCCCCGGCACCTCCATCAGGCGATCGGGCTCCAGTTCAATGATTGCCAGCGCCTGCTCACCAAAATGCTTGACGATCCGTTCCGCCGTCTTCGGCCCGATACCCTTAATGATGCCCGACCCCAGATAGCGCACAATCGCTTGAGCGGTGACCGGCAACTGGGGCGTGAACGAGATGACGCGAAAATGCCGGCCATGACGTGGATGGGATTCCCACTCGCCGCGCGCCTCAATGTGTGTCCCTGCCCTGACGCCCACCAGCGTGCCCACCAGTGTCGCCAGCTCAGCACGGAAAAGACGGCCGGCATCATCCGGCCGCAGGCGTGCCACCGTATAGTTGGTCTGCTCGTTGCGGTAGATGATGCGCTCGATAACCCCTTCCAGCGTATCCATGCGCTCGCTCCAGCAGCAGACAACATCTCTTTCTCCCTCCCAGTATCGCATGGAGCCTGACCGGCGTCAACCGAACACCGTATGACTGGCATAGGAATTGCATACGACCTATAATGGTCAGGTTTGCCTGGCTTTCGCTTCATGTGCTATAAAACTGTCAACAGTCAGCTATCGGCGGTGAGCTGCATAGCCGACCGCTGATAAGCCTGCTAGGTGATGGGCATGCCTGCCAGGGGGAGGCTACAAAGAGTGGTCAAAGAAAAAGTTTCGCTTCGGGCGCGTCTTGGTATTCCGCGCCCCCGTGATCTGCTGACAGTACGCAACCTGGCTAAGATCCCGACCAATCTCGGTCTTATTCGCAGCTTTATGCAGGCGGTCAACTGGAAGGAAGCATCGCAGGAGATCGCCGGCACGCTCACAACGAAGATCGCTATTGTGGGCCAGCCCAATACGGGCAAATCGACCCTCTTTAACACGCTCAAGGGGCAGCGGCTCTCCGCTGTCTCCGCTGAACCCGGATCAACATCCACACTGATTCGCGGTATCTTTGGCCCTTTCACCCTGATTGACACCCCCGGCCATCTCCCCGATCAAATGGCAACGGCAGTTGATGAGGCGGGAGCCATTGTCATGCTGGTGGATGCCACCAGAGGCGTACGCCAGGAAGACCGGCAGCTCTATCGCGAACTCCAGAAAAAGGAAAAACCGATTATCGTCGCGCTCAACAAGATTGACGCCGTCAAGGCCGATCCCGATGACCTCGCCGCTGATGCCGGTATTGCCCTGGGGGCCGATGTGATTCCCATCTCCGCGCGCCTGGGCACAAATGTCGCCGAGGAACTGGTTCCTGAGATGATTAATGCCAGCCCGGAAGTCGCCCTGGTGATCGGCCGCGAGCTCCCCACCTACCGCCGCGAAGCTGCTGCCAAGCTCATCCGTAACGCAACCATGCTCAGTCTGGCCGCCGGACTGGAGCCGGTGCCGCTCGTGGACATTCCTATCCTGTTGGGCACCCAGGTTCGGCTGGTATTGCGCATCGCAGCGCTCTATGGTGAACCATTGCATGCCAGCTATGCCCGCGAGGTGGTCACAACTGTCGCTGGTGGCCTTCTGCTGCGCTATCTCGCCGAGGAAGCCGCGAAGGCCGTGCCGTTCGGTGGCGATCTCGTATCTGGCGCCATTGCCGCTGCCGGCACCTGGGCCATTGGCCAGGTAGCCCTGGAATACTTTGCCAGCGGCAAGCAGCTTTCACCCGCACAGCTCCGAACCATGTACCGGCGCATCTACCACACGTTCCGCGCACGAATCCAGGACATTCTCGCCCTCAGTGGCAGCGCCGGCGTAGCACAGGAGCTCGGCGAGGCCCTGCCTCCGGATACCGACCGTGCTCATCCCCGCCAGTAGGCAACAGATGCATCAGTCGGACCTTGGCATCCGCTCGGTCGGCTGTGCCTCCTCGCCTTCAGCATGTACCTGGGGCGGTCTGGCGGTAAAGTGTCGATTGCCGGTGCCCGGTAGCTTCTGACCGGGAAGCGTTGGCCTGTCCTCTTGCAGATGTCTTTCCTCCCCTACGCTCTCGACCGCCCTGCCAGGCGCCAGAGCCCCCTGGCTCGGGGTCGGGAACGTATCCGCTGCCTGAGCATAGCCCCCTTCCGCAGCCCACTCTGATCCGAACGCGAGCTGGGTCTTTTCCGGCACCACGAGGAGATCCTTGCTGCAACTGAGCGTGGTAGCTGCAGGAATGCGCGGCCCTGTTTGCAGGTAGCGATCCCAGAAATTGCGCGTGAGCTCATACTCTTCGACATTCAATGTCTGCGGATCAATAAGCGCATCCCGTACATGCCCCAGCAGGTTACCTTGATCGGATATCACTTCCAGTCCGATCAGCGTTCGCAGATCGATCAGACGGTCCAGATCGGCATCATCATCGCTATCGGTAAGATCATCGCTCACAGCAAGCACTACAGCATGGAGCCCAACATGTTTGACGTATTGGCGCCGCACCACCCGATTCTGCCCATTAATGCCGCGCACACGCAAAGCAGCCACGTAGCGTCCGGTAGGATCCAGAAGTGCATCCTGCACCACACCCATTTTCAATGCCTCGGCCAGGCTGATAACATGTTTCCCTTTGAGTTCGCTTATATACATCGCATGCCTCCTTTGCTTTACTCCCAGCCATTGCCCACACAGGTTAGACTGTTACTGGCAAACGATATGCCAGCCCACCGACCCCTGGGCTGTTGTCCCTGCCTCTCCTCAATTATAGCCTGTGTGCAGACCAGGGGTGTCCCGCTGACCCTTTTCCCGAAAAGATCCGGTAATGATCCCTGAGGCCAGAGACAGCAATTTCATATCACGCACCCTTGATTTTGCCCCCCTGAGACCAGTACAATGGACCAGTGTTGGTTATCCCGCATGATGAGGAGCAATCATATGCGTGTGAGCCCGTTGTCCGAGCTGGTCACGTCATCGGTGCCAGAATATCCCGTGAACGTCGTGCAGCTTCATGCTGACGATGCCGTCGCACAGATCATTCAGGCGCTCCGCCGCGAACATGAGATGGGCCGGCCACGGGTGATCCTGGCATTCCCGCCCACTGATGGCGAAATTGCCTACCTCCCCTATGTCTTCGATCAATTGAGCCGTTTCAAGCGACAGACGGGCCTGAATATCTTGGTCGTCGCACCACCACATTCTCCTGCTGAGCGCTTCGCCCAGCCCGGCCACTTTGTCGTTCTACCAACGCTCGAAGAATGTGCGGCGCTCCTCGCCAGCCTGAAGACCGGCACCGGGACCGAGATGGCTGATACAACCTTGCCACCGCTGGATCCACTGGGAACTATAGCAGAGACAGCAATAGAGGGGACAACTACCATAACGGATGAGCGCCCTGTCACAGCGTATCCGGCTGACCAAGAAGAAGAATCTATCCTCCAGTCTCCACCATTCACCGCCGATCGGCTCCCCGCTGACATGCCGCTTGAGCCAGATGCAATACCCCCTGCCTCCGCGGAACACCCTCTGGCTCCAGATGTACTTGAAGCCACAATTCCCCATAGTCTTAACGCCGACGCAGCCTCTGATTTAGATACTCCAGCTATTACTGCCGCTACAGAGCCATCTGCGCCAGATGAACAGCTACCTGCTGCCCGCTTCCACCCGGTCAGCGCCGATGCCGGCGTGTCACTGCTGGCTGCCGGCAGGCCAGTAGCCCGGCCACCACGCCGACGCACACTGCATGTGCTCGTTGCCCTCCTGATCTTGCTCCTCCTCGGCGCCGGCAGTGTCATGGCTATCTATGGCGGTCCCCAGGGTGCGATGGCCCAGGTACTTCAGACCATTGGCCAGGATCGCGCAACAATCACCTTTGTTCCCATCACGCACCCAGTGCAGGTAACCAGCATCATCACAGCATCCCCATCTGTTTCATTTGATCCAGCCCTGCGTCTGCTGCCACTGCGCCTGCTCAGTGCCAGCAGCCCCATGCAGAGCGCCACCGCTCCTGCCACCGGTACCAAAACGATCCCCGCTACTCCTGCCACCGGCACCCTCACCTTTTCCAACTATAACTTTAGCCAGCCTATCACCATTCCTGCTGGTACCAGCTTCCGGGCAACCAATGGCCTCAACTACGTCACAACTGCCAGCGTCACCGTCCCCGCCGCTCAGTTAGGTGCAAATGGTCCAGTGCCGGGTCAGGCAACGGTCAATGCCCAAGCGCAGCAGCCAGGTGCCGCCGGCAATATCGGATCAGGCGCTATCAACACGGTTTATGGGAATTCCGTCGTCGTACAGAACACTGCCCCGTTTACCGGTGGCCAGGATACGCAACACCTCCATGTCGTTCAGCAAAGCGATATCGATAGCCTCAAGCAGCGGCTGATCGCTCAGCTCCAGCCCCAGGTGCAGCAAGCGCTAGCAGTGCAGATAACCAGCACCGACATCCAGATTGGCTCTTTCAGCTTTACACAACAGATAAAGAGCAGTGCCCAGGCGGGCGATACCGCAAACTCGGTAACCGTAACCCTGAGCATCCAAGGCTCCGGACTGACATATAATCGCGACCAGTATGTGCAGCTGGTGCAGGTGCTGCTGGCCCAGAAAGCGGCTGCCCTGGGGCCAGACTTTCAGCTAGTGCCGCACCAATGGAGCTATAACCCACCTGAGCTCATCTCACAGGCCAGAAACCATACCCTCTATTTCCAGGTCAGAGCCGCCGGTTGGGCCGTCTATCAATTCTCCCGCCGTGAACTGACGCATCTGGCTCAGGTGCTTGCCGGGCAACCCGACTCCAGTGCCCGGTCCTATCTCCAGCAACGAGTGCCCAATCTCGACCCGGCAACTGTAACGATAGCCTTGCCCTGGGGCATCACCAGGCTGCCCGGCTCACCAGCGGACATCACTATCCAGGTGCGCGCTCCCAGGTTGCCAACCAATGCACCATAGACCATATGCTGCATCCTTCCAGATCTGGCAAGCATTTTGCTGAAACTCCTGTAGAGGTGCATCCAGCCAGTTCGTAGCCGCTGGTCGGCACCGCGTACCAGGCTATCGAAACAGCAGAGCGCAGCACTCCTCCTCGCCCTGCGCCTGTCCCGTAGCCGCTGGCACCTCTCCAGACCAGATCGCTCCGGCTGACCGCATGTGCCACCTCTCTCACACCTGCCCCTATCCCCAGGGGGTCCCGCTTCCAGAAACCTGTCCCTGTACGGGGCAGGCATGGGGTACGTGCACGAACGGTTCAGCGCGATCGGGTGTTCAGATCACCCTGAAGGCGGGGTGAAACCCATTTTTAGCGTGAAATCGTAAAGGAGGTCCCTGGTATGAGTACACAGCCCCTTCTGCATCGCCTCCCCCGCTCGGTACCGGCATCATCTGCACCAATCATTGGCATCGCCTATAGCGGCGGTGGTGACCGCGTCGTGATTGAGATCGGCGTGGTCAAAGCGTTTATTGAGCGGGGCATTGTGCCTCACTATCTTTCCGGCAGCAGCGCGGGCGCCTTTGCTGCTGCCCTGCATGGCTGGAAGCCACGCAGCATGGATGGCGTGAACCTGGCGCTGGAACTGGCGCCAGCTATCCCCGCCTACCTCCAGCCAGGCCGTTGGGAAGAGCTTGCCCGCTTTGTGCCGGCGCTATTTCAGTTCCTGTTCCATGGCTTCCAGGGTGTCACCCTCCCCAGTGTCGTAGACACCGCCAGGCTACGCATCATGCTCCGCCAGAAGCTCCCCATCAAGAAGCTGGGTGATCTGGAAGTGCCGACCAGCATTGCAGCAACTGATCTCCTTAATGGCAAGGAGTTCTGGTTCGAAGCGCCTGAAGACGATATCGTAGTGGCACTGATGGCATCGTCCGCAATTCCTGCCTTCTTTCCGCCGGTCATCTACAATGGCCACTACTATGTGGATGGCAATGTGAGCGATGTATTGCCCGTGCTGCACCTGGCGCAGCGTGGCGCGAACATTATCTATGCCGTCAATGTGAGCTATGCCGGCGAACAGGTCCAGCCACCGCGCAACCTCTTCGACACCGCGCTCCAGAGCGGCAATATCCTGCTCTATGAGAATGAGCTGCTGGAGATCGACATCGTGCGCGCCCTCTACCCGACGGTACAGGTGATTCCCATCCGCCCGGCCGTAACCGATGCCCCCATCACATTCACCCCACGGAGCATTGCCGCCATTGTAGAGAAAGCGTGCCAGGAAACGCACCAGATCCTTGACACCCTCCACCGATAACCACCTGCCCATCAGCAAGGGCAGAGTTAACAGCCAGCTTGCCGATGCACTGCCACCCGTCGCCATGCGGCACGGGCCATCGGTAACTCGCGCAACACCGGCGGCAGGCGCCGAATCATGCGCCGCGTGCTGGCCACCCAGGCACGGAACAGCGCCTCGCGACGCCAGTCCCAGGAGAGGCCATACATCTCCCGCAGCCGTGGCGGGAGGATAGCAACTGTTATCTGCTCTGTTGCCGCAAGGAATGGGCGCACGGCCGGAGGCGCCGGCATATGCATCACAAGGCGGGCAACGTTGCGTGCCTCCGGGGTGATAGCCAGGGTATTCCCGGCCAGCATCCAGTACATATATGCCTCAAAATCGGCCAGCGTAGCGGGTGTAGCTCCCTTTGGCAGACCCAATAGTGCCCCAAATTGTTTAGACTCCTGATAATACTGCTCCATTTCGGCCCGGCTGAGCGGCTCGACAAGCAGCGGATACAGGAGCAACACCGTATCCACCAGTGTGGCCAGCACCCACAGCAGCAAATCTGGGTCGCGAGCGCGATAGGGTGTGCCTTGCGGGATATCGCCTGCTGCATCGGTGAGTGTTCCGGTCACGCCGATATGCATCCGGTTAATAGTACGTGCCGCCTGGCGCGCTTGCGTGCGCGTACCAAACGTAATCGTCTGGGTCAGTTGCAGGGTCTGCGCCACGCGGGCCCACGGCGCGCGGCTGTACGAGCTATGCTGGCCCACACCGGCGGCAACCAGCGGATGCGCCAGTTGCATGAGCGTAGCTCGCCCGCCGCCCAGCAACAGCACAGCCTCGCGCCCGATTCGCCAGGTAATACTGTCTGGCCCAAAGTAGCCCGCTATCTCTGCTTCATCTACAGGGGTTTTCGTATCAGTAGTAAGCATCGGATCGCTCCTCTGCCATACTCCGAAGTATAGATAGAGAAACCCTGGATTACAATTAAACAAAAAGGATCTTGCTCTATGACGATGATGCCTCCTGTGGCAACTGCCGGACAAACGCGTCAATCTCCCCCGCACCTACCAGCACATGGATGCCCAGATGGCATACCCGACTCTCACCTGGATCCAGAAATTGCAGCCGCCCATTGAGCCGCGCCGCAGCCCGACCCTCCGGCAGGCAGTTCCCTGGCTCAATGCCCACGACATAAGTACCCTCGCCTAGCATCTTCCACTCAGTCAGATAGGGCAGCTCTTCCTGCCGCCATTGCAGGGCCAAGCCCAGGCCGGGCCCATCCGGCACAGCCAGCCGCCGATTGACCAGCGCCACCCGTGTCCAACCATCAGTCCCCGGCAGCGGCTCATAGAAGTACACCTGCTCGGCAAACTGCGGCTGTGGCGCCCCAAACTCGCGTTCGTGTCCCCCTCCTTCCGCCGCACGCGAATCACGTGGGCGAACATGGTGCGCGGCGATAAGCAACTCCGCCATCTCATCTAACAGCGGGAAGCCCGCATTGCAATGGTAGAGCAACATCAGTGGCTCGCGCCGATCACCCGGATTCTCAACATGATCGCTGATCCAGATCGTCCGACCGCCCAGATCGGCAGTAATACGCCGTGTCAGCACTAGCCGCTCGGCGAAAACGTCCGTCTCTCGCATCCTGCCCTGCAACCAGAACGTACAGCGGTCACCATCCCATATTGTACCGCTCTGCACCTCCTCCGCCGGCGTATTGCTGATACGGCCATGCAGCCCCAGCTCTTCGCCCTCATCGATACAGGGCGGACCTGCCTGGCGCAGGCCACAGGTGGTCAGCGCACCGCCGAAGAAACTGCGCAGCCATTCCTGACCGCGCGGATCATAATACACCGGGCTGACCATCCCATTACTGGCCTGCCAGCAGAGGGATGCGCCAGCGTACTCCAGCTCCGGAATATCCATGCAGCGGTCCAGCGCAACGGTAAAACGGATCCCATTGCCCAGCCGTATATCTGCACCCCGCACGCCGGCAGCGCGTCCCCCGCAATAGGTAAAGTGACGGATGCCGGCGATCTGCCCAAAATCGCCAGCCCGCCGGAGCAGATCGGCACGCGTATAATGGTTGCCAAAAAGCTCTGCCATCGCTCATATCTCCCCAAGCACTCCCAGCACCCGGTCAACCTCCTCGTGTGTATTGTAATGCGCCAGACCGATACGCAGCGCACCGCCATGTTGCTCCAGGCCCAACCGCTCCATAAGCGCCAGCGCATAATAGTTGCCGTGCCAAGTGAAGATCCCCGCCTGCCCAAGGCGCTCGGCCAGTTCGCGTGATGTATGGCCCTCCAGGGTGATAGCCACCGTCGGGACACGGCATGCCAGATCCTCAGCCGCTGTCAGCCCATAGATCGTTACCCCCCGGATCGCACGCAGCCCATCCAGCAGATGCACCGTCAGCGTGCGCTCGTAATCCTGGATGGCCTGCATCGCCGCCTGCAAGTAATAGCGGCGGTCTGGCTGAGCCATCTTTGCCGCCTTCGAGCGATGAGGCCGTGCCAGCGTGCTCGCCCTGGCAGGCTGCGCACCCGCTGGAGCCGATGCCCCGGCGTGCTCCACCTGATCGCGACCGATCGCCGCCAGGTACTCAATGGTACCCAGCAGGCCGGCGATCCCTTCGTGGTTGAGTGTGCCGGTCTCAAATTTGTGCGGCAGCGTGTTCTCCGCCGGACGAACTTTATAGGCGCGAAGATTCTCGAGCAGACGGCGCTTGCCATACAGGATGCCCAGGTGCGGGCCAAAAAACTTGTACGCCGAACAGACCAGAAAGTCGCAGTCGAGCGCCTGCACATCGATCGGGCCATGTGGCGCGTAATGCACCGCATCCACAAAGCACAGTGCCCCAACCTCATGTGCCCACCGGATAATGGTCGCGATGTCGTTAATCGTGCCGGTCGCGTTCGAGGCATAACCCACCGCAACAATGCGCGTGCGCCCCGTGATCTTGCGGCGAAAGTCTTCCATGTCCAGCCGGCACTCTGGCGCCTGTATATCCACCGTCCGCACGATAGCGTCCCGTTCATCGGCAATAGCAAGCCAGGGCGCAATATTCGCATCGTGATCCAGCGTGGTAACAACCACCTCATCTCGTGGTCGGAGCAACATCGCAAGAGAGCGGCTTATGGCAAAAGTAAGGGTCGTCATATTGGCGCCAAAAATGACTTCCCCCGGATCGGCAGCGTGCAGAAAGTCAGCCATCGCTGCATGAGCTTCAGCCAGGATCGCATCCGTGCGCTGGCTGGTCAGGAAAGCACCATGCGTATTGGCATTCGCCATCGTGTAATAATCCGTGACGGCACGAATAACCTGTCCAGGCACCTGTGTGCCGCCAGGGTTATCAAAATAGATAACCGGATGCCCCTGTTGCGTCAGGCGCAGGCTGGGAAAGCAGGCGCGGTAACGGCTCAAATCGGGCACCTCGCTCCGGGCTGGGACAATGGGAGCTGTCATAGACCAGCATAACCTCCTACCAGAAACTTAATGCTCTCCCGGCATCACGTACCATGTCTACAGTCGGATGTCAACTGCCCGGTTCAATGCCCCTGACCACGCTTTTGCGCCGGATCAGCGACTTCGGCCGGTTCGCGCACCGGGCTCCAGAGGGGATAGGGGATGCCTGCCAGACGGTTGATCACGATAGCTTGCAAGGTCAGCAGCACAACTGCACCCATAAGCAGAATAAGCTGCTCGGGTCGAGTCAGAATGCCCAGCGAAACAATAAGCGTGGTTGCCCCGGCGGGTGGATGTGGCGCGCGCAGCAATACCATCAAGCCAGCGGTAAGCCCCAATGAAAGCCCGGCGGCCACCACGCGTGACCATGTCACGCCAACGGCGAGCGCCGGCCCAGCATTCGTCAGGCCAGTCATCACCAGGCTCAGGTAACCCGCGCCAGCACCAAGAGCATGCCCGATGATCGTGTTGCGTGGCGAAGCGGCTGGTGCAGTTGGCGTGTAAAAGAATAGAAAGGCCGTAGGGCCAAGCGAGGGAAAGATAAACGGCGAGTGTGTGGCCACGGCAATAGCCGCCATCAGCCCGATACTAATGCAGCCATTGATAAAGCTGAAGAGCGCCAGCACCGGTACCTCCGCATAGTGCTGCAAGAGCCAGGGAAGGCGCACGCGCATGGTGATGCCGCGCAGAATATCCGACATCTCGCCCCCGATGGGGTGTTCGCGATCAATGCGGTAGCGCGGGCGGATACCGGCCGCCGCCCTTGTTAATTCAGGGTCATCCTTGCGGTGCTGCGTCGGAGGTCTATCCTGCTCCATGGTCTCTCCCTCACCTTGAGCAGTCACAAGCCCATAACACGTCTGCGTGGCCACCACCACACCACCAGCGCGATCAGGAAACCGATACCACTGGCCAGCGTCAGCCAGCCAAGATGCGCAGGCTGCCCGGAAAGCCACTCATAGAGCGCCGTCGTGATCAGCCAGAGCTGGGCAATTAAAATGACGGCCACGATCAAAACCTGTGCCTGCACGATCGCAATACGCCCCGGCGCGCCCAGGGAGCTCGGACCGGGCAATGGCCCATGTGGCCCATAGGGAGGCCGCTCTACCGGCGGATCATCGGGGTTCGCACGGCGCGGGTGTATACCATGCTGAGGCGTTGCCATAGCCGGGTTGTACAGGGTAGAACCGGCCTCGTGAAACATCTCATGAGCGAAATGCTCATTGCCCATATCTTTGCTCTCACTCATCGCAGCACCTGCCTGACTGCATAAATAATCCCATTATGAACAGCAAGCTGAATGAGCGGCAGCGGGCGCGTCGGCGGACCGGCCAGCACATCGCCGGTAGCCGCATCGAACAGACCATCGTGACAGGGGCACCGGAGATGCTTCCCATCCCCCTCATAGAGCACAGCGCAGGAGAGATGTGTACAGACATCGCTGTAGGCGACCAGCCCTCTTCCCGGCAGGTTTATAATAATTCCCTGGGCATATTGATCTGGAAAGTTAAAGACACGCCACTCATTCACCCCCAGTTCATTCACTCTGACTATCGGGACGGGCTGCGCGCCCGTCCCGACGGGCAGATTGCCGAAGACGGCCAGCGCGCCGGTTGCCAGAAAAAGTGCGCCTGAGCCCGCCAGCAGAAAGCGGAGCGTATCACGTCGGGTCATGATATCATCTTCACGCCACCGATACGGAAACTGCTCGCGCCATTCCTGGCTGCGCTGGTGCCTCGGTCGGCGCACAACCTCCTGCGAGCCCGCATCGGGCGTAAGGGGGTGCCCATCGTCCGTTACAAAGTTATCTCCCATACCGCTTCTCCTTCGAGCAAGGAATGCTGGCCACCAGGTGTGACCGGCACGCGCTCCGGCTCACGAACAGGGCGTACCGGCTCAGGCAGGGGACCGGGCGTACGCGGTGCCCATGGTTGCGGCGGTGCCTCACGCTGCGGGATACCGGCGGTCTCTGCGTCTACCCATGTATCAGCGTTGCGCGTCGCCGTGGCCTGCGGCAGCTCAATCCGCTTGCCCTGACTGGCTTCCTCTGCCAGCGCCAGCAAATCCAGCGCCTCGTCATCAGCCGTCATCACCACATAGTTGCGTGTGCGCACCCGTTGCTGGCCAAAGTAAAAGATATTCACCGGTTTGGCCCCCTGCCGGGCCCGCCCTGCCGCAACCCACTCCTCGTAGGTGCCATAGAAGATTGCCTGTGTCGGGCAGACAGTAGCGCACATCGGACCCTTGTCCTGGCTGGTGCGATCATAGCAAAGATTGCATTTGCGCATGGAGAGCCCTGCCGTGTCGAGCTTGGGCACTCCGAAGGGGCAGGCATAAACGCAGTTCCGGCAATGGATACAGCGAGTCTCATCAGCCTGATGCACCACCCCATCCGGGCTCACCAGAATGGCCTGTGCCGGGCAGACCTGGGCACAGGGAGCCAGTGGATCCTCGCAGTGCATACACAGCGTAGGTGAGGAAGCCACCGTATCGTGGCGCTCAACATAATCAATGTAGATCATGCTCTCACCCTTATGCGTATCGCACTCCCGGCAGGCAGCAACACACGAGCGGCAGCCAATGCAACGTGATGGATCGAGAAAGATCCGCTTTACAGCCATAAGTGGTGTCCTTTACTTCCAGTGTGATCGTGGTTTTGGCCCTGACCATCCCCTCGACCGTTCCTACCGCAATATCGGCTTGGCCCGATCGCTTGCCATGGGTAGCTCGCGGCGACGCGCCTGAGCAGCGGCAAGCTCCTCCGGATCAACCTCCGCCGCCCATTCCGGCGGCCCTGATGCCCGCATAGCGGCAGCCGCGCAGACCTTAAATTCCGGAATTTTATTCATCGGCTCAAGCACCGGATTAGTAAGAATATTGGCCGCCTGTGTATGCCCATAGTGATAGGGGATAAATAGCGTGTCCGGTCGGATGGAGCGCACAACCAGCGCTGGCACTGTGATCTCTCCACGCCGGGTACGAACCGTCACCCAGTCGCCGTCGGCAATGCCGAGCTGCTGCGCCGTCTGCTCGTGGATTTCCACCCAGGGGTAGGGAGCCTGTTCCCGCAGGAATGCTACGCGTCGTGTCTGATTGCCGGACAGGTAATGATAGACTACCCGCCCGGTCGTCAGAATCAAGGGATACTCATCGTCCGGCTCCTCAGCCGGTGGAATGTATGCAATCGGATGAAAGCGCGCTTTCCCATCCGGGAAACCAAAGCGCTCTTCATACAGACGGGGCGTGCCAGGGTGATCCGCTGATGGACACGGCCAGAAAACCCCGTTCTGCTCTTCAATCTTTTCATAGGTAATGCCCCAATAGTCCGCCTTTGCTCCGCGCGTGCAGAGCCGCAACTCGTCAAAGATCTCACGTGGCGAATGGAAATTGAAATATTGCCCCTTGCCAAGCCGGCGCGCCAGCTCACACATGATCTCCCAGTCAGTGCGCGCCTCGCCAGGTGGATCAACCGCCTTGTTATGCTTGATGACTCGCCCTTCCAGACTGGTCGTGGTCCCTTCATCTTCCGCCCAGACGGTCCCTGGCAGCACCACATCCGCCAGTTCCGCCGTTTCTGAGAGGAAGAAGTCGGTGACCACAAAAAAATCCAGCCCGCGAAACGCCCGCTCGGCTGTATGCTGATCGGGCAGCGAGACCAGCGGATTCGAGCAGAGCAGATAACAGGCCCGAATCTCGCCGCGCAGCATGGCCGGAATCATCAGCGTCGCCGGATAGCCTGCGTGCGGCAAATCTTGCTCAGCAATGCCCCAGACAGAGCAAATGTAAGCGCGATCCTCCGGATCCTCAATCTCGCGACAGCCGGGCAGCTGTGATGCCTTCTGCCCTACCTCGCGGCCCCCCTGCCCGTTTCCCTGACCGGTCAGGGTCCCATAGCCTGCGCCGGGCCGGCCAAAATTGCCCGTGGCCAGCGCCAGATTGATTGCCGCAACCCCGTTATCTACCCCCTTGCTCTGATGCTCCAGCCCGCGCGCGTGATAGATCATTGCCGCACGCGCCCGCCCGTACATGCGCGCCGCCTCGATAATCGCCTCGGCACGCAAGCCGCAGACCCTGGCGACCCGCTCCGGCGGATACTGCTCAACCATCGCTCTCGTCTCTTCCCACCCGACGGTGCGCTCGCGAATAAACGATTCGTCGATCAGCCCCTCTTTGACAATGACATGCAGCATCCCGTTCAGCAGCGCTGAATCCGTCCCGGAACGCAGCGGCAGGAAAATATCTGCCGTGCGCGCGATCGGCGTCTGGCGCGGATCGGCAACGATCAGCTTGCAGCCCCGATCGCGCGCCTGCCAGAGATAGCTGGTCACTATAGGGAAGCACTCGCCCACATTCGCACCAATGATGAAGATACAATCGGCATGCAGCATATCACTGATTGGATTGGCAGCGCGATCAATGCCCAGCGAACGCTCATTTGCCCCGGTTGCCGATGACATGCACAGCCGCCCATTGTAGTCGCAATGGCGCGTCCCTAAAGCGACGCGGGCAAACTTGCCAGCAAGATAGCACTTCTCATTGGTCATTGAGGAACCGCTGAACACCGCTATCGCATCCTTGCCATACTGTTCCTGGATAGCCCGGAAACGTTGCACAATCGTGTCCAGCGCCTCATCCCAGCTCACCCGCTCAAGCGGACTATTTTTGCCGCCACGGCGCATGAGCGGGTAAAGCAGGCGATCAGGATGATGGATCGTCTGATAGGCCGTAGCCCCTTTCGGGCACAGCATACCATGGTTGAGCGGGAAATCTTCGCGTGGCTCCACGCCCACGACACGCCCATCGGCAACCTTCAGATACATGCCGCACTGCACACCACAGTAGCAGCAATGGGTCGGCACATAGCGATCGATCTGGTCAGCAGACGTCCAGCGTGCCGGGGCCCGCTCACCACGATAAAAGTCAAATGTATCTACCTGTCGGCGTCGAAAAATGCCTTTATCTACACTCATCTATCCGATTCTCCCTGCATTGACACCTCTGGCCCGCCTGGGCGGTCACTGATATCACAGGCAAAAAGCAGCCCATTGTATGGCCAGGCCTTCAGGTGCAGCCCTACAGAAATCGGTTGCCTTCGCGCCCAAGTGCTGCCAGATTCGCCTGGGCGCGCAGCACCCGCTTGCAACGCGGGCAGAGATCCTGCCACCAGAGCCCCTTGAGCGTCTGCGCAGCATTACGAACCGTGCCCGCTGCCCCATCGCTCGGCAGGGCAACTGGCCGCTCTAGCGCATAGTTTTCATCCACTTCGTAGAGCGTCTGCTTCAAATCCTGAATAAAGCGCGCTGGCGCGAACGCCTCTCCACAGCGCGGACAGCGGTGCATCGCCTCATCCTCGCCGGTGCGCCAGTACAGATCAACGCCCAGCGTTGCCGGGCGTTCAATAAGATGAAAAAACTTGCCAAAGGGAAGCGAAAGCAACCAGAGCACCACAACTGCCTCATGAGTCAGCGAAATGAACCAGTAATAGGATCCGCCCAGCCAGGTGCTATCCGCTGTCAACGCCAGACCGGTCACCACAATCGCCAGCAGCAGCGCCAGCGGCACAATATCAAAGCGAAAGCGCTGTGTCGCGATCAACGCCAGATCGTGGAAGCGTCGGTGAAATGCCAGAATCAGCCCGATGAGGAGGAGCAGCGCCGTCCAATCCAGGGCATGAATGACCAGAATACCAAAAGGCGAATCCGGTGGAAAAGCAAAGAGCGGAAAACCAAAAAACCAGATCTGGTAAAGCGCCGTCGGCGTTTGCGTAAAGCGGAGCCAGCCGAAGGTCAGCGGAAAAGTGATTGCGCACGAGAGAATCACCCCCCAGAAAATACACTGATGCATGACCCAGCGATAGATGCTCCGCTGACGAATAAACTGCTGGGTCAACAGATCAGCGATGATCCCCACCGGAATAAGCTCTTTATAGCGCCGAAAGTTGGCAAACGAGAGAAACAACTGCCATCCACGCCGCCAGTAACGGTTTGTAGGTGGGCGAGCAAGCCAGAATGTGTACTTATACGTCACCGCTGCCGTGGCAAAAATGGTGCCCACCAGATAGCCAATGAGCGCCTCGTCGAACCAGCGAAACCCCCGTGAGCCGATCCCCACCAGCACCACAAGCAGGGCCGCGGCAAGAACACCAAACAGAATGGAACGCACACGCAGGCTCATGGCCTGGAAAACGGTGGCCGGCACATCAGTACGGCTACCGGACGCCGATGCACTCTCTGCCGGCATTATCGGTTGATCCATGAGTTACTCCTCCTCTTGCAGGGCACCACTGCATAGGCAGGCCATACTCAGCCACCACCAATATCCCCGAACTAGCCCCTTCGGTTACATTTTATGCCTGAGCATGCTGCTTAGGCAAATCTGCCAGAGCGCCCCTGCGGCGTATGAGCAAGATTTTTGGCAGAGGATGCCACAAGATCGTTTTACTCCAGAGCCGGCTCAAGACAATGACTTTTGTCGCTTTATCGCCTCCCTGGCCACCTGCTCTAATCCCGGCGGAAGGCCGGTAGCACCGCGTGAGCAAAAAGCTGGACCGAAGTAAGATCGGGCAGGTCCGGGAACGTAAGGAAGAACGAGTGAATCCCAAGCGATATATACGTGTGCAGCCGGCCCACACATTGCTCTGGCGTTCCCACCAGGGCGTGCGCCAGGCGCTGCTCTGCATCAGCAATAGAGAGACCCCGCTGCTGAGCATAGCGCGTAATCTGCCATCGAACTGCCTCAGGCCGATGACCGATCAAAACAGTCGCGTTGTGCGTAAGCGCGATCGCCGCTGGCTCGCGACCTGCCTCAGCGGCATAGCGCTCCAGCGTCTCCCGATACTGTTTCCATTGGTCCGGGCTCAGATCGAAGCCGATATTACACAGATCGGCCACCCTGGCCACCGTGCGCAAGACATAACGCTCTCCGTGTCCGCCAACCAGAATCGGTGGACCGGGACGCTGCACTGGCTGGGGCAGCCCCGGACCGACCACTGTACCATAGAAGCGGCTGCTATGCGTTCCTTCCTGACCGGACCAGAGAAAGCGCAGCAGTTGGATCCCATCCTCCAGCCGGGCCAGCCGCTCTTGAATCGGTTGCCAGGGAATGCCCGATGCCTCGTGATCGCGCTGGCTGCCACCAGCTCCCAGCCCCACTATCAGCCGCCCGCCCGCAAGCACGTCCAGTGTTGCGGCCATTTTCGCCAGCACCGTCGGATGCCGATACGGCTGTGCCAGCACCATCGGCACCGCCCGCAGATGGCGCGTCGCCATCGTCAGTGCGGTGAGCGTGGTCCAGCACTCCAGGCAGGGAACAGCCAGCAGATCGTACAGGCTGGCCCCATCATAGCCAAGGCCATCTGCTGCCTGCCAGATGGCCAGCAGTTGCTCATAGGTCAGGCCGGTCTGATGAACACGCACAAAAAAGCTGATAGACTGCCTCATGACCGGTACTACTCAGTCCAGACCCACTCGCGAATCTCTGGCATATCCTCAAAGTGCTCACGTGAATACGCCGTGGCCTGGGCGATCAGCTCCTGACACCGGTCAATCAGCTCTGGGGCGCGCTGACGCATCCTTGGCACGCGCCGGAGCGCCTCAATACAGAGATGATAGCGGCTCATCTCATTCAACACCACCATATCAAATGGCGTCGTTGTCGTCCCCTGCTCGTTGAAGCCACGTACGTGAAAACGCTCCGCGTTGGGCCGCCCATGGACAATCTCGTGAATCGCCCGCTGATAACCATGAAAAGCAAAGACAACCGGACGATCCTCGGTGAAAAGCTCCACAAACTGGGTCTCGCTCATCCCATGTGGATGATGTTCGCGCGGAAACAACGTCATCAGATCCACCACGTTCACCACCCGCACCTTCATCTCTGGCGCATGCCGGCGGAGCCACCACGCTGCCGCAACGGCCTCCAGTGTCGGAATATCCCCGGCGGCAGCCAGCACCACATCCGGCTCGCCTCCCTGATCATTGCTGGCCCATTGCCAGACCGATGCACCGCGCGCGCAGTGCCGGATCGCCTCATCCATATCCAGCCATTGCAACTGGGGCTGCTTATCAATGACAATCAGATTCACATAATTGCGGCTGCGCAGACAATGATCGGCTACCGAGAGCAGACAGTTAGCGTCTGGCGGCAGGTAGATACGGGCCACGGTCCCCCGCTTCGAGAGCATCACATCAATGAGGCCAGGCCCCTGATGACTGAAGCCATTATGATCGTTGCGCCAGCAGGTAGACGTCAGCAAGATATTCAGTGACGCGATCGGCTTGCGCCATGCCAGCCTGACACCCGCTTCCAGCCACTTGGTGTGCTGCACCGTCATCGAAGCCGAGACCATCGCAAATGCCTCGTACGTCGCAAAGATCCCATGCCGTCCCGTCAGCAGATAGCCTTCTAGCCAGCCTTCGCAAAGATGCTCGCTGAGCACCTCCATCACACGGCCATCCGCCGCCACATGATCATCAAGCCCGATCGTCTTACCGACAAAGCAGCGGTTCTCCACCGCAAAAACATCACCCAGTCGGTTGGAGTTGACCTCATCGGGACAGAACAACCGAAAATTTGCTTGATCGGCATTGGCCACAAAGATATCTCGCAGCAGTTTGCCAAGCTGACGGGTAGATTCATGCCGCTCAGTAGCAGGACGCTTGACAGCGATCGCATACTCCCGAAAATCCGGTATCTTGAGGTCCACCAGGAGCCTGCCACCGTTGGCATGCGGATTGGCGCCCATCCGGCGATCGCCTCGCGGCGCCAGGTCTGCCAGTTCCGCGATCAGTCGGCCCTTCTCGTCGAAGAGCTCCTCCGGATGATAGCTGCGCATCCATGCTTCGAGCATCGCAAGCTGCCTGAGATCCGACTTCGCCGCCGGCAGCGGCACCTGATGCGCCCGGAAGGTACCCTCAATCGGCTGGCCATCCAGCTCCTTTGGCCCGGTCCACCCTTTAGGCGTCCGCAGCACTATTGCCGGCCAGCGCGGGCGACCGCTAAAACCCTTCGTACGCGCGTCCTGCTGAATGGCCCGGATCTTTGCATAGCAGGTATCCAGCGTCGTGGCAAATGCCTGATGCATCCGTGTGGGATCATCCCCTTCAACAAAGAAAACTTCGTAGCCATGTCCCTCAAGGATGGCGCGTATCTCCTCGTCGCCCGCGCGACCCCACACCGTCGGCCCGGCGATCTTATAGCCATTCAGATGCAGAATCGGCAGCACGGCGCCATCGCGCACAGGATTGAGATAGCTGATGCCCTTCCAGGAGCCCGCCAGCGGCCCGGTCTCTGCCTCGCCATCCCCAACGACAGCAGCAACGATCAGATCCGGGTTATCGAAGGCCGCGCCGAACGCGTGGACAAGCACATAGCCCAGCTCCCCCCCTTCGTGAATCGAACCAGGTATCGGCACGCTCACATGGCTGGGAATACCACCGGGCGTCGAGAACTGGCGGAAGAGCCGCCGCAGTCCCACTATATCCTGGGAGACCTCCGGATAAATCTCCGAGTACGTCCCCTCAAGGTAGACATTGGCAACCAGCGCCGGACCCCCATGCCCCGGGCCTGCCAGATAGATCATGTTGACGTCATGTTCCTTGATGAGCCGGTTCAGATGCACATAGATAAAACTCAACCCGGGCGACGTCCCCCAATGACCAAGCAACCGCGGCTTGATATGCTCCGGACGCAATGGTTCGCGCAGGAGGGGATTGTCCTGAAGATAAATCTGCCCGATCGTCAGATAGTTCGCAGCCTGCCAGTAACGATGCATCCGATCCAACAGCTCATCGGATAGTGGCCCGACCACCGGTGCCTGTGGACGCCCAGCCACACCAGAAACTTCAACCGCGCTAGAGATGCTTGGGTCAAATATGAACATTGCTCATCCTTCCTTATCTTATGGCCGTTCCCTTGCAACCAGACGATACGTATGCCTGGCGATCATCCGATCTTCATCGGTCCGCATCACCCGTACAGTAACCGGACTGCCATCGTGGGAAATAATTGGCCCATGTACCTCATTGCGCCGTGGATCCAGCTGGATGCCGAGAAAGTCCAGGCCCGTACAGATGCGCTGACGTACAGCTGCGGCGTGTTCCCCAATTCCACCCGTAAAGATCAGCGTCTCCAGCCCACCCAATACCGCGCTCAGCGCCCCTAAAAATTTGCGCGCCTGATAGCAGAAAAGCTCAATTGCCTCGGCAGCATGGGGGTCGGTGGGCTCCCGGTCCAGCAAGTCATGCATATCTGCGCTACTCCCTGAAACGCCAAGCAGCCCGGCCTGCCGGTTAACCAGCTCATTAAGAGCCGCAGGATCCATGCCTTGCGCCTGAAGGAGATAGAGCAGCACACCCGGATCAAGATCGCCACAACGCGTGCCCATGACCAGGCCACCGGTCGGCGTGAAACCCATCGTCGTGTCCACACTGACTCCACCGCGCACCGCAACCATGCTCGCCCCATTCCCAAGATGGGCAATAATCACGCGTCCCTCAGCCGCCGCACGATCTTCAGCACGCAGCTCATGCAGAATATACTCATAGGAAAGACCGTGGAACCCATAACGCATCACCCCCGCCTCCCCAAGCCATCGTGGCAGCGCGTACATCTGGGCAACGTGGGGCATCGTGCGATGAAACGCCGTGTCAAAACAGGCCACCTGTGGAATTGCCGGATAGGCCCGGCTGACCGCCTGAATAGCACCAATGGCCTGTGGCAGATGATCGGGATCAATGGGCACCAGCCGCTGGAGCGTGGTAACCAGTTCAGGGGTAATCAATTGCGGCTCGCGATAAGCGCTACCACCGTGAACCACCCGGTGTCCAACTGCATCCAGCCTTTTAGCGGAACCATGATCTTGCATCCATCCCAAGAGTGCCTGCAAAGCCGCCGCGTGATCCGGCAGATTTCCCTGCTGATCCAGCAGGGTTGCCCCACGCGCATCCATAATACCCATTCGGCTGCCGGAAAGGCCAATGCGCTCCACCTGCGCCGTCAGTTCCACCTGCTCTCCCTGCCCATCCAGGCGATAGAGCGCCGCCTTGAGGCTGGACGATCCCGTGTTAATAGTTAACAGACGCAGAGGTTGCCCGTTCGCCATAACCGTGCGCTCCTGATTTGCTTCCTGGTGACCACTCCGCTACCTGAACACACTGCCTGCTCAGGCAACCCCTCCCAACCGAGCAGTTCGAGCCTGGAGGCTTGTTTGCACCTGCCATCCTCGCGTAGCGGGCCCTTTATCCTGTCGCCACCCGCAGCTTACGATAGCGTCGGATGAGTGCATTCGTCGAGCTATCGTGTCCAAGCTGCGGCTCGCTGGTGCTCGCAAGCTCTGGAATGATCCGCTGCGCCAGCGCCTTCCCCAGCTCAACCCCCCACTGATCAAACGAGTCAATCTGCCATATAGTCCCCTGCGTGAAGACACTATGCTCATAGAGCGCAACCAGCTTTCCCAGCGTCTCCGGCGTCAGCCGCTCGGCAAGAATCGTGGTTGTCGGGCGGTTGCCCTCGCAGACACGGTGGGGCACCAGCCAGTCTGGTGTCCCCTCCGCTTTGACCTCCTCGGCCGTCTTGCCAAAAGCGAGAGCCTCGGTCTGCGCAAACATGTTTGCCATCAGCAGATCCTGGTGCTCGCCAGGAAGATTCGACGCCTGGCAAAAACCTATGAAATCGCACGGGATAATCCTGGTTCCCTGGTGGATCAACTGGTAGAAGGAATGCTGACCGTTCGTTCCCGGCTCCCCCCAGAAGATAGGTCCCGTCTGATAATTGACCGGCACGCCCTCCAGCGTGACATGCTTGCCGTTGCTCTCCATCGTCAATTGCTGAAGGTAGGCCGGAAAGCGCTTGAGATACTCGCTATACGGCAACACCGCGACGGTCTGCGCACCAAAAAAGTTGTTATACCATACAGTAAGCAGCCCCATGAGCACTGGCAGGTTTCGCTCAAATGGCGCAGTGCGGAAATGCTCATCCATCGCATGGAAGCCGGCCAGCATCTCACGAAAGTGCTCGGGGCCGATCGCGATCATCGTCGAGAGGCCAATCGCCGAGTCCATCGAGTAGCGGCCCCCCACCCAGTCCCAGAACTCAAACATCTGCTCCGCGTCAATCCCGAACTTCACCACCTCTTCCGTGTTGGTCGAAACGGCCACAAAGTGCCGCGCAACCGCTCGTTCATCCCCAAGGGCCCGCAGGCTCCATTCGCGCGCGGTGCGCGCGTTCGTCATCGTCTCCAGTGTTGTAAACGTCTTGGACGAGACAATAAACAGCGTCTCCTCCGGATCAAGATCGCGCGTGGCCTCAGCGAACGCTGTACCATCAATGTTGGAAATAAACCGAAAGGTCATGGTGCGATCGCTGTAATCCCTCAGCGCCTCATAGGCCATGACCGGCCCCAGATCAGAGCCACCGATGCCAATATTTATGACATTGCGAATTCGCTTCCCTGTGTGTCCGCGCCACTCGCCGCTACGGACCCGCCTGGCAAAGTCTGCCATCTTATCCAGCACCTGATGCACCCGGGGCACCACGTTCTCCCCGTCCACAACGATTGCCTGGTCTCTGGGCGCGCGCAGTGCCACATGAAGCACCGCGCGCTGCTCAGTAACATTGATCTTCTCGCCCCGAAACATCGCCTCAATACGTTCACGCAGTCCACACTCCCTGGCAAGATGCACCAGCAACCGGATCGTCTCGTCCGTAATCCGGTTCTTCGAGTAGTCAAGGTAGATGCCCGCAGCCTCAGCCGTGAGGCGCTCACCGCGTTGAGGATCTTCAGCGAAGAGTTGGCGGAGATGCACATCGCGGATTTGCTGGTAATGTGCCTCCAGCGCTTTCCACGCCGGACGCTGAGTCAGAGGTGGTATCGCTTGTGTCGGACTCGTCGCCATCGTCAATTGCCTCTCTTCGATCGATGAATGGTGATCAGCAGGCCAGGAACACCCTATCTCCGCATCATCGCTCTTGCGCATGGCCAAGCAGCACCGGCAGATCGTAGTTGACCAGATCGCCTATGCGCTCGATAGAAATATCTGCTGGTGGGTAGGTGCTCAGCACCTGCGGATCGTTCGCATAGTGCCCCTGCCGAGGAAAGACAGTCGTCAGACGATCACCCCAGATCTGCTTCATTGCTGCCAGAATGCGCAGCTTATCGTCCACCATAACATAATGGTCAGCCGGGTAGCGTGCCTCCACATCGTCCAGCATCTGCTCTTTGTGGATATAAATCAACACCTGACCATCAACTGCTTCCCATATCCCCGATCGCTGCACCTTATGGGGCTGGAATACCACATCGCCGTCCGATAGAATGACTGTCGGCCCCCAGGTGCGCAACCGCTCAATCACATCCAGCGCGCCAGGGTACAGACGATTAGCAAACGGATAATTCACCAGGTACAGCGAGATAGCCAGCAGATGCGGATCGCGCGGATACTCCATCCGATAGCGCTGGAGAGCGCCCAGGTAATCCGCGTAGCCAAGTTCGGTGCGGAGCTGCTCAAAAATAGCCCAGTATCGTTGCTGCCGCTCCTCCCCAAACGCCTTGATGAGATGACGCCGGAGATCCTGCTCCACGCGATCGTTATCGAGAAGCGTATTATCAACATCCAGCAGAAAGACAACCGGCTGTGGCATTACAAACCTCCTTGCCTGAACCGCCCTTCCTGGCCCGGACCGCCGCTAATCGGCAACCCGCGACAGCAGCAGATCAAGGTCAAGCTCCGGGTACAATGGATAGCGAGCCAGCAGCGCACGCACACGCTGGCGGGCCTCATCGGCAACAGCCGGATCAAGGTGGTACTTCGTCAGGCTTGGCGTCCCCGTACTTGTCATCGCCGGCTGCACATTCGCAAGGATCAGCTTGATGATCTGCGCGATCTCGCACATCTCGGTCTCACCCATGCCCAGCGTTGTCGCGGCAGGTGTGCCCAACCTGAGCCCACTGGTATACCATGGACCGTTCTGGTCGAAAGGCAGTGCATTACGATTAACGGTCAGGCTGCACTCCCGCAGCGCCGACTCTGCCTGCCGCCCCGTCAGACCAAAGGTCTTGGCCACATCGATCAACAGCAGGTGATTATCGGTCCCGCCGGTCAGCACCTCCATCCCCTCATTGATACATGCCTGCGCCAGAGCCTGCGCATTCTTCACAATATTGTGTGCATAAGTGCGGAACTCCGGCGTAGCCGCCTCGCGGAAGGCCACCGCCTTCGCTGCCAGCGCATGCGGCAATGGCCCGCCTAGGATCGCCGGGCAGCCCTTATCCACCCATTCGGCAAACTCTTTCGTACACAGCACCAGACCCCCACGCGGTCCGCGCAGCGTCTTGTGCGTCGTCGCGGTGACAACGTGGGCATAGGGAACCGGATTATATGGGCCGGTGAAAACCTTGCCGGCAACCAGACCGGCAAAATGGGCCATATCCACCATGAAGACAGCCCCTACCTCATCGGCCATCTCCCGCATCCGCGCAAAATCAATCTTGCGCGGATAGGCGCTGTAACCGGCAAGGAGGATCAGTGGCTTGATCTCACGCACCTGAACCCATAGCTTATCAAGGTCAAGCAACTTGGTCTCCGGATCAACCGTGTACGTAGAGACATCGAACAGCGTGCTAGAGAAATTGTGCCGGTAGCCATGAGTCAGATGGCCACCGGAATAATAGTCCAGCGCCAGCAAGCGCTGGTTCTGTAATGACGCCCGCACCCTGGCCCACTCTTCCCGGGAAACCTTGGCCGGATCTTTCTGCCCCAGCTGTTCAAGCAGCGGAGCCTCGATCCTAGCCGACAGAATGGCAATATATGCCACCATATTCGCGTCAGCGCCTGAGTGCGGCTGCACATAGGCGTGCTCAGCTCCAAAGAGTTCGCATGCCAGGCGCGCTGCCTCCATCTCAATCGTGTCAACGTTATCACAACCAGCATAGAACCGGTGCTGCGGATAACCCTCCGCATACTTATCCGTAAACAGATTGCCCTGGGCAAGTTGCGTCGCCAGGGAACTGTAGTTCTCACTGGCAATCAGCTTGAGGTTCATTCGCTGATCGCGAAACTCCTTGATGATCGCCGCTGCGACCGTAGGAGAGACCGTGTGAATATGGTCCAGTGAAGCATAAACGGCGGCTGCCGCAGCATTGATCGGTGCCCCGTTCAGCATGCGCAGATACTGGCTCAACAGGCTCTCCTGTCCCCTTGTCTGATAGGTGATCGTCTCCATAACCAACCTCCCTCCTGGCTCATTGCGGCTCCGGTTCACCCTGCACCATCGCCAGGACCGCCGGCAACAGCGCCTCAATTGCGCAACACCGTCTGCACCGTGCAGTAGCCTGTACGGCTGGGCCCACCCATTCCCAAAGGGATCGCCATGCCGCCAGTCAGTCCTCTTCAGGCAATATAAGCGTCGCCGGCCGGTAGCACCGGCAGACGACATCTGTCGTATTATATCATCGTTATCCGCAAGCGCTCCGACCCTCCCTGGTCGGGTAGCCTCCACAGTATCATACCAGCTCCGGTGGCCTGGTAGCCATAAGCAAAAGGGCCACCATGACGGTGGCCCACTGACTAACCGGCGCTTCCTTCGCACAACCGGCGTCCACCTCGCTGTCAGGATGGTTGTGGAGACCCTGCGCGCCGCAACCAGGGAAAGCGCCGCGTCCGGGCAGCGCTGGCCTGGGCGGCAACATCTTGCTCGAGCGTTTCCATACGTTGCTGGAGCGCAGCTACCGCACGTCGGTGTGTCGTGGCCCCACGCTCCGCCAGCTCGAGCCGTTCCTGAAGCGCCAGCATCTCTCGCCCATGATCAACCGCCTCGTGCGCCATCGCCTCCAGCCGCTGGCTCAGTATAGCCAGCTCCGCATCACGGTTCGCTCTCTCCTGCTCGGCAAGCGCCATGCGCTGCTGAAGCGCGGCCACTTCCTGCTCCAACACCTCCAGCCGCTGGAGTAGAGCCGCATGGACACCATCAGCAGTGTCATCCCTTGTCACCGCCGTCAACTGCTCAGGATCGATCTGGACACCGCACACTCGCGCCAGCTTATCGCTATCGATCACCCACGCGTGGCCGGCCTTCGTTGCCGCCAGCTTCCCGCTCGCGATCCAGCTCCGCAGTAAACGTTCCTGCCTGCCCGTCAGCGCGGCTGCCTGCGCCACCGAGATCTTCTCACCCATGGAATCCTCCTTGCTAGCTTCTGCCATATCGTTTGGGGGGATCGCATAGAGGTAACGGAAAGAGAAGCGCCGAGTAACCGTATAGGACCTGGCCCTGACCAGTATGTGCCACCTTCTCTCCCACAGAAAGAAATCACCCTCCTGCTCTCCTCCAAAAGGGAAGCGGGAGGGTGAGGTCAGGGCCGGACCGTGAGGCCGATCATCCCTGACCAGAGGCATAGTCAGGGATTTTTACAGAAAAGCACCCCCTTCGTGCTACCTTCATGCCCCTGGAGCCTTTGGTGGTTCACCATGGCGAGCAGCAACCCCTGTCGTCACCGCTGCCGGTGCGGCATTCGCATCCGGCTGGGAGGTTAGGGCGGCCATCGTGCTATCAGACGCATCTCGCGACCCGGCAGCAGTTGTGGTGCCAGGTTGCGGGAGACGCGAGCGAATGACACGCGCAGGCACACCGGCCACAATAGAGTATGGTGGCACATCGGCGGTGACCACACTCCCCGCCGCAACAATCGAGCCGCGCCCGATAGTAACACCGGCCAGGATGACTGAATGTGAAGCAATCCAGCAATCATCCTCGATAACAATGGGCTTGCGTGTGACACCCTGCTCCTTCATTGGCCGGGTAACATCGGCAAAATTGTGGTTTTCCGCGTACAGGCTCACCCGTGGTGACATCATCACATTGTTACCGATACGTATCCCTCCGGAACAGCCAACATAGCAGTAAGCGCCAATATTTGAGTTATTACCAACAACCAGCCCTTCGCCCAGCTCACCGCCACCATAGTATCGGGTAGGCCGGATCATCGCAAAGCGACCGACTGTCACACGGTCACCAAAGGTGATGCCATGGCGTGACAGCCCGATAATCTCGCAATAATCCTCGGCAATAAAATTGCGCCCAACGCTGATATAGCGCTTATTGCGGAGGGTTACATGGCGACCGATAAAAATAATGCCACGAGCTTGTTTGAACCCGATGCGGCGAATCTGGCCGCGCACCGCCTTCATGAAGGTGTTGAAGAGCATGGCAAGCAGCGCATCGGGAGGCGTGGCCGGATCAATAGTGTATGTTGGATCACGCTTGATACGTCGCACAAAAAGGATCACCAGACGTCGCATAGTGCTTCTCCTCTTAAGCCTGACCTGCAAGCGATGGCACCGTGAAGACAGGGGCATATGCATGGACACATGCATCTTCGAAAGCCTGGTACGTGGCCTCGACGGTCCTTTCCCAGGTGAAGCAGCGGAGTCGCTCACTCCCCGCCTGCACCAGCGCTGCGCGCAGCGCTGGTTCGGCTTCTAACCGTGCCAGACATGCTGCCAGCTCTTGTGGGCTGTCCGGATCGAAGAGGAGCGCCGCATTGCCGGCAACCTCAGGCAATGCACCGGCACGTGAGCACACCACCGGTACCTGCGCCGCAAATGCCTCCAGCACCGGGATACCAAAGCCCTCCAGCAAGGATGGAATAGCAACCACCGCTGCGTGGGTATAGAATGCATCCCGCTCCACCAGCGAGAGATGGCCCGTAAGAACAACACAATCATCAAGACCAAAAGCGGCGATTGCCCGCCGTATCGCCGCGCTATCGTCAAGGTCAGGCCGTGGCCCTGCTTGGCCAACGAGCACCAGCTTGAAATGCGCCGGCGCGCCCTGCCGGCGCCAGATGGCAAACGCTTTAACCAGGGTGACCAGATTCTTCCGCCGCTCCAGAACACCGACATGCAGCACGTAGGACCGCGGTGTAACCCCATAGCGCGCCAGGATTGTCACTGCATCTTGCTCATCGACCTCCATGGCCATCTCAGGCCCACCCAGCAACGTCACGCGAATGCGCTCAGGATTGAGCCGCGCAAACTTGATACCCTCATCCGCAACGTAGCGCGATGGCACAATCACCGCATCCGCCCGGCGGATCGCCGGCAACGTGACCCGGCGAAACATCAGCCGCCAGAGACGATTATAATCCTCGGGCCGGCGCAGGAATGAGGACGCATGGTACGTCACCACGCGTGCTACCGGGACCCAGATGGGCGTCAGATACTCCGGACTGAACAGCACATCATAATTACCGATCGCCAGCTCCACTGGCAACCAGCAATGCAGCCAGATCAGGTGAACAACCTGATTGATCATGCGGAAGAGCCGCCTGCTGTTGGGCAATCGCACAGGCCCCCGCACGGGCACGACGATGTGCGGCGCATCGGGACGAGCAAATTGCTTGAGCAATTCGTTTACATAGGTGCGAACACCCGTCCGCGCCGTCTTCAAACATTGCACATCCATAGCAACGCGCAGCGGCCGCACAGCACGATATGGAACGCCATCCGTACTGGTCGCCGGAGCGGGCACGAGGCGACTCTGGCGCATCTGCGTGATCCCTGCACCAGCCATCCACCACAGGAGATACATCACAAAGAAGTTCAGCGTCACTTCAGTGACCACACTATCCAGCGCAAGAAACACCCAGGCAAGGGCCATGCCCATAAAGACAGACCGCTCCAGTGTATCGCCGCGTGCCCGCGCAGCTCCCCAGCAGGCATAGATTGAGCCAGTGTATGCCGCCAGGAACAGCAGCAGACCAACAATGCCCAGCTCGATGCCAACCGGCAGATATGCGCTCTCTGCCTCAAGATCGGTATGGAAGCGGAACCCTACGAATCCTGACGACCCTATGCCATACCCCAGCGGATGCTCAAGGATCAGAGGCGTCAGCTTTTTGTACGATGCCAGATGCCCCTGTGTGGAGGGATTGTTGCTGCTAGTACTCTCCTGAAACAGGTCCTTCGCGCCTCTCAGCGGGTTTGCTTGCAGTCCTCCTGGCTGTATGGTGGTCACCAGGGAAACCAGCCCCGCCGTTGACCGGGCCACGCGCATCGAGCTATCGCTGACCTGCAGCACATAAGAGGCAGTTACCGCCAGCAACAGGCCACCCAGAATACATCCCACCGCAGCGAGCGCGACCCCGCGCCAGAACCGGCGCCAGCCGCCCCAGAGCAGCAGAAGGATGCACTCAACTGGCAAGAGCAACAGACTCGCGCGCCCGAAGGCAAGGGCCAGCGCCATACCACCAGAGAAAATTGCCGGCCCCAATCTGGGGATATCTCTACGCTCCGCTCGCCCGCGCATGGCCCCCTTTACTGCCAGCAGCACCGGCAGCGCGATCAACAAAAGGGTAGCCAGGTCCAGCGGATTCAGCGCAAGCGAGCCTGCCCGCGGCAGCCAGAAAGGCGATCCCGTAAAGAACGTTGTCGGTATGTTATAGGGAAGATACGAACTGGTACCGAAGAACAACTGGTTATAAATGCCATAATCCATCGCCACAAACAGCGCACTGCCCCAGAATACCCGCTCGACAATAGTGACCAGCGAGAAAGCGAGCACATCGAACGCCAGCAGCCCGACCAGCAGGCGCATATCGCGCCGGTTAAGGGGCAGGAGACGCCCCAGGAAGTAGAGGCTCATAGGCAAAACCAGCTCACGGAAGCCATAGATGCGACCCGTAAGATTGATAGCATGGCTTGGCAACACGACGCTGAGCGCACAAAGGACCATGAAGAGCAGGATAATAACATCCAGCGCGGTGAGCCGCCATCGCCGTACATGCAACCAATCCCGCACTGCCGGCACACCCACACGCACCAGCGCAACCGCCAGAATAAGCTCTTTCCATGGTTGCATGAGCTTAACAAAGGTAATATCGCCCGTCGTACGGAAGAGCAGCGCCATGAGGAAATTGTGCAGCGGCAGGGCCACGATGTAGATAAAGAGTGCCCTCTTCGGGTGCAGAGCGACAGCCACGAGCGCCACAACCAGCAGGATCAGGGCAGCAAGCTCGATGCCATGATGGGGAAAAAGCCAGCTCATCAGCACGAGCAAGATGCCACCAATAATGCTGCCGGCTACCTTATACTCTCTATATACTCTCGTTTGCCTCAAAACCAGTGTATTCATGGGTTGCTGCTATCCTCCATATATCAGCAAGTTGATCAGGACGCTCAACCGCGAACACGATCAAGGCGGTGCTCGATGGCAGTTGGTGAAGTTTGCGAGGATCTCTGTTCTCCCCGGCAAAGAGATAGCCCCTGCAACTCTTATTCCCGCATCGTGAAAGCTATCAGCACGACGACCACCGCTGCAATTCGCCTGGCCTTCTTCTAGGCTTGAACGTCTGATACAACATCGCAGTTACGAATCTCTTCGGCTTCTTCGCCCCTTCGCGCCGCCGGCACAACAAGCTGACGCAAGTAGGTGATTGGGAAAACTCCAAGAATCAAGAGCAGCACAAAGTACATCACCAGGCCGATAGCCCCACCAATGTATACCGGCATCCCTGGAATCAGCGCCACCCCGAAAGCCAGTGCAGCCAGCAGCACCGAAAGCGTCACGCGGATAGAAGGGAAGAACCCCGTCTTCAGAGCAATCATTGACACGTTATAGATGATCACGAAAGCCTCCGTTGCTGCTGTCGTCCACGCTGCTGCGACATAGCCACCACGGGGAATAAGCCATAGATTAAGCCCGATGTTCCACACCGATGCGCTGATGGCCAGTAGCAGATTCCAGTTCTGTCGACGCGTCACAACGAACATATAACTCGCCACGGTACTGGGGAAGATCAAAGCAATCGCCAGCATCAAGCCGGGTAGAGCAAATTGTGCGTCACCGAACCGTTGCCCGGCAATGAGCACTACCAGCGGGTAGCGTAATATCACAATAGCAAAAGTTAGCGGCAACGATAATGCCAGCATCCAGGTAAATACACGCGTATAAAATTCTTGCATCGCCGCCCGCCCCTGCGCGTACATGCGGGAAAGCGCAGGATACACAACCACCATAATAGTCGCGGATATAGTGGACAGCACATCAAAAAATTTATAGGCAACGCCATACAGTGCAACCTGCCTGGGGTCAGTCAGCTTCTCCAGTAGAATCGTATCAACACGCCCGTAGGTAAGCACAAAGACGGACGCAACGCCAAGCGGAAATGCCTGGGTCAGCAGATACCGAACGGAGGAAGTATCCCACTTTATGCCAAGCTGCGTCAGCCGCCGGACGCTGGCAAAACAGAGAAGAACATCAACGCCTCCGGCCACTGTATAGCCCAGCAGAAAGAAATTAACACCACGATGCAGCAGCGCCACTATAGCTGTGATGCCCAGTGTGACGAAGGCAGCCGCCGTGCTTGCTATGGCGATCGTAATAGAACGGCCGTGCACCTGCAAAATGCTCCCGAATAGCCCGTTGGAATTAAAGGAAGTGACCAGAATATAGGGAGAAAAAAGCGCTATGGCGAGTATCAGCGGGCCAGGAAACTGCAGGAAAGCCGCTATAATCACGCAAAGAACCATAGCCACTCCAGCGAGCAACAGTTTTGTCGCAATGCTGATCGGGACCAGATGCACGTGCGCATCCTGTGTTGCTTCCCGCTGAGTCAAATCACGGATGACGATACGATCAACACCGAAGGTGGCAATAGTGCTGAAAATCAGAACATAGGCGAAAGCAACAACGAAATTGCCAAAACGCGCCACACCCAGCGTGCGGGATGCAATACCAAAGGCCAGGACGCCTGCCCCAATTTTGGCCAGGCGCCCAAGTAGCTGAATAAACGCTCTCCATGCCAGTTGCGAGCTTTGCCACATCGTGCGCAGCTCTTTGAATGCGCCCGGTAGCCTGGGCACAGCAGCGCTCTCCTGCTCTCCATATTTCCCCTCCCGGGCGCGCACAATGAGCGATGATTCCGACGCTTGATCAGGTGGCTCCGAAACACCGATAGGCGCCTCGTCAGCATCAAGCAGAGTGTGACCATCCCCACCGGTCCTATCAGGCTCGCTGCAGTAATCAGTATTTCTATCAGTATTTCTATCAGTGCTGCACTGCGTTGGCAACACCCCATCAAACCGGGCAGATATTTCCTGCCCGGCTGGATATTCTCGTTGGCCCATATCCGCTATCTCTTGTGCCTTCCTTACCTGACCGATCGCGTACCTGATTCTGCCAGATCCACCGCAATAGAGTGGTCACCGCATGCCAACGTTTGCCTCCCGGCTCTCGGCCATTATACCGCTCCCCCTCGTCGTGAGATACACATCCCACAGCAATTCATTAAACTCACGGATCGTACGCTCCACCGTAAAGCGCACCAGCGCCCGCTGCCGGCCAGCCCGGCCCATCGCCTGGCGCCGTACCTCATTATTGACCAGATTCCCCAGCGCTTGAACCAGCGGTTCCACCTGACCGGGCGGAATAATCAGCCCGGTTTCGCCATCAACCACCAGCTCCTTATTGCCCCCCACATCCGTCGCCACCACCGGCTTGCCAGCAAACATCGCCTGAAGAATCGTCAGACTCGCACCCTCACCTTCCCGCGATGGCGCCGCCAGAATATCCATCGCCGCCATCAGATCCGGCGCATCCCGCCGCACGCCCAGCAAATGAAAGCGCTCAGGCGCTGGCGATGCCGCCACAAGCCGTTGCACCCGTTCCAGCATCTCCGTCTGCCCGGGCACCGGCCCCCCGGCAATGAAACAACGCACATGTGGATTGGTTGCCAGCAGCCGCGATACCGCCTCAACGCAGATGTCCGTCGCCTTAAGATACGAGATACGCGAAACCATCCCGATCAGTACATCATCAGGCGCGCACCCCAGCTCCGCCCGAATCCGCTCGCGCCCCGTTGCTTCCATCCAGGTATGCGGGTCCACTCCATTGTAAATAACAATCCCCTTGGCACGTGCCCTGGGCGTCACCAGAATGTTCTCCAGCGCCGCCTGACTCACACCCACCACACGCGTCGAGTACGCCGGCACAAACGTGCGCATCAGGGTCACAAGCTGGCGAGGGCGCTCAAGCTGCTCGCGAATATGCCAGATGTGTGGCCGCCCGGTTCTCCTGGCCGCCAGCGCACCCGTCCAGACCGCCAGCGTGTTAGTGTGAACCATATCAAACTGCTCATCCTCAATGATCTGACTGATCAGACGGGTCGAGCTACGCAGGCGCATCAGAAATCCTGGCACACCAAGAGGCGTGAGGTACTTGCGGCGCGCCACCGCAATAGGCAGCGAACGACACTCAATACCGCTGGCCGCCAGCTCGCGCGACAGCAGACCCTCATAGTTCAGGTCATTGGCAACAACGACGCTGGGCAAGAACCGCTTGCGATCTAGCCCGCGCAAGAGATAAAGCAATGACGTATCGGCGCCATAGAGTTCATTGCTCGGATGCAGAAATAAGATACGCGCCGGGCGCCCTACTTCTGGCAATGATGCACGCTCGCTCATAAAAATATCCTTTTAAAGAAAGATAACCCGATCCCGCCTTACCCACACCCGACCACCTCATTACCCTCACTGGCTTTACGCTCCTCCAGAAACCAGGCAACAAAGTTTTCAATACCCTCTTCAATTGAGACGCGTGGGTGCCAGCCTAGTAACGTTTCCGCTTTCTCAATGCCCGCATAGGTGAGGGGAACATCCCCTGGCTGCGCTGGCTCACGGCGAATGCGTGCCTGCCGCCCAAGAACCCGCTCAAGCAGATGGATCAGATCACGCAGCATGATTGGTGTGGAGCTGCCCAGGTTGATGATCTCATAACCAGGCGGCGGCTCAATATCCAGCGCAGCAATGATTGCTGCCACAATATCCGTAATGTAGGTGTAATCACGAGCCGAACTGCCATCGCCAAACATCGTAATTTCGCGTCCCTCATACAGCGCCCGCGTGAAGCGATGGATTGCCAGATCTGGACGCTGGCGTGGCCCATAGACGGTGAAAAGACGCAAACAGACAACGGGCAACCCGTACAGATGATGATAGGTATGGCACAGCAGTTCACCAGCCCGCTTCGTCGCAGCATAGGGCGAAATCGGGCGATCAGCGGGATCATCCTCGCGAAACGGCACACGTGCGCTCATCCCATAGACTGAAGAAGAACTGCCAAAAAGGAAACGCCGTATGCCATACTGACGGCTCAGCTCCAGCAGATGCAGCGTGCCCTGCACATTCACCTGCTCATAGAGAACCGGCTGGCGCAATGAAGGCCGAACGCCCGCACGTGCGGCCAGATGAATCACCTCATGAATGGAATAGCGAGCAAAGATAGCCCCTAGCGCCGCAGCATCGGTAATACTCACCACCTCAACATGAAACCGGGGATCCGGGATAAGCGCGCTGATGTTGCGCCACTTCACCTGCGGATTGTAATAATCATTAAAGTCATCAACACACACCACCTCTCGCCCCATTCTTATCAGCTGCTCAGCCACACTCGAGCCAATGAATCCGCCGCCGCCAGTTACCAGCACTGCCATGCGTTTGCTCCCTACCTGATGCTACCAGTGATCAGATGTCGCTGCGCTCTCCTCTGGCTTATTCCATTGGACAACGTTCACCGGTACTTGATCAACGAATGGCACTATTGATGCCTGGGAAACGGTATCACACCTGCCCGCATTGCGTCAAATGGCCTAGTTCGTCCCTCCATATGCGTCAGAGCTGCAATAAATGTGCTACAATCAGCAAAGCTATGGGCCGACTTACGCCTCGCCGGCGCAGGCCCCGGCCCACAGCCGCTCCCACCTCCCCTGCTCAGCCAGCAGGGCAACCAGGAGTGCAGCCCTGCACCAGGGCAAACGAGAAGCCGAGGTAACCGTTATGAAAATAGCCATGATTGGTTCACGCGGCATTCCTGCCAGCTACAGCGGTTTTGAAACCTGCGTTGAGCAACTTGCCGTACGCCTGGTCGCACGCGGCCATCAAGTCACCGTCTATTGCCGCTCTCACCATATCAAATGGCCAGAACCCACCTATAAGGGCGTGCACCTGGTGAAGCTACCAACCATTGCCAGTAAGCATTTTGACACAATTGTCCATACGTTCCTCTCCACCCTCCACCTGCTCCCCCAGCGCTATGATATCATCTATATCTGTGGCGTGGGCAACAGCCCCCTCTCCTGGATCCCGCGCCTGGCCGGCGCACGCACTGTCCTCAACGTGGATGGTGCCGACTGGCAGCGCGAAAAGTGGGGAGGCTTTGCCAGACACTATCTGCGCATGGCTGAGCGCCTGGCCACCATCTGTCCCAACGTGATCATCGCCGATTCTCATGTTGTCGAACGCTATTACTTGCAACACTTTGGCGCTTCTTCCGTATATATTCCGTACGGATCAGAGGTACCCCGGCGCCCGCCCGGAGCAACCCTACAGCAATTCGACCTGACTCCCGATGGCTACATTCTCTTTGTCGGACGGCTCGTCCCCGAGAACAACGCCCATCATATCTTGGAGGCCTACCGGGCGCTGGGCGGCCTGGCGGGAACCGGCCTCAAGCTGGTGATCGTAGGCAATGCTCCCTATGCCGACGACTACATCGCCTCACTCAAAACGCTGGCGGTGCCCGGCGTCGTCTTTACCGGCTATGTCTTCGGTGAAGGCTATTATGAGCTCGGCTCCAATGCGCGCATCTTCACCTTCACCAGTGGCGTAGGGGGCACGCATCCGGCTTTGCTTGAAGCAATGGCCTTTGGCAACTGCATCATCACCAACGACTGGCCGGCCAACCTGGAAACCGTCGCCGATGCCGCATTGTCCTACTCTGGCGCCGAAGGTGCCAGTAGTCTGCAACGCGTGCTGGCGCAGCTCCTGACCAATCCCGCCCTGATCGATGACTATCGGCGCCGCGCCGCACAGCGTGCCCGCGCCGTCTATAGCTGGGAAGCCGTCACCGATCGCTATGAGGAGTTATTCAAGCAACTCAGCCGCCGCCATAAATAAAAATAATGGGAGAATTGCTCTATAAGTAGCCAGAACAGGTTACCATGCATCCCAGGAATTCGTCCATATCAGGAGAATTAGTCTCTTGACCATTACCAGGTCGTGCTGACACAGTGCTCCAAAAGAGAGCGAGTGTACTTCAGGGAAGGTTAGACACACAGAATGGAAAGCAAGGTGCCCCGGGAAAGTGGGAGATATCCCTCTACCGGCCCGGCCAACCGCTGGCCATCACGACATGCACCTTTGGGGAATCCCTGGCGGGAGCGACCAGAGTATAGTAATACTGACCTGCCCGACCATAACGATGATACCGGTTTGCTCCCATTGATGCGCCGGCCGCTTGCCGGCCTGCATAGCCGGACAAAATCCAGCCAGCCCGGAACCCCCATCGCGCGCCTCCCCGGCGCTCCGGCCAGCTCCTCTGCGCAATTTGCGCGGGCCAGACCCCCCCGCGGCACGACTCCTGGCATGCCTCCGGTTACGAAAAATGGCCATGGACGGCCGCCGCTCGCTGAGCCCCTGCCCGGGCAGATGCCCCTCCCAGCGCAAAATGGCCACCTGCGCCGGGGACCGCAGATGCCCGGCGGCTCTGTCAGCCAACCCTGGCCGCAGCACGGGCCGGCAATGCCCCGACCAGCTGCCCCATCAGGCGGCGGTGCTGCTGTCCCCCCCTATCGAGTGCCAGGCCACTACCAGAGCACCTCGGCCCCCGACAACCGGCAGCAACGCCTCCATGCCATAGGCAGAATCGTTTCCGTCATCATGCTCATCCTCTCACTCGTCCTCCTTTGTGGAGTCGCTCCAGGCATTTATGGCTTTGCCGCCTATCAGCCAACCTATAATAGCGCTGTGGATGGCATGAACCAGCTCAAGGCTGCCGAAGCAATCCTCAACAATAAGCAGGTCCATCTCACCGACCCCCAGACACTCGCTACCCTCCAGCAGGATCTGGCAGCCGCACAGAGCGATTTCGCCCAGATCGAAGACCAGCTCAACAGCTCCAGCGTCCTCATCAGCCTGGGTGAAGCAGTTCCCATTGTCGGAAGCAAACTCACCGCGTATGTCCACCTGGCACGCGTCGCCTATGATTTGACAACCGCCGGCAACCAGGTGATCACCGCCTTTGCGCCCATCCTCCAGACCCTGCATGGCGCGCTGGGGACCCAGGCCGCCAAAAGTCCCCCCCTGACCGTTCCCGAACTCGCTAATGCCCGTACCGCCATGCAGCAGGCAAAAAGCCTGATCGACGATGCCGCCACCCAGATGCAGGATGTGCCGCCCACCATCCTGGGTAGTAAATCCTCGACCGCCCAGGAACTCGCCAAGCTTAATCAGGACCTGCCAAAAATTCGCTCGCTGGTTGACAACATCGACCCTATCATGGCGGCCCTGCCCACCCTCTTAGGGGTCAATGCCCCCGCCAGTTATCTCGTGGTTGCCATGGACAGCACCGAACTGCGCCCGACCGGCGGCTTCCAGGGAAACTATGGCATCCTCACCCTGGTGGCTGGCCACCTCCAACCGTTCACACTCAAAGATATCTATACGCTCGACTGCCCAGACCTGGCCAAAACCGGCCAGTGCCCCGCTCATCCCGTCCCGCCACAGTTCCCCTGGTATAATCTCTCCTGGTCCGCCTCTTATCCAACCTGGGGTTTGCGCGACTCCAATCTCTCACCCGACTTCCCCACCACCGCACGCATCGCCGAAGGACTCTATACCGCGGAGAGCGGCGGCCATGTCGATGGCATGATCGCCATGACGCCCGCATTCATCTCATCAATCATCAAAATTACCGGCAATATCAACGTGCCCTTTGATGGCATGGTAGTAAAGGTCACTCCGCAGAATCTAGAGCAGGAGATCCATTATTTCGAGTCAACGCCCCAGTATTATGGACCAAACGGAGAACGCAAGGTCTTCACCTCAGCCCTTGGCAAAGCCCTGATGAACCAGCTCCACCACCTGCCCCCGGGCGACTTTTCGGCCCTCCTCCAGATGGCCTGGAACGCCCTCAAAACCAAAGATTTACAGGTCTATGTCAACGACCCCGGCGCCGAACAGTGGCTCATCCAGAACCATATCGCCGGAGCAATCGAACAGCCACAAGGCGACTCACTGGTGGTCATCGATACCAATGTATCTGGCGACAAGACCAACGCCGATGTCACCGAGCAGATAACCGATCATATCACACTGGACAGCCAGGGTGGCGCCACCCATCACCTGACTATCTTCTATAATTTCCCCCATGACTCGCACATCTACGGCGAGTATGGACTGGGCTATAAGGACTACATTCGCATCTACGCACCGCCGCAGGCGCAGCTCGAATCCGGGCCCAATGGCTGCGATTCGCCCGGTAATCCCGTACAGTCCCAGGAGCTCGGCCATCAGGTATGGGCCTGCCAGATATGGATGCAATACGCGCCAGACTCGCGCACCATCACCCTGACCTACTATGTGCCCAATGTCGTGCAAAATGTCCAGGGTCAGCACCAGTACACCCTGCTCGTGCAGAAACAGGCAGGAACAACAAACGTGCTGGATGTCTCCATCACCCCGCCATCAGGCACAGCATCACTGAGCGCAAGCGCACCGCTCAAGGTGCAAGCAGGAAAAGGACTAGCACAATTCGCAGGAGTGTTAGAGCAGGATCTCCCCTTATGGATACATTACTAGCGGCCAGTCCAGACCGCTTCTGGCCCTTTGCCCTTCCTCCCGCTCTTCCTGGAGCGCAGCTCAGAGCGGGCAGGTCTGGCTAAAAGGGGCATATAGCGGTTACCACAAAAAAGGCCATACGTCCCAACATTATGACCAGCATAGAAGTGGCAGCGGTTGTTTCAGAGGGGGAAACACAAAGAAAGGGTGGCCCGTCAGCAATGGAGGGGATGCAGCAAAAGCCAACGGATGACCGTCCAGATAAGCTCACCGATACATCGGAGCAACCAACTTTGCCCCGGTTGCGCCCGATCCACTTAGAGGCAACAACCGATGGCAATGGCGCACGCCCGCATGAACATGCCGGGGATGAAGCCGTCACATACCCACGCTTGTTGGCGCTGCCGGACTGGATGACGCATAAGCAGTTGCAGAACGGGGATAATTCTATGTCGGAGTGGGATCCTTACCAGACCAACAGCCAGAGCCAGAACGGCCGCACCAACACCACTGCCCTGGCCACGTCGCAAACAAAAGTAAAGCAGCAGACACAGAAAGCCATCGATCTGAACGTCGGTATGGGCTCAGGCCCTGTGCCGCCAGAGCTCTCAGGAAGACGACGCCCACGTGTAGGCGATTTGCTGCTCATCCTGGATTGTATCATGACCCTGCTCGCCTTGGGCCTGGCCGCTCTGGCTCGCGACCACCTCCCCCTGGGCGTCCACCTCAGCCTGCGCGAAACCTTGTTATCCCCGGGTCTGGCGCTCGTGGTCCTGCTCGTCTGGGTAACCGTCTTTCATGCCTTTTCTATCTATGATCCCAAGTATCAGGGCAATCCCTTTGATTTAAGCCGCCTGCTCCTCGCAACCATCAGCGCCGGCGTCGTCCTGGGCGGCGTCTTATATCTCACCGTTCGTGAGGTGCCTCGCCTCTTCTTTATCTACTTCTGGTTTACCGATGCCGCTCTACTCTCCATTGAACGCGTGATCGTCCGCTATTTCGCCGTCAAAAGCGACTGGTACAAACGGCGCGTGTTGATCGTCGGGACCGGTCCCGTTGCCGGCGAGGTTGCACGCATGATCACCAAATATCGCTCTATCGGCCTCGATCTCGTCAGTTTTGTCAGTGATGACGAATCACAACCCGGCTCAGCACGCGAGATCTATGGCCGCGAAATCGCCATCCTTGGCACACTGGAAAACCTAGAGCAGATCATCCGTCAGCAACTCATTGATGATGTAATCTTCACCATGCCCTGGCGCGAGCACGCACGGGCCCATACCTTGATGACCACCTTGCAACGCTTGCCCGTCCAGGTACGCGTCGTCCCCGATTACTTCGAGCTGGCGACACGCGCCCGCGTCGAAGACTTTAGCGGCATGCCGCTCGTTAGCCTCAACGATGCCGTGATCGGCGGTGGCGTGGCCCGACTGAAGCGGCTGATCGATATCGTCGTCTCAGCTCTGGCCCTCCTTGTACTCTGGCCGGTGATGCTCATCATCGCCATCGCTATTCGCCTGGACTCCCCCGGACCAGCGATCTTCAAACAGCGCCGTGTTGGCCAGTACCACCGCCTCTTCACCATGTATAAATTCCGCACCATGGTGGTCGATGCCGAGCAGCGCGCCGCTGAAGTCCTGCAACAAAAAGATGGCACTGTCATCCATAAGTCACCAACCGACCCACGGGTGACCCGCGTCGGCGCCTTTCTGCGCCGCACCAGCCTTGATGAACTACCGCAACTCTTCAACGTGCTCAAAGGCGATATGAGCCTGGTGGGCCCCCGTCCCGAGTTGCCCTGGCTGGTAACAAACTACGAACCCTGGCAGTACCGGCGGCTCAAAGTGCCGCAGGGAATCACCGGCTGGTGGCAGGTGAATGGGCGCGGCGACCGTTTAATGCACCTGCATACCGAGGACGATCTCTTCTACATCCGCAACTATTCCATCTGGCTGGACTTGAAGATCATCCTCCAGACAATCCGTGCCGTGTTCAGCAGACGCGGCGCCTTCTAAAATCACCATGCCCCCTCTCCACGGTAGTGGAGAGGGGGCAGTACAACGCCGGCACAGTCTCCTTCCATTCCCCTCCTCCCCCTTCCCTCCAGGGACGCGCGCCGCACAAGCAGGGGAGAGACGTTAGGCCAGCCGCAGCCAGGATGCCCCGCTAAGGCGCCAGATGCGGAAGCACAAAGAGCGACTCATAGATCATAATGCCATAAACGATCAGCACGAAGAGGAGCGCAATGGTCGCCATAACCCCGACAGAGCCGCTAAACTCATGCAATCCGGGACGATAACGAAATGTTGAGTTCCCATGGCTGCTCTGCACCGCCACCTGTGGCGTATGGAGCCACCCGGCGGCCGGCCGGAAAGGTATGGAAGCTAAAGGTACGGAAGCTAAAGGAGTTGCACCCGAAAGGTGCTGGCCCGCTTTTTCGGCTTCCTGACCTGCGACACTCGCTACCGGCGTAGCCGCAACCGCAGCAGCCACCGCCGCTTCCGCCCCTGAGCCGCTCACCACCGCTTCGACCGTAGCGGCTTTTTCCTGTTGGCGTGCCGTGATCAGGCGATCCAGCTCCGCCAGACGTGCCCTAGCGCGCCTGGCCAGTTCCCGATAACGCTCCGCCGTCGTCGGATCCCAGACCGGAAGCTTCGCACCGCTGCCGGTAGCGCGGGCGATGAGACCCGCATAAAACTCATATGCTTTCGCCTGAGCTTCCAGCGCTGCCCGTTCTTCCTCATAATCTTGTGGCAAACCCCTCGATATATCCATCATGAAGACTCCTCTAGCGTGCATCCAGTTCAGCGATCATTCTAGCCGCCAGGCAGAACTGCGGTCTTTGCCGCTCTGAATGTTAGCATAATCCTACTGGTATTTTGCCAGAGTCACTGCCGTTCGTCAAGCCCGTGGTTCGCTCTTGCCGATCATCGCGGTATACTGTTATCGGGAAATATCGTGACCGGGCAATCGCCGCATCGATCGGTTGCCAACGAACGAGCGTTATGCGACAGGAAGGGAAACAGATTTTATCATGGCTGACCATGATCTGCAAAACCAGGAAGCAGGTTCCACATTGCCGCCAGAACCAATCATCGCCTTCGTTGGGCGCGATCTGGCGCGGATCGAGCGTCTGCGGATCGCAGTGATGGCTACGCCTTTCCTGAGGGAAATGGCCAGTGTCAGTCTTACCCTGCCTGATCTGCTCGCACAGCTCAGCGAAATGCCCATTGCGCTTGTGGCCCTCGCAATGGATCTGGTCAATGGCGATCAGGCGCGCCTCCTCTGGATCCAGCAGCAACTGGATGAAGCGCCGACTCGCCCCTATCTAGTCCAGGTGCCGGTGCCTAGTGGCGGTGCCGTGAACCCCACCGTCGCCCAGGCTATTGCGCTCATCATTCTCGCCGCTCTCCGTCGCCGTGCTGAGCAATAAAGGAGGCTTGCCATGCTCCAGGCGCCGAAAAAACTCTGGGAGCGCTGGTGGCAACAACGCACCGGACGGACTCGCTATGAGGTGGCGGTGCACCCAGCGTATACGCTTATCGTCCATGCCCGCACGCCACGCGAGGCAGCAATGATCGCCCTGAGCGAAGCTTTTGCCCGCTATGGACGGCGTGCCCCCGTGCATTCGCCGCTCTATTCGGGCAGGTATGAAGTACTCGCCGCAGCACGAATGCTGCGCGTACGTGCCCTCAACGCATCGAACCAGGAAACCCTCTGGCCAGTCGAAGAAATTGCGGCTGCTCTGGGATATGGCCGACCCTTTGGCTTGGGATAAGCGCGAAACGAGATCGGGGGGCCCGTCTCTCCTATTGTTCTACGTCAACGTTGCCGCAGCATAGCGGTTGTGCTATTGTTGAAGAGCGATGGGGGAAGATGACCGATTATCAGCAGCTTATGAACGTCTAGGATCGCATTATGGGGGCTGGTCCAGGCCAGGGACTGCCAATGGAGACTGAGCACCAGGGCATGGGGCCGCTTCCCATACCGGATACGGCTCTGCTCAAAACCATGAATCATGAAGCAACCTTAGATCTGCTGAACCTGCTCGTTCGGCAGATGCCTGGCATGGTTGCTGTGCTCGACTGTGCCAGCTTTACCCATGTCGCCGCTTCACCCGCTTACACCTCACTCTTGCTCCATGGCCCTGCTGAAGGCTACCCGGTCTGTGAATTGCCCGCCCCCTTTGCAGGAAGGCTCAAAGCTGCCCTGCAAGACATCTCTGCATCTGGCGTTGCCATACCCCTGCTCCCGATCACCTTCTCACCGCCCGGCGCACCGGCCGAGCGCTACTTCCACGTAATCTGCACACCCCTCCTCCTGGATAATCCCGCCAGGTTGGCTCTCATCACGCTGGAAGAGATAACCGAACTCACCCGGTTGCAGCGCCGCCTCGCTGAAGTGGCAGAAATCCACCGGCGGACCATGACCCTGTTTCGCCAGATGGCTGAGTTGCTCGACGATGGCGTGTTCATTTGTGATGCTGCCGGTGTCGTCACCTTTGCCAATGCCCCCATGCTCCGCCTGGCCGAGGAAGCTGGCTCCCCCCTCATCGGCTTGCCCTTCACATCCTTTATCGAGCGGCTTCAGCCGCATAGCGCTGATGGCATGCCCCTCGATCTCGCCAGTATCCCCGGTGTACGTGTCTTACGCGGTGAGCCGGCAGCAAGCATGGTTATTGGCCTGCGCATCCCCGGCAGTAACCATGAGCGCTTTATCCGATCCCTGGCGTTACCAGTCCATGATACCCAGGGAAGGCTCCACTCAGTAATAGTAATCTGGATCGACCAGAATCCCAGCGTTGAAGCAGAACGGCAAAAAGACGCATTCCTAGCCATCGTCGGACACGAGCTCCGCACACCATTGAGCGCACTCATCGGCTATGTCCAGCTCTATGAGCGCCGCCTGGAACGTGCTCCCACCGATCGCAGCCAGGATCTCGCCATGGTACGTACCATCAGCGAACAGACGGCACGCCTCGTACGGCTAGCCGATGACCTCCTCGATCTCTCCCGCCTGACACGTGGCACGCTCGAACTGCACTATGCCCCATGCGACATCATCGCCCTGGCCCGGCGCATAATCACCACCCATCAGATCACCGCTCCAGACCATCGGCTGGCCTTGCATCATCATGAAGCAAGCATCGTCGGCGTTTGGGATGAACGCCGGCTGGAGCAGGTCCTCAACAACCTGGTGAGCAACGCCATCAAGTACAGCCCGCAGGGTGGGCCAGTAGAGGTCAGTGTCTTCCGTGAGGGAAAGCTGGTACGTATCTCCGTCCGTGACGAAGGCATTGGCGTACCGGAAGCGCAACAACATCGCCTCTTCGAACGCTTTTATCGCGCAGAAAATGCGGTGCTGGCAAATTTTGGCGGCCTAGGCCTGGGGCTCTCCATTGCCCGCGAGCTGATCACCCGCCATGGTGGCGAGATCGGCGTCATCTCGCAAGAAGGTAAAGGAAGCACTTTCTGGTTCACTTTACCACTGCTATCCTCATCCCCAATACCCACCTGATCTTGCTCCCTGTCTGCGCAGGCTCATTGCCCACGCAGACAGGATCTCTGCGCCTCGTACAGACAGTCGGTGGATGGCTCATACAACACGACTGGCCAGACAGCCGGCGGTAAGCTACTTCACTTTTTGAAACCACTCCGCGTTGATCTGCGTGAAGTGCTTCCACTGCTCCGGCACAGCACTCTCCTCAAAAATAGCATTTACTGGGCAGGCTGGCTCACATGCACCACAGTCAATGCACTCGTCCGGGTTGATATAAAGCATCTCGGCCTCGTCGAAACCCTCTTCGCCGGGAGCCGGATGAATGCAATCCACGGGACATACATCAACGCAGGAGGCATCCTTGACACCAATGCAAGGTTGCGTGATGACATAGGTCATGTGTTATTCACCTCTCTCGATAATCGTGAAATCCCTGACTGTTTGGGGGAACAGAAAGCCAGGGCCTCTGCCCCCGTTTTCTTGGACAAAGCCGCTCTGCTACAAAAAATATAGCAAAGTAATAATACACGCAACCGCGACTTTTGTCCCATCCCTCCACCCATGGCTGATGCTGAGTAGAGTCACCCTTTATCCTACCACATTTGCCCGATCATGAGTGTGCCCTGCTCCATTAACCGCCGGCTCCCACGCCAGCCGCGCCCGCCATCAGCAGCCCCAGCCGCTCTTCGCTAACCGAGGACGGCTCGATGCTCATAATTTGCCCTTCATACATCACGGCAATGCGATCAGAGAGCGACCGGATCTCGTCCAGCTCGGCCGAGACCAGCAACACCGCGGCACCATTATCACGCTGCTGCACCAGACGACGATGAATGAACTCGATAGCGCCAATATCCACGCCACGCGTCGGCTGCGCAGCAATAAGCACTTTCGGCTCCGCAGCCAGCTCGCGAGCAACAACGGCCTTCTGCTGGTTGCCCCCAGAAAGCGCCCGAGCCAGCGCCTGCGGCCCGGATGTGCGAATATCAAACTCCTGGATCAGACGTCGTGCCCAGGCAAGAATAGCGCGCAGACGCAGCAAAAACCTGTAACGGGCGAATTGCGGCCACCGGTGCCGGCCAAGAACCAGATTCTGCGCAACCGTATAGTTCAGAATGAGTCCACTTTCCCGCCGATCTTCCGGTATATGGGCAATGCCGGCACGACGTACCTGCCGCGCATTGTAATGCGTAATATCACGCCCCTCAAGCAAAATAGTGCCGCTCGTTGGCTGGCGCATACCAGCCAGCATCTGCACTAGCTCCGCTTGACCATTCCCCTCTACCCCCGCGATACCCAGGATCTCACCAGCATGCAGATCAAAAGAGACACCGCGCACTACCGGCAGACCCTGCTCAGAAATTGCCGTCAAATTTTGCACCCGTAGCACCACTGGACCCGGACAGGCCGGCTCCTTCTCCACGCGCAGAAGCACCTCGCGACCCACCATCAGGCGGGCTATCTCCTCCTGGGTCGTATTCGCCGTGATAAGATTGCCCGCGACACGACCACGCCGTAAAACCGTGACCCGGTGCGAGACTTCCAGCACTTCGCGGAGTTTATGCGTAATGAAAATAATCGTCTTTCCCTGTGCAGCCAGCCCACGCAGAATGTGAAACAGCTCTTGCGTCTCTTGTGGCGTCAATACAGCGGTCGGTTCGTCAAAGATCAGGATATTGGCGCCACGATAGAGAACCTTGATAATCTCCACCCGTTGCTGTTGCCCAACAGAGAGATCGCCGGCTTTGGCCATTGGATCGACCGAGAGCCCATACTGTTCCCCAAGCTCACGGATCTTCTCAGCAGTGAGCGCAGCATGGTAGACCCCAAAAGGCCCGCCGGGTTCACGGCCCAGCACAATATTCTCCCCAACCGTAAAGACAGGGATGAGCATAAAGTGCTGGTGAACCATCCCGATACCCAGACGAATGGCATCGCGCGGCCCCGCAATATGCGCCGGCCTGCCATTGATGAAGATCGCACCGCTATCAGGGCGAACCAGCCCGTACAGGATGTTCATCAATGTCGTTTTGCCCGCGCCATTTTCGCCTACCAGCGCATGAATCTCGCCACGCGCCACTACCAGATTGACGTTATCGTTAGCAACAACACCCGGCCACTCCTTCCGAATGCCGCGCATGTAGACTGCAATATCCGCTGCGGCCACATTTCCCTCCCTTCCTGGCATACCGGCATCTCCCCTAATCGGCTCCCACTTCATAGGGGACACCATCGGCGGCCGGTGGCGTCGAGCGACCTACCAGCCCGGCCAGCGCAATAATCGTCAGGATATAGGGCAGCATCAGCAAAAACTGCGCAGGAACCCCGCTGGTCTGCTGGAGCTGATTGCCAAGCGCATCGCCAAAGCCAAAAATCAGACAGGCCGCAAACGCCCCAAGCGGCGTCCACTTCCCAAAGATCATCGCAGCCAGCGCAATAAAGCCGCGCCCGGATGTCATGTTCTCCGTAAATGAACCGATGAACCCGATGGAAAGATAAGCCCCAGCTAAGCCAGCCAGGACCCCACTGGCCGTGACTGCCAGGTAGCGCATCCGCTGTACATTGATGCCCGCCGTGTCAGCAGCACGGGGATATTCACCCACCGAACGCAGGCGCAGACCAAACGTGGTCTTGAACAACAGAAAATGCACACTGACTAACACAAGCAGAGCAACATAGGTGATCAGATTTTGCTCGCCCAGAATTGGCCCGATAAAAGGGATCTGGCTCAGGCCCGGAATGACAATGTCCGGTATGCGCTCATAGGGAAGCATGTCGGGCGGCCCTGCCTGTCCATAAATGCTGCGCAGCAGATAGCCGGTGAGGCCCAGCGCAAAAATGTTGATCGCAATGCCACTGACGATCTGATCCGCGTGAAACTTTACCGAGGCGATAGCATGAATATAGGCCATACATGCGCCAGCCATCATGGCGATCAGTACAGCTATCAGCGGGCTCTGGAACGTCAGTGTGGCGACAACCGCAAAGAATGCCCCCGTCAGCATCATCCCTTCCAGCGCAATGTTGATCACGCCACTGCGCTCCGAGAGCACCCCCCCAAGCGCGGCAAGAAGCAACGGGGTGGCACTACGCAACGTGGCCTGCCATAATTCCGCATGCGAGAGAGCGATCAGCAATTGTTGCAGAAAGTTCATCATCTACCCTCTGGTGGTCCCCATTAGCCAGAATGATCTTCAGGCAGATTGATAACCGAGTCACTTGCCGTCGTTTCCCAGGTATCGGTGACCTTCTCAAGCGATGGCATCACCTCCGGCGTCTCTGGCGACCGGCTGGGCGACGGCAGGCGAATCCGCAAATAGCGCACGAATTGCGCGGAGATAGCAAAGAGGATCAGAGCCTGAATGATAGAGACCAGGTTGCTGGGCGTGCCCGCGCCAAACTGCATGACCTGGCCACCGTGGTCAAGACCACCAAAAAGAATGGCTGTCAGCAGTGTGCCTATGGCCGTGTTACGCCCCAGCAGCGCAACGCCAATCCCATCGAATCCGGTCGTGTCGGCGTTATAAACATCAAACATCTGGTGCGGGAACAACCCCTGAATCGCGACAATACCCGCCAGGCCAGCAATAGCTCCGGCAATAGCCATCGCCAGAAACATATTGCGTTTAACGTTGATACCCGCATAACGCGCAGCTTTAGGACTCAAGCCAACCGCACGAATTTCATAGCCAAGCGTTGTACGCTTGAGGATAAACCAGTAAATGAGCGCGCAGGTCAGCGGCACGGCAATACCCCAGTGCACCCGATATAATCCCCCCGGAACAAGTGGCGGCAGCACTGCACCCGCATGCAGCGGCGGTGAGACCGTTGCCCCGGTGCCCGGCACCTGGCCAGGCACCTCAAGCTGAAGCGGGCCAGCGCGTTCCAGTAGATAGTTGCTGAAGAAGATCGCGATATAGTTGAGCATGATAGTGGTGACAACTTCGTTCGCACCCGTCAACGCTTTCAGCGCCCCGGCAATCCCCCCCCAGACACTGCCGGCCAGCGCACCCGCCAGGAGAACAGCGATAATCAGCCAGGGCGCCGGCCAGTTGAGGGTTGTGCCGACTACCGTGCCAGCGATGGCCCCCATGATCAGCTGCCCCTCGGCACCAATGTTGAACAACCCACACTGGAAGGCAAATGCCACCGAGAGGCCAGTCAGGGCAAGGGGAGTTGCCGCAACAAGGGTCTCAGAAATATTGAGCGGATTGCCCAGGGCGCCTATGGCCAGATAATAATAGGTTTGTATCGGACTGCCGCCCGTGGCGCTCACAATAATGGCGCCGATCAGCATGGCCACCATGACAGCAGCAACAGGCACAAGGATGCTACGCAGGAGATGCCAGACGCGCGCCATCAGCCCGGAAGCACGCATAACTTCCTGTTCAGTGGTCTCCTCGAGCGCTGGCACTCCCATTCCTCTCTTCCTCCTCGCGATCGCCTGCAGACTCCAGCGCCTCAGTAAACACTGTGACGCTGAACGCTGACAGAGAGGGAAAGTCCTCCCTCTCTGCCAGCGGCACAAAGCTCACTCACCTGCTACTTCTGCACGGTTGTCGGCGGCACAATCTGGCCGCTCTTGATTTCGTTCGCAACCTGATTGACCTGGGCCACAATGTCCGGCGAAACCGCGCTATTTGGCGGTGCGTACCCGACGCCGTTGTCCTCCAGGCCAAACTCATGCACGGTGCCGCTGAACGTGCCATCCTGCACATCTTTGATGATATCATACACAGCGACGTTTACTCGTTTCAACGCGCTGGTAATGATGGTCTGCGGATACAGATAGCCCTGATCAGCATCGACACCAATCGCATAGACACCAGCAGAGTTCGCCGCATCCAGATATCCCAACCCGGAGGCACCGGCAACCTGGAAGAGAATATCGGCCCCCTGGCTGATCTGTGCCAGCCCGATCTCCTTTCCTTTCTCCTGATCAGTAAAGCTGCCGGAATAAGCTATCAGAATCTTGACGCTCGGATCAGCCGCCTTGGCGCCAGCCTGATACCCGGCAATATAGCGATCAACCGGCGGAATCTCCTCCCCGCCCATGGCGGCAATCGTGTTATGGTGTTTCAGGCGTGGCGCCGTGCCCTGCTTCTCCAATAAACCAGCCAGATAGCCAACCAGATAGCCGCATTGCTGCTCACGGAAGAACAGCGAGGCGACGTTGGACAGATTCAACGTGTTCCCGTTGGCATCGGTTGGCGAAGCGTCAATCAAGGCAAACTTCACGTTGGGAAATTGCTGCGCAACCTGACCAACGGCCGTCGACATTAAGAAACCAACGCCGATGACCAGATCATAGCCGGCTTGCGCAAAGTCCGTCAGATTGGGCACATAATCATTGGCGCTATGGGACTCTACAACCTTGCCCTGAATATGCAGATCTTTCTCCGCCTGGAGCAGACCCTGATAGGCAAGCTGATTGAATGAACGATCATTGAGGCCGCCAATATCGGTTACCAGACCGACCCGAATGGTTTTTGCCGCCGGCGTGCTGCTCCCACCCGTAGCGCTACCCCCGCCACAGGCGCTCAGCAACAGCAGCACGGTCAGCAGTGCGGCGATGGCCCGCACGGCTGAAATGCGCATGCTTCTCTTCATCAAACTCTTCCTGCCTTCCTTTTGTGAGGTTTGGTGAAAACTTCATACATCGACACCCCTACCGGAGTGCCAGGCCCAGGCCGGGCAACAGATCGTCGAGGATAATGTCACGAGTGGTTCCCAGTATAGCAGCCTCCAAACCACGATGCAATGGGTTTCAGCCATCAAACAGAGCAATGTAAAAATCCTGGCCGTATGCTGTCTGGCGAAGCCAGTCACGCTGGTTGTCAGTCGCGAAGACCGCCTGCCACAACAAGCAGTTTGCCCCTCGGCTCCCCGTGGCGGCAATCTCGAGGCAGCGATAAAGAAAGAATTAAAAAAGAGTGGAAAGGTATCAGACAAGGAGAATGCAGCCCCCTCATTGAGCGGTTTTGGTGACGGCAAAGATACGCGCATGGCCACGCTCCTAATGCGTGGCCATGCGCCATACCAGCACCTTTGTACTGCCTCGGTGTCCCTGGTATCCTTCGCGGTGCAACCATTGCTAAAACACGATACAAAGGGTGGTTATCCGCACAAGCGCACCATCACAGGCCATGCATACGACGAGCGCAAGCTGACAGGATGATCGTGGTCATGCTCCGCTTCTTCCTTCATGATCTATTCCACACCCTGCTTGATGCGTTCAGCTCGCCTCTTACTCTGCCTGCGCCCAGAAATCTGGGTGGCCATGCTGGGGATCACCGCCACCAAATCGTCCACCAAGTCATCACCGGTCTCCCAGGAAAGATCACTTCCAGGCGCCTTCCTTGGGCCTGAAGCAACGTTTCGACATAGTGAGCCCCGAAACGAGTGAGGCGATTGCAGTGCTCAACCACGATCATGCCAATGCTCAGATCAGCCAGCAGCTACTCCAGTTACGAGAGCCCCGCTGCAATTTCTGTGACCACTTTGGCCACCTGATAGCCTTTGGCAGCAGTCCAGGCGTTGGACTTCCGCTCCCCATCGTCTTTCTGCCCAATACAATACAGCCTGCCACTGGCTGCTCATCAGTCTTATCTCTCACGATGATCATGCCAGCAGGTGTCTGGTAAGCATCAAGCATGCCTGGCGGTTCTTGCCGGCTCTGCGCTCGTCCGTCTTGGGACGCAGCAGCCCCTCCGACACGAGCGGCAGCACCGGCCCAAACAGCCATTTGCGGTGGGCCTGGGCGCGCAGGATGCGCCCCACTTGCTCCGCCTCACAGCGCCCAATGGCGCTGTGAGGCGGAGCAAAGATAATTGAGTATAATTACGCCAATGCGTCAACTGTCACCCGCCCTGGCCCGCAGGCCCTCATCTGCGGGGATTGACTTGCTGCTTGATCGCTTGATAGAAGGCAACCAGATTCTCTTCCTGCGGATCCTGGAAACGCCTCAGCAATTTGGAGATCAGGTGGACCGGGACCTGCTGACCATCGCGCTCAATTATCACAAACGGCGCCCCGCTCCGCGTCGGATCCTCATGAAGTTTTCCCCAGCGCGCGCCGAGATGGCGTACCATTACCTCGCCCAGATAACATCCAAATAACCACGCGGTGCGCGTCGGGAGGTTCTTGGCGGTATAGCTGCCAGCACGAAAGTAACGATGAATGATATCCTCGATCTGCTGAATGCTCTCTTCACTATAATCTAGCGTGATCTGAAAAAACTCCTGACAATTCTCGACACATTGCTGAGCCAGTTCTCGTGGCTCTCCAACAATAGTCTTTGGCATAGTTCAGATAGTCCTTTCGATGCACGCGTTTCCTGCTGCCAGAACCGGAAACCTGGCCAATAGCTATCACCGGCTATCCAGGCTGGCATGTTTCTGGTACAGCATACCCATCGCCTAGCCTAGCATAACCTGCTGGCCTGCCAGTGTCAAGTCTATCAATGATGTCCGCCACGTAATAACACAGCTTGCATCCTCTGAGCGCTCATGCCCAGTTTAATTTCGCCGCAAAAAGCAAACGATCACTTGAACTGAAGCAAACCGTATAATAACGGAGTGATCTCCCCTGCTGCGATACTGAAGAGGGTTTCTCCGCTGGCCCGAACACCACCATCGTATATGTCCCATTAAGCAAATGCGTATGAGTCACAATTGCCGGCACGCTCGCTGACACCGCCGCATAAGCGACTCCCATGGCCAGCAGCGCACTGCGCGCGCGTGTGACTAAAAGCTCATCTGCTGGTACCAGCGTGTGGCCATTCGCCCCGCAGAGAAGCAAGATGGGATCAGTATGGAGCCCTTGATAATCTATATCTACCGCTTCGACACCTGGCACAGTGCGAAAATAGTCCGCTTTTGCCGCAGCCAGGCGCTCCTGCTGGGTAGCCAGTGGCAACAGCAGTACCCGATCGGCTCCCAGCGTCATCGCTGTGCTACGTATGCCTGGCCCACCCAGCAGACTGAATGCCAGCGATGGCCTGGGAAGACCAGCAGCAGCGATGGCACGATCAATGGCTGCTACCCGGACCCCTGGAGCACTCCGTAGCCAGATCGCCTGAACGACCCCGGTATCATGCCCGCTGGGGATGAGTCCGGCATGCGCGCTCAGGCAGGTAGGAGAAAGAAAGCGCAGCGAGCGCGAGAGCGCAGCCTGCTGAATGCGGGGGACAAGAATTCCCACTGCAAACAGCGTCATCAGACCGATCAGCAGCAACGTAGCCAGTATCTGGCGGGGATCGCCACCAAAGCGGATAGCTATTAAGGACTCATCCGTTCGGTGCGCTGTCCCGGAAGGTCCCGGCTGATTAGGCCACATGTTCCCTGGCGGTTCTCTCATAGCGTCATCGCCCCATCTGCCATCTCCTGATCGCCACCCTTCATTATACGAGAAATTTAACGGCGCTGGCGCCAGAACGGCAGAAACTGACCGGGCAGACGTTCCCGGCCTGGTCGTTCGGACTCCGCAATCTGGGACGCAGGCGGTGACTGCGGCGCCGATGGTGTCACCATCGGCGGTGGCGCGCATTGGGCAAGCGCATAATGCATCGCCAACGCGTCCTGGAACCGGGCACGGGGTTGGCGCTGGAGCGCCTGCATGATCACCGCTTCCAGCGCTGGTGGAATACCTGGATTATAACATGACGGCGGCAGCGGATCGCTGGTCGTGCGGCGGGCAGCCACAGCCATGGCATCATCCCCGCCAAATGCCGGTCGCCCTGCCAGGCACTCATACAACACCAGCCCTAACGCATAGATATCGGTCGCAGGACTCAATGAATCGCCAGTAATCTGTTCTGGTGCAAGATATTCGGCTGTACCAACGATGAAGCCCGTACGCGTCAGCCGTGGCTCAATCGCCATGCTACTGGAGAGCGGATAGGCAATGCCAAAATCCGTTAATTTAACCGGCCACGAGAGATTATTGCTTGCCAGCAAGATATTTTGCGGCTTGATGTCACGATGGAGGATCCGATGCTGATGCGCATAGGCGAGCGCATCGCAAAGCTGCAGGCCAATAACCCGGGTGATGGCCGGCGTCAGCCGACCATAGCGCAGAAGAACCTGCTTCAAGTTCGGCCCTGGAATAAACTCCATAACCAGATAAGGACCACCAAGCCGTAAGGCCAGTGCATCCGGTGGCTCGTGGTAAGCCAGCACACGCACGATATGTGGATGGTGCAAACGGAGCGCAAAGCGTGCCTCACGCTGAAAACGGACAAGCAGTGCTGGATCGGTCGCCGGATCAACACGGAGCACCTTGAGCGCCACAATACGACCGGTCTGACGATCCTGCGCCCGATAGATCGTGGCTGCCCCGCCCGAACCTAAACGATCCAGCAGCAGATACGGGGAAGCCTGTGCCTGAACCTGGCCCGGCACCGCAGCCCCAGACATACCCGCCTGTGACGATTGCTGCGCTTCCTCCATATCCTGACGGCCCTATCCTCCCAGATGGTGAGGGGCCCTGCTTCGCCCCGCAAGCTTGCACAGCGTATCATCAATCGGCCAGCCTGCCCCGGTCAGGAGCCCTGCTATAGAGACCAGGCCATGCGCCGCTGCGGCATAAGCAAAGGCGAAATGGGCAACAAGAAAGAAAGCAACCAGAGCAATAAGGATGAGCATGAGAATGGCGACGATCGCCAGACGTGCCCGCCGGCGCCGCCGCTGGGCGCGAAGGCGCGCTTCCCGCTTCTGCTGTGTCTCACGAATGCGCTGTTCGCGTTTAGGATTGATGTGGGCTGGTGGCTGTTGTTTACTCATGGAATATTCTTGCCCTGCCCGGCCAGCTACAGGATAAAACCAGTATACCAGAACTTGCGCCTGACCTCAAAGGCTCAAACCCGTAGACTTACGGCGGACTGAAGCCTTTTGCTCCCCACCCCAAAATGCTTAGAAAGACAAACCACGCAAGCGGACTGCTGCCATCAGCAAGCCCACGATGGTCTTGGCGTCCGCTAACTCGCCGCGAGCAATCATGGCCAGTGCATCCTCCAGCGCGTGCTCCTCTACCATAATATGCTCATCGTCATCACCCCTAAGTCTGCTGGGCGTCAGATCGGTAGCTAGGTAGACGTGGATATACTCGGTAGTATAACCTGGCGCTACCCAGAAGCCGGCCAGACGCTCCATCCGCCCGGCGCGCATGCCGATCTCCTCCTGGAGTTCACGCTGCGCACCCTGTTCCGGATCCTCGTCGCGCTCAATGACGCCCGCCGGCACTTCCAGCAATGCCGCCCCCACCGGCGTCCGCTCTTGACGCACCAGGATCACCTTACCTGCGCTGGTGAGCGGCACAATGGCCACCGCAGGACGATGTTCGACAACTTCACGCTGAACAGTGCGTCCATTTGCCATCCGAATGGTATCCACACGCAAGCTGACAACCTTGCCCTCATACTTGCGCTCGCTGGAGAGCGTCTCTTCCTGCGGCTGCACCGGCATAGTACTTCCTGCTCCTCTCTGCTCTTGACACTTCACTCATCACCATAGTATATCATTGGCATCCTTGCCATCGCTCGATAGCGCCAGACAGATCTGGTATGTGTTCAGGTGCGGTTACCTTCTTTTTATCTCGCCGCGCTTGCTTCCGCAGACAGAGCTTTCAAGGGCGCCAGAGCATGCAGGTCTGTTGCTTAAAGTTGCCAGATAATCAGCGCGACACAGGGCAACTGCCCGTGCTGCACCCGGAAAAAAAGGAGCGCGCAATGCCAGCAGAACCGCTCTTAAACGGCATAAGCGCAGAGATAGTCCAGACATCCCGACTGCGCTTTCATATCCTGACGGCTGGAATGGTGCAGAATGAGCCGGTTGTGCTCATCCATGGCAACGTCTCATCAGCCCGCTTCTTTGAGGAGCTGATGCTCGCTCTGGCCCCAGAATACCGCGTGATTGCACCAGACCTGCGCGGCTATGGTGATTCGGAAACAGCCCCCGTCGATGCAACGCGTGGCCTGCGCGACTTTAGCGATGACCTCGCCGTATTGGTTGAAGCGTTGCACTTATCCCCTATCCATCTACTCGGATGGTCTATGGGCGGTGGCATCGCCATGCAGTATGTCATCGATCACCCCGCTCACGTACGCTCGCTCACCCTGGTCTCCTGCATGTCACCGTTTGGTTTTGGGGGCACGCGGGATATTGCCGGCACCCTCTGCTACCCCGATGCTGCCGGCTCCGGCGGCGGCACCGCCAACCCGGAATTCGTGCGCCTCCTGCGCGAAGGAGACCGGGGCACCGAGAATCCCGCTTCACCGCGCAACATCATGCTTCAGTTCTACTTTAAACCCCCCTTTCGCCCGGAGCCGCACCGTGAAGAAGTCTTTGTCTCCGCAATGCTCTCTACCCGCATTGGGCCTGCAAACTATCCGGGCGACGCTGTACCATCGCCCAACTGGCCATCGGTCGCACCAGGCACCCGGGGCGTCAATAATGCCCTTGCCCCCATCTACTGCAACCTCTCCCCTTTTGGCCAGCTGGCAGGTGGGCCACCCCTGCTCTGGATACGCGGCGACGCTGACCAGATTGTCTCCGACACCTCCCTTTTCGACTTCGGCTACCTTGGCCAGATCGGTGCTGTCCCCGGCTGGCCGGGACCAGAGATCTATCCACCGCAGCCGATGGTATCGCAGTTGCGGGCTGTGCTTGCCGAATATGGGCGGCATAATAGCGTCACCGTGCGCGAAGTCGTCCTGCCCGATGTCGGCCACTCTCCCTTCATTGAACGACCGGTTGAGTTCCAGGACCTGCTTCTCCATTTCCTGGCAGGTAACTGAACAATTGGTCCTGGCGTGATTTGACGTTTGGCCGAAAATCAGATAAGATTTCTTCGTGGCTATCAGATCAGCCCTGGTAGCCACAACACGGCGCATTCGTCTAGTGGCCTAGGACGCCGCCCCTTCAAGGCGGAGATCACGGGTTCGAATCCCGTATGCGCTACCACGCACCAGAACTGCTCACCGTGCTCTTCCAATAGGCAAGGGAATTGCCCGTTCCCCAGCACTTACCCATTCAGGACAGGCCTGAACAGCGGTTGGTTCCTGCTGCCTCCAGGGCAGTTGTAGCCCCCTATCCCCTCGCGCGGTGCTTATCCCTCCAGGGAAGGGAGAAGGCACCATCGCGTCGATGGTGCCAGGTTCCCCTCTCCAGCAGCGATCGAGCGGAACGAGTGCCGCGCGAGAGGGGGTGAGGCGTCAGCCAGGAGTAAGGTTTGTTGGACCGGCGTACTACCGGCTGATGAGCGTTGGCGTCGCCAGCATGAGCAGCACCGCAAAGAGTACCGCCAGCGCCAGGATAGCCAGCTCCCGACGTGGGTGAATGCGCATGGTATGTGGCAGATGTGAATAGCGCATCTCTCTTCCTCCCTAATAGACCTCTCATCACCTATAACGGGACAATCGCTATTCTGTCACAGCTCAGCCGTAAGGAGGCCCCTGATGAACTGCCTGACAGAACTGTTAGCGAATGCAGCACACCTTACATCTAGAGACCGGTAAAAATGAAAAAGTTTTCACCGTTATCGCCTTTGTATTCAGGGAGTTGTCAGTAAATTCAGGTATAGTTATGTACAGAGCAGCGTGGGAGGTGGGGGCAGACCGAGCCACTAGTGGGGTGGATGCGCTGCCAGCAGGCAATTGGGTGGGGGAGTCCGATGGTGGAGTGCTGGCCGGTAGTGGGGGATGGCGGTGATATAAGCCAGCGGCAGGGAATGGGTGGGGCAGCTAGGTGGTGGGGATAGCCTGAAGCAGGGCACATTGCCAGACGGCAATGTGCCCTTCCTTCTCTTCTGACCCCATATATCCACTCTTCTGACTCGATATATCCATCCAAACTCAGGTGAAAACCGTAGCCTGGAATCAGGTACTGACCTGATTGCGCATTGCTTCGCTGTTGTGTATAGTAGTATATTGCAATCCAGTCTGGTATGAAGGGATATTCTGGCCATCAATACCAGCAAATGCGCATTTGTCTCACCCTCAACCAGACCTTTGATCTATTCCTCATCTTTCGAGAGAGAAAGGATGACAGGCAATGAAAAAGTTTATCGCAACTCTGCTCACTGCCATAGCCCTTATGGCACTGCTGGCAGGCTGTGGTGGTGGCGGCGGTGGGACTAGTGGAGGCGGTAACGTAGTGACCATGGGCAACTCCACGTTTGGACAGACCAGCATCACTATCACAAAAGGTTCAACGATCACGTTTAAGAACGATGCCCCGGCAAGCAGCGGCTCATTCCACCAGCTCCGCAATGGATCCAATGGCACAGTGACGCAAGAGCCCGGTGCGCCAACCATCAATTCACCCGATATTCAACCGGGCCAGAGCTGGACAACACCTCCATTTAACAGCGATGGCACATTCCATATCTTTTGTACCATTCATCCCACAACCATGAATCTCACCGTGACAGTGACCGGATAGGACAGCAAGCTGAGCACCAGCAGGGCCTCTCCCTGGCTACGGCAATATTCCACCCGAATATTGCCGTAGCCCCTCCGGAGGCATCTCCCTTGACCCGGAGGGCCGCTCAAACCCTTAGGGTGAAACTTTCTGGCGTCACCTGCGTATTACGAGATGAAAGTGAGAAGCATCGGGACCACAAATCCTGCTTTTGAGGAGGGGAAACGATGACAACAGCCATTCTCGACCAGAAACTGGCACGTGCCCTGGAACTGGTAGGCGGCCACATCGATCCAGAGATTGAGCAGAGCTGTGCCTCTATTGAAGCTCGTATTCTCGCACAGGCGCTGGAGAATGTCGAACGAGCTGAGCAGCGCTTGCGCGAAATTGAACGCCTGGTAGGCGATCGGGCGCTCGCCTCCTGCGTCTGATCCAATCACCATGTAGCCGATCGTCGCTAAATGCTGTCAATCGCCAGTCCACCGTGGCTTTCAAGAATCCGGCGCGCGGCATCTAACCGGGCAAGCTTTTCTGTCTGCACGCTTCGCTTTGGCCTGCTGGAACCTCGTTGAGCCTCCTGATCGGCGACCCGAACGCCAATAAGAATACGGTGATCGCTCACCGCTCGGCGATTAGACCAGCGCCACCATTCTATCAACCCAACGGCTATACCGACGACCCCCCCACAACCCAGCCCAATAAGCAATGCCGCAGTAGACAGAGACGGGGTCAGGGGAAAGAGATAAAGACCGGCGATCCAGCCAATAATCGTCCCCAGCACCGTGCTAATGATCACTTCGGTGAGGATCAGACCCCATATGGCTATGGCGCGTTCCCGCCTCTCAAGTGCCTCTATTTGTATGTTGCCCCGAATGATGACAGCTTCTTCTTTCGTGAAGCCGGCATTCCGCAGTTCTTGTAATGCGCGCTCCGCCTGCTCATCGCTGGCATAAATCGTGATCAGGTCAAAGTTGCGATAGATCGCATGCCGGATTGACCGGAGTCGTGGCTTCTCTTCCATAATGGTTCCTTTCCGCCAGTTTCCCTGGTCATGAGCCCTTACAGCCATGTTCGCGTACACCAGGCTGTAGCCGTCCTCCAGGCCGCTTTTGTGCTTTGTCACCTGGCTCAATGGTTCTCTACACTGCTGGAAGAGAGACAAGAGCGGGATACCCCCTCACGAATCACCTGCAAAAGTAGCGCCATCATTGCTCTATTCTAGACGCCAGATCCAATAACCGGGGCGGGCTAGCACCAACCTGATTTTGCCCTGCCTTCAGCCGAACAAACCCTAGGGCGCTATAGCCATCAGTTTCCCTGTTAGGGAGACAATCTCCCATCTATCGCTGCTCTGATCAAACAATAGCTGCGCGCGCTCTTCAGCCTGGCCGGCGCGTTGCCGGGCTATCCGGTACGTATAGAAACGGCTATGGTTGTCTCCGGAGGCTGTCAGCAATGTCACCCTGATCACCACCCCTTCCTGCTTATCAAGCGCAGTAGCCTGCTTGATAAATTGATCGATCGAAATGCTGTTTTTGATGTCGAGAGAGAAGTAGCTATAGGCATCCGGATAATTCTGGCTGGCAATGTCATTCCAGAAATCTTGTATGGCCACCGCTGGATCAGCCCCGGGTAAGGTGCTCATTCGGGATTCCAGAAATGCACCGGCCAGAAGAACCACCAGCAATAGCAGTGCCAGGCTTAAGCCCACCATCAGCGCGAGCGTACGCAGACGGGTCGTCCGCTGCATGGCAGCCTCCTGCGCCTGGACACGAGCGCGAATCTCCTCAGCGAGCGCACGGATTTCAAATGGCTGGGTCTGTTCCCACTGCGCTTTTAATGCATTGAGCCGTTCTGAATCATAACCAGGTTGGGGTGACATAAACTCTACCTCCGTTCCTGCCTGAGTGCGCCTCCAGGCCAGCAATTCCCTTGCACCGGTAGCTCCTAGAACTATAACTATAACGGTTTAGCGTTGCGCTGCAACATGCCGGCCCCAAAGTGGCCTACATTGGCCTGATCGTCAGGCAATATACCCTCTTTCCTCTGGCTGCCACGCCGGTGAAGCCAGAAACAGTGAGTATTCGTTTTTAGGTTTAGGCTCCTGTAGCCTCTAAGTCCTGGCTCTGCTTGCCGGATTGCGTTCTCCAGCATGCCGATGTATCATAACCTAAAAATGGCAGGTAATGGCTATTAGATGTTCTTTGCTCGAGGAGTGAGCGCGTTGGCGAAACAGCTCCGCCTGGAAGTTGCCGATTTAACTGATATTGGGCGCAAACGGGAGATAAACGAAGATAGTGTGCTGCATGTCGTACCAAAGGACCCCCGGGATATGGAGCGCAAAGGTGCGCTGTTTGTGGTCGCTGATGGCATGGGTGGCCATGCAGCCGGCGAAGTTGCCAGTGAAATGGCTGTTGAGCTCATCCGTGACCACTATTATGCAGACCCTGATAGTGATGTGCTCCAATCGCTCGCACGGGCCATCAAAGAGGCAAATGCAGCCATCTTTCGTCGCGCCAGCGAGCTGGCTGGACGAGCCGGTATGGGGACGACATGCGTCGCGGCTGTGCTGAAAGGCGCCGTCGCCTACGTCATGAACGTTGGTGACAGCCGTGCCTATCTGGTGCGTAATGGGTTGATGCGGCTGGTGACCCAGGATCACTCATGGGTGGCAGAGCAGGTGCGTGCTGGCATGCTCACCGAGGATCAGGCTCGTGTCCATGCCCACCGCCATGTGATTACACGAGCCTTAGGCACCCAACCGGACGTCGAACCAGATATCTTTGCTGAACCACTGCAAGAAGGCGATATTCTCCTGCTCTGTTCCGATGGCCTCTCTGGCTATGTATCTGATCTGGATATCAGCGCCATTGTCACCAATGCGGACCCTCACGCCAGTGTCCATGCCCTGATCGATCGCGCCAATGAACAGGGAGGCCCGGATAATATTACCGCCATTGTGGTGCGTGTCTTAGAGGTGCCGCCGCTGAGCCCAGAAGTCAAAGAGCAGCTTCGCAGTCTTGACCCAAGCCGGGAGCCGACGCTCGTCCTGAGGGCTCCCCTCTCTCAGGGAGCGCGGCTCCGTCCCGCGCTGGTAGCGCTGGCCGCCGCCGCGTTAATTGCTCTCCTGGTGGGAGCAACTGGCCCACAGCTCCGCATCTATCTGGCCGGACGCCAGCTCAGCGAAGATGTGGCGCACGCACAGGCCCTCGTCAACCAGGCTGAGCACCGGCCACCCGCCCAGGCGCTCCCCCTACTCGCACAGGCCCAACAGCAGGTGCAGCGAGCTCTGCAATTGCCCGCAAGCAGCGCCGCACGCGCCCACGCCGAGCAAGTTCTCACCAGTACCGTTACACCTGCCGTACAACGGGCCATTCAAAGCTATAACCAATCCGCATATATTACAGCGCTTGCCAGAATTACTCATACTAAATATACAGTCGCTTGCCCGGGCGGCCTGGGAACCCTTGCGCAAATTGCCGTAACCGAACCTACCTCTATCCCGGCCCCTGAGAAGGCCTCTACGCCAGCCCGATCCTCCACGGCAAAAGCGGCCACGCCCCATACACCGGTAACAAAGACGATCACTATTCCAGCCACGGTCTACGTACGTGATATAGACAACGCCGTCTATCCGCTTCAGTTCACCGGAACTACCGCCACCTGTGGCGTGCCGGTTACAACCTCCGGTGTCATCGACATGGCCGCTGACGGTGGTTCCCTCTATCTGTTAACCTTATCACCCGCTGGCCAGTATACTGTTCAGGTGCTGGCGCCAGGCCAGCGGCAGCCGGCGGTGCTCTTATCCCTGCCAGCAAATCTGACCGGTCTGCCCGCTGCCCTGGCAGTGCGCAAGGGCACTATCTATGTGCTGGTACACGGTATCACGGCTGGCCAGGATAGCGTGCTCGCCTATTCAGCGGCGCAATCCCAAACAAATACCGTACGTGTGCTCGTCTCAGGCTTGTCTATTCGCTGCATGGCCGCCAGTGTGAATGGCGACCTCTACCTGTTACTGGATGATGGCACTTTTGAGGTTTTACAGCATGGTCAGATCGGGCATGCTATCAGTGTCGATGTCGCCCCACCCCTCGCCGTCGTCGATCCCAGCCAGTTTACTGCAACCATGCCAGTGCCCACCCCCGTTCCCGCGCAGCCAGCAGGCACTTCAGCTCCTGCCGGCAATGGCCTGGCTCTGGCCTCAAAACTGACGACCGATCAGAACGCCATCCCGCAGATTCTCGTCACCGATGGCTTTCAGCACCGCATCGTCGTTCTCTCAGCCGGTAATGGCAGCTCGGGTGTGCGTCTACGCCAGCAGTTAGTGGACCAGCGCCTGCTCACGAGTTTGCGCGATGTCGCCGTTTCCGCCGATGGGCATACGATCTATGCGCTAACCAGCGCCTCTCTCATTGAGGTAATATTAGCAAGAGGATAGGGCTGCTCAGAGCGCATTGACCCATGCTCTGGTACCAGGAGATGGCAGGGAGACCGTGGGCATCGCTGATACCCCCGGTGGTCCGTCAAACCACTGATACGATCCATTCACAATGGGCAGATGCGCTCATCCCGGCCACAAATAAGGCGAGACAGCCCTTTCCTGGTGCCAGGCAGAATCACTATCCAAAAAGAGCACAAAGCCGATCAGCCGGACAATAATAGATGGCAAACAGCATAATCAAACAGCATAATAAGGAGCAGAATAGGACGTGGCTTTACAGACAACGTACCGAACCGCGACATGTGGCGAGCTGACAGCAGGACGAGTTGGTGAGCAGGTAACCCTCGCTGGCTGGGTTAACCGTCGCCGTGATCACGGCGGTCTCCTTTTCATCGACCTGCGGGACCGTTATGGTATCACGCAGATCGTGATCGATCCCCAGCGATCCCCAGCGGCAGCAGCACTTCGTCGCCAGGCCGGCGAAGTTCGTAACGAGTACGTGCTTCAGGTTACCGGCGAGGTGGTTCGACGCCTCCCCGGTATGGAGAATCCAGCGCTGCCGACGGGGGAGATCGAGGTCATTGCGCATGAGATCCGCATTTTGAACCCGGCGAAGACTCCCCCATTCCCCATCTCCGATCTGATCGAGGTGGATGAGGCCCTGCGCCTGAAGTATCGCTACCTGGACCTGCGGCGGCCTTCCATGCGTGAAAACATCATTTTGCGTCATCGGGTGGTCAAAGCCATCCGCGATTTCATGGATGAGCATGGCTTCCTGGAAATTGAAACACCTATTCTGATGAAAAGCACCCCCGAGGGCGCGCGCGATTATCTGGTGCCCAGCCGACTCTATCCCGGCGAATTCTATGCGCTTCCCCAGTCTCCCCAGCAGCTCAAACAGTTGCTCATGGTGGCTGGCTTCGATCGTTACTTCCAGATCGCCCGATGCTTCCGCGACGAAGACCTCCGTGCCGACCGGCAGCCGGAATTCACTCAGCTAGATGTGGAGATGTCATTCGTCGCGGAAGAAGACGTCATGCAGATCATCGAGGAGCTCCTTATCCACGTCATTGAGCGCTGTACCCAGAAGCGCATCAAGCAGCGCCCGTTCCCACGACTACCCTATGCAACGGCCATGGAGCGATATGGCTCAGATCACCCCGATCTGCGCTTCGATCTCCCCCTGACCGAGCTGACCGATCTGGCCACATCGGGCTCTTTCCACGTGTTCCATGATGCGGTGGCTGCCGGCGGCAGGATCAAAGCGTTACGCGTCCCCGGTGCGGCTGGCTACAGCCGTCGCGAGCAAGATGAACTGGTCGAATTCGCCCGCTCCCTTGGCGCAAAGGGACTGGTGCTGCTGGCCATGCTTCCGGAGGGGCCTCGTTCGCCGCTCACAAAGTTCTTCTCCCCAGAAGAATTGCACCAGATAATCGCGCGCGTCGGCGCAACTACGGGCGATCTGGTGCTCTTTGTAGCAGATACACCCAAGGTGTGCAATGATGTGCTCGGCCGTCTTCGCGTGCATATGGCCCAGCGCCTGGGGTTAATCGATGCCAATGAAATGGCCTTATGCTGGATAGTCGATTTCCCCCTTCTGGAGTGGAACGAGAAAGAGCAACGGTACGAGGCCGGACATAATCCCTTTTCCGGCGTCTACCCTGGCGACGAACCGCTGCTCGATACCATGCCGTTGCAAGCCCGTGCGCGACAATATGACATCATCTGTAACGGCTACGAGATCGGCGGCGGCAGCATACGGATCAATCAGGCTGAGCTTCAGCGCAAGGTGTTCCGGCTGCTTGGGCTAAGCGATGAGCAGATTCACGAGCAGTTTGGTGCAATTCTTGAAGCTTTTACCTATGGCGCGCCGCCACATGGGGGCATCGCCTTAGGCATAGATCGGTTGGTAATGCTGCTCGCCGGAGAAGATGAAATCCGCCAGGTGATCGCCTTTCCGAAGACCCAGAGCGCTCAAGACCTGTTGCTCTCAGCCCCTTCACCGGTGGACGAGCAGCAATTGCGTGAGCTCCATCTGGCCATTGTCAAAGAGCCGGCATCGCCCACCTAATGATTTGGGCAATCGCCAGAGATTTTGCCGGTTGATCGGTTGAAAGACTTGACAGATCGGCTATTTTAGCGTATCCTATAGCAGGTTAGCCGGGACGAGCCGTCCCGGCGCTGGCGCCCGTAGCTCAGTGGATAGAGCGCTAGATTGCGGATCTAGAGATCGCAGGTTCGAGTCCTGTCGGGCGCGCCTTTTCGTGCTGTGGCGCTTTCGCTTTGGTGCTCTCGCCATACATTGGCCCGTTTATAGCCAGGACTGCGAAAAGCGCTGCTCTGACCATCTCCCATGTGATGCAACATACCCGCCATACCCGAGATCCTCACCACCACTGATGGTGAGGCAAAATGGCGAGCACTCTTGCCGTAAACTTGCCTTAGAAAGGAGCTGCGCACCATGGCCCGCATGCGGCGCACGCGATATCCCCTTCCTCTCGCTCTCCTGCTCTTGTCCCTGTTGCTGGCGGCTTGTGGCACCGTAACCGATAACCCGCCTGGGACGAACTCCGGGTCACCAGAGAATGCGATTGGTGACTTCAATTTTAATGTGGCGACCATGGTCGGACTGGGGCAACCGGCGCAAATCGTCAATCCCAATGACGGCGTCACGTTGCAGTTAACGGTGAATAGCGCGCATTTCTCCACCGCCGTAGCCAATCGCGATCCGAATTACCCCTCTCTCCCCCCGGATCAACAATTCCTGGTTGTACAGGTGACGTTGAAAAATTTGAATACGAAATGCACCGATCAACAGAAAGATATCGGCTGCTATGAGCGCATTAGCACGCTGACCTCGTTCCGCCTCCAGGATGCCCATGGCCGCGATTTCCCCATGACCAGTGGCTGTGCCGAGGCCGACATGAGCTCATGGAATCAGGTCGCCGGTGTAACCGATGGAACGGGCCTGCTTGATGGCCAGCAATTTACCGGCAATATGGCTTTCCTCGTCCCACGTAATGATTCCGGCTATACGCTCTACTTCGAGCCATATCGCCTGGTGCCGGGCGCCATCGCCGTGAACCTGGGATTGTAGCAGCGAGCTGCAGCAGGGACGCTCCAGAGCATGCTCGCTACCCTCGCCTCCTCTCTATGGGAGGCGATCTTTTTTGGGGAAAGATAGCCCATCGTGGCCCGGCGGGGCACAGCGCTGTGTGCCCATTGCGCCTGGCAGTCGTCTACCGGTGACGGGTGGCACAATCCTTGCTCATGGAGTGCATAAAGAGATCATCCCAATAAGAGACAACGATGGGTTATCGAAAGATCTCTTGGGGGCCATCGCGTACGGAGCGCGTAAGCGGCTGGAAAGGACTCTGCTGTGGCCAGTCATTTTATTGACTATAACCATGCATCTCGTAAAGCGCTTGCCCAGGCACGGGAGGATGCTTTACGACTGAATCATAGAATTATCTGTACTGAACATCTCCTCCTTGGACTGTTAGAAATCCATGATCCCACAATTGAAGCAATTATCAGCAACCTGGGCGTGAGCATCAGCCGCGTCCGGCAGGCGGTTGAGTTCGTGATCGGCCGGGGTAGCCGCCCGGTAACAGATGAACCGACGCTCAGTGAATCGGTACGCCTGGTGCTCGATCTTGCTGAGCAGGAGGCTCGAGAGCAGCATGCTGTGGCGGTTGGTTGCGAGCACCTGCTCATCGCACTGCTCCGTGAAGGGAACGGGATCGCTGCCGGTGTGCTGGAGAGCTTTGGCATCACCCTTGAGCAGGTGCGTTTCCAGCGTAGCCAGCTACACCGGCAGGGGCTGACCTCCACGAGCTTCGCAGCCAGTCACTTGGCACGCTACCATATGACGCCGACCCTGAACCAGATCAGTCGTGATCTGACCGCAGCAGCACTTGCCGACCAGCTAGACCCTGTGATCGGGCGCGAGCAGGAGATCGCGCGTTGTATCCAGATTCTGGCGCGGCGCACGAAGAATAATCCGGTCCTCATCGGTGATGCCGGTGTGGGCAAGACGGCGATTGTCGAGGGCCTGGCGCAGCATATTGTGAAAGGGCTGGTGCCCGATCCCTTGCGAGACAGGCGCGTGGTCGCGCTCGACGTCGGACTGCTTACCATAGGTACCAAGTATCGTGGCGACTTCGAGGTGCGCCTCAAAAAGATTATTGCAGAGATCACCAGGGCGAACAACTGCATCATTTTCATCGATGAGCTCCATACGCTGGTCGGAGTGGGTGCGGCTGAGGGCTCTATCGGCGCTGCTAATCTCTTGAAGCCGATCCTGGCCCGTGGTGAGATCCAGGTGATCGGTGCTGCAACCCTTGATGATTATCGCAAAATTATGGCGAGCGACCCAGCCCTGGAACGGCGTTTCCAGCCGGTCATGGTACCTGAGACGACCATTGAACAGACCGTGGAGATCCTGAAAGGCTTGCGCAGTCGCTATGAAAGCTATCATCAAGTGCACATCACCGATGAGGCGCTGACAGCCGCTGCGAAGCTCTCCCAGCGCTACATCCAGGATCGTTTCCTGCCAGACAAAGCGGTGGATCTGATCGATGAGGCTGCTTCGCGCCTCTGTGTGCTGCGCTCGGTGCTACCGGCAGAGGTGCGTGAGCTGCGCATATCCATGCAGCAGATCCAGGAGGCGAAGGATGCGGCCATCGCCATGCGCGATTATCAACGCGCGGCAGACCTGCGCGACCAGGAGCTTAATCTTCGGGGCCAGTTGCTCGAGGCTGAGTATGCCTGGCGGCAACGGCGTGAAGAAGAGTGCCCGGAGGTCGGACCGCGCGAAATCGCGGAGGTGGTGGCCATGTGGACGGGGATTCCGGCAGTGCAAGCAAACCTGGAGGAAGCCGAGCGTCTCCTGCATCTGGAAGAGGAGCTCCATCGGCGTGTCATTGGCCAGGATGAGGCGGTCAAGGCCGTCGCACGAGCGGTGCGGCGATCGCGCGCGGAGTTGCGCGACCCCCGACGGCCCATTGGTTCATTTATCTTTGTCGGGCCAACTGGCGTCGGCAAGACCGAGCTGGCGCGGGCGCTGGCAGCCGCGCTCTTTGGCAGTGAAGATGCCATGATCAAGCTGGATATGTCGGAGTTTATGGAGGGGCATCATGTGGCGCGGCTGGTGGGAGCTCCTCCAGGCTATGTGGGCTACGATCGTGCCGGGCAGTTGACCGAGACGGTACGCCGCCGCCCGTATAGCGTCGTGCTGTTTGATGAGGTGGAGAAGGCGCATCCGCGCGTCTTTGATCTGCTGCTCCAGATCCTTGAAGATGGTCGCCTCACCGACGCAAAGGGGCGCACGGTGGACTTCCGGAACACAATCGTTGTGCTAACGTCCAATGTTGGCACGCCGTTGCTGATGAATCACGATATTTGGGGTTTCCAGGCAGCATTGCGCCCGGACAAAGATATGGAGGCAACCGAGTATGAGCGCAGGAAAGCAAGAATCCTGTCCACGATGCGCGAGCTGTTCCGGCCGGAGTTCCTCAATCGTATTGACCAGGTCATCGTCTTCCATGCGCTGACACGTGCCCAGGTGCGCCGTATCCTGGATATCATGCTGACCCAGACACAGGCGCGTCTTTCCGAGCAAATGATTCGTCTGGAGATAACTGACGCGGCCAGGGACTTGCTGGTGACACGTGGCTATGACCGCGAGTATGGGGCTCGACCACTGCGCCGCACCGTCCAGATGATGCTTGAAGATCCGCTTGCCGAAGGGCTCCTGCGGGGCCAGTTTGGAGCTGGCGACCACATCCAGGTAGACTGTGGTGCCGATCAGCAGCTCCAGATTCGGGTATTAGCGCTCACCGGTTGTGAGCAACACACCGATACAATGGCACGCCGGTAACATGCTCAGGGCGCTGCCCTCTCTCAGGAAGCGGGTTCACCGAGCATCCTGGCAGAAGAACGCGCGGTGAACCCGCACTATTTTTAACCACGCCGCAAAATGCCACGGGCGGAAAGCGATGGTGGCCTTATCCGCCGATGTTCACAAGGTCAGGGATCAGGTTAGCGGCATCAGGGGTACCCCAGCCAGAGGCGGCATCCCAGCCAGGCGTGGCGCTAAAGCCGGTGATCCCATCAAAGCTGTTGTTGCCCACGGTGATATCGTGGAAGTCGCTGGCGTACGATGATGACTGGCCGATCTGATAGAGTGCTGGATTAAGCAGACCCAGTGGTGCCTTGCCATTGTTGGCGGCATAGTTGTCGGCCAGCGCTGCCAGCCCTGCCCACTGGGGTGTTGCCGCGCTGGTACCGCAGATCGGGGTCCAGCCAGGGCCAAAGATCGGGTCAAAACTCTCATAGATGGTGACAGCGCTGATGCAGGCGGCATCATAAGAGATGTCCGGAATGGCGCGCATGCTGCTAGAGACGACGCCATTCTGGTAGGCTGGCCTGGCAAAGACAACGCTGTAGCCGCCGCCGCCCGCGCCAAAGCCATCGTTCCAGACCTGCTCGGCAGAGTAGCTGGTAATACCTGGTGGCGGCGGGTTGATCTCGGTGCCACCGACGGCGGTCAGATTCGGGTCAGAGGCGGGATAGATAACTGTGGGATAGGGGAAGAGCCGGCCCTGCTTGTCCACGTTCGCCACGCCACCATCACCAGCGGCGGCAAAGACGGAGACGCCCTGTGCTGCCGCTTGCTGATAGGTCTGGTCGAACCGCTGGAGCAGTTGCTGATCGCTCGTGCCTTTGAACGCCTGCTCTGTTGTGCCGAAGCTCTGTGAAAAGACATTGGCCAGGTGGTTGTTGAGCACGTACTGCTCAGCGCTGAGGATGTTCTGCAAGCCCTGTACCCCCTCACTCTCCTGTACCGGGGTCACGACCAGCAAGATATTTGCCGCCGGAGCAATAGCATGTGCCCAATCGACATCTAGGGTTGTCTCGTAGGCCCAGCCGATCTCGGTGCCGATATTTTTGTTGTGGAAATCGGCGGGGCTGCCAATGTTATTGTAGTTGAGCTGCGGCTTGCCCTCGGGATAGAGGATCTGGAAGGATGGCGGATCGGGCAGGCCATAGCCCTGGTCAAATGCTTGCAGGTCGCTTTGGATGGTGGGGCTGCCATAGGAGTCAAAGATGGCGATCGTCTCGCCCGCACCCTGTATGCCCTGAGCGTAGAGGGGATTCAGGTCATACTCGTTGCGCATATCGCTGGGTCCATAGCAGGCGATACCATAGGTAGACAGGCAATACGCCGGTGTTGGTGGAGGTTCGACCAGTGGCTGGGAGATTACCGGGCCAACAATGGACATCATCGGATGGACCATGGAGGCTGCCTGAGTGAGCGGAGCTGCCGTGGTTCCGGCTCCTGCCAGAACCAGGCTGCCGGTGGCGATCAGCACGGTCGCCGCGCGGCGGAGCATGTGCGTAAACATCGGTTGATACTCCTTTTCTGCTACCGAACGCTTATCTGCCTGAGCGACCAGAGATGCGCCTCTTGCTTTGGGGCACAGAAGATATTGTACCTAAGGTACGGCAAAATGGCAATCTGCCCATTGGTTATCTGTGCATTGCTGTCGGCAAGCTTGCAGATCGGGCTGAGCGGATGGTACCATGGGAGATGGAAGGTGATGAGCTTTGCCGAGCTTTGCTGTCATCGCGGATATTCATGGGAACCTGCCCGCCCTTGAGGCCGTGCTGGCCGATCTCGAGATGGCTCGACCAGATCGGGTGATCATCGCGGGTGATTTTGTCAACCGGGGGCCACAGAGCCGTGCGGTGTTGGAGCGCATTGCTCCCCTGAGGTTACCGGCTATTAGTGGTAATCATGATACCTGGTTTCTGGCCCTGGCGCGGGGCGAGCAGCTACCGGCGGATTGGGATACGTCGTGGTGGACGCCAGTACGTCGCGCCCTGGCTGAATTGACGCCGGAATGGCTCAACTGGCTTGCGGCGTTGCCGTTCAGCCTGACTGTTGATCTGCCCGGTACTGCGCCGGTGCTCGTGGTCCATGGGAGCCCACGCAGCTCACGCGAGGGCATGGGCCGCCTCTGCAATGATGCGCGGGTCGCTGAGATGCTTCAACAGGTGACAGAGCCGACCGTCATCGGCGCGCACATTCACTATCCCTATGAACGCTATGTGAACGGGACCCATGTGGTTGTGGTCGGGGCGGTAGGCTGCCCATTCAACGGTGACCCACGGGCGCAGTATGGCCTGTTCTTTTGGGATAGGGGGGCCTGGCGCTTTGAGCAGCGCGCGGTCCCTTATGATCGCGGGCCGCTGTACGCTGCCTGGCGCAATAACGGCTACCTTGATGATGGCAGTCTGGCGTCCGAACTGATGATGCTTGAGCACCAGACGGCCCGGATGCATTATGTGCCATTCTGGGAATGGTGTACGGCACATAATCTGGAGTTGACGCGCGAGAATTTCGCTGTATTCGCGGCCACACGATTACGCTAACAGGGTATGAGTTGGCTTAAAACGCCGTTCCAGTCATTGTACCGTAAAGCGGGCCTAACTGGTCCGCAGTCGGTTCCGCTCAGCAGAACCACGATTCGGTGAGATGTGGCAGGGTCCGGCGCTTGATGGTAGCCTCAGTTACCGGCAAGGGAGACGGCTCGCGGCCAGCTAGGCTGTATGCAAGCGTGCGGATCGCCGTAAAGATTGCCAGAGCATCCTGGCCCTCACGCTGTGCTTGCTCCACAAGGGCCGTCACGCGACGGTGGAGCTCATCCATGCGCGGATCGGGGTGATCCCAGTGATAGGTGAAGTTTTCTGCGTCGAGCGGTCCCAGCCAGCGATTATCCAGGCTCTGGCCGTTACCAGCCTGGAAGGCGGTCGCGTTTTGTTTCCCTTTCCTGGAACGGGGAGGCCAGAGGGTGGGGTCCAGTAAGGCTGATCCGGGTGGCACGAGCAGGCGAATTGTGTATTGGACCGGATCAATGTGATCGATCAGGTTGTGTGTGGCGATGAAATCGAGCATATCCAGGTAGTCGTCCAGGGTGGTCCATGGCGTGAAGGCAACGAGCGATGCGCGCATGGGGATGTCGGCAGCGGCAAGAATATGCAGCGCCGTGATGACATCGGCGCGCGTATGCCCCTTGGCCAGACGCTGCAATACCATATCGCTGAGCGACTCCACCGCCGAGACAATGAAGAGGCAACCCAGTTCGCGGAGTTCTGGGAAGAGGGAGGGATGCTCCAGAATATGTTCGATCTTGATGGTGGCGTCGAAGGTCAGATCGGGAAACTCCTGGTGCATGGCACGGGCGATCTTCATTGAATGACCAGGCCCGTTCAGGAAATCGGGGTCGCCAAATGTGATATGGCGGGCACCCTGCTGAACCTGGGCGCGGATGTCCGCCAGGACCACATCGCGGGGCACGACAAAGAACCGGCCTCTATAGATGGGAGTGATCGGGCAGTGCAGGCAGGTGTGCAGGCAACCGCGACTGGCTTCCACGTAGCCTGCTGGGACGCGCTGGCCATTATATTCAAGCTGCGCGTAGCGTGCTAGGGGAGGGAGCGTATCGCGCCGGGGCTGAACGAAGGGGATGCGCTGGAGGACCGGTGCTGCGCTTCTGGCGGGGGTGCCCACTCCAGCTACAGCGCTGCGCAGGCAGCGTCCCCCCGCGCGCTCGAGCTGCTCGATCAGGTTGAGCAGCGCCTGCTCGTACTCGCCGCTGATAACTGAGTCAGCGTGCCAGCGCAGGAGGTAGTCGGCGTTGAGCGAGGCATAGAGGCCATAAAAGCAGATGTGTGCGTCAGGGTTGATGGCACGCGCACGTGCTGCCACGAGCGTACCCAGGCGCAGGGCGGTGTGCATCGGTACGGAGATGCCAATAAAGCGGGCATGTGCCAGCGTTGCGTCGTCAAGCGTCTCAACGGCGGTATCCACGCCTCTGGGGGTGTAGCCGGCGCGCTCCAGGCAGGCCAGTGGCGACGCCAGGTTCAGCGGCTGGTGGCCGAGTTCATAGCACGAGATGAGCAGGATATCGCCGGGGGCTCTCATTTCTTGCGTGGTGCCGGCCCACCCTTTGCCGATACAGGCTCCCAGCCCTCCGGCATACGCGCATCCTTGCCGAAGAAGAACTCTTCCATCTCCTTGCGGAGCAGTTTGCGCGCCTCCGGGTCGGCCATGTTGAGGCCATAGTGATTGATGATCAGCGTAGCATGCGCTGGCCACATGGCGTAGGCCTCAGCGGAAACATGCTCATAGATGCGCTGACCCAACTCGCCGGACACCGGCGGTGCCGGCAGTCCGGGCCGGAGCCCACCCAGTTTAACACAATGAACCATCCGTGGCATGGCAATGACTCCGTTTCTTATGCGAGGATAACGCTGTGCGTGTTGAATTGCCGATCCTTCTGCATGCTCATATAGTATAAGGAGGACATCGTCCTTGTCAAATGAGCAGCAATCGGCGATCGTCCAATCGCCGTGTGTGATCTTCTTTGGTATGCGCGGGACCTTTTCGCTGCTGCCGCTGGTTGCCCTGCTGGAGGCCGGAATCGATGTGCGTGCGGTTGTCGTGCCGGCAGATGCCAGCACGCCGGCGGAGCGTCTGCCGGCCGTTCGTCAGGGGCCGGGGATACAGGCGCGTATGCGGCTGCCCGTAGTGCGGCCCTATCTGGAGCGAACAATCGCTTCTATAGCCTGGGAGCATGGAATTCCGGTGGTAGAGGTTGGCCGGTTGAGCGATACGCGCACAATAGCGACGCTGGCGGCATACCGGCCGGATGTTATTGCTGTTGCCTGCTTCAATCAGAAGCTGCCGCCGGCCATACTGGCATTGCCGCCGCTGGGTTGTCTGAACGTGCATCCGTCGCTGCTGCCGGCGAATCGAGGGCCAGAGCCCCTGTTCTGGACTTTCCGGCGGGGTGAGGCGATGACCGGTGTAACAGTTCACCTGATGGATGAGGAGCTTGACGCCGGTGACATCATCTTCCAGGAGTCGCTAGCCGTGCCCGATGGCATTACGGGTGACGAGCTTGAGCGGCGTGCGGCTGCGCTGGGAGGCGAGCTGCTGGTGCGGGCTATTCGTGCACTGGCGGATGGCACAGCGACGCGGACACCGCAGCAAGCGGAACGGGCGAGTATGTATCCCTATCCAGCGCCGGAGGACTTTGTAGTCACCCCGGATCGGTCTGCGCGCTGGGCTTTCAATTTTCTGCGCGGTGCGGCCCATTGGAGAGGTCCGCTGGCTATCCAGGTTGGTGAGCAACGTTTCCCGGTAGCTGCGGCGCTGGATTATGCTCCTGACGCGACCCTTCCGGCACCTTTTATCCAGTCTGGCGATGAGCTGTGGGTGCAGTGCACGCCGGGTGTTGTGCATGTGCGCGTGGCCGGACCTGCGGTATTCAGGTGACGGTGGGGAAAGCCTTTTAGGAATGGGGAGGGAGAATCTGGGCGCCTTTGGGGATCTGGTTGCGCGGCACCATACGCCAGCCGGCAGGAGCGTACGGATCGCTAATTCGTACGAGGTCAGCCGCCGGTGCGTTGCACTCTAATGCGGGCGGTCCGTAAGCTATGTGGCCCGTCTGGTCGGGCGCAGAGCCTGGATTGCCGGTGCCGGGGGTATTAGTGCCAGTCCCAATAGTGGTGTGGGCCGCGGGGAACAGGAAGTTGTATGGATCTGATCCGGGGTGGATGTGCTCCTGGGAGATGCCTGTTGCGCCGGGAGAGCTTGCTGCCCAGTCCAGTTCGTGCTCTGCCACCCCTTGCTCTCCCATGTGCTGGCGTAGTCCATCTGCTGATTGGAGCCACTCCTGTACAAGTGGTGAGTGGTAGCGTCCCTTCTTCAGGTCTTTGAGCATCTGATCATGTTCCCGCTGCCGCTGAATTGACTGCGCACGAATCTCACGCTCTTGCGCTGCCTCGGTCCGCTGCCGCCAGCGGGCGATATAGCGCTCGCGCTGTTGCTGCTCACGTCCCTGGGCCACCCAGAGGTGATCCAGCACGGTTCGATAGCGTGCCTGCACCTGCTGTCGTTGCTCCCAGGACAGCTGTCCGAGTTGCCGGCGCTTTTCGAGCGCTGCGATCTGCGCGCTGGTCTGTGCCAAAGAGTACTGGAGATGGGCCATGGCTTCATCAAAGGCATGGCTCTGGGGGTTATCAGCAGCTTTTTCGATGGCGCGGGCCAGACTGGTGGTGGTGCGACTGGCGCTGGTGAAGGCAGTAAGCAGGGCAGTTTCAACCTGGGCCGGGGTAAGGTCTTCGGGAATGGGAAGAGCTTCGAGCTCGGTGAGGTAGCCTTCGACGCGGTTAGCAAGCCAGCGAAGAATATCAATCGGGTCGGTGGCGGGGTCAAGAGTGTCGGGCTGCGGATGGGCAGTGGGGCCACCGGGTGCGCCGGTGGCGGTGTCTGTAGTGGCAGATGATGGGCGGGTGGGTTCATCCATGAAAGCACCTCCTGAGGATGTGGCTGTGAATCGGGTGCAGGATGCAGCACATTGACCAGAACGGACGTAGCCTGGCTGGCTGCGATAAGCTTGTCCTGGCTATCGCGATAAAAAAGTACAAAGGGTATAGCGAGCATGCTGGTATCATGGGAATGCCTGGTGGCCTGGGCGGGGCGAACGCGGTGCCTGTATCTCCTAGGGAGCCGGGTGCGGCGAGTTGGGCCGCGCTGGGGCTCGCAGCCAGAGACTGGAGCCGGGACGACGAGTCAATCTATGGGAAGGAGCTGGCGCTCTCTATTAGAGAGTATACCATGGGCAGGCTGCCATGGTAAAGGAAAAATATCACGATGTCAGGATATCATGCGCCCGATGCTGGGGGCACGGGGCAAGATGGGCATCTCGCCCCGTGCCCCCAGGCGCCTGTCAGCGCGGGCAAGCGCCGCGAAATCTTCCCATGAGCGGAGGTGGCTAGCACTCGCTGTGGCCGCAGGCGTAGCACTTGAGGCAGCCCTCTTCATGCACAAGGGTATTGCTGCCACAGTTGGGACAGAGGTTGCCCGTCACCTGATAGTTTGCCAGGGCTGGCGCTGGTGGCGCTGTGTGGCGGTCGTCGCTTGCTGGGTGGTGGCTATCCGGTGCACTTGAGGCAGCCATCATCTCCAGGTGTTTGTCCAGGGCGCGGGCGACAGCGTCGGGCAGGGAGCGCACCTGGTCGGGGCCGAAGCCTATAGCGCGGCTGCCGCCGATGCCCCGCAGCATATCGGCGATCTCGCGCAGGCGATCGGTTTGTGAGAGGGGGCTGACGATGCGCAAGTTGAGAGAGATGAGCCGGCCCAGGGCTTCGGCAAGGGCGGAGATATCACTGCCGGCTTTGCCGACGTTGAGGAAGACCTCTAGCGGGCCGGCCTCGTCGCTGTTAATGGTCACGTTGACGTTGCCCTCGGGAGCGCGCACGCGGCGGGTATAGCCGTAGACGACGGTAGGGCGAGGCTTGATGCCGCCGGTGACGCCACCATCTTTCCACGGCGCTGCCGTGGGACGTGTGGTGGAAGGCATATCGCGCGTTGCGGCAGCTGGAGCCGACTCTGGCGTGGTCCGTAGCGCTGGAGCGATCGGCGATGACTCAGGTGAAGCCGATGCTGTCGGGGTGGCGGTAGCCGGCGCGTGCTCCTTCACACCAACGTTCAGGACCTGCTCACCTTTGGAGCCATCGCGGAAGACCGTGATGCCCAGGCAACCCAGCTCCCAGGCCAGGAGATACGCCTGGCGCACGTCATCAGGTGTTGCGCTGTTGGGCAGGTTGATCGTCTTGGACACGGCGTTGTCGGTGTGCTTCTGGAACGCTGCCTGGATACGCACATGCCAGGCGGGTTCGATTTCGTGCGCGGTGACAAAGACGCGCTGCACATCTTCGGGGACGCCAGACAGCCCGCGCACGGAGCCGTGTTCGAGCACGCGGTTCATGAGCTCTTCGGAGTAGAAACCGCGCTTGCGGGCAACCTCCACGAAGAGCGGGTTAATGAAACGGAGCTGGCGGTAAGAGCCGTCGGGCTGCTTCACGCGGTGGATGAAGGCCAGAGCAAAGATGGGCTCAATGCCGCTGGAGCAGTTGGCGATAATGCTGATGCTGCCCGTTGGGGCAATAGTGGTTACCGTGGCATTGCGGATAGGACGGCTGTTGCGATAGATGCTCCTGGGCCAGTTGGGGAAGGGGCCGCGCGCTTCGGCCAGTTTCTCGGAGGCACGATGGCCTTTCTCGTTGATGAAGGCCATCACCTGCTCGGCCAGATCCAGCGCCTCCTCGCTGTCATACGGGATGTTGAGGCGGAAGAGCAGATCGGCCCAGCCCATCACGCCCAGGCCGATACGGCGGTTGCCCTTAACCATCTCATGGATGATCGGCAGCGGATAAGGGTTGACTTCGATCACATCATCGAGGAAGCGCACGGAGAGCTCCACTACGCGTGCCAGCTCATCCCAATCGAGGCGCGGCTGGCCGTCGTTGGGATCAGTAGTGATCAGTTGAGCAAGGTTAATGCTCCCCAGGTTGCAGGCCTCATAGGGTGCCAGAGGTTGTTCACCACAGGGATTGGTTGCTTCGATCTCCCACAGTTCTGGCGTCGGATTGGCTGGGCTGTGGTTGATGCGGTCAATGAAGATCAGGCCGGGGTCACCGGTAGCCCAGGCAGCCTGCACGATGCGATCGAAGACGTCGCGGGCGCGCATGCGTCTGGTGACCTGGCGGGTATGCGGGTCAACGAGATCGTACTCTTCGTCGGCGGCCAGCGCCCGCATGAACTCATCGGTGATGGCGACGGAGATATTAAAGTTCGTGATGCCGCCGGTGAGCTTGCTCTCAATAAACTTGAGGATGTCGGGGTGGTCACAGCGAAGGATACCCATGTTGGCGCCACGGCGGGTTCCTCCTTGCTTGACGGCTTCAGTTGCCTGATCGAAGACGCGCATGAAGCTGACGGGGCCAGAGGCGACACCGTGAGTACTGGAGACGGTGCTGCCCTCGGGGCGCAGGCGGGAGAAGGAGAAGCCGGTATTGTGAATGGCCGTCAGGCCATTGGTGCCGGCGAGATAGGTACTGGAGCCGGCCACCGTGAAATCATAGAAGGGGATGCTCTGCTCAGGGGTCTCGACCGCTGACACCGTGGTGGCGCCCGGTGCCAGGTGCTCCAGGATGTTCCGACGGGCCTGAGCGGCTTTATCGGAGATCGGCGGCTGCGGAGCTCTGGCCTGCCGGGACTGAGCCGGGCGCGTGGCCTTCAGCTGATCGGTGAGGTATACGCCGATGAGCTCATGAAGGGCAGGGAGCATCGGCTCAGCAGAGAGGCGCACATCGTAGCGGGTTGAGCACTCCTTGCTGTACGGCTCAGGCAGTTGCAGGTCTGGGGCAAGTCCAAGCAGGGAGCAGAGCGTATGAACTTTCCGTGCCAGGTGTGGCGAGACCAGCGTAACAGTCACGCGGTTGTGCTCGCTATCCACGTTGCTGTTGGCGTCCACCAATCCGGCCAGGAATGCGCCGATTACCGAGAGTGGCGACTTCGCGATCATTTCCGGGAAGGGGAGTTCGTCTGCGGTTTGTGGGTAACCTCCCAGGAGGGTACGGAACTGGTGAATAAACCCAGCGTCGGTGATCGTGAGGGAGTAGCGGCCATGGACGTCGCGCTGCCCCTGGACGGGCATGTTGAAGCGGCGTGCGAGGATATCGCGGGCGCGCTCCAATGAAGCCATGCAGCCATTAAAGCGGAGCCGGCGCTGTGCGATTCGCCAGGTCTCCGGTGTCGGCGCCGTTGTCTGGTCCAGGGAGCTACCGCCCAAGTAGTATCCCAGGAGCCAGGCGATATCTTCATCCAGGCATACACCGGCTATATGCTGGTAACTGGCAAATGGCCAGTGCTGGCGCACGGAGGCGTTGGGTGTGGGTAAGATATCGCCTGGTCGGAGTTCGTCGGCGCGCCGTGCGACGAAACGGGAGCCGTCGAAGACCATAAAGGGATGCCAGCGACTAGTGGTGACTTCCAGACCGTTGGCGCAGCGGACCCGCACCTGATCGGCCAGCGGCACGTGATAGCGCCACAGGTGGGTGATGGGCGCTGGCGCATATGTGCCCTGTTCGGGATTCAGCGCCATTGTCTGGATACCCAGATCGGTGACGTCGATGATCGCGTGATCGCCCCGGATGTCCTCGGTCCTGCCGGTTGCCCGCACGCGCTCGTAGAGTGTGCCAATGGCTTCAATACCGCAGAATGTGGTGAAGACATGGGCGTCGCCGGCAATGCAGCCGCCGCCGCTCTGGTGGATGATAGCTGCGTGCTTGATGGCGTCGAAGATGCCGGCAAGGCTATCCTCGACCGGCACGACATAGCAGGCGGAGAGCTGGAGGTTGTTGCCCTTGCCGGCATTCATAAGCGTTGGTGAGTTCGGCAGGAACTTACGCTCGATCAGCAGGTCATAGAATGCTTCGGCCATCTGTGCGGATGTTTGACCAGAGGTGGCGGACCAGGTATCTTCAGCTGCGGCGATTGCTGTAGCGACACGCCAGCAGAGCTCATCCGGTGTTTCAGCTGGCTGGCCGGTGGCATCTTTCATTAGATAGCGCTCGCGTAGCACACGGATGGCAGCTTCAGACCACTGCCCCTGTTTGCGCTTGACTTGCATGGTATGGTGCTCCTGAAATGATTTGCCGGCTGCTCGTTGTTTCAAGCCGGGATCCATCCCTTCTGTGTTTGATACGGCGTTGCAGGGAAGATAGGACATTATCCCTCTCTGGCGGCGCTCATCTCGTGCCAGCGAGGCTGGAGGGGTTCCTCTCCCCGGTATTGGACAGGGGAGCCGGTGCCTATCGTATGGCTGGTGTGGCCCGACCTGTCCCTTATCGGTCCTGCTTCCCTGCCGGGCAATTGCTTCCCGATCACCATTATAAGGCACTCTTTAAGTATAACACTATATATGGGAATTTCAAGGCATTTTGCTACAATATATTGTGTTTTATGCCTCGCCATCGGCGAACGTGATGGCACAGGAAGCGTGCCGGAAGCGCGGTTTGCACGAGGGACAGGAGAAGGAGTCAGTGGCTGATGCAATGTTGCGTTGTGTATGATACGCTGTGCACACGAACAGTCTTGGAGGAGGGATCATGCGCGCGGAGATTTTTTCGGTTGGCACGGAGCTATTGCTTGGCCAGATAGTAGATACGAATGCGCCATTCCTGGCGCAGCAGCTTGCCCTGTTAGGGATAGATCTGTATCACATCTCACAGGTGGGAGATAATCTGGAGCGGCTGGTAGCAGCGCTGCGGCTGGCCTGGTCACGGGCCGATCTGATTATCATGACTGGTGGTCTGGGGCCGACCGAGGATGATCTCAGTCGGGAGGCGATTGCAGCGCTGCTCGACGAGCCGATGACGGTAGATCCACACCTGGAGCGCGAACTACGCGCTTACTTTGCTGCCCGTGGTCTGCGGATGCCCGAGCGCAATGTGAAGCAGGCGACCCTGATTCCATCGGCGCGGCCATTGCCGAACCCGGAGGGGACGGCACCAGGGTGGTTTGTGGAGCGCGATAATCATATTCTGGTCGCGATGCCGGGCGTACCACATGAGATGCTGCGCATGTGGGAGCATGAGGTGTTGCCACGGCTGCGCCCGCGCGCCGGCGGCATCATCTTCAGTCGTACGTTGCGTACAGCCGGGTTAGGGGAGTCTACAGTAGAGGAGTTGTTGCAGCCTTTTATTCGGGGCACGAACCCGACGGTGGCGACTTATGCCAAGCGGGATGCGGTGGAGGTGCGGTTGACGGCGAAGGCGCCAACGTTGCCAGAGGCGCAAGAGCTGGTAGCGGTGCTGGAAGGTAAGGTGCGCGCGGTGTTGGGCTCTGCGGTGTTCGGGGTTGATCATGATACGTTAGAGAGCGTCATTGGTGCGATGCTGACGGAGCGGCAACTGACGCTGGCGACGATGGAGTCCTGCACCGGTGGGCTGCTGGCGAGCACGATTACCGATGTGCCGGGGAGTTCAGTCTACTTTCGCGGCGGGTTTGTTGCTTATAGTACAGAAATGAAGGCGCAATTTGGGGTGCCACGACCGATCCTGGAGGCGCACGGGGCGATCAGCGCAGAGGCCGCGCGGGCGATGGCGGAGGCGGCGCGGCGGCAGTTGGGTGCGGATATTGGTGTGGGGGTGACGGGGGTTGCCGGGCCGGCGGAGCAGGAGGGGAAGCCGGTGGGTACGGTGCATCTGGCGGTTGCGCTGGGCGACAGGGTGGCGACAGCGCAGTTGCAGATTCGCTTGAGCCGGCCGGAGGTGAAGCGGCTGGCAGTGCTGGGTGCACTGAACCTGCTGCGGCTGGCGCTGTTGGGGGAGCGGTAGATCTGGTTCTCCTCGCTCTCTGACCATTTTGGGCAAATCGTACCAAACGTGTCAGGGCGATAGCTAATAGTTAGAAACATTGGCAGATATAGTCACTGTTTGGGTCTGTTCTGAATGGGTAAGTATTGGAGAACGGCACGATGCTATAATCTGAAAGAGGCCGGCAGCGCAGAGACCGCGTAAGGCGCGACAGGCCGGCCAGTGCTGGTTGGTGGGAGAGATAGGGCAGCAGGACGAATGTTGTGCTACGTTTGGGAAGGATGAGCGCCATATGGCTGAGTATAGAGCCGATCGGGAGGCGGATGGTGATGGGGATGGGGCGTTGCCGCGGTTCTCCCCATCTTACCCTGGCTATCCGCCGCCTCCGGAGTTCTATGAGACGTTGCGCAGGGAGGACCTTGCGGCGCTCGCGCAAGATGAGCGGGCAGGATCAGAGCTGGGGGATTCTGTGGTGGTGGTAGATGGGATGGTTGTGCCGCTGGCTCATGAGCCAGATGTGACGACACAGGCCGGGCGATCAGGTGCTAGGCGGGGGTTGAGGGGATGGCTCAGTCGGGTCCTGGCACCGGTGCTGGCGTTGCTGGCGGCGATGTGGAAGTTTCTGCTCTCGTTGAAGGTGCTCTTTGCTTTGAAGTTTGCTCTTTCCTCGGTGACGTTTATCGTCAGTGCGGTGCTTTATGGCTGGGCCTTTGGGAGCTGGCGCTTTGGTCTGGGGCTGGTGCTTTTGCTCTTGCTGCATGAGCTGGGGCATGTGCTGCTGCTGCGGCTCAAGGGGGTGCCGGCGAGCGTGCCGATCTTTGTACCCTTTCTGGGAGCGTTTGTCGGGATGCGCCGTCTGCCGCATCATGTTGCGGATGAGGCGGAGATCGGGATAGCGGGTCCGATAGCTGGCGGTCTGGCGGCGGCGGCATGCCTGCCGCTGTATTATCACACGCACCAGAATCTGTATTTGAGCCTCTTTTATATCGGGTGCTTTCTGAACCTGTTCAATCTGGTGCCGATCAGTCCGTTGGATGGGGGGCGGGTGGTGGCGGCGCTATCGCCCCGGCTGTGGCTGGTGGGCCTGGCGTTGCTGGTTGGTTCGCTTTTCTGGAGCTTCAATTTCGTCGTTTTGTTGATCATCCTCATTGCGGCGCCGACGGCCTGGGGCCGGTGGCGAGCGTATCGTTCTGCTTCGGCGATGAGTGCGGAATACTATAGCGTCCCGCTTGCGCTGCGCGTGGTGATTGGCCTGCTTTATTTTGGTACGGCAATCGCGCTGGTGGTGGGACTGGTGACAGCGCAGTCGTTGCTGGGAGTATGAGACCAGGTCGGTTGCTCCATGGTGAAGGAGTTTGCCTGGCAGAAGCGGACCAGAAAGCCCCGGTCTTTAACGGGGTTTTTCACCGATGTGGACGGCAACGACACCGAAGGTGAGGTAGTAGTAGCGGACGCTGGTCCATCCAGCCGCTTCCATGATGGCTTTGAGCTGCGGGGCTGTGGGGAATAGGGCCAGCGATTGCGGCAGGTAGCGGTATTCTTCGAGCGCCTTGCCGATGAGTTTGCCGATCAGGGGGACGGCGCGGTCAAAGTAGAGATGGTAGAGCGAGCTGAACAGGAGCCCGGGCGGGTGGCTGAGTTCCAGGCAGACGACTTTGCCGCCGGGCTTGACAACGCGCCCCATCTCCTTGAAAGCGTGCTGGAGATCGGGGAGGTTGCGGACGACGAAGGCGCTGCAACAGGTGTCGAAGGTATTGTCGGCGAAGGGGAGGTGATTGGCATCGCCCTGGATGAGCTCAATGCGATCGCTCAATCCCAGGCGGGCGATCTTCTGGTGCCCAATGGCGAGCATTTCGCGGGTGAAGTCGATGCCAATGACGCGGCAGCCGGGTGCACTGGCCTGGAGCATAGCAATGGCCAGGTCGCCCGTACCGGTGCCGATATCTAGGCCAACCTGATCGGGGCCCAGGGCAGCCAGGCGTGCGGCGAAACGCCGCCAGCGTTTGTCCTGCCCGAAGCTGATCAGGCGGTTGAGCAGGTCGTAGACATGGGCGATTCGTCCGAAGAGGCGGCGAACATATCGGGCCTTGCCGCCTTGCCAGGCGAATTGCTGTTCCAGCAACATGGTGGTTTCCTCACCAGAATATTGTTCCGCTGTGTCGGCTCCGGCTGTCTTCTGGACAGGGATGAGCCGGGCGGCGTTGGCTACAGACGGCTCTCATCAACGATGAGAGCCGTCAGGATTATTTCTGTCGGTTGATCACGAAGTCCACCAGTTCCTCCAGCACTGCCCGATAGGGCGAAGGGCGCAGTTCGCGCAGCGTTGCGCGAGCGCGATTGGCATAGTGCCGGGCGTCTGCGAGCGCTTGCTCGATAGCCGGGCTTGCGGCGACCCAGGCGATGATCTGGTTGATCTCTTCGGCAGGGGGGTGGGGATTCTGGAGGATCTGGCGGATCATTTCGCTGCGGCCATTCTGCTCGGCTTGCAGGGCGTAGATCAGGGGGAGTGTCACCATGCCCTGGCGCAGGTCATTGCCGGCCGGCTTGCCAATAGACTCCTCAGAGCCAGTATAGTCCAGAATGTCGTCGATGATCTGGAAGGCCATGCCGAGGTTCAGGCCGTACTGGTGGAGCAGAGCGATTTGCGCGTCGGAAGCACCGCTGACCGTGGCACCGCCCTTGCAGCAGGCGGCCATCAGGCAGGCGGTTTTACGTCGGGTTTTCTCGTAGTAGACGTCGACGGAGAGGTCCAGTGTGCCGGAGCTCATCAGTTCGATGATGGTGCCCTCGCAGACGCTCGCGACAGTGTCGGAGAAGAGCCGGTCGATGCGGAAATCTTCGACGTCGGCAATCAGGCCGGCGGTCTTGGCGAAGAAGTAGTCGCCGAGCAGGAGGGCGAGGCTATCGCCCCAGCGTGCATTGACCGTTGGGATACCACGGCGGGTATGGGAGCCATCCACGATGTCATCGTGGATAAGGGTAGCCAGGTGGAGCATTTCGAAGGCGACGCTCAAGGGAAGGAGCTTATCCAGCCGGTAGTTGTTGAGTTTGCCGGATAGCAGCGTGAGGGCCGTGCGCAGGCGTTTGCCCCGGGAGCTCAGCGCGTGCATTGCGGCAGCGTTTAAGATGTCCAGGCCGGAAGCAGCCCGTTCCTGAAAGGTGCGATCGACGAGGTCGAGGTCGCCCTGAATGTCCGAGAATAATCGGCTCAACGTGGCCGTATCGTTCATGCTGCCTCCTCAATATCTGGCGGGGCGAGACTAACCGCGTCCCGCCTCCCTCTCAGATTATAGCATGGCGTATCCAGGGGCAAGCGGGAATTCCAGCGGATATGAAAGTACACACAGTATATTATACCAAAAGCGGTGATCGGGGGCTTAAGGGACAGTTCAGGGGAGGGGGACGTAGGTGGCCGGGTTCACGGGGTTATTGTTGATGAGGACCATGAAGTGGCAGTGTGGGCCGGTGGCCTGGCCGGTCATACCGACGTAGCCGATGAGTTGCCCTCTGGCGACGTTTTCGCCGACGTGGACGACGAAGCGGAGCATATGGCCATACATGGTTGAGAAGCCGCGGCCATGGTTGATTTTGATGCTGTTGCCCAGTCCGCCGGTGTCCCAGCCTGCCCAGATTACCTGGCCACTATCGGCGGCGTAGATGGGGGAACCGAGGGGTGCAGCGAGATCCACGCCGTTATGGCGCATCCAGCCACCGGTCCAGGGCTGCCACTCCCAGACGCCGAAGGGGAGGGAGATGTGGGCATTGGGGACCGGGTCAATCATGTGGCCGGTGCCGACAGCGCAGCTGGCCGTATAATAACCGGCGTTGGTGAGCCAGATCAGGGGGCCGGGGAAGGGAGGGATGACTGTGCCCCTGGGGGCGCGCAGGCAGGGGATCTGGCTATTGGGGGATGGAGGGGTGGCCGGTTGGGAGAGTACGCTGGCCATATCTTGAAAGAGGCCGGATGGTTGGCGACCGGGGGCTAAGGGGGCCAGGGCAGAGATGCTGATTACGGTGATGGCCAGGATGGCTATCAGGACGGAGAGGTGGCGCATCCATGGGGGCAGGTGGATGCTCTGCGTGCGCTGGTCAGGCTGCTGGTGCTTGAGAGTGGGAAGTGGCATGGTGTCGTGCTGGACCAGCGCCATATCTACGAAAGGAGATGTTGGGGATGGGAAGAATGATTGGTGTGGGCGGTCCTGCTGGGGATGGGGGGAGGGCCTGGGCGTGGGTGTTGGTATGGCCGGGCAGGGAATAAATGGATCTGGCTGCCCGGGGTCTTGTGGTATGTCTGCCCTCACACGTGGCCTCCACCCTTGTGTATATTCTGCCAGCCAGGTTTGGGGCTCGTGGCTCTATTGGCTCGTGGCTCTATTATTTGTTTGAAAGGGAGCCGGTGTCAACCTGGCGGTACTTATGGCCTGCTTTTCTACCAGGGAGAGCAATGGTGAGCTGCCGGTCTGGGCTGGCTTAACTCTGAGCCGGCGGGGTTTTATCTTCCGGGAAGGTGTAGCCGGCGTTGCGGATGCTTTCGTGCAGGGTGGCGGCAGAGATTTTCATGGGGTCGTAGGCGATGAGGATCTGATGTTCATCGGGCTGGAAGACGGAGCGCTCGACGCCATGGAGCTGGGCGATGCGTTGCGAGAGCTCGATCGGGTGGGGTGTTTGTGCGTTATTTGTGAGTTTGAGGATCAGATATTCCATGACCAACCTGCCTTTCAGAACGTGTTCACTTCCTGTTGGAACGCAGGGTGTACAACCGGGTTGAAAACACCTGAACGATTGCGAGCAAATTCTGCACTACCTCCGGTTCTGCCGAAAGCGTATTGCCATTGACGATCACTAGGTCAGTCCGCTGCTGCTCATGCAATTGAAGTGTTGGCGCTGGTAGTTCAGGCCACTGCTCATCGCTGCGATCCCCTTATCGATCTTCCCATAGCTATTCGGCTTTCGCCAGAGCGATCGGCTCTGGCGGTCTTGAAGAGAAAGTTCTGGCGCGATGGGTCCTGGCTGTATGGTGGGCGGCTTGCTGGCGGTGCTGGTTGCCCAGTGCTCTCATTATCTCATTAAGGGGTACAGACGTCAAACGAAAGGGGATGGCTGTGGCGAAAAGGAGGGGTCCTCATGGGCCAATTAATGATAGAATGAGGGTATAGCTGCCGCTGGAGCTGTGCGGTGTGGAGGCGGTGAGCAGCAGGCAAGCTGATCAATTCACCAGGAGGATGATCATGAGCGTAGGAAGACAGATTCGCCTGACGTCTCTTGCCAGCTGCGCGGGTTGAGCGTCGAAGATGGGCCCTGAGGCCCTGGCGCACGTGTTGCGCGCATTGCCCACGATAAACCCGGCGGCTTTTCCATCGCTCCTGGTGGGTCTGAGCGCTATTGATGATGCGTCGGTCTACCGGCTGAATGATGAGCAGGCGATCATCAATACGGTGGATTTCTTTCCGCCGGTCGTGGATGATCCCTATACATTTGGCGCGATTGCAGCGGCCAATGCGATGAGCGATATCTATGCGATGGGGGGCGAGGTTTTGCTGGCGCTGAATGTGGTGGGGTTCCCCGAAAACCTGGATGTGGAGATCTTGAGCGACATTCTGCGTGGGGGAGCGGATAAGGTTCGGGAGGCGGGTGGGGTTGTGGCCGGTGGTCACACGGTCACCGATCGCGAGCCAAAGTTTGGACTGGCGGTGACGGGCCTGGTGCATCCGAAGCGTATTCTGACCAAGGGTGGGGTGGTTGTCGGGGATATGCTGCTGTTGACCAAACCTTTAGGGACCGGCGTGGTGACGACGGCGTTGAAGCGTGATCAGGTGGATGCGGCGGATCTGGAGAGCGCGGTGCAGAGTATGATGGCGCTGAACCGGGAGGCATCGCGCGCACTGCGGTCGGTACCTGTTCATGCCTGTACCGATATTACGGGTTTTGGCCTGTTGGGTCATGCCTGGGAGATGGCTGCGCAGAGTCAGGCACGGCTGCGCTTCCATCTCGATGCGCTCCCCTGGTTGCCCGGGGCACAACGGTATGCGGCGGCGGGCTGTGTGCCCGGCGGGACGCGCCGCAATATGGCGTACCTTGAGGGGAAAGTAAAGTTGCCTGATCTGGATGGCGATCCGCGCTGCATGCTGTTGTTTGATCCGCAGACGTCAGGGGGGCTGCTGGCGGCGGTTGCGCCGGAGCATCTGGCGCAGCTCGTGGCGATGCTGCAGGAGCGTGGGGTGCGTTACTGGCTGGTAGGGGAGGCGGTGAGTGGGACCGGTGTCGAAGTGGTGTGATGCTTATGCCAATTGCCGCTCTCGCTAGAGAGCAGCTCTCAGCGAGCGGTTTTCGTGCGCCGGATCCGGCGCATGCAGGGATATTGGCTTATCATGCCGGTAGGTTCCTGGGGGGCGGGAGCGAGCAGGATAGGTATCTGGCTGGCGCGAGCGAGATGCTTTCGATGTCCTGAAGGCCACCAGGAGCTGATGCAGGTGGGGTACCTGTCTCGCTCGCTGTGCTCGTGCTTGATTGCTGGCGAGCGGTGCTGGCAGACAGGAGGGATGACAGATGTACTGGACGCATGACTAAGGGTTTTGGAGTGCAGTGCTTATGGAGAGGGAGACGGATAGCGATCTGCGTAAGGAGCCGGGCCGGGAACCGGCTTGTGGGGTGGAGCGCCTGGAAAAGTTGCAGGAGACGATAGGGTATCGGTTTCAGGATGTCACGCTCCTGCGTGAGGCGGTCACGCATCGGTCATATATGTATGAGGCGATGGTGCCTGGCGTGGTTTCCAATGAGCGGCTGGAGTTTCTGGGTGATTCTATTCTGGCGTTTGTCACGGCGGATTACCTGTTTCGGACGTATCCGGCGCTCAGCGAGGGTGAGCTGACGGATGTGCGCGCTGCGGTGGTGAAGACGCCAACACTGGCGATGTTTGCGCGCCGTATGGAGTTAGGGAGCTATCTGTTGTTGGGTCGTGGTGAGCAGGCGAGCGGTGGAAGCCAGCGTGATCCGTTGCTTGCCGCAGCGTTTGAGGCGGTGATCGGCGCGCTGTATCTTGATGGCGGGCTGGAGGCGGTGCGTCGGCTGCTGATACCGGTGATTCAGGAGCAGGCGCATCAGGTGGTGACGGCGCGCCGTTTCAAGGATGACAAGTCGCTGTTGCAAGAGATTGCTCAGGCGCGGCTGGGGGTGACGCCGACCTATCGCACGGTTGCCGAGGAGGGGCCATCGCACAATCGACAGTTTACCGTCCAGGTGCTCCTTGGCGGTGAGGTTGCTGGTGAGGGGCAGGGGCGGAGTAAGCAGATGGCCGAGCAGCGAGCGGCACATGATGCGCTGGTAGCGCGGAACTGGCTGCCGTAGATCAGGATGTGCCCTGTTGGTGTATAATAGTAATGCAAGAGGGCGCTGAATCTATCAATCAACGGCAGAGAGATGAGCATGTATCTGGATCAGAATCAGGTACCAGCTCCGCAACAGGCGCTCAATATTTCGGCGAAACTGATCACTTCGATCAAGATTTTGCAGTTATCGGCGGAAGAGCTGGAGATGGCGATCAGCGAGGAGTTGCGTGCCAATCCAGCGTTAGAGGTTGATGAGGTGAGCCAGTGTCTGCGCTGTGGTGCGCCGTTGCAGAATGGAGTTTGTCCAAACTGCGATACACTGGGTGGGGCTGGTGCTGCCGGTAATCTGGCGAGCGAGGATTATCTGGGGGATCGCGATCTGGCGGTGCCCGGTGATGATGAGGAGTTTGATCCACTGGCCCGTGTGGAGGCGCCGGCAACGCTACATGAGATTCTCTTGATAAATCTCCAGGCTGTCCTCTCTCCAGAGGATTTTGTGATTGCCGAGTATCTTGTGGGGAGTCTGGATAGCCATGGGTATGTGCAGGTATCTGTTGAGGAGGTTGCGGCGGTTTTGCGGGTGGATGTGGCGAGGGTTGAGCGGGTATTGGGCGTCTTGCAGGCGCAGGAGCCGCCAGGTATCGGGGCGCGGGATCTGCGGGAGTGTCTGCTGATTCAACTGCGTAGCTTTCGCGATCGTTCACGCTGGCACGATCTGGCCGAGGTCATGATTCGCGATCATTTGACTGAGTTGGGCGAGCGCCATTTCCCGGAGATTGCACGAGCTATTGGTGTGCCGCAGTCGCAGGTTCGCGAAGCCTGGCGTTTTATCAAGGCCAATCTGAATCCCTTTCCAGCCCATGCTTATGCTCCGGTGGGGGGCGCACGTGGCGGACACGGGCAAGCAACGCTGGTGCGGCCAGACGTGGTGATTCGTCGGACCGATCATGGCTTTGAGGCGGAGGTAGTGGAGGGGAAGAGGTATCTCTTCCGGCTGAATCCGGCGTACCGGCGGCTGGCGGTTGAGCTGGATCCGAAGAAATATACAGAGGAGGAGCGGCAACATATTCGTCAATATACGCAGCGTGCCCAGTTTTTCATTGATTGTATCCACCAGCGTTGGGAGACGCTCAAGAAGATCGCTGATGCGCTGGTGGAGTATCAATATGAGTTTCTCGAGAAGGGTGTGCGCTATCTGCGTCCGCTGACGCGAGGTGAGCTGGCGGAACGTGTGGGGCTGCATGAATCAACGATCAGCCGTGCGACGGCGAACAAATATGTTCTCTTGCCGGAGGGGCGTACGGTGCCATTTGATGACTTTTTCGATGCTTCGCTGCGCGCGAAGGATACGCTGCGTGAGCTGATCAGCTCGGAGAATCCGCGTAATCCCTTTAGCGATGAGGAGCTGGCGGCGATGCTGGCAGCGCGGGGTTTGCCAGTGGCGCGGCGGACGGTGGCGAAGTATCGCGAGGCGATGCATATTTTGCCATCGCGTTTGCGCTCCTGATGTGCCCTCTTTCTGCTGGATCTCTTTGAACTGTTTACGCACGAACGTTACTTTCTATCCTCTTCGCGTGTGTGGGGAACCAGCGCGGCAGAAGCTGTTTTTGCGGGGTGCCCGGTTGGGGGAGCCGGGGTGACGTGGAGGGTAGTTTCGTGCTCATAGAGGACCATGCCGGGGCCACCGCCTTTGCGGTGGTGCACGTAGCGCTGCCGGGTGTAGTCGACAGCAACCATGGTGTTGCCGCGTGCCTGGCTGTAGTAGGCGGCATAAGCTGCGGCTTCTTCAAGTGTGCGCCTGGGGACGGGGCGGCCGCCGCTTTTGATGATCACATGGGCGCCGGGGACGCCACGCGCATGGAGCCAGATATCGTCGCCGGTAGCCAGGTGGAAGGTAACCTCTTCGTTCTGGTGGCTGTTTTTGCCGATGAGGATGACGAACTGGTCGGATGAGTGCACCTTGAGCGGGCTGCCACTGTTGCTGCGCTGCGCTGGTTTGCGTTTCTTGTGCGCCTTGCCCGTCTGGGATACCGGTTGCTGGCTCTGGAGGTAGCCGGCCTCGGCAATCTCCTGCCGGACCTGCTCGATCTCTGTCGGGGTTTCTGCCAGGAGCAGGTCAGTTGCCAGTTGTTCAATGTGTGCGAGTTCGAGCTGATTGAGCTCAATCTGGGTGGGGATTTGTTCTGTTGCCCGACGCAGCTTGTGGTAACGTGCGAAGAGGCGATTGGCGTTGGCGACTGCTGAGAGCTGGGGGTCGAGTGGGATAGGTATGGGCGTACCGTGGGGATCGAAGGAGTTGAGGGTGACTTCCCGTGCGCCGGCAGGTATCTCTGTCTGGTAGGCGAGGAGGAGTTCGGCCTGAATGCGGAGCTGGTGGGCCTCGGCGAGGGCGGCGAGTTCCTGGCGAAGGAGCCGATCCTTTTTGAGGCAGCGCTCGCGCTGGCTCTGGAGGAGGCGGCGCAGGCTGGCTTTACGTGTTTCGCAGGCGTCGTGCCATTCGTCGTCGCGGTAATAGGCGTTGAGCAGGTCGTTGACGCTGGCAAAAGTCTGGCGGGGGGCATCGCCGAATTGCTGGAGGTCGTAGACGGCGAAGGCGATGGGGCGGCCGGTTGTGGCGTCGGAGATGAGGGTGGGTTGCCATGCGCCGGTAGCGGGCAACTGGCCGAAGGCGCGGACCTGGGCGCTGATGCGCTCCCAATCGGCGGTGCGAGCAGGGGTGGTGATACTGCCGTGCGCGCGGAAGATGGTTTCGCGGCTGAGCAGCTGGCTCCAGCCGGCGATGGTTCCGGTGAGCACACGCCAGGCCGGGACGTTATCGGGGTCCTGGCTGGCGGGTGTTGCCGAGAGCAGGTCGGCAGCAGCGGCGGCGAGATCGGCGGCGGTGACGGTCCGGGGGTCCAGGCGGGGGAGTGTCGTGCCGCCAAGCATGCGTGTTTGTGGTGGTGGGGGGATGTAGGCGTGATGGGGGGCGATGAGGCGATAGCGGTTGAGATCTGGTCCGATGGTGCGCAGGCTGCCCAGGATAACACGCTGGGTGTCGACGAGGATGAAGTTGCTAATTCGGCCCATTATCTCTATAATAAACGTCACCGGCATATTGCCTGCGGAGGTTGGTGCCGGGTGGGTGAAGGTGAGCTCGAGTATGCGCTCCCATGGGGGCTGGGTGATGCTGATGAGGCGGGCGCCTTCCAGGTGTTTGCGGAGGAGCATGACAAAGGGGGGTGGCTCGGCGACCATCTTTTGGGGCTTGCGGTTGAGGATCTGGACGCGTGCCAGCTGGGGATGAGCGGAGGCGAGGAGCCAGAAGGTATGGCCGTTTGCCCAGCATTGCAGGGCGATGGAGTGTTCTGTTGGCTGAATAATATCTTCGATGCGCCCGCCAGCGAGCATGGGGGTGCATACGCCGGTGAAGGCGGTCAGGGTGAGAGCGTCGAAATACATGGCTTGTTGAGAACCTTGCCTTTCGTGTTGTGCCGAGACCATAGTAGTTTATCATACGAGGATTGGCAAGAGAGGGAAGGTAGCGTCGTTTGATGATACAGTTGCCTGCACCGCCCGGTGGCCGGCAGAAACGAGGCCTTCTCTTTGTGCTTTCTGCTCCTTCTGGTACGGGGAAGGATAGTGTGATTCAGCGGCTCAAGGAGCAGGGGTGGCCGATTCATGTCGCTGTGACGGTGACAACCCGGCCACCCCGGGCGAATGAACGGGAAGGGGTTCATTATTTTTTTCGCTCGCCGGAGGAGTTTGCGCGTATGCGCGATGCGGATGAGTTGCTGGAGTATGCGCAGGTGCATGGGCACTGGTATGGAGTGCCGCGTATGCCGGCTCGTGAATTGCTGGCTGCGGGCCAAGATGTGCTCTTGAAGATTGATGTTCAGGGGGCAGCAACGATGCGCCGCAAGGTGCCGGATGCGGTGTTCATCTTTCTGGCGCCGGAGTCGCTGGAGGATCTGGAGCAGCGATTGTTGTTGCGGAGCCAGGAGACGCAGGAGACGGCGGTGGAACGCCATGTGCGGTTGCAAAATGCGTTGTATGAGCTTGAGCAGCAGAGCTGGTTTGATTATGTGGTAGTCAATCGTGCAGGCCATCTGGATGAGGCGGTCGAGCAGGTGAAGGCGATAGTGATTGCGGAGCACTGTCGTGTGCGGCCGCGCAATATTGTGCTCTGATGAGAGGAGAATCTCCTGACAGGTGAATAGCGACAGAGAGAGGTTGGGCCACGAGGGAGTGGCCGGGAGAAAGGAGGATAAGTCAACGATGATGCATAGAGAAGAGTTGTCATTAACCCGTGAACGCAATCTGGGCATGGAGCTGGTGCGGGTGACAGAGGCGGCGGCGCTGAGTGCGGCACGGTGGATGGGGCGAGGGGATCCGGCGGCGGTGGATCAGGCAGCGGTAGATGCGATGCGTGTGGCGCTGGATGGGGTCGATATGGATGGGGTGGTGGTGATTGGTGAGGGTGAGAAGGATGAGGCACCGATGCTTTACATTGGCGAGCGGGTGGGGAATGGTATGCCGCCACAGGTAGATGTGGCGGTCGATCCGGTGGATGGCACACGGCTGCTGGCGCAGGGGCGGCCGGGGGCAATTGCGGTGGTTGCTGTGGCTGATCGTGGCAGTATGTGGGCGGCGCCGCCGGGAGTGTTTTATGTGGAGAAGCTGGTGGTGTCGCGTCCGGCGCGAGATGTGGTGGATATTGATGCGCCGGTTGCGGAGAATTTACGGCGTGTTGCCCAGGCGTGTGATGCTGCGATTGATGATATTACGGTCACGATTCTGGATCGTCCCCGGCATCAGGATCTGATCAATCAGGTGCGTGCGGCTGGGGCACGTATCCGGCTGATTCCTGATGGGGATGTGTCGGGGGCGATTGAGGCGGCGATGGAGGACTATAGCCGTGTGGATATGCTGCTCGGTATTGGTGGAGCCCCTGAGGCGGTTCTAGCGGCAGCGGCTATTAAGTGTGTCGGGGGGGAGATTCTGTGTCGCATCTGGCCGCGCAATGAGGAAGAGCGGCAGAAGCTAGTGAGCGATGGTGTGGATCTGCAGCAGGTGTTGACCTCACGGGATCTGATTCGGAGCGATAATGTCTTTTTTGCTGCGACGGGTATTACGACTGGCGAGCTGCTGAAGGGTGTAGAATTCCGCCCTCATGGGGCGCGCACGCATTCGGTTATGATGCGCTCGCGGTCGGGGACAGTGCGGTATATTGAGGCGATCCATCGGTGGCGTACGGAGCCGGTGCAGCAATGAGCGGCGCGATAGGGGCATATGGATGAAGGCGGGCAGGGATGATGGGGGCGCATGGCTGTGCGCCCCCATCATGGTGGGGGAGGTGCGGTCACATCTCCTGTAGCTTGGCGATGACTGCGTCGGCGACCTGGGAGGTACCGACGGCGGTGGGGTCGTCGGGGCGCGGTTTGAGGTCGTAGGTGACGTTCTTGCCTTCGGCGATGACGGCGGCCATGGCTTTTTCCAGGCGGTTGGCGGCCTCTTTTTCGCCGAGGTGGCGGAGCATGAGGACGCCGGAGAACATCATGGCCATGGGGTTGACTTTATTCTGGCCGGCGTATTTGGGGGCACTGCCGTGCACGGGCTCGAAGACGGCGTATTTCTCGCCGATGTTCGCGCCAGGGGCGACGCCGAGGCCGCCGATGAGACCGGCGGAGAGGTCGGAGATGATGTCGCCGTAGAGGTTGGGGAGTACAATGACGTCATACAGTTCGGGCTTTTGCACGAGCTGCATGCACATGTTGTCGACAATGCGGTCTTCGAACTGGATGTCGGGGTATTCCTTGGCGACGGCCTGGGCGATGGCGAGGAAGAGGCCGTCTGAGTGTTTCATGATGTTAGCCTTGTGTACGGCGGTGACTTTGCGGCGGCCATTGGCGCGGGCGTAGTCAAAGGCGAACTTGACGATGCGGCGGGAAGCGGGGGCTGAGATAAATTTGATGCTGATGGCTGAGTCTTCGTTGAGGCGAACGCCGGTTTTTGAGGCAATCCAGTCAATGAGTTCGTGCATTTCTTCAGAGCCGCGTGGGAACTCGATGCCGGCGTAGAGGTCTTCAGTATTTTCACGGACAATGATCAGGTCGATGTTTTCATAGCGTGAGCGAAGGCCGGGATAGGATTTGGCGGGACGCAGGTTGGCGTAGAGATCGAGAGCCTTACGGAGCGCGACATTGGCGCTGCGAAATCCTTTGCCAACCGGAGTTGTGATGGGACCTTTCAAGCCGACTTTGGTGCGTTTGATGGACTCGATAACATTTTCAGGCAGAACGGTCCCATACTTTTCAAGCATTGCCAGCCCTGCATGGCGTACCTCCCAGTTGAAAGCGACGCCGGTGGCTTCGAGCACACGGCGGGTGGCTTCGGTGATTTCCGGGCCGGTCCCATCGCCAGGGATCAGCGTGACATCGTATGGCATATGGTCCTCCTTAGGGAAGAGAGATAGTAGAGTGGGTGAGGTATGCCGCGCTCTAGTCAGTCATTATAGCATAATGAGGCTGACCTTAGCCCGGTCTGGACCGTGAGGATATCCAGGCTATCGGCATGGCGATGGCCGGTCCACGAGTTCGCGGGCGAGCTCGCGGAGGAAGAGCTCGGCGTCGGTGACCAGGCCGACGGCCTGTGTGGTGCCACGGTCAGCGAGCTTGGTTACGACGGCGGGGTTGATGTCGACGACGACGGTTTTGACGGTTGCCGGGAGCAGGTTGCCGGTGGCGATGGCGTGGAGCATGGAGGAGATCATTACGGCCATGCCGACGCCACGGATTGCCTGGCGCATGCGGGCCTGGGCTTCGACCATGTCGGTGATGACGCCGGGCATGGGGCCATCATCGCGGATGGAGCCGGCCAGGACCATCTCGACATCGTGGCGCAGGGCTTCGTAGGTGATGCCATGGGTGATGATTCCCTGCTCGATGGCGCGGCGGAGGTCGCCGATGGCGCGCACGGTGTTGATAGCCCGGAGGTGGTTGCGGTGGCCGCCTTCTACCGGTTCGCCGGTGGTGACGGAGATACCCAGGGAGGTGCCGAACAGGGCGGTTTCGACGTCGTGGGTGACGATAGCGTTGCCGCCAAAAATGACCTGGATGTAGCCGGTGTGGATAAGGTCGGCTATGTAGCGGCCGGCACCGGTGTGGACAACGGCCGGGCCAAGGACGAAGAGGATCTTCTGTCCGGCTGTGCGCATGGCACGCATCTGCGCGGCGATTTCGCGGATGGCGCGCAGCTTGGTATGCTCGGAGGAGACGTCGCTCTGCATGAAGGCGAAGGTTTCGCGCTCGCGCGCGCGCTCCAGGGGGGTTACGGCGATGCCGTCATGGCCGACAACGACGTGGTCACCTGGCTGTACCTCGTGCATGGGACGGGTGAAGGCTGCGCCACGTTCGTAGTCTACGACGATGGCGACATCCATCTCGATGTTGGCGACCTCGACCCAGGTGCCGTTGATGCGCACGCGTGTAGGCAGGTTGGTGGTGGCATAGAAGTCTGGGGGCAGGACGCCGGCCTGGGTGACGGGGGTGGTGCGCACGTCTTTGGGCTCGACGACGCGTGCGCCGAGCTGCTGGACTTGCAGGATGATCTCATCGAGGAGTGTGGGGTCTGGGGCGGTTACCTGCATGCGGACATAGCTGGGCTCGGTTTTGGTGTGGCCGACGCGCATTTCCTCGACGTGGAAATCGCCACCCATGTCCATGATGGTGTCCCAGACACGGGGTAGAATGAGCGAATCGATGATATGGCCCTGGAGTTCGATCGTATTTGCCGTCATACATTTCCTCTGAGAAAGATGAGATCGCGGGGGAGCCTCTTTTCCCCTGTTCCCCTTCCCGCTATGCGGGAGGGGGAGAAATAGGGCATGCCCGATCTTGTGGCATGGACGTTATCTATCATACACAGATATTCCCTGGAAATCTATTCTCTGCTCGCAGTCCTATCGTTCTGAATGGTGGAGGACAGGAGATAGACACGCGAGGGAGGCTGCTGGTTCCCTCGCGTGTCTATCTGGCTTGCTCTGCTGATGTGGCGCTGTCGGTGCTGGCAGGCCGGGGTCCACCAGGCTAGAGGCGGTAGGAGGCCGGCGCTAGGGGGTCATGGCCGGTTGTTTCTTGATAGTCATGGCATTGATGAAGTTATGGGCCAGGGTGGTGTAGGCTTCGCTCTCGTAGTTTTCTATCTGGCCGGCATCGCAGAGTTCGGCCAGCTTCGGGTCGATGGGGAGCTGGGCCAGGAGCGGCGCGCCAGTCAGGCCAACGAGTTCGCGACCTTTGGATGGGCCAAAGAGCTCGTAGCGTTCGTTGCTGCCCGGTGGGGTAAAGTAGACCATGTTCTCGACGATGCCGACGACGCGACCTTTCAGGGAACGGACCATGCCGATGCATTTCATCACGATCATTGTGGCGAGCATCTGGGGCGATGAGACGATGATAACGCCTTCGACTGGCAGGGACTGCATGACGGTCATCGGGGCGTCTGAGGTGCCAGGCGGCAGATCGACCAGGAGGTAGTCGAGCTCGCCCCAATCCACATCGCCATAGAACTGCTTGATGGCGCTGGAGACCATGGGGCCGCGCCAGACGACGGGGTCGGTTTCGCTGGGCAGGAACATGTTCATGGATATGATTTTGATGCCGGTGCGCGAGCGCTGGGGATCGATGCCGTTCTGGCCTTTGCCGGGCCGGCCGGTGGTGCCAAACATTTTGGCGATGGTCGGGCCAGTGATGTCGCCGTCAAGGATGCCGACGTGCAGGCCCTGGCGTCTGAGAGCGACGCCCAGGAGGCCGGTGACCAGGGATTTGCCGACGCCGCCTTTGCCACTCATGATAGCGATGATGTGCTTGATCTTGCCGCCAGTGTCGCCGACAACCGGTAGGGGGATGCCGCGTCCCACTGGTACTTTTCTGGGTTCGACCGAGGTAGGCAGGCCATTGACGGCTTTATTGAGATCCTCCAGGAGGGCGTCGAGAGAGAGGCGGTGCGTTGCCGCGCCGCCGGCGATGCTCTCGCGGGAGCCGATGTGGCAGGCGGTACACGGTAAGCCGTGGCCGTGGAAGACTTTGACGGTCTGGGGATAGCGAGTCACCACATCGTGGATGATCATATCCGCAGTGATTTGTGGCATGGAACCCTCCAAACAGCGCTTTGTGGCGCTGTTGCATATAGCATGTAGCAGCGCAATGTACGTATGGCCGGTAGGGAATTATGCTGGATAACCAGGCTTCTTGCGGTGATATACCCCTGGCTATCAGGCACGGAACTTAATTCCGACCTGTATTATAGCATATACGGTGATGCGGTGCAGGCTTTCATGGCCGGTTTTATTCTGCCAGGTTGATCAGGAGGGGAGACCGTTTGCACTTCAGGTCTGGCTGGCCGGTGATACGTGGTGCCTGTGATACAATGAATATACTGATGGTTGGCGCTGAAAAAGGGTAGGGTGTAAAGAACGCCAGGATGGTGTGTCTCTGTCCGTTCTGCTTACCGGTCAAGCCGTGACTTCCGCGAGCGGCCCTGCATCCCTTTTCCGATGAGGTGCTCTGTTTCGGCACCGGCATGGCGTCGCATAGGTAGTCAAGGAGGTTCCGTGGACGAATACGCAGATAGGCAAACGCAACTTGATGCAAATGTGAAGCTTGATTCCATTGATGCGGTACAGCGGGCATTACGTGAGCAGCGCTATATCGCGGACAGGAGTCTGGCGACGACGATTTTTCTGGCGCTTAAGCGCCATAAGCCGTTGTTGCTTGAGGGCGAGGCTGGTGTTGGCAAGACAGAGATTGCGAAGGTGCTGGCGGCGATATTGGGTACTCGCCTGATCCGCCTGCAATGTTATGAGGGTATTGATGTGAATACGGCGGTCTATGAATGGAACTATACGCGCCAGATTCTGCATATCCGGCTGCTTGAGGCGAGTGGAGTCAAGCAGGTAGATGAGCTTCATGAGATTTTTAGCCCGGAGTTTCTGATTCGCCGTCCCCTTCTGCAGGCGATTGATGAGACAAATGTGCGTCCACCGGTGTTGCTCATAGATGAGCTGGATCGCGCCGATGAGGAGTTTGAGGCGTTCTTGCTGGAGATTCTCTCTGATTTTCAGGTGACGGTGCCAGAAATTGGCACAATTCGCGCCAGTCAGCCGCCGGTAGTGGTGTTGACGTCGAATCGGACACGGGAGATTCACGATGCGCTGCGCCGGCGCTGCCTGTATTACTGGATAGATTATCCTTCACTGGAGAAGGAATACGAGATTGTGCGGACGAAGGTGCCGGAGGCACCGGCCAGGCTGGCGCGACAGGTATGTGCGTTTGTCCAGGAGCTGCGGACGATGGATTTGTTTAAGGTGCCAGGTGTGGCGGAGACGCTGGACTGGGTCGGGTCGCTAGTGGCGCTGAGCCAGGTGGAGCTGGAGGTCGATGCGGCGTCTGATAGTCTAGGCGCGCTGCTCAAATATCAAGATGATATTCAGAAGGTGCATGCCGGGGATACGTTGAAGAAGCTGGTTCAGAAGGTGCGTGGCCTGCCATGATCCCACGCTTGATGGCAGGGGCTTGCCGTTAGCCCGTGGAGACGCCTGCGGGTGGCTGCATGACTGCAGCCCGGCACGGTTGCCGCGGAGCAAGAGCCGTTAGCTAACACGCCGGGATGAAGATCGAGAGATGAGTAACGTGGATTATGGAGATCGTCTGCTTGCGCGGTTGGTGGAGTTTGGGCGGCTTCTGTGGGAGATGGGGCTGGATGTGGGCCCACGCCGGCTCATTGAGGCGGCGGAGAGTCTGGCGCTGATCGATATTACGAGGCGTGAGGATTTTTACTATGCGCTCAAGTGCATGCTGTTGTCGCACCATGAGCAGGAGCCGCTGTTTGATCAGGCATTTGCGATTTTCTGGCGGAGGGTGGCTGCTCCGGGTGCGCATCAGGATGGTGGCATGATCGAGACGCGGAGCCGGTTCAATCCTTTTCGGCTGCCGCCGTTGTATCGCCAGCCGCCTGAGGATGATCGGCAGCGTCATCTGCCATTCAGGCAGGTGGTGCGGATGGCGCGAGAGGGGTATACGGATCATCAGTGGTGGGATGATCGTGATGAGGAGGATGAGGAGGGAGTGGAACGTCAGGGCATAGCCTATAGTGCTATGGAGGTGCTGCGTCAGAAAGATTTCGAGGCGTATACGTGGGAGGAGGTGCAGGAGGCGAAGCGGATGATGGCTGAGCAGCGCTGGCATCTGGGCGAGCGGTGTGTGCGCCGCCGGGTACCGGCGCGCAAGGGGCAGCATCTGGATATGCGGCGCATCATTCGTCGCAGTATGCGATATGGTACTGAGCCTATCCAGCTGGCATGGCGCTGCGCCAAGCGCAAGCCGCGACCGTTGGTGATCATTTGTGATATCAGTGGTTCGATGAGCCTGTATTCGCGCCTGCTGTTGCATTTTATCCATACGTTGAGTAATGGCTTACAGAATGTTGAGGCGTTTGTCTTTGGGACACGGCTGACGCGTATTACGCGCCAGTTACGGCGACGGGATGTGGATGAGGCGGTGCGGGATGTGTCGAAGAGTGTGCAGGATTGGTCAGGCGGTACGCGCATTGGTGAGGCGCTGGAGACGTTTAACTATCGGTGGGCGCGGCGGGTGCTTGGTCGGGGGGCGGTGGTGATCATTATCAGTGATGGATGGGATCGGGGGGAGCCGGAGAAGCTGCGCGTGGAGATGGATCGGTTGCAGCGCAGTTGCCACCGGCTTATCTGGCTGAATCCCTTGCTGGGCTCAGTAGACTACCGTCCGGTGACGGTGGGGATGCGCACGGCATTGCCGTTTATTGATGATTTCTTGCCAGCGAATAATCTCAAGAGCTTGATGGATCTGGGCAAGGTGCTTGAGGGTATTTCGGAGAGTCGGCCGATGCGCTCGCAGTCGGCGCGGCGGGCGGCTCGTGCTGAGATCATCCATACATGCATAGGCTGATCAGGCATCTTTTGCAGTTCTATCAGGTAGACACTGTCCCTGGCAGGGGTTTATCTGGGGGAATCTCTCAACGGTTTGATGGAATGGTTCTCTCTGCCCGAGGTAGCAGGGGGCCTTGCATAGTCTCTTACAGAAAGGAGGATGCGGCAGTCTTGCTCGTCAGTCATGGCGGGTTCGTTCGTCTCTCTGGCTGAAGCTGGGGGGCGTCTTGCCGCGAAAGGTGATGAAAGATGTGCTTCCGGATATTGAGAAGTGGCGTGCGCGGGGAGAGCGGGTGGCGGTAGCGACGGTTGTGCGTGTTGTGGGATCGGCGCCCCGGCATGAGGGTGCGAAGCTGGCGGTGAGTGAGAAGGGGGAGATCGCCGGGTCGGTGAGTGGTGGTTGTGTTGAGCCGGCGGTGATCCAGGAGGCGCTCCAGGTGATTCGCAGTGGTGTGCCGAAGATGCTCTCGTTTGGCATCAGTGCCGAGGATAATCTGGCGCAGATCGGTCTCTCTTGTGGAGGGGAGATTAGCGTCTTTGTTGAGCCGTTAAACTGGTAAAGGAACGGTAGCGGTGCTTATCGTTGCCAGATGGCCAGCGGGACGTGGGCACCCGGAGCACGGGTCTTCTACCGGATAGGGGAAGGGGCGGGTGCTCAGTGTAGCTGTGGTGCCGGTTATCTGTCTTCTTCCCGAGCCGGTGGCGTGATCCTGCATGAGATAAATGAGGAGCGCAGATCGATGGGCGAGCTGTATGAGATTTTGAAGCAGTGCCTGGAGCGCGAGGAGCCAGTCGCGGCGGCGACTATTGTTGGTGGTGCGGGGCGTCTGGGGGCGAAGATGCTGGTAACGGGTGATGGACGGCGCTACGGGGGGCTGGGCGATAAGGCGCTGGAGGACGCTGTGGCGCGTGATGCGGTGGAGATGCTTAGCCAGGCTGAGAATAAGATTCATTATTATGCGGTTGGTGAGGCGGCGACGGATGTCTATATTGAGGCGTTTCCGCCGCCGCCAGTGCTGCTGATCATTGGTGCGGGTCATGTCTCTATTCCGCTGACGAAGTTTGCGAAAGAGCTGGGGTATAAGGTGAAGGTCATTGATCCGCGTGCGGCGTTCAATACGCGTGAGCGGTTTCCCCTGGCTGATGAGATCATTGTGGAGTGGCCGGATGAGGTGCTGCCCCGGATGCCGTTGCATCCGGCAGTAGCTGCGGCGGTATTGACGCATGATCCGAAGTTTGATGAACCCTCGCTCAAGATTTTGTTGAACAGCAATGTGGGGTATATTGGTGCTATTGGCAGCCGTAAGACGGGAGAGGAGCGCAACCAGCGATTACGTGCGCAGGGGATCACCGATGAACAGATTCGTCGGATTCATGGTCCGATCGGGCTGAATATTGGCGCAGTGACGCCAGAGGAGATGGCGCTGGCTATTATGGCGCAGATCGTGGCTGTGCGCCATGGTCGCGATAGTGCGACGGCTGTCTTGCCGGCGAAGCGGGAGCTGGAACGGGCCTGAGCCGGGCTCATCCCTTTGAAGGTGGTCGGGGTACTCTTGATGAGAGAACATTTGTGTGCTTGATGGACTGACGGCGTTTCATTGCTGGTCTATCAGCATACAGGTACTCGGAGTAGGGATGCTGAATGGAGCAGTCATCGGCAGAGGGGCTGCGCGATGCTGAGGATATTGTCTGGCTGCAAGAGATGGCAGCGGGGAACATGGATGCTTTGCAGCGGCTCTATAATCGTTACGCTGGGGGCGTCCTTGCTTTAGCGCGGCGCATTGTAGGCGATGGCGAGACTGCTGAGGAGGTGACGCAGGAGGCCTTTGTGCGCCTCTGGCGTTATGCGCCGCAGTTTCGCGCCGATCGTGGGCGTGTGTCCACGTGGCTGCTGAGGATCACGCGGAATCTGGCGTTAAATGAGCTGCGGCGCCGCCGGAGCCGTCCGCAGGTTGCGGATGTTGCGCTGGCCAGTGGGGAGCCTGATTCTGGTGATGAGGAGCGGGGCGTGGCGGAGCGCCGGTTGATCGATGTGGCGGATGATCGGGCGAATCCAGAGGCGATGGTGTTGAGTCAGTGGCAGCGGGAGGCAGTGCTCCGTGCGCTGAGCCAGTTGCCATTGGTTCAGCGCGAGGCGATCGAGCTGGCATTCTTTCAGGGGTTGACACAGGTTGAGATTGCAGCAACGTTAGGGGATCCGCTGGGCACAGTGAAGAGCCGTATCCGTCTGGGGATGCAACGATTGAAAGCGCTGCTGCTGGAGCAGGGCCTGGGTGAAATAGATGGCCTGGTGAAAGATACATAGAGCGTTAAGTGAGTGCGGTACGGATCAAGAAATGCATGAACGGCATGTGGATGAGCAGATAGATGGTTATGCTCTGGGAGCGTTAGAGCCAGAAGAAGTAGCTGAGGTAGAGGCACATCTAGCAGTCTGCGAGCGGTGTCGGGAGCTGGAGGCGGCGAGTCGCCGGGTGGTCGATCTGCTGCACTCTGCTGTGGGAGAATTTGAGCCACCACCAGAGCGGGTCTGGGAGGGTATTGTGGCGCGGATCACGTCCAAGCAGCGGGGGTATGAGGCGTCACTCAGGCCAGAATCGGCAAGGCCAGCGCCGCTGAGTTTGATGGAGCGGTTGCGGCGAGTGCTGGGGGGGCATGGGGTGGTGATGCCGCGGGAGCATCCCACAGATGCGCTGCAGGTGGCGCTGGAGCTGCTGACGAGCCCTCATGTGGCACTACACCAGCTAAGCAGTACGGATGAGGCACCGGGAGCACAGGCGCGTTTGCTGGTGGCACCAGAGCATGATAGGGCGGTGCTGTATGCTGCCGGACTGGCTCCTCTGCCATCTGATCGCATCTATCAGCTCTGGCTCTTGCGTGCCGGCAGGCCAGAAGATGCGGGAGTGTTCACAGTGGATAGGGCGGGACGGGGATGGCTGGTTGTTCGTGCACACCGGCAGCTTGGGCATTTTGAGGCTGCGGCGATTACGCAGGAGCCGGCCGGGGGTAGCCCAGGTCCCACCACACCTATTCTGGTGATGGGAACGTTGCGTTAATGGGGTTTCTGTGCGTATGGAGGGTGAACTACAAGGGGCAGGAGGTTTCCACAAAGGCAGCGCTTATTCCGTGGCCAGCTCTGATGGCACAGCGAGATGGGTTGTTTGTAGTTTCTGGTTCACAGTCAGCATCCTTCCTCAGGGAAAGCGATTGGGGGCGGGAGTTATCTGCGGTTGGGCGGGCTGCTGAGATGGGGCATCAGGAGGGGTCTGTGGCTTGGGTGGGATGCGGTGCAGGGGCCGCAGGATGAGGGCGGCGACGCTGTTTGGGGATCAGTCCCAGCATGCGATACCACGCGGCAGCATGGACGAGGGTATCGGCGAGCGGCCGGATAGTGTAGCCGAGTTCGCGCTCGGCTTTGGTGCTGGAATAGTAAAGTTCTTTGCCCATCAGGATGGCCAGGTCGCGCGTGAGGAGGGGGCCGCGCTGCGGGTCCTTAATGTGGGTTTCGGCGTAGCTGGCCAGGAGGCGGGCGAGGAGGGTTGGGAAGGGCAGGTGCGGCAGGCGGGTGCCGGCGATGGCGGCAAAGCGGCGCAAGAGCTCACGGCTTTTGATGTTGTGGCCACCCAGGATGTAACGCTCCCCAATGTGGCCATATTCGGCGGCCAGGAGGATGCCGCGCGTAACGTCATCGACATCGACAAAGCTATTTCCCCCTTTGGGATAGAGCATAAAGCGGCCTGCGATGATGGCGGCCAGGAGGTTGCGTTTCCAGGGGTCGCGTCCACCGATGAGCAGGGTGGGATTAACGACGATGGCCGGTAACCCCTCTTTGACCAGCGCCAGGATGCGCGCTTCACCCTCATGCTTGCTGGTAAAGTAGTTGAAGCCGTAGCGGTCGCCATTGAAGGGGAACGTTTCGTCAGCGGGCTGGCCCCGTCTGGGTATGCCGATAGCGGCGAACGAGCTGATATGGATGAAGCGGTGTGCGCCGGCGGCCAGCGCCTCACGAGCCACATACTCGGCACCCTGGATGTTGACGCGGTCCTGTATCTCTTTATCTGCGGACCAGTAGGAAAGATTGCCGGCGAGATGGATCACCCAGTGGCAGCCGGCCATAGTGCCGCGCAGGCTTGCCGGTTCGAGGATATCTCCCTCGACGATCTGGAGCATACGTGGGGGAATGGCGGCGAGCCGTGCGACGCGGTCACGCTCCCAGCCGGGACGGCAGAGGGCGCGCACGCATACATTGCGCGCAGCCAGCGCATGAAGCAGGTTGATGCCGAGATAGCCAGTTGCGCCGGTCACGTAGATGCACAAAGGGTGTTCCTCCTGCTGAAGTCAGCCGAGCCCCTGGTCGTCGGGGAGCATGTTGACGTTCGGCTGTTGATGGCCGTAGCGAGCCTGGCAGCGGGCGCAGAGCGGTTGGCCTGTGGCTGCAAGCCGGGTCAGCTCGTAGGGTGTGAGCGGGCGACCGCAGATAGGGCAGCGCGGCTGGCGGTTGCGTCTGAGCCAGTGGCTCCATAAGGGTATGGTAGGCATTAGATCAGTTGCTCCATTTCGTCGAGATAGCGCTCGAACACGTTCAGTGCCTGCTGGATTGGTTCTGGTGAACTTATATCGACGCCGGCGTCGCGCAGCAGGTTGATACTGTAGTCGGATGATCCGGCCTCCAGGAAGCGGCGATAGCGTGCGATTGCTGGCTGCCCCTCGGTGAGGATCTGCTGGGCCAGGGCGGTAGCGGCAGAGATGCCGGTTGCATACTGATAGACATAAAAGCTGGTATAGAAATGCGGTATACGTGCCCATTCAATGTCTACCAGGTCGTCAATGACGGAAACCGGGCCATAATATCGTTCATTGAGCTCTTTGAAAGTCGTGCAGAGATATTCGGGTGTGAGGGCGCCGCCCTGTTCGGCATAGAGATGGATGATATGCTCGAACTCGGCGAACAGGGTCTGGCGGTAGAGGGTGGTACGGAAAGATTCGAGCGCATGGTTAATGAGATAGCGTCGCAGGGTTGGATCGGTCCACTCTTTGAGGAGGTGGGCGGTGAGCAGGACCTCATTCAGCGTTGAAGCCACTTCGGTAACGAAGATCGTGTAACTGGAGTAGATGAAAGGTTGTGTGCGCCAGGTATAGAACGAGTGCATGGCATGGCCCATTTCGTGGGCGAGGGTGAACATGCTGTCCAGATTGTCCTGGTAGTTGAGCAGGATGAAGGGATGGGATCCATAGGCGCCCCAGCTATAGGCGCCGCTGGTTTTGCCGGCGTTCTCATAGACGTCAATCCAGCGAGAAGCGAAGGCGTTACGCAGGGCCTGGGTGTAGTCTGGGCCCAGGATCGATAGAGCCTGTTCTACTATTCTGGTGGCTTCGGGGAAGGTGATGTGGCAGTCTACGTCAGGGATGATGGGGACGTAGAGGTCGTACATGTGCAGCTCGTCGAGTTGGAGCAGGCGCTTGCGCAGCCGCAGGTAGCGGTGCAGGAGGTGCAGGTGGCGGTTGACGGTGGTGAGCAGATTATCATAGACGCTAACCGGTATGTTCGTCTGGTCGAGAATAGCTGCGCGGGCGGATGGGTAGCCACGGGCGCGAGCGAAAAAGAGGTTGGTTTTGACCTGAGCAGCGAGCGTGGCGGCAAGTGTATTTTGTTGCTTGCGGAAAGTGGAGTGCATTTCTTCGAAAGCTTCGCGGCGCACGGTGCGGTCCGGGCTTTCCAGGAACTGGCGGTAGTTGCCTTTGGTGAGCTCGACCTCATGGCCGTCTGCATCATGGATGAGTGGTAGCTTGAGGTCGGCGTCGAAGAGCATGCGGAATATCTGGCTGGGGGTGAGGCCGATCTCGCCTGCTTCGGCGAGCAGGCTTTCGATCTCGGCAGAGCGCACGTGGGCGCGGCGGCGGGTGATTTCGTCCAGGTAGTGCCGGTAGATTGTCAGCCCGGGTTCGCTCTGAATAAAGGCTGCCAGGCGGTCCTGGGGGATGGCGAGGATCTCGGGCTCGATGAAGGCGGTTGCGGTGGCTACGCGACGAGCCAGCGAGATAGCGCGATCGGCCATTGCCTGGGCAGTACTGTTGGTATTCTCTTCGTCGCGGCGCATCAAAGCATAGACGAGGACACGTTCGAGGATTTCACCGATCTGATCACGTAGCTGTAGCGCCTGGAGGAGGGTAGTGGCGTCGCGGCTGAGCGTTCCGGCGAAGGCGCTGAGCTGGGGGATGAGGGAGGTGACGCGAGCAAAATCCTCTTCCCAGCATTCGTTGGTGGCGTACATGTCTTCGAGGTTCCAGGTGAATTCTCTGGGGACTTCCTGTCTTGGCGCGAGAGCTTTCATGCGTGCTATGATACCCTTCTCTGGTGTTAAAAGTTATCTTTCCCTCTATTGTATCACTGTTGGGGCTTTGTTGCTGCCTCTTGCAAGGGTGGGAGTGGGGCAGAGCTCTGGCTGCTACCGGCCAGAGCTTGCGCTATGGGGGTAGCTATGGGATAATGGTTTCCCAGGGAGATGTGGTTGTTGTTCCTGGTGGTCTGGTGCGGCCAGCAGGGCCGTGCGATAGCCAGAAGAGAGATGGACCAGAGGAAGGTTCGATGAATCTGATTGAGCGAGTGGCGCAACAGGTGCTGTTGGGGAGCGCGGTGCGTCAGAACCATGCGCTCGAGCATGCGACCATAGCCCTGTTGAGCAAGGCATATCCGCATATTCGGTTTTCAGGCATTTCGTTTGCCAATGGGTTCTTTGTATTTGGGGACGTGGCGCCGGAAGTGGTTGAAGAGGTTGCACGCCAGGCGCTGGCACGTTTGCGCGGTGGTGAGCCGGAGATGGCTATTCATGAGCGTTGTGGGACCAATCTCGCTGTGGCGGGTATTCTGACGGGGCTGAGCTCGCTATCCATCGCGCGTCTGCGGCGACCGTATGGGAATGCGAACAATGTGATTCTGGCGGCGACGGGGGCGCTTATTGCGGCGCGACCACTGGGGCTGCTGGTGCAGCGCTACCTGACCACGCGCACGCCAGATAAGAGCATGACCATTACCGGTGTGCGCCGGATGCAGCTGTTGGGGGCACCGGCGAACTTTGTGGAGACGGATAATCCGTCGGCGCGTGGCATTTTCGCCTGAGAGCAGATGTCGCTGTGGCTGGCTCTGGGAGGAGGCAGGGCCTCACCCCCGGTCTCGCTACGCTCATTTCTCTCCATCGCCGATGGAGAGGGAGAAGGGGTGGGGACTTGCCCCTCTCTTTTGCTGGGCTCGTCTCGCTCTACTTCGGTGGAGAGGGGAGTGGTGCTGCCTGCGGTAGCGTTTTTGTCCCTCCAGGGATGAGCAGGTCTGTCTGCCGGTGCCGGTCACCGTACGCCTTTGACCTGCCTGATGAAGAAGGTGCCCAGGAAGAAGAAGAGCACGGTGAGGGCGAAGAGGGCAGTGTAGCCGAGGTGGTGGGGGAAGCCCTTCAAGAGGGTGAGAATGACGCCGCCGGCGGTGATGCCGATGACCTGGGGGATGATACCGGCAGTGTTCCATATACCCATGTCTTTCCCGTACTGATCGGTCGGTGGCAGGGCGTCAGTGGCCAGTGCCCAGTCGACACTGGTATATGCGCCATAGCCGAGGCCAAAGAAAGCGGCGGCGACGAGGGAGGCGGTCAGGGTCTGCATGAAGATGAAGATCAGGGCGACGATGGTCATCATCGTGCCGGCGATATAGACGAGTTTTTTGCGGCCAATGCGGTCGGAGAGGGCGCCAGCGGTATAGACGGTGAGCACGGCTGCGACCATGACGATAGGAAGGAAGAGGGCGCCCACGGTGGCTTCGGCGTCTTTGACGCCGAGGACGTCGCTAAAGTAGTACTGGAGGAAATAATAGATAGACCAGATGCCCATCATCATCAGGAGGCGTGTGAAGAGCACCCAGGTGAAGTCTGGATATTTGCGCGGGTGCAACTGGAAGCGGGCGAAGAATTGGCGCCAGGAGAAGTGCTTGCGCTCGGTGAGCGGCTGCTCGGGCACGAGTAAAACGGTGGCGACGACGCAGACGATTTGCAAAGCGGCGATGATGGTGTAGATGCGCAGGAGTTCAATGCGGTAGATTGCCAGGGGGTCGCGCTGGTTGAGCAATACGCCGGCGACGACTGCGCCCAGGACGGTGCCCAGAAGGGTGAGCAGGCCATACCAGCCGGAGGCGGAGCCGCGCTGCTTCTCAGGCACCTGGTCGGCGATGATGGCGGACCAGGGAGCGTTGGCGAAGTTGTTAAAGAATTGCAGGAGGAGGAAGAGGATGGCCAGGGCAATAACTGATGCAGGCGCGAAGGCCAGGGCGATCAGGATCAGGACGTTGAAGAAGGTGCCGGCGATCATGAAGGGGCGACGGCGGCCCATGCGGAAGGGTGCGTAGTCGCTGAGGGCGCCAGCAAGCGGGTTGGTGATGATGGCGATGATGGTACCCCAGAGGACGACGAGCGTGAGGTTGAGCGCTTTGTCGGACTCGCCGAGTAGTTTTGCCACCTGGCTGGGGATGACGATGGCGAGCAGGGCCTGCCAGTGGAAGTTGTTGCCGAACCAGAAGATGTTCATGCTGAATTGTCGGCCCATGCTGACGGGGGTGGATGGTCCTTTTGTGGCCAGCGTTTGAGCCTCGCCGGCGCCTTTGCTGACTGCCATGGCTCTATCCTCCAAAGGTAGAATGTGAACCACAAAGGACACGAAGGCCGATGTTGGAGCTACAAAGGTATCACAAAGGAGGATAGGATGTTCCTCGTTCGGGGTACCTGATTGCTTTGTCTGCGGTGACGCAGAGCGTTATCTCATCGGCACTTCCTTTTGCTGAATAGAAGGAGCTGCTGGCGATATTATTGAGCATCTATGGCGGTATGTCAAGTGGGCTGGTTTGGGGCGGATAGCATGTCCGGTGGCTTCTGGCGCAACGGAGGACACGAAGGTTGCCAGAAGGTGGTGCTCAACAGTACGTTCTGCGGATTTGCAATATGCCTGCCAGGAAGTGGGGGTAAACAGGTCCAATCAGTAGTTCCGGGTACTCATTATGTTAGCCTCGCGCTTCAATCAGATCATCTTGACTCAGGCCTGTTGACCTGCCCTGTGTAAGTTTTGCTTGCTGCCTGACCATGGTTGGCAGATGGTGTGCTGTGATCAGGCAGCAAGCAAAACCATCGTTGTCCTCAGCTGCTCGCTTCAGCCTCCTTGCGGGCCTTTGCCTGCTCGATGATCTGCTGTTGCAGGTTGGCAGGGACCTCTTCATACTGGTAGAATTCGGTTTTGAAACTGCCACGGCCCTGGGTGATGGAGCGGAGGTCAGTAGCATAGTGGATCATCTCGGCCATGGGTACCTGGGCGGTGATCTGTTGCAGGCCGTTGCCAAGCGGTTCCATGCCGAGGATGCGGGCGCGCTTGGTATTCAGGTCACCGATAACGTCGCCCATATAGGCTTCGGGGACGACGATCGTGGCCAGCAGGATTGGCTCCAGGAGGGTGGGGCTGGCTTCGGCTACGGCTTTTTGCATGCCGAGCGAGGCGGCGATTTCGAACGATTGGCCGGAGGAGTCGACCGGATGGTAGCTGCCGAAGACCAGCGCGACCTTGACGTGGATCATCGGGTAGCCAGCGAGGAAGCCGCGTTTAAGGAAGTCGCGGACGCCTTTTTCGACGCTGGGGATGTACTCTTTGGGCACGACACCGCCGACGATGCGGTTTTCGAACTCGAATTCTGGTCCACCTACGGGCAGGGGCTCGATCTCGAGATGGACATCGCCGAACTGGCCATGGCCGCCTGTCTGGCGCTTATGCCGACCCTGGGCCTTTGCCGGTTTGCGAATGGTTTCGCGATAGGGCACTGGGGGATCAGACTTCTCGACGGCGACACCGTATTTCCGCTGCATACGTTCGATGATAATGTCCACATGTGATTCGCCCATGCCGGAGATGAGCGTGACGCCGGTGTCGGGGTCGCGGCTGATGCGAATGGAGGGGTCCTCTTCGACGATGCGGGCGAGTGCATTGCCCATCTTGTCCAGGTCGGTCTTGGTTTTTGGTGTGATGGCGGCGGTGAATAATGGTTCGGGGAAGTCTACCGGTGGGAGCTGGACAGGGTGCTCCCTGGTGGTGAGGGTGTCGCCCGTACGGGTGTTTTGCAGTTTGACGACGGCACCGATATCGCCGGTTTGGAGTTCAGTGGTGGTCTCCTGCTGCTTGCCACGCGGGATGAAAATCTGGCCGATGCGCTCATCGGTGTTCGTCTGCACGTTGAACAGGTGAGAGTCGGCGGAAACGGTGCCACTATAGACACGGAGGTAGGAGATGCGACCACGCTGGGGGTCGGCAATGGTCTTGAAGACGAGCGCAGCCGGCTGGCCGTTGAGGAGCTCTTCGGTGCCGGGTGCATGGACCTCCAGGGGGTTGGGCGCATAGTCTACGATGGCGTCGAGCAGCGTCTGGATGCCGATGTTGCGAGTTGCTGAGCCGCAGAGGATGGGGACGAGGCTGCCAGCGACAATTGCGGCGCGGATCACCTGCCTGATCTCTGCCGTGGAGAGCTCTTCGCCCTCCAGGTATCTGGTCATGAGATCGTCGTCGCTCTCGATAGCAGTCTCAATGAGCTGCTCGCGGAGTGCCTCGGCTTGCTCGCGCAGTTCGGCAGGCAGGGTGGTTTCCTGGGTCTCAGTGCCATTAAAGGTGAAGGCGCGCAGGGAGATGAGATCGATGATGCCGCGCAGATCGGCCTGTTCGCCGATAGGCATTTGTGCAGGGGTGACCTGTTTGCCAAATTGTGCCTGGAGCGACTCGACGGTGCGCATGAAGCTGGCGTTTTCGCGGTCGAGCTTATTGATGAAGACGAGGCGGGGCAGATGTTGTTCGTCGGCGAACTTCCAGACGGTTTCGGTGCCGACCTCGACCCCTTTTTCGGCAGTGACGACGACCAGGGCGGCATCGGCGGCACGCAGGCCGGATTTCATTTCGCCGACAAAGTCAGCGTAGCCAGGTGTATCCAGGAAATTGATTTTGGTGTCGCGCCATTCGACAGGGATAAGGGTGCAGTTGATAGACATGCGGCGCTTGATTTCATCAGGGTCAAAGTCTGACTGAGAAGTTCCTTCATCGACGCGGCCCATGCGGGTAACGGCGCCACTATCGTAGAGGGCGGCGTCAACGAGAGAGGTTTTTCCGGCCCCACCATGAGAGATAAGCGCGATGTTGCGGATATGTTCTGGCTGATAGACTTTCATCAAAACGCTCCTTTACCTATGTCTGGGCTCAGGGCGTTGTCGCCACGGTCCTGAGCGGCTCACGTTGTGCCAGGAGATGAACGGTTCAGCGCGCATCTCCAGAGTGATTGCAACAGGGTGCTGATGTGGCCGGGAGCCCTGAGCCCGGAATCAGATGACGGTCAGATGTGTTCCTTGAGCTGCCTGCTGCTCTCTAGCAGTGGTGATTTTAGGGTCCACCAGTTGTAGATGGTCTCTATCCATAGCGATTTCTCCCAGAGTGATTCGGCCGCGAACAGGCATGAGAATATCGCTTCGGTGCATGATGCTGGCGCACCGGACAGTGTGCTGTTTAGTATAGCAGTATCCAGGAGTTTCTTCAATGCCGGGCATGGCGTGCCATCCTTGGGCGGGGAGGATGAGTAGCAAGAACGCCGTGGGCTGCCCCCTTACAGCTTCCGGGGGCTGGCGAACGGCTTTGCACACTAAGGCAGTTTATCCTTCCCGTTGTGAAGATGCGGCCCTGGCCTGTTCGTTGCCATAGCGGGCCAGGAGGTCGAGAAGCCATGCCTCGTTGTGGATGGGAATACCGAGCTTCTGGGCCCTGGGTAGCTTGGAGCCGGGGTCTTCGCCGACGATGAGGTGGTTGAGCGATTTGCTGACGCCAGAGGCGATCTTGCCACCCAGGCGGGTGATGGCCTCTTCGGCCTGGGTGCGTGTCATGGAGTGGAGGCGTCCGGTGAGGAGAAAAGTCTGGCCGGCAAGGGGCAGATGTGCGGGCGTCTGGCCATAGCTGGCTGCCTGCATATTTACGCCGGCCTGGCGAAGGCGCTGAATGAGGTTCTGGTTTCTGGGGTCATGCAGCCAGGTGTAAAGGTTGTGGCCGATGATTGGGCCAATACCTGGCAAGGCGTTGATCTCGTCTTCGGATGCGGCGATGAGGCGATCCATGGTGCCGAAGGCTTCGGCGACGATCTGGGCTGCTTTTTCGCCGACATGGCGAATGCCCAGGGCAAAGAGGAGGCGTTCGAGAGGCTGCTGTTTGCTTTGTTCGATAGCTGCCAGGATGTTGGCGGTGCGCTTTTCGGCGAAATTTTCCAGTTTGCGCAGGTCGTCGGCAGTCAGGCGGTAGAGATCGGCGGGGTCTTTCACATAGCCTTTTTCGACCAGCTCACGGGCCAGCTCGTCGCCGATGCCCTGGATATCCATGGCGTTGCGGCTGACGAAGTGGCGGATGAGTTCGATTAGCTGGGCTGGGCAGCGCTCTGGGGGATTGGAGCAGTAGGCCATCGCCTCGGTGGGGTCTTTGACGACGGGGGCGCCGCAAGAAGGGCAGTGCTCTGGCAGGTGATAGACTGGCGGCGGGTTATTGGGGTCGCGCCGCTCAATAATGGGCTTCACCACCTGAGGGATTACATCGCCGGCCCGCTGCACGAGGACGTAGTCACCGATGCGGATATCTTTGCGCTGGATGTCTTCCTCGTTGTGGAGTGCGGCCTGTTTGACGATAACGCCGCCGATATTGACGGGCTCCAGGATGGCGTAAGGGTTGAGGGAGCCGGTACGTCCGACGTTTACCTGGATATCGAGCAGGCGAGTAGTCATCTGGATGGGCGGAAACTTGAAGGCGATGGCCCAGCGGGGCTCGCGTGCGACGCTGCCAAGTTCTTCTTGCTGGGCGATGTCGTTGATCTTGACGACTACGCCATCGATTTCGTAGGGCAGGCTCATGCGGTGCTCCTGCCAGTACTGGCAGAAGGCGATTGCCTCTTCCAGTGAGTGGCACAGGCGATTGTGTTCGTTGACGGGAAAGCCCCAGCGGCGCAGGAGTTCGAGAGCCTCCCACTGGGAGTGCGGGCGCATGCCGTTGTTCTCGATATAGCCGATCTGGTAAGCCCAGAATTCGAGGTGGCGGGAGCGAGTGATGTTGGGGTCTTTCTGGCGCAGGGAGCCAGCGGCGGCATTGCGCGGGTTGGCGAAGAGGCGCGGTGTTCGGGGGGGAGCTGGCGATCGGGCGCCTTCAGCCAGCTCAACGGTTTCAGCGCCGGGGGTGGACGAACTGGCTTGCGCAAGTTCCTCGTTGAGGCGCTCAAAGCTCTTGATGGGCATATAGACCTCGCCGCGTACCTCGACTCGTTTAGGGATGCCGTTGTCGGAGCGCAGATGGTGGGGAATGCTGCGGATGGTGCGGATGTTGGGGGTGACATCCTCGCCAACCAGGCCGTCGCCGCGGGTCGCGCCGACGGTCAGCCAGCCGTTCTCATAGGTGAGAGCGACAGCAAGTCCGTCAATTTTCAGTTCACAGACGAAGGTAAAGGTGGCGTTGGGAAGGAGATTGCGAGCGCGTTTATACCAGGCTTCGAGCTCGGCGATGTTACGGGCGTTGGCCAGGCTGAGCATAGGAACGGGATGGCGATGCGGGGCGAAGTCGGTGCTGATGGCGGCGCCAACCCGCTGGGTTGGTGAATCAGGAGTTTGCAGTTCCGGATACTTCTCCTCCAGCTCACGCAATTCGCGAAACAGGTCGTCGTACTCCTGGTCGCTGATCGTTGGCTCGTTGAGCACGTAGTAGCGATAGTTTGCCTCTTCAATCAACCGGCGAAGTTCGGCAGCACGTGCTGCCAGCTTTTCTGCATCATGTTCTGCTACCATCGGTTATCCTCACAACTTTTCTGGCCAGAAGTAAGAACGAGGTTGGCGCCGCAGGGGGCACAGAGGATCTCAATAATTATTTACTGCGACATGTTCCAGTCCTGGCTAAACGTCTGGACCAGTTGCTGAATAATCGAGTTATCGGTGATCAGCAGGCCGATCTCACGATTTTTGTCCAGCGATTCGGCAGAGAAGTTCTCTGATCCGACAAATGCTTCATGGTTGTCGGCCAGGATCAGCTTGGCGTGCATATACAGTCGGGCATCATGGCGAATGATGACGCCGGCAGCACTGAGCCGTTGCTCATCTGGGCCCATGGTATTGCTTTGTGATGCCGGCAGGATTACTTCGACGTGCACGCCGCGAGCGGCGGCCTGGGCCAGCGCATTCTCTGAGGAAGTGTCGTACATTTCCTCATCTTCGATCGCTAGCGTTTTTCGTGCCGATTGAATGAGCGCGGTCAGGTCGCTACGGGCATTTATCGGGCTTATTACCAGTTGCGGGTCCGCTAGGGTTGGCGTTGTTCTATTCCAGTCGGCGTTAAAGATTGCGGTAACGGCGCTGACATCGGTGGGGTTACGGTCAGCGAGCAGGTACTCGCGGTTGGCGGTGGTGGAGCTGCCGCCGAGCGCCGCTTTCGAGAAGTTGGCAGTCATGATATAGGCGGTCTGGCTGTCGATGATCATGGTTTTGGCATGTGTCAGTGCGAAGATGGGGTTGGTCGGACGCACTGCAATGCCGGCGCTGCTGAGCTCGTCCATGACGCGCGCGACGCTGGAGTGACTGATGCCGTAGGGATGCGGCTCCAGGAGGACGCGGACATCTACCCCCCGGTTGGCGGCGGATTGCAGGGCGTGGATTACGGGGGTGTCGGTGATGAGGTAGATTTCCAGCAGGATGGACTGGCGGGCGCTGTTGATGGCGTGCAGGATTGGGGCGGTACCGGCCTCCGGCTCGATGAACAGTTGCAGAGCGTTGGTGCGTCCGGCTGGTACGGCGCTCACAGTGGTCTGGGGAAAGGATGGCGCCGGTGTGGCCACGCCTGTGCTCAGTGTAATGCCGCAGCCGCTCAAGAGCAGGGTGAGAGAGAGGGTGAGGCGCAGTTGCCATTGATATTTGTTCATAGGGGCACTTGCTCCAACTATGGCGATGTTTGCGATGAGACGCTGCCATCCAGTATAGCGGGAAGGGCAAACGGCTGCAAGAGGGGAGGAGTAGGGGTGTTGTTGGCAAGCGAACGGATATTTGGTTGGTGAAACAGCTCTGCTGGGCAGAGGTGGAGGGCAGACACAGCTTGCTCCTGCAACTGATGCTGCCGTTGTTGCAGGAGCAGGCTGTGTCTGTAAGTGGCGCCTGCCAGGCAGGATACCTGCCTGGCAGGCGCGAGATGGTTAGCCGCCGCGATGGAGCAGGATGTAGAGCGGGGCCATGACCAGGGTGATGGTGCTGAGCAGTTTGATGACGATGTGCAGCGATGGGCCGGCAGTATCTTTGAAGGGGTCGCCGACGGTATCACCGACGACGCCGGCTTCATGGGCGGGAGTTTTCTTGCCGAGGACTTTGCCGGTCTCATCTTTCAGGAAGCCGGCTTCGATGAATTTTTTGGCGTTGTCCCAGGCGCCGCCGCCATTGTTCATGACCAGCGCCATGATAATGCCGCCGATGGTGCCAACCATGAGGAGGGCAGCGGCGGGCACCGGGCCGAGGGCAATGCCGGTCAGGATGGGGATGAGCACGACTAGGATGCCGGGGGCAACCATCTGGCGTAGGGCAGCGCCGGTGCTGATGGAGACGCAGCGTGCGTAGTCTGGCTCGGACTCGCCAGTCATGATTTTGGGATCGGCCCGGAACTGGCGGCGAACCTCTTGAATCATGGATTGAGCGGCCCGGCCTACGGCGCGAATTGCCAGCGAGCTGAAGAGGAAGATCAGCATGGCGCCGATGAGGGCGGCGATGAATACCGGTGGGTTGGCCAGGTTCACATCATAGACGGTGCGGCTGCCTTGCGGGACGAAGTGGTTGTTTTGCAGCACATCCAGGTAGGCGCTGAAGAGAAGGAAGGCGGCGAGGGCAGCGGAGCCAACGCCATAGCCTTTGGTGAGGGCTTTGGTTGTGTTTCCGACGCCATCCAGGGCATCGGTGATGTCGCGCACAGCCTCGGGTGCCTGGCTCATCTCGACGATGCCACCGGCGTTGTCGGTGATGGGGCCGAAGGTGTCCATAGCGAGAATGTAGGCACAGCTCATGAGCATGCCCATGGTGGCAACGGCGGTGCCGTAGATACCGCCAACGCTGACGATGCCATGGGCGGTATCAGAGGGGACACCGGCGCGGGTGCCCAGGAAGTAGGAGAGGCCCAGGGCGCCGCAAATAGTGAGCACGAAGATGGCCTGGTTCTCGAAGGCGACGGCGAGGCCAGCGATGACGGTGGTGGCGGGGCCGGTTTTGCATGCCTCAGCGATCTCGCGCACGGGGCGCCAGCGTCCGGCGGTGTAGTATTGGGTAAGGAAGACAAAGGCAATACTCATGGCAATGCCGATGAGGCCGTCGCCGGCGTACCAGTACCACTGGCTGCCGCCGAGCAGGAGGTAGCTGGCGGCGATGATGAAGATGGCGGATAGCCCAGCGGTGATGTAGTAGCCTTTGTTCAGGCGGTCCATTGCGATAGCGCCGATGTCGCGTCCTTCGCCCTGGCCAGGTTCGATGACGGAGCGGGCGCGTACCGTCATGAGGCCGATCAGGGAAGCGATGAGGCCGAGACCGACGACCACGAGGGGGAAGACGATCCAGCCATAGTTGTAGCTATGGGTTCTGCTGCCGAGCACGGCGGTTACCGAGGCGCCGAGGATCATAGCGCCGATGTTTTCGGCGGCAGTGGATTCGAAGAGGTCGGCGCCACGTCCGGCGCAGTCGCCGACGTTGTCGCCGACGAGGTCGGCGATCACGGCGGGGTTGCGGGGATCATCTTCGGGGATGCCGGCTTCGACCTTGCCAACGAGGTCGGCGCCGACATCGGCGGCTTTGGTGTAGATACCACCGCCGAGCTGGGCAAAGAGCGCTACGAAGCTGGCGCCGAAGCCGAAGCCGACGATCTGAGTCGGGGCAAGGATCGGATTGGATGTGCCACCAAAGATCAGGAAGAGGACGCTGACGCCGAGCAGGCTCAGCGCGACGACCAGGAAACCGGAGACAGCGCCACCACGGAGGCCGGTGACAAGGGCCTCGCCGAGGGAGCGCCGGGCGGCACTGGCCACGCGGATATTCGATTTGACGGCGACGAACATGCCGATGTAGCCTGACACTGCCGAGCAGGCGGCGCCGATCAGGAAGGCGACGGCGGATCGCCAGGCGAGTTCCACCGGGTTGATGCCGCCAAGGTTAGTTGAGCTCAGGCCGAGCAGGCCGAGAATCAGGGCAATGACGATGGCGGCGAAAATGGCGAGGATGGCGATGGTACGATACTGGCGACGAAGAAACGCCTGTGCTCCTGTATAGATAGCGCGGGCGACTCGCTGCATGCCCGGTGTGCCTTCGTCTCGGGCGAAAACCCACCGTGCCAGGAAGAAAGCAAAGATGATTGCTACCACTCCGGCAAAGTAGGCAATGCCAATCCATGAGAGGCTGGTATTCACGACTTTTTACGCCCTCCTTGCTGGTTGCTCAATGCGGCATTGCATTGAGTTATATCTTCTGGTTCAGAAACAGGAAGGGTATCCGGGGGATACCCCCGACCCCGGCAGGGGACCAGTCTCCCTGCACGCCCTGGCAGCCCGGCTCTGGAGATTCCAGCGGCTGTTTTCAGGATGGGCACGTCGAGCCGCAGAGCTGGCCTCCTGCCTGCATGCTTGCCGCAGGTGAGCTTGGTCCCGGCAAGCGGCGGTGAGCAGAGCGGAAGCGATACGGCAGCGGCCCACATGCCTGCAAAAAAATCTTGAAGGTGGTTTTTAGTGTAACATAGCTATTGCGGAATTGACAAGGTCAAGGGTTGTCTTTTTGTTCGTTTTTAAGCTGGAGCACTGGCCAGTTCAGCGATTCGTGGCAGAAGGGGGACGACCTGTTTCTTGCGCGAGACCAGGCCGGGAATGGTCAGCATGTGCTCATCTTGATGCAGTTGCTGGTTGAAGGCGGCGGCGACAGCACGTTCCTGGCCGGATATCAGGAGATGGCCGCGCAGATGGAGGATATCCACAATCATGAACAGGAAGCTCAGGTAGCCGCGTTCATGCGCGAGGCGCTCCATAGTTGCCAATAATTCGGTTTGGCGCGCCAGGATGGGGTCAGGGCTGGCGGTCTCTACGGTGCCAATGGCAAATTTTGCTGATCCGATGGTGAATTCCTTAAAGTCCCCTTCGAGTAGCTCTTCAGGCGATTTGTGGGCGTAGTCTGCGGCTCTGGTGAAGATCTCCTGTCCATAGGAATCAATATCTACTCCGGCCAAATGCGCCAGGTGTTCGGCGATGCGCTTATCACGTGGCGTGCAGGTGGGGGAACGAAGGATTAACGTGTCGTAGAGGAGGCCGGCGAGGAGCAGGCCGGCGATGGTGGGTGGGATGGGTATGCCAGCTTCCTCGTAGAGTGTAGCGATGATGGTGCCTGTGCTGCCTACCGGTTCGACGCGAAAGGTGATTGGCCGGTCGGTGTGGACATCGCTGACGCGGTGATGGTCATAGACTGCCAGGAGGTCTGCTTCGTCCAGGCCGTCGATGGCCTGGGTCCGCTCGTTGTGGTCGACCAGGACAAGGCGGGTGCGCTGAGGGGTGAGGATGCTGCTGCGCGTGATGAGGCCAACAAGGTGTCCGGAGTCGTCGACGACAGGGAGTGAGCGGTATTGCCGAAGCAGGGGGCGAATGTCAGCGATAAGGTCGGTGAGCTGGCAGGACGCGAAATCGGTGGACATGATACTTTCCACCGGTATGCTCAGGTTGATCAGTCTGACGGCGGCGAAGGTGTGGTGTCTGGTGGAAATGATGGCGACGCCCTGTTCGCGTGCCAGTTGCTGGACCGTATCGGAAATGGGGAGGCCGCCGGTGACTACCAGTGCGCTGGCGCCGGCGTGAATGGCGGTGATCTGGCCATCTTCATGGTCACCCAGGACGACAAGGCAGCCCGGTTCGATATAGGATCGCATGGTGCCGGCGCGCATGGCACCGACGAGCACACGATTGCCTAGCGGGCGTCCGGAGGGTGTGAGGAGAGAGCCGTGGAGGGTGTGAACGATATTTTCCAGGTTAAGGGGAATGCGGTTGATGCTGGCCGGGTCCAGGTCGCGAAAGAAGAGCTGGGCGAAGCTTTCGATGGAGATCATGCCACGGACGATGCCCTGGTCATCGATGACGGGCATCGAGCGGATGTTGTGGTGCTGGAGACGTTGGCCGGCGGTGAGCAGGGTTTCGTGCAAATGGGCCGTGAAAACTTCGCGGCGCAGGACGTCTCTGGCGCGCAAGTAGACATCGTCGAGGGCTGGCGGCACGGGAACGCCGAAACGGTCCAGGACAAATTTCACCTCCGGTTTGAGGGGTCCATGTCGGGCCGGGGTTATGGTGGTGTCACCTTGAGCGACGCAGAGGTGTGCATAGGCAATTGCTGAGCAGATGGAGTCGAGATCGGAGTTTTTATGTCCGATCACATAGGTTGGCGCTGACATGGTGTTTCCTCCCGAAAGTGTGTTGTGCTACCGAGGGCCTGGAGCCACTTGCCGGAATTATCAGGGCATGCTCTGCTCGGGTGATGAGCTGGTTCCTGTTGCCTGGTGTTGACGAGCACTGATAGAGCTTTCTGCCAGCGGGATAGAGCCAGATCCAGTGCTGCTTTGTGTCCATCAGCCGCAGGAAGTGTGCCAGGTGAGCAGGCGTGGGAGAATGGGGCCTGCTTCCTGGCGATCAGGTGAACTGGACATCTTCGACAAAGTCGATGATGGTGGCGAGGTCGTTCCAGGCCGGGCAGGGATGGTGTGCAGCAGGGAGGGCGGTAAGGGCGGTGCGAGCCTGCCGGCAGAGGTCGGTCAGCATTGCCAGGCAACGCTGCTGCGTTCCGGTATCCTGGAATATCTCGAGCACGGTGGTGATCTCGGCGGGAGCTGCCGGTGTCCTTGAGGAGGCGTAGATGGTGCGCAGTATCTGCCGTGCTGAGGGGGTGCTGTACTCCAGGGCGTAGAGCAGGGGAAGGCTGCGTTTCTTGCGGCGCACATCGCCGGCGGGGAGCTTGCCTGTTTGCTCCTGGCGTCCCCATACACCCAGCAGGTCATCGCGGACCTGGAAAGCCAGGCCCAGGATTTCACCAAATCTGGCGAATGCCTGGATGGTGTTGCGGTCTGTGGTTGCTAGGCGTGCACCCATCTCAGCGCCACAGCGCATGAGTGAAGCGGTTTTTTTGGCGATCATGTCCAGGTACATTTCAACCGAGACATCGTCGCGTCCTTCGAAGCTTATGTCGAGATACTGGCCTTCACAGAGAGTTACACACGTATGGTCGAGGATTTGCGCGAGGTCAAGGGTAGTCTCAAGAGGGACGCCGCGTGCCGGGAGGTCCCAGAGGGCGAGGCGGGCCAGAGAGAACATGCCATCGCCGGTGTTGATGGCCTGGGCCTCGCCGTAAACTTTCCAGAGAGTCGGGCGATGGCGTCGTTCTTCGTCGCCGTCCTCAATATCATCGTGGATGAGCGAGAAGTTATGGACCAGTTCGATGGCGATAGCTGCTGGCAGTACGCGCTGCAGCTGCGGGGGATCGAGGCGAGCCCGGCGGTGGGAAGGCGAGCAGGTGACTTCATAGGCCAGCAGGAGTAGCGTTGGTCGCAGGAGTTTGCCGGGATGGCCATTGGCTGGTGTGAGGTCGGCATGGGTCCATCCCAGGTGATAGCGCATTTGTCCGTAGAACGGTTGCAGGTAGTCGCGTTGTGCGAGCCTTGCCTTGCCTTCAATGAAGGCGCGTAGTTCGTTCGCTATGTCATTGCGATACCGTTCGAGTACCGCCTGGATATTCATGGTTATCGCCATAGTCGGGGTTATTGCTATTGTTGAGCCCATCTACCCACCTAATCTGAATTGCTGGAGCGTGCACCGCACCGTGTGGCGCGCTCACTATTACTGGCCGGTGCGTTAGTGATGCAGGATGATCGCGATACTGACGAGAAAGGTTCCAACGGCAAGGAGCTTACGCGTAGCACCAACCAGCCCGCCCCAGCGGCGAAGGGGGGCGCACAGAAAGCAGTAGCGCCGGGTTGTGCGATAGCGTAATCCGCGCAGACCATCGCGAACGATCCGATCGGAGCTTTGTTGGCGGACGGTGTGGTGCGTGCAGATGGCCCGGCCACAGCCATGGCACTGGCCGTCATCGAGATAGTGTGCTGCCAGGGAGAGTGACCATTGGGTGGGCAGAACCGGCGTGCCGCAGATATAGCAAGATTGCTCGGCAGCATGCTGTTCCTGGCGAGCTGCGCAGGGCGCATGCTGCTGGCGAGCAAAGTGGTCGGGGCAGAGCCAGCGATGGCATGCCGGGCATCGACCACCAGCTTCAGCCGGGCACTCGGCGCAGGTGCGATAGGGAGTTACCCTGTATGCTATACATAACCCACCCAATTAGTTGCTTTCGTCCCTGCTGCTGTCGCTGGCGGCACGAGGCCGCTGCGCGCCGGCGCTGGGACGTGATGATATTGTCGCCAGTATATGCCTGGGGAGGTGTGTCCTCAAGCACTTATGTGCGGATTCTTTCATTCTTAACTTATAGTATATACTGCTCATGTTATAGGGCGGATGTAAAGGGGAGATGCAGGCTGGTCTGTGGGGAGATACTCAGTCAGGTTGGTTATAGGTGATATAATGGTGGGGTGAACAGGGTTCGCGGCTGAAGCAGGCCGTGTATTGCGCCGCGATGGCGAGGCGTGGGCAGCCAGGGCGGGGAGAGGAGCAGAGCTGATGAACTACCAGGAGGCGCTGGCTTATATCTATTCGTTCAGCGATTTCGAGCGGACGGGGAAGTATAGCCGGAACCGCGAGGACAATATTGCGCGTATGCAGATGCTCCTTGAGGCGCTAGGCAATCCGCATCGCGATTATGCTGCGACGCATGTTGCGGGGACGAAGGGCAAGGGTTCGACGGCGGCGTTGATTGAAAGTGCGCTGCGCCAGGCTGGCTATCATACCGGTCTGTATACTCAGCCAGATCTCCATACGTTCCGCGAGCGCATCCGTGTGGATGGTCGGCTGATCAGCGAGGATGAGGTGGCTACCCTGCTGCCGGAGGTACAGCGTGCAGTAGATGGGCTTATGCAGGAGCCGATCTATGGCGCTTTTATTACCTATGAAGTGGCGACGGCTCTCATGTTTCTTTATTTTAGCAGGCGGCAGATTGATCATGCGGTGGTGGAGGTTGGCCTGGGTGGCCGGCTGGATGCAACAAATGTGCTTCATCCTGCTGTTGCGGTTATCACGTCCATCAGCTATGACCATATGGAGGTTCTGGGCAAAACGCTGAGCGCGATTGCGTTTGAGAAGGCGGGCATTATCAAGCCGGGGGTGCCGGTTGTTTCAGCGTGGCAGCATCCGGAAGCGCTGGCAGTTATTCGCCGCGTCTGTGCCGAGCGCAATGCGCCGCTGACGCTGGTCGGTCCGGAAGATGCCGGTGGGGTATATGGCTATCGCTATCGCCTGATCGAACGAGGGCGCGATTGGCAGCGGTTTGCGGTGATGACGCCAGGAGGTGAGGAGGCGGTGTGGGAGATTCCGCTGCGCGGTGAGCACCAGTTGCTGAATGCAACGGTCGCGTTCGCGACGCTGGAGATGCTGGAGGCCGGAGGTATGGCTGTGCCACGCGCGGCGATAGGCAGCGGTTTCCGTACGGTGAACTGGCCCGGGCGCATGCAGCTGGTGAGGGAGCGGCCATATATTGTTGTGGATGGTGCACACAACGCGGAGTCCGTAGATCGCTTGCTTGCTGGGCTGTACCAGCATTTTTCGTTTCGACGTCTGGTGCTTGTGCTGGGGTTGTTGAGCGATAAGGATTTGCCGGGCATTGCGGCAGTTATTGATAGCCGGCCTGATTTGATTGTGCTTACGCGCGTGCTCAATCCACGTGCGATGGCGGTGGAGGTTATGGCGGCAGCCTTGCGTGCGGTGGCGCCTGATGTGCCTGTGCAAGCGGCGCCAACGGTCGCTATGGCGCTGGATCAGGCGCTGGCTATGGCCGATCCCAGGGACCTGATCTGTGCGACGGGTTCGATCTATCTTGCCGGCGAGGCGCTTCGCTGGGCAGCTCGCCAGCCGTGGGCCAGCGGTCACGATATTGTCATTGAGGGTGTGGATCATTGAGATTGTGTGGTTAAGGAATGGTAAGGAACAGGCGGATGCGCGCATATCTTGACTGCTTTTCGGGCGTGAGTGGCGATATGCTGCTGGGGGCGCTGGTGGATGCCGGTGTGTCGCTTGATGAACTGGGTGGGTTGTTGAGTCGATTACCGCTGAGGGGATATGAGCTTCATGCTGAGCGGGTAGAGAGTCAGGGTGTAGCGGGGACGCGGGTGCAGGTGGTGGTGACGGCGGAGGGGCAGCCGGTTCGCCATCTGGCCGATATTCTGGCTCTGCTGGCAGCAGCCGATTATCCTCCGGGGGTATGTGAGCAGGTGGAGGTTATCTTTCGTCGTCTGGCGGCGGCGGAAGCCGAGGTGCATGGAACGGCGGTTGAGGAGGTACATTTTCATGAGGTGGGGGCGGTTGATTCGCTGATTGATATTGTGGGGACAGTGCTGGGCCTGCATCTGCTGCGCATTGATGAGCTGTTCTGTTCGGAGCTGCCGCTGACTTCTGGCCGGGTGCACACTGCTCACGGGTGGCTGCCAGTACCGGCGCCAGCGACGCTGGCGCTGCTGCGCGGGACCGGCGCGGTCTGGCGTCCTGTTGATGCGGAGGGTGAGCTGGTGACGCCGACGGGGGCGGCAATTGTGGCGGCGCTGGCACGTTTTGAGCGGCCGGCATTAGCGGTGATGCGGGTGGGCTATGGATTTGGGCGCCGGGTATTGCCGTGGGCCAATTGTCTGCGTTTGCTGGTGGGTATGGCGCCAGCTGCGGGGTGGGATCATGATACTGTGGCGGTGCTGGAGACGAATATTGATAATATGGCCGGTGAGTCTCTGGGATATCTGATGGAGCGGTTGCTGGATGCTGGTGCGCTGGATGTGGCGTTTCTGCCGATGCAGATGAAGAAGAATCGCCCGGCGGTGCTGGTGCGTGTGCTGGTGCCACCTTCGCGGACGGATGAATTTACGGCACTGCTGCTGAGTGAGACGGCTACGCTAGGCGTGCGGCTAGCAGAGATGCGCCGTGTCAAGGCGGAACGAGTAGTGGAGGAGCGCGAGACGCCCTATGGGCTGGTGCGTGTGAAGGTGAAGCGGATAGGAGGGCGGAATCTGGGGGTTGTGCCGGAGTATGAGGATTGTCGCCGTATCGCGCGCGAACGGAACCTGCCATTTGCGGAGGTGTGGGCGATGCTGGAGGCGTATCTGCGGGAGACGCAGCAATGGTCATGACTCCTATGAATGTGGTGCCAGGGGCCTGACCTGCTGATCAGGGGGGTGGGCCTCACCCCCTAGCTCCCTCTCCATGGAACGTAGAGAGGGGGAAGGGGAGGATTTCACTCCTGCTCCACTGGCGATGGAGCGGGGGAGGGTTGTGGTAAGTAGGGCCGGGGGCTGATAGGTCCCTGGTGAAACGGGTCGCAGGGAGGGGCGACAGGAAAGTATGGGATATGGTTGTCGGAATGTTCATAAAAGGTTTTTGAGCGATGGAAGAGCGACAGGATAAACGCACTAACCAGTATTCAGGAGATGCGGATCGTCCTTCGCGAGATTGGCAGGCGCTGGTTGATGAGCAGATTGCCGAGGCATTTCGTCGAGGTCTCTTTGACAATTTGCCCGGTGCTGGCAAGCCATTAGTAATTGATGATAATCCGTTTGCTGGCGATAAGCGCCTGGCTTATCACCTGTTGAAGACGCATAACTTTGCTCCGCCAGAGATCGAGTTAGACAAGGAGATTCGCGCAGAGCTGGAGGAGGCAGAGGCGCTGGCTGCACAGGTGCGGCAGCGCGTTGATCGCGCTATTGCGCGCAGTGCGCAGCTCTCTTCTGGGGAGAAGCGTGCGCTGAAGAACTGGGTTGAGCGCATGGTGAGTGAGTACCGCGCCCTGTTGACCGGGGTGAATAGCAAGATTCTCACGTTGAATATTACGGCGCCGTCGTTGATGCATCGCAAGACGGTTCAGGTTGAGCGGCGTGTGGAAGAGCTGCTGCGGTATGTCTCGCCAGCTATCCAGGCATGTGATGGGAGCAGGCCCGATGCTGGGAACGATCCTCAAGGGACGCTATAAGCTGATAGATGAGCGTGGTAGTGGCGCTGTGGCGACTGTCTATGTCAGCCGCGATCTGCTTACGAATAGCATTTACGCGGTGAAGGTACTGCATGCGCCGCTGAATGCTGATGCGGATGCTGTCCAGCGTCTCCAGCGCGAAGCGCAGATGCTCAAGCGTATTCATGATCCGCATGTTGTGCGGTTCATCGATGCGGGTGTTGAAGGTGGGCGGCACTATCTGGTGATGGAGTATGTTGATGGTCAAACGCTGAAGCAGCGGATAGTGAGCCAGGGGCGGCTGCCACTTATAGAGGCCATAGATATAGCCAGGCAAGCTGCATTAGGGCTGGCAGCCGCTGCCAGCCAGCAGGTCGTGCATCGGGACATCAAGCCGCAGAATATTCTCCTGAGCAGCGAACTGGTTGTGAAGCTGACTGATTTTGGTACGGCTCGCGATGGTGCCGGGCGAGCGATGACGCAGTGGCATGTGCTGCTGGGCACGCCATATTATATGGCTCCTGAGCAGGTCAGCGACAGCCACGAGGTGGATATTCGTGCTGATCTCTATGCGCTGGCGTGTGTGCTGTTCGAGGCGCTGAGCGGGCGCGTGCCTTTTGAGGCGAACACGGCGATGGATGTGGTGCGCAAACATGTACATGAGCCGGTGCCGTCCATTCATGCGTTCTGTCCGGAAGTACCGGCGGAGTTTGATCGGTTTTTTCAGCAGGCTATGGCTAAGGCACCGGCGGCACGGTTTCAAACGCCGGCGGACTTTATTGCTGCGCTGGCACAATTGCCGGTGGTGGAATCGGGCCCGTCCGTTAGCATGGCGGCTGAGGCATCATCTCAGGAGGCTCTTGCCCCGCGGATACTGGGACAGGTCGTTCATCTGGCTACCGGTCGTACGTTTCTGATCACTCAACCCCAGACCCTGATCGGTCGGAGTGATCTGCAACGCGGTATTTTCCCTGAGATCGATCTGGCACCACTGGATAGTGGCCGCACGGTTTCGCGCCGCCATGCGCTGATTCTTGCTCAGCATGGCCGGTTCTATATCAAGGATTTGAATGCGTTCAATCGTACTCGGCTCAACCGGGTGGTGCTGACGGCGGAGGAGCTCCATCCGCTGCATGATGGGGATGTGCTCAGCATTGGCGATCATGACTTACGGTTCAGGATGTATTGAGCTCGTGGTATCATTCGTTATTATAAAGGCAAGGATGGCATAGGAAATTACGGCTGGCGTGTTGTGTTCAGGATCCCCATCTCATATGATGGGACGGTGTAGCAGAAGTAGATAGGCAGAGAATCGTTCGGAGGGGAACGTATCCATGAGATTTGTTATGGCAAGCACTACGACGACTGCTATTGCAGCCGCGGCAGCGGTTGTAGTGGTAGCGTTACTGATCGTCTTCGTGGTGGTATTGCGGAGCACCAGCGCTCAGGCGCGGGCCAGGAAACAGCAGCGGCAGCAGCTTCAGCAGGCGGCCGGATCGGGGAGAGGGTTTGGGCAACCAGAGCCGACCAGTTCTGTAGCCTGGCAGCGGCAGCAAGCAGCGGTGCAGCAGCCATGGCAGGTTGGTGCGCAGCAGCCTGTCCCAGGATGGCAGCCGCCCGGGCCACAGATGTCCTGGAGCCAGGAGGGCGATCAGTGGCAACAAGGTTACGCGCAGCCATGGAGTCAGGGGGCTGGCATGACACCAGAGCCGGCGTCGCCGTGGAGTCAGCCGGGGCAGCCTGCGGCGCCGGCGTCGCCGTGGAGTCAGCCGGGGCAATCTGCGGCGCCGGCGTCGCCGTGGAGTCAGCCGGGGCAATCTGCGGCGCCGGCGTCGCCGT